>Ga0209283_10001481_pt1 | contig 12800 bp, 10 predicted proteins | sample CZO8metaG_2_FD_188354 | JGI IMG/M metagenome (GOLD analysis project Ga0209283, IMG submission 188354) | Vadose zone soil microbial communities from the Eel River Critical Zone Observatory, Northern California, USA - CZOApr15con2H1.8 metaG... | ecosystem: Environmental > Terrestrial > Soil >...
GCGCCATGGTCGCCCAGCGCGCGGCAGGGGGCAAGTCCACCGCGCCCGCATGGGCGGCCATCGTGGCGGACGAGCGCGGTTGCGCGCAAGCGCTCACGCCGTCCCCTTGGTCCGGCGGAACGCCATCAGATTGGCCACCATGATCTGCACCGGCTGGTCGTCCTGGTTGAGCGTCGTCATCCGGACCCGCACCAGGCCGCGCGACGGATAGGTCCTCGATTCCTTCACGTCGATCACCTCGCATTCGACCCGCAGCGTGTCGCCGGGCCGGACCGGACGCGGCCAGCGCAGCTCGTCGACGCCGTTGCCGATGATGCCGTGCGACAGCGGCAGGGTCTCGACCAGGAGCCGCATGGTCACGGCCGCGGTGTGCCAGCCGCTGGCGACGAGCTCCTTGAAGAACGTCGTGCGCGCGGTCGCCTCGTCGAGGTGGAACGGCTGCCGGTCGAACTCGGCGGCGAACTGCTTGATCGATGACGCGTCGACGCGGGCGCGCGCGTCCGACGTGAACCGGCGCCCGGGCGTGAGATCCTCGAGAAAGGCCTTGCTCACCGCGGTCTCCTTTCGTCCCATGGTGCGATATTGCGGGACCGGCCGGCCGCGAACAATACGAAGTTCGGCGGGCGCGGCGCCGGCGCCTGGCCCGTGCAGCGACGGCGCGCGGCATGGTCGGCACGCCCGGGATTCGGTACAAGGTCGGCAAGACGCCGGAACGGCGCTCGTTCAATGCGAGGGAGGAAAGCCATGCTCACGCGACGCGGGCTCGTCATCGGCGCGGTCGCGCTCGGCGCAACGCGCGACGCCGCGGCGCAGGAATGGCCGCAACGGTCGATCCGGATGATCGTGTCGTTCGGACCGGGCGGCGGCGCCGACATCGTCGGCCGCATCGTCGCGCAGGCCATGCAGGACAAGCTCGGCCAGCCGGTCGTGATCGAGAACCGGCCGGGCGCCGGCGGCACGCTCGGCAACGAGGCGGTCGCGCGCGCCGACAAGGACGGCTACACGCTCGGCATCATGACCGCGGGACAGATCATCGCGGCGGTCACGAGCAAGTCGCTGCGCTACGACACGCTGACCGCGTTCGATCCGGTGGCGCAGGTGGCGACGGCGGGCCTGATCATCGTCACCCGCCCGGACTTCCCGGCCGGCAACGTGCGCGAGCTGATCGCCGCCGCCAAGGCCAGTCCGGGCAAGATTTCGTTCGCCAGTCCCGGTTTCGGCGCCACCCAGCATTTCACCGGCGAGCTCTTTCGGCAGACGGCCGCCATCGACATCCTGCACGTGCCGTTTCGCACCTCGCCGGAGGCGATCGCCGCGATCCTCGGCAGGCAGGTCGACGTGCTGTTCGACACGGTCTCGGCCGTGCTGGGCCAGGTCCAGTCCGGCCAGCTCAAGGCGCTCGCGGTCACCGGCAAGGACCGTTTTCCGGCGGTGCCGGACGTGCCGGCGGCGATCGAATCGGGCCTGCTTCCCGGCTACGACGTCACCACCTGGTACGGCGTGTTCGCGCCGGCCGGCACCCCGCCGGCGGTCGTCGCCAAGCTCAACCGGACGATCAACGCGATCCTCGCCGAGGAAACGGTGCGGCAGCAATTGACCAAGGCCGGCGTCGTCGTGGCCGGCTCGACGCCCGATGCCTTCGGCAAGCTCCTGGCGAGCGAGTACGCGCGCTGGAACAAGGTGCGCGAGGCCGCCGGCATTGCGCAGCAGTAGCCCACGCGGCAACCGTAGGGTGGGCAAAGGCGCGAGCCAAGAACGCGGGTCCCGCCACCTGAACCGCGCAGCGCCGTGCCCACGCGTCAAAGGCAGACAAGGCGCGTGGGCAAAGGCGCATCGCAAAGTGCGTGTGCCGAATCTTCCCGTTCCGCGCCTTTGCCCACCCTACGCGGTTCCGTTCTCCCGCAGCACCTCGACCGCGACGCGATGGGCCTCGTTCGCGGCCGGAATCCCGCAATACATCGCGACCAGATGGCAGTGGCCGGATTCCTAGTAGATCAGAAGATCACGGCAGCCGTGCGCCGGATGTGCCAGAGCGTGACCGGCTCGAATGGATCAAGTGTACTGTCACCCATAACTACGGTGAGGCTCGCGGGGTAGTCGGTGCCGAGGGCGCGGAAAGCGAAGCGTTTGGCGCGGCGTCTACTCCCAGCGTGACGCGAGGAAAGTGCGCGCGAAGCCACCACGCCATGACCACGGCGGCGGCGAGGTACGGCCACACCGCGAGATGCATGACGAGGTCCCCTGGAAACGCGCCGGTGATGATGGCGCATCCCGCGAAGAGGCAGAAGTAGATGACAGAGCCGCAGAATGCGAAGCCGCAGATGTGAGTCCATGCGCTCGGTCGCCGCCACAGGCCCGAGACGAACCCGATAAAGGTCGCGAGAGCGAATACGTCCGCCGGAAGGAAGCAAGTGACGAGCGCGATCACCTCCGACGAGAGCCGAGGGGCGAAGTAACCGCCGAAAAACAGCGCCCACCAGACGGGCAAATAGAGGGCGAGCGCGGCGAGGTACAGTCCGGCAACCCAGGCCGCGAGCTTCCGCATGCGGTGACTCCCCGTGCGGCGCCTTATGTCGTGACAGCGCGACGTGGCGCCGCCATCATACACGGTCGCACGAATAACGAAACCGGCCAGCCGATCTTCCATTCCGGCAATCGACAAAATACGAACTCGTGCTCAACCTCAAGACGGCCAAGGCGCTCGGTCTCGAAATTCCGCCGATGCTGCTTGCCCCCACCGACGAGGTGATCGAATAAGACGGGCTAATGGCCGCGTATGGCACTTCGCGACACGCATCACTGCCCTGAATTTACGCCCGCTTTTGGTCGCGAACCGGCTTCCTCGGCATGGCGGGCGATCTCCGCCGGCGTCGCCTTCCTCGCTTGACGCGCATGAGGTAATCCTGCGTAATCGAGGGCCGTCAGAAGCCGCGCTGGATGGGATGACGATGACCCGCAGTTCACCAGCGACCCTGGGACGAACGAGGTGGGAAGGGCCTGCGCATATTTGCGCGTTTTTCCGCGGCCGCGACGAAGAATATGAAATCTTGCTGCCGTTCCTGAAAGAAGGGCTGGACTGCGGCGACAAGGGCATTCTGATCGCCGACGATCGCGAGCGCGACGAGCACGCTCATCGGCTCAATGGCGCCGGTGTGGATGTTCGCGGTTGCGAACGGCGTGGCCAACTAACGCTGCACGGTTGGGGTGACACGTACCTGCGTACGGGAGGCTTCAATCAACATGACATGCTGGGCCTCGTCGATGAGATCCTGGGTGGATGCAAACGACAAGGCTTCGAGTGCACACGGCTGTGGGGGAACATGGCGTGGGCGCTGCATGACTTTCCTGGAACCGATGACCTTGTCGAGTACGAGAGCCGTGCGAACGGTATTCTTGCGAAGTATCACAATTGCGTCGTGTGCGGTTACGATCTCACGAAATTCAGCGCGTCCATCGTTATGGACGTGATGAGAACGCATCCACTGGTCTTTGTAGGTGGGATGCTGGGCGTCAACCCGTTCTATGTTCCGCCGGACGAGTTCCTGAGAGAGCTTGACGCCCGCAAGGCAACGAGCGGTAGAGGGTGAACGAGGTGGCTTGCTTGCTGGCATATCACGCCGCCCCTTTGCAGCCCACCACAACGCCGGATAGGCGATGTGCCCCGAGCCGACCAGGTCGTCGCGAATCGCGTCCCGCCTAGGGGTGCCCGCGACGCGACGGCCGGCGGTTTGATGGCTACGGCGTGGGTATCATAGATATGCATCGGCAGGCTGGCGTCTACACTGACCGCATTTTAAGGGGCGAAAAACCAGCTGACCTTCCGGTGATGTAACCGACCAAGTTCGAGCTAGTAATCACCTCACAACCGCCAAATCCCTCGACCTGACCCATTCCGCCCGGCGTGCTTGCCGACGAGGCGATCGAATAGAGCTGCATTTTGCTGCGGTGCATGTGTCCGCAAGTGGCACATCGCGTCGTTCGCCGCGGCGCACACAATTCGGTCGCTATCGGAGCGAACCGGAAGTGAGTGGACGTGTGGCCCCGACCGGCCGCGACGCGAATGACCCACACCCGACCGGACCAATCACGGCACCGCGAAACCGACGAGATTGGCACCTTGCGACGCGGGCCCAGGTGGCGCTATGCGCGGGCTCGACGCACCACTAACATCCGCCGCCTCTTGATCAGGCTGAGGAAAGCGCTCCGATGACGACAGCAATCACGCTCCAGGACATCACGATTTGCCCAGTGGTCGAGCAGCAGGGACCATTCTTCGACGTGATGGAATTCTTCCCGACGCTCACCAAAGAGCTGCTTGAGGAGAACCGCTCCTGGCTGCAGCCGACATTTATCGATCCGGTCAGCCGCCGGCTGGTGCTGTGCGTTCAGAGCTTCCTCATAAAGACATCGCACCAAAATATCCTGATCGATTCCTGCGTCGGCAATCACAAGCCGCGGTCGGCGCGGCCGTTCTGGAACATGATGAACAGCGACCGCTTCGAGAAGAACCTTGCGGCCGCCGGGCTCACGGTGAACGACATCGACTATGTGATGTGCACGCATCTGCACGTCGACCACGTGGGCTGGAACACGCGGCTCGAGAACGGGCGCTGGGTGCCGACCTTTCCCAAGGCGAAATACGTCATGGCCGACCGCGAGCTTGCACATTGGACGCAGAAGGAGAAGGACGATCCATCGGGCGTTCCTTGGATCACTGACTCGGTGCTGCCGATCGTCGAGGCCCAACGCGCGCAGATCGTGAAGAGCGATTTTGCGCTCAACGAGTCGATCCAGTTCATTCCGACGCCCGGACACACGATCGACCATTACTCGGTGCTGGTCGGTCAGCCCGGACAGGACGCGTTGATCACCGGCGACATGATCCACTCGCCGATCCAGGGAAAATATCCCGAGCTCGGCATGCGGGCAGATTACGATTCCCGGCAGGCCGGACAAACGCGGCGCAAGGTGTTCGACCGCTTCTGCGACGCGCCCACGGTCATGTGCGTGACGCATTTCCCCTCACCTTCGACCGGACGCGTCCGGCGCTGGGGCGATGGCTACAAATTCGTGGCGTGAACCGGGCAGCGGGTACGCATTGACAGCGACTGATTTTGTTCGGTGTGGCCGGGCTGGCCCGGCCATCTCGCTAAGGCCGGCACCTCGCGTTGTCACCCCTCGCGGCCATCGCAACATGTGCTGCGACTGTGCGTTTGTCACATCCTCGATTTTCGGGTGGCGAAGGACCGCGCTTGTCATGGACGGCCCCGTAGGCCACTCTTATTCAGGTCGAGTAGTTGGTGAAGGCTGCTGTGGTCGCACGCGCGTTGTGGTCGGTCACGACGCAAACCAGGGCCGGTTTTCCCTCGGCCACTGCTTTCTTAGCCCGCTCGAGCGCCGGGCGGATGTCGTCGGGCTTCGTCACGTACTCGCCGTGCCCGCCGAACGCCTCGCCGAACTTGTCGAGACGCGGGTAGCCAAGATCGCGGCCCGGCTTCTCCTTGTTCGGGTCGCCCGTCCACCCGCCGTTCTGGCTGATGACCGTCAAGACCGGCAGGTTGTGACGCATGGCGGTGTCGAACTCCATAGCGTTCATGCCGAAGGAGCCGTCGCCGTGCAGCACGATCACCTGCTTGTCGGGCTTGGCGACCTTTGCGCCGACACCGAAAGGCATGCCGACGCCCATGGTTCCGAATGCACCCGAGTTGATGCGGTGCCGCGCCGTGAATTGTGGGATCGCCTGGCGGCCGTAGTTGAGGATCTCCTGGCCGTCGACGCACAGGATGCAATCGCGGTCCATGAAGTCACGGATCTCCTTGCACAGCCTCAGCGGGTGAATCGGCGACTGGGACGTGGAGAGCTGCTGCTCGGCCTCCGCCATCTTCTGCACGTTGCGGATGCGCAGGCGCTCGCGCCAGGTCTCGTAGTGGGCCGGCGTCACCTTGCCCTTGATGGCATTCGTCAGCTGCTGGAAGGCTGCCTTCGCGTCGGCGACCACGCCGATGTCGAGGCGGCGCGGCGAGTTCGCGATCTCGGATGGGTCGATGTCGATGCGCACGATCTTCGCTGCGGCATTCCAGCGCGGCGGGGCCGCATGCCCGATCACGTAGTTCATGCGCGTGCCCACCACGACGATCAGATCTGCGTCCCGGAACGCCGCCGCCCGCGCGGTGGGATAGGAATGCGCGTGGTCCTCGGGTATGGCACCGCGGCCTTGCGGCGTGGTGTAGAACGGAATCCCCGCCGCCTCTACGAATGCCTGCATCTCGGCATCGGCCTCGGACCAGAGCACGCCCGTTCCGGTGATCAGCACGGGTTGCTCGGCCTTGACCATGAGATCGACGATCCCCCGCACCTCGCCGGCGCTCGGCATCGGCCGCGGCCGCTTCGCGTGGTCATAAGGCGCCGGGTACTCGATCTTCGACTCGTCGACCTCCTGGTAGAGGATGTCCCCCGGCATATCGAGGTAGACCGGCCCCGGCTTGCCGGTCATCGCCTGCGTAACGGCAAGGTGGATGAGCTCGGGGATGCGCCTCACGTGGTGCACGCGGTCCGACCACTTGGTGCACGGCTTGAAGATTGCGAGCTGGTCGATGTCCTGGAATGCGCCGCGATGCCAGGTAGCGACCGGCGCCGCGCCGCCGAGCGCAATGACGGGCGTGCAATCGGCCCACGCGTGGGCAATGCCGGTGAGGAGGTTGGTTACGCCCGGTCCGGAGGCCGCCATGCAAAATGACGGCCGGTTGAGAAGGCGCGAGTAGGCGAAGCCCGCCATGGCCGCCGCCTGCTCATGGCGCACATCGATGCCGCGAAGCCCAAGCGTCATGCACGCCTTCTCCACCCCCAGCATGGGCGCTCCCATGATGTAGAAGAAGTCGGTCACGCCCTCGTGCTTCATTGCTTTTGCGACGATGTCTGAGCCGATTGCCATTGGGGGCTCCTCTGTCGTTGCTGATGGCTTCTCCAAGTTCGAAGAGACGGCGGGGCGAGAAGCTTCTCAACAGCCATCTGGAACTGGGGCGACTTTCAGTAGCACGATCGTCGGCACCGGCGAGCGGCGGATCGCCGAGGAGCCCCCGCCGCAAGCGCCCGTCAAACCACGCCGTCCTGCTTCAGCATGTCGAGATCGCGGGTCGACAGGCCAAGCCACTGGGCATAAACCTCGGCGTTGTGTGCGCCGAGCAGCGGCGACGCCGTGACCGGCACGTAGCTTTGCGACATCTTCACGGGCCAACCCGGGATCGTGACCTTGCCCCGCACCGGGTGGTCGACTTCGACAAAGATCTCGCGCGCCCGCATACTCGCATCGCTCATGAGCTCGCCCGTGTCGAGGACCGCGCCGCACGGGACGCCCGCCTCACCGAGGATCAGCATTGCCTCATGCTTGGTGTGGTGGACTGTCCAGGCCTCGATGGCTGCGTTGATCTCGTCGAGCATCTGAACACGAAGCTGCGGCGTCGCATAGAGCGGGTCGTCCTTGAGCTCCTCGTGTCCGATGATCTTGAGGAGGCGCTCCCACTGCTGGTTGTTGGCGCGGCTCGTATAGATGTACACGTAGTCGTTATGTCCGCCCGGCTTGCATTTGAAGATGTCGGAGGGCGCATTGGTGCCGAGCACCACTTGGTTGCCCATTCTCGGGCAGGCCCTGCCGTGGAGGAGCTGCGACGCGTACGCGATGCGGCAATAGTTGACCATGGCGTCCTGCATGGCAACCTGGACTTTCTGACCGCGGCCAGTCACCGTGCGCTGGTAAAGCGCTGCGAGGACGCCGATGCAGGCGTGAAGCCCGGTGCCGGTGTCACCGAGCGTCACGCCCGGCTTGATCGGCCGGCCGGCGGTCTCGCCCGTGATGCTCATGACGCCACCGCATGCTTGGGCGATCATGTCGAAGGCGAGGTGTTTCTCGTAACGGCTCCCGTTGCCGAAGCCCTTTACGGTTGCGTAGATGATGCCCGGGTTCAGCGCCGCGACCTCGTCGTAGGAGAAGCCGAGCCTTTCAATTACGCCAGGCGCGAAATTCTCGGCAAAGATGTCAACCTTTCGGATGAGATCGCGCAGCAACTCCTTGCCGCGCTCGCTCTTGAGATTCAACGTAATCGATTTCTTGTTCGCATTGAGCACCATGAAGTAGTAGCTGTCCGCATCCTTGCGATCCGACGACGCGCTGCGTCCCTGCTCTCCGCCGACCGGGTTCTCGACCTTGATGACCTCGGCGCCGAGCCAGGCGAGCGTCTCGGTGATGGAGGTACCCGCCTCGAATTGCGTGAGATCGATCACCTTGATGCCGGCCAGGGCCGGTTGCACCATGGTTTGCGTTTGTGGCACGGCGTCCATATCCCATACCTCGAACACGTCTCATCGACGGGAGCGTCCCACTCCATACACTTTCCTACAAGGGCTTGTAGGGTGGGCAAAGGCGGATTTCCGCGAGCGAATTGGGCGGAACCCCCGGATTGACGGTGAGGATTCCCGGCCTCTGCGCCATGATCGCGACCGGTGCGCGGATCGTAATTGAGCTTGTAGAGCGCTGGCGCGATCGTCAATGACCCGGCTGTCGAGATAACCCATCGCCGAACGCCACGTTCAGCTCGGGCGGCAGGACTGGCGGTAGGACTGGCGGTAGGACTTTTGGGTCGCAGCACGCGCCGCGTGGTCTCGGTGTTCGACTTGGCGACGTGAAGCGGACTCGAGTTGGCAGCTACGTTTCTCGTCGCGACCGAAACGCCGGAGGGGCAAAATGCAAATCTTCATCACCGGCGCGAATGGCTTTATTGGCGGCGCGGTTGCATCAGCCCTTATCGCAGACGGCCATACGGTTCGCGGCCTCGTTCGGAGCAAGGCGAAGGCCGACGCGGTTAGAGCGTACGGCGTCGAAGCAGTCGTTGGATCGCTTGATGACGCGGCGCTGTTGCAGGCCGAAGCCCGGGCTGCCGATGCTGTCGTCAATGCGGCCAGCAGCGATCATCGCGGTGCAGTCGAGGCGTTGATTGCCGCTCTGTCCGGTTCCGGCAAACCCTTGATCCATAGCAGCGGCAGCAGCATCGTGGCCGATCTCGCCATGGGTGAGCCGTCCGATCGAATCTTTCACGAGGCGACGCCAATCGAGCCGCACGCCGATAAGGCCGCTCGTGTCGCGATCGACCGGCTGGTGCTCGCTGCTTCCGGCATCCGCTCGGTGGTGCTCTGCAACACGATGATCTACGGCAATGCTCTGGGGGCCCCGGCGCAGAGCGTCCAGATCCCCGCGCTCGTGCGCCAAGCCAGGGCATCCGGGGTCGCGCGGTACATCGGACGCGGACTGAACCGTTGGTCGAACGTACATATCGCCGATGTCGCGGCGCTTTATGCGTTAGCCATCGCGAAATCGCCCGCCGGCACATTCATGTACGTCGAGAGCGGCGAGGAGGCGTTGGCCGAAATCTCGAAGGCCATCGCGGCCCGACTTGGTCTCGGCGCTCCCCAATCCTGGTCCGCCGAGCAGGCGATCGCCGCCTGGGGTTGGAACATGGCGGTGTTCTCGCTCGGCTCAAACAGCCGTGTGCGCGGCAAAGCCGCGGCCGATCTCGGCTGGTCACCGACCCAGCGGTCGGTCACGAGGTGGATCGCCGACGAACTCACTTAGGACTGGGATCGCGCCGCATCGCGTCGCGAGAAACGAGGTAGCATGGCCAACTTCGGCCCTGGCACTTCGCGACGCACAGCAGTGTCGGACGTGCCGCCGCGGCTGACCCCGAGCTTTTGACCATTGGTTGGCCCGCACGATCATCACGTCGGCATGAATCCGCTTGCCATACCAACAGCGCATGGCCATATTGCGCCGGCGGTATGGGCGACACCTCGCATTGCGGCCCTCCCAGAGGGAGCCGCAAGCGCGCGGGAAAGCGCAAGAGGCGGAGGGCCGGGCGTTGGCCCGCTCCGGCGGGTGCGTCGTACTGAACCCGGCATTCACGCTGCGTTGCACATTTGCGCCTAAGCGCGCTCGGGCCAGTCGACCGGGACGGGACGATGACCGCATGAACTGTCACGTCCATCAGGCCGGTGGCGCGCCGCCGCACCGGTTGTCGAGCGCAGTCATGGAGTGAGCATCAGCAACATCATCGTCAACATAGCAAACAGGAGTTGTGCGATGGGATACGGAGGAAACAACCAAGGTTCCGTCACGCGACGGCACTTCCTGAAGACGACGAGCGCCATTGCAGGGGCGGCCGGCTTGGCGCCGGCACTCTCGGCGCCGTTCGTGTCGACCGCACTCGCTCAAACCAAGACGTTGAAGATAATCCAGTGGAGCCATTTCGTTCCCCAGTTCGATACCTGGTTCGATGGCTTCGCGAAGGACTGGGGAAAAAAGAACGGCATCACCGTCACTGTCGATCACATTCCGCACCTCGAGGAACCGGCACGCGCCGCGGCGGAGGTTGCGGCAGGGGCCGGACATGACCTGATCATGTTCAACGGCTTTGGTGGGCCGCACCTGTTCCAGAAGCATCTGGCGGATCTCACTGACCTCGTCGAAGAACTCGAGAAGAAGTACGGCAAGGTCCAACCGATCGGCCGTCAGATCGCCTACAACGAGGGCACCAAGACCTGGAGCGCGTTTCCCGACTACTACATCAGCTTCCCCGGCCTCTACCGCAAAGACTTGTGGGATGAGATCGGGATGAAACCGGACACCTGGGAGGACCTCCGCGTCGGCGGAGCCAAGCTCAAGGCCAAGGGCAACCCGGTTGGCATCGGGCTCGGGCATTCGGTCGACCCGAACGTCTCCTATCGCAGCATATTGTGGAGCTACGGCGCCTCCGAATGCGACGAGAGCGGCAAGCGCGTCACGCTCAATTCCAAGCAGACGCTCGAGGCCGTGAAGTTCGTGCGCGCCCTCTATAAAGAGGCCATGGAGCCGGAAGTCCTGTCCTGGGACGATGCCAGCAACAACCGTTACCTGGCGTCGGGCCGGGCATCATGGATTCACAATCCGATATCGGCGTACCGGTCGATCCAGAAGGCCACCCCCGAATTGGCCGACAAGATCTACGTCTGGAAAAGCCCGGCTGGACCGGCGCGCCGGCTGGCCGGCAGCTCGCCCAATTCCTACGGGATCTGGCGTTTTGCGCGCAACAAGGACACGGCGATCGAGTTCCTGCGCCACTACGCCGGCCATGGGGTCGAGGCTTTCCAGGCGAGCACCGGCTACAACCACCCGCTGTTCGCCAACCTCGTGCCTCAGCCCATGCCGATCCTGTCGAATGATCCGAGCTCGCACCCGCCCGACAAGCTGCAAGTGCTGCAGAGCGCCGCCGAGTGGCATGCGACGTTCGGCTATCCGGGGCCGTCCGGACCCGCGTCCGACGAGGTGGTCAACAACTTCATCATCGTCGACATGATGGCCAAGGCGGCCACCGACCAGGCGACGCCGGAGGAGGCAGTCGCATGGGCTCAGAAGGAGATCGAGCCGATCTACAGGAAGTGGGCGGAGCGAGTTTGAGCTTCGCGCCGGGGCGGGTCCCCACTCGGGTCGCCGCAACCCGCCCCGCCGCCTCGGTACCGCTCCTGTAGCCTGCGTGGAGCGAAACGAAATGCGGGGAGCTGCCGCGCTGTGGGGTGCTCTTCGCCGCAGTGCGGGCTACATGTTCGTCGTCTAGCCCTTCCCGTGTGCTACGCACGAGCCGGAACGCGGCACTAGCACGCCCTGGGACATCGAGTGAATCTACATGGCCGCGGTTGCTGTCAACGAGATCAGAAAAAAGTTCGGGGACGTGGTGGCTGTCGACGGCATCAGCCTGGAGGCGCGCGACGGCGAATTCATGGTGCTGCTCGGGCCGTCGGGATGCGGCAAGACCACGTTGCTCCGAATCATCGCGGGTTTGGAGAAGCCCACGTCCGGGCAGGTCCTGATCGATGGCCAGGTGGTCAACGACATGCCGCCGCGCGGGCGCGGCATCGCCATGGTGTTTCAAAGCTACGGGCTCTATCCGCACCTGACGGTTTGGAACAACATCGCCTTCCCGCTGCGGACCCAAGGCACGGCGCGCGCCGAGATCAAACGCAAGGTCGAGTGGGCAGCCGGTCTGCTCGGGATCGACCACCTTGCGCAACGGCGCCCGCGCGAGCTTTCCGGCGGCGAGCGCCAGCGTGTCGCACTCGCGCGGGCGCTGGTCCGTGACCCAACGGTATTCCTGCTGGATGAGCCGCTGTCAAACCTCGACGCGAAGTTGCGCGCGAGCGCCCGAAGCGAGCTCAAGCAGTTCCAGCGGACTGTGCGCACCGCCACCATCTATGTGACGCACGATCAGGTCGAGGCCATGGGGATGGGCGATCGCATCGCGGTGATGGACCACGGCACACTGCGGCAAGTCGGGAGCCCGACTGAAATCTACGAGCATCCGGCGGACGAGTTCGTGGCGAGCTTTCTCGGCACGCCTCCCATGAACTTGATCGAGCGCGAGGGCGGATCGATGGGCTTTCGCCCCGAGAATTTCCTACCCAAGGAGCTCCTCAACGGCACTGCGGTCGTCGAGTTCCCGTTCCGCGTCGACCGCGTGGAGTACCTCGGCTCGGAGCATATCTTGTATGGCGCGCTCGACGGCAGAGCCGCGAAACGCGAGGTGACGGCCAAGTTGCCAGCGCATGCGACGCTCAACGGCATTTCACCCGGCGCTTGGCACGTGTTCGCGGTGCGCGAGACGGAGCTGCGCTATTTCGATCGGGATGGGCGCAACACCCAACGCCCTGTAACGCGGAGATATCCGCCATGACGGCGATCGCAGTTATCGCCCCCTGGCCGAAATCCCGGTTCTTGCTCGACC
>Ga0209283_10001485_pt1 | contig 12775 bp, 13 predicted proteins | sample CZO8metaG_2_FD_188354 | JGI IMG/M metagenome (GOLD analysis project Ga0209283, IMG submission 188354) | Vadose zone soil microbial communities from the Eel River Critical Zone Observatory, Northern California, USA - CZOApr15con2H1.8 metaG... | ecosystem: Environmental > Terrestrial > Soil >...
GGATGCGCGCATGGGCGATACCGTTACGGATGCCGACCGGCCCGCGTCGGCCCTCCCCGGATTTGAAGCCATCAAGCCGATGGTGTTCGCCGGATTGTTTCCCGTGCTGGCCGACGACTACGAGCCGCTGCGCGACGCGCTCGGCAAATTGCAGTTGAACGACGCCGCTTTTTTCTACGAGCCGGAGAATTCCGTCGCGCTGGGCTTCGGTTTCCGCTGCGGCTTCCTCGGCCTGCTGCACATGGAAATCGTGCAGGAGCGGCTGGAGCGCGAGTTCGGCCTGAACCTGATTACCACGGCGCCGAGCGTGCGCTACCGCATCACGCGTGTGACCGGCGAAGTGATCGAAGTCGACAGCCCGGCGAAGTTTCCGGGCCCCAGCGACATCGCAAAAATCGAAGAGCCCATCATCAAGGCCATGATCATCACCAACGACGAATCCGTCGGCGGAATTTTGCAGCTTTGCCAGGAAAAACGCGGCACGCAGAAAAATTTTGAGTACCTCGCGCCAACGCGCGTCATGCTCACCTACGAACTGCCGCTGAACGAAATCGTGCTCGACTTTTACGACCGGCTGAAGAGCGTTTCACGCGGCTACGCTTCGCTCGACTACCACCTCGCCGGGTACAAAGAATCCGACCTCGTGAAACTGGACGTGCTCGTCGGCGGCGAGCCGGTCGACGCTCTTGCGCTTATCATTCACCGCGAGTTTTCCTACGAGCGCGGCCGCGAGCTCGTTACGCGCCTGCGAAAACTGATTCCGCGGCAGATGTTCGAGGTGCCCATTCAGGCGGCCATCGGCAGCCGCGTCATCGCGCGCGAAACGGTCGCCGCGATGCGGAAAAACGTTCTCGCCAAATGCTATGGCGGCGACATCACGCGCAAACGCAAACTCCTCGAAAAGCAGAAAGAAGGCAAGCGGCGCATGAAGCGCGTCGGCCAGGTAGACATCCCCCAGGAAGCTTTCCTCGCTGTTCTCAAAGTCGCGTCTAGCAGCGACGAAGAGTAGAATCAAGCTCCGCAGGGCCAACGGGAGCTTTCCATGAAAAAGTTCATTTTGGGTGAGGTACTGCCTGCTGCTCAAGCGAGCCTGACCGCTGCGTTTCTCGCCGTTTCCCTGCTTGCGAATACGCGAACACTTTCAGCGCAGGAGGCTGCGCCGCAAACCGGGGCGCAGGTTCAAGCGCGGGACTTGCTCAACAACGGCATCGCGGCATTCAAAAACGGGCAAGTTGACGAGGCGATTGCGGACTTCCGCCGCGCAAAACAGCTTGACCCAAAACTGTTGAACGCGCGGTTGTATCTCGCGACGGCATACGCCTCGCAGTACATCCCCGGCGCAGCGAGCGAAGAAAACACTAGGCGCGGGCATGACGCAGTCGAGGAATTTAGGGGCGTGCTGACACTGGACCCGAAGAATCTCTCCGCCATTGATGGAATCGGATCCATTCTGTTCCAGATGGCGGGCGAGCCCTTCGATCCCGATCTCTTTCAGGAATCGAAGTCCTATCATCAGAAACACATTTATCTCCGTCCGGAGGACCCCGAACCCTACTACTGGATTGGCGTCATCGACTGGACACTGGCGTTCCGCGCGAACGGCCTGCTGCGGGCAAAATTCAATCTGTCCGTGCGGGGGAAGCAACTCAGCGACGCTGCGCCGTTTCCTCCGGATTTGCGAGAAGAATATACGCACGAATACGGACAAGCGATCGACGAAGGCATCGAGTCGCTCAAACACGCCATCTCGATTAAGCCGGACTATGACGATGCGATGGCCTACCTGAATCTGCTCTATCGCCGCAAGGCAGACACGGTGGCGAGCGAGAGCGAACGGGAACAACTGATCAAAATGGCTGACGACCTGATTGACAAAGTCAAAGAGATCAAGCAGAAAAGGGCGGAAGCACCAAGCCAGCCCTAAGCGAGAACCGGCGAAGGAGATCATGACGATTCCTTCTTCTTCACCTCGGCGGTGAGGCGGCCGCGGTGGAGCTGGATGGAGACGGAGTCGCCGAGGGCGACTTGGTCGGCGGAGCGGAGGACGTTGCCGGCAGCGTCTGAGGCGATGGCGTAGCCGCGTTCGAGGACGCGGAGGGGGCCGCGCTCCTGGAGCTGCAAGAGGAGACGCTCGAGGCGTTCACGCTTCGCGCGAAGAAAACGCTCGGCGCGGACGCCGAGGTCAGCAGCGCGTTTTTCGAGGCGGAGGCGGAAGGCGGAGATTCTCACGCGAAAATCAAATGAGACGATGCGCAGGTGCAAAGCCGTGAAGCGCTTGCGGGATTGTTCAAGGCGCGCGCGCAGGCCAAGAGCGAGGCGCGAAGTCATCTCATCGGCGCGCTGGCGCTGCTGGCGAAGCAAATCGAGGGGGCGGCGAAAACCGCGGCGCGCGGCAAGTTCATGGACGCGCTTACTGAGATCGAGAAGGCGGTAGCGGACCAGGCTTGCAAGCGTTTCGCGCAGATCGGCGATGTGCTTATCGAATTCGCGGCGTGTCTGCACCACCAGTTCTGCCGCAGCAGATGGCGTGGAGGCGCGAACGTCGGCGACGAAATCGGCGATGGTGAAGTCGGTTTCGTGACCCACGCCGGAGATGACCGGAATTTCTGACGCGGCGATGGCGCGAGCGACGACTTCTTCGTTGAAGGCCCACAAGTCTTCTATCGAGCCGCCGCCGCGGGCGAGGATGAGCACGTCGGCAAGTTTCCTCTGGTTGAAAAACTTCAATCCTTTTACGATTTCCCCGGCGGCGCCTTCGCCCTGAACGCGCACGGGATAAACGGTGAGATGGACGTTCGGGAAACGGCGGCGAAGAATGAGCACGACGTCGCGGACGGCGGCGCCGCGCGGTGAAGTGACCAATCCGATGCGATTGGGAAGAAGCGGGAGAGGTTTTTTCTTCGCCGCGTCAAACAGGCCCTCGGCTTCCAGACGCTTCTTGAGCTGCTCGAAGGCGAGCTGGAGCGCGCCGAGACCTACTGGCTCTATGTTTTCGACGTAGATTTGATATTCACCGCGAGCTTCGTAAACGCTGATGGAGCCTCGAACGGTGACGTGCAGACCGTCTTCGGGACGGAACTTGATGCCGCGCCGCTGCTGCTTGAAGAAAACGCAGCGCACCTGGGATCGATCATCCTTCAAAGTGAAATAGATATGGCCGGACTGGGCTTCGCGGCAGTTGGAGATTTCCCCTTCGACCCAAATGTCGGTGAAATTCTTGGCGAGGAGGTCACGGATCCGGGCGGTAAGCTCGCTGACGGTGAGAGCGCGGCGCGTCGGCTGGAGGTTGAACTGGAGTTGCGTGGTCATGTGTTAGATTCTGAGCATTCAGTTTTCAGTTTACAGCGGTCCGTGCCCCGTTTTTCGTGATTCGTTTCTCATAATAGCAACATCGCACCGCTATGAGCCCTCCAGGGATCCCATTCGAGATTGCCGGCTAAGGCTTGGCCGGAGCGGGGGTTGGCGTTGGGGTAGACGGAGCAGTGCCCGGGCTGAAGTTCACTTTGGGGGCTTGGCGCGCGCCCGGTTCGGTCTTGAAGTAAGCGTCGTTCCGCGTGAAGCCGCCGATGCTCGCCACCAGGCTGTTCGGGAAAAGAGAGATGTAGGTGTTGTAGTCCTGCACGGCTTCGTTGTACCGGCGACGCTCGACGGCGATGCGGTTTTCGGTTCCCGCCAATTCGTCCTGGAGGCGGAGGAAATTCTCGTTGGAGCGGAGTTGCGGATAATTCTCCGTCAGCACGAGGACCTTGGCGAGCGAGGCATCGAGCTGGCTGTTGGCGGCAATCTTTTCCGCGGGCGTGCTTGCGTTCAAGTAAGCGGCGCGCGCTTTGGCGATTTCGCCGAAGACGGCCTCTTCATGCTGGGCGAACCCCTTCACAGTTTCGACAAGATTGGGAATCAAGTCGGCGCGGCGCTGGAGCACAACGTCCACCTGCGCCCACGCGGCATTCACGGCTTCGCGCTTCACCGCCATCTGGTTTCGGCGCGCGATGTACGAGCTGCCGAGAATCAAAGCGATCAACAACAGAACAACAATCACTGCCAGACCGATTTTCATAGCTGCCTCGCCTCCGTGAGATTCAGGAACTTGGTTTGTGCGCCCTCCGCCATTCCTTTTTGGGCAGAATGTCATCGAGCGCGGAAGTTACCTTGTCCAGGGCATTCAGATACCGACCGTAAACACGGGGAATATCGTCCATGTGCTTATCGCTGTTCCTTACTTCCAGTAGAGTTTCGAACGCCGCCGCTTCCGCACCGGTCAACCGAGCGATTCGCGCAAACACTTCCCGTGGAGCAGTGGGCGGCTCTTCACCATAGGCAATCAGAGTATGCCGCAACAGGGCAAGCGCGCTGGAAATCGATTTTGCCATTACGGCCTTGAGTTCCGCTTCATTGGCAGTAGCGAGGAGAAAGTGCTGGCGGAGTTTGAGCATCAACGTCCGCAGGTCATGTTCTACCTGGATGCGATGCAGATTCATCGGAACGGCGATGTCCGCGACAACGTCGCGGCCGAAGAGCACGCGATGGCCTTTCTGCATGTCCAGGAGTTCGATGGCGAAAACATCCGCGGACTGGCGCAGCTCTTCCGCGGTGAAGAACAAAGGAGCGGGCTCTCGCTGATCCTTGCACCACCAGCGGACGACCGGGGCGACGCGCGCCAATTCGCCGACGGAGGCCGAGCGCAGCGTGCACAAGACATTCAAGTCCGCATAAGTACCCCTGGCTTCAGCGCGCGCGGCCGAACCGTAGAGCACAACGGATTCGAGATTGTCTCCCGCCACTTCCTTAAGCCGGTTCACGAGTTCCGTCAGTTTTCCTTCTGTAGAAAGCATGGTCATGCAGCTCCTTCAATAAATCACCAACTTCCGGAAGCGCCGCCACCACCGCTGCTCCCACCGCCGAATCCCCCAAATCCCCCGCCGCCGCCCCAGCCGCTTGAGCTGCCTCCGAAACCGCCACCACCTAATCCACCGATTACCGGACCGATCCACCAGCCACCGCCGCTTCGTCTGCCGCGGCCGGACACTTTTCTTGCCGCTGCGTTGATAAGCGAAATGATCAGGAAAAAAACAAAAAGGGGCAGCCAGAGTGGAATATGAGGGGAATCTTCAGGGTTGCCGCGTCGCGCCTGATGCACTGGCGCGGCGCTGGAGAGCGAAACGCCGCGGTCGTCGGCAATGTACTTGGCCAGCTGCCAGGCAGCGGTGAAGACGGCGCTATCGTAATCGGCGCGGCGGAGAAACGGCACCATGGAGCGCCCCGCATCGCCCGCACGCGCGTCATTGATTACCGGCTCGAGGCCATAGCCGACTTCGATGCGATATTTGTGTTCGTCGGGCGAGAGCAGCAGCAGCACACCGCGATTGTCCTGCTTTCCACCAACGCCCAATTGCTTGTACAAATCAACGGCGTACTCCTCGATGCTCCGCCCTTCCAGGGATTGAACCGTGACGATGGCCATCTGCGCGCCGGTTTTTTGCTGGAGTTCGGTGCAAAGGCTTTCGAGACGCGCCTTCGTGTCCGCGTGGATCACGCCAGCCAGATCCGTGACGTAGCCGGTGGGATGAATGCTCTTGGTGCTCTCCCCGGAGACGCCGAGCGCGAAAGCGAAGAAGGAGACAAAAAGAAAAAAGAACAGCGCCGAACAGCGCGCGAAGCAGAAGGGACTCGTCGGGGACTTGCCCGCCATGCACGAAGAACTATAGTTCTAAGTTGACGCGCCGTAAAGCGCGGGGGGCAGAGTCTAGATTGGGCGCTTGGGGAGCAGGGCCAAATCCTTGTTCAGGTCCAAGCAACTGACGCACTGATGAAGGGAGCGGCAGCGGCAGCCCAGGAGGCCCTGGAGGAGTTTCTCCATGCGGCGGGCTCTAGCGATGCTTTCCTGCATTTCCATGATTTTGCGCGCGGCGAGCTTCTTCCAGCGAGGGCCGACAGGAGTGTTGTCGCGGAGGCCGTGGAGGAAGAGTTTTGTTTCGCCGAGGGTGAAGCCCATTTGACCGGCGAAGCGGATGAGCAGGAGGCGATCGAGAGCGCCGCCGGGATAGCGGCGCTGGCCGCCAATACGATCCGGGGCGGCAAGGAGGCCCATCTTTTCGTAATAGCGGATGGCCGAGGCATTAAGGCCGGCGCAGGCGGCGAGCTCCCCAATCTTCATTTGTCACCCTCCAAGAAAAGAGCTTGACTTAAAGCTGACTTTAACTTTTAGCATTTGTGCGTGGCGAGTGGCAACTACAATCGGAGGAAGGTCATGAACAAAACGAAGGAACAGTTCGTTCGGATGGGCAAGCGGGGTGCGGCGCCTGCGGCGGCGCTGCTGGTATTGTCGAGCGCAGCGGGGATGCTGGCTGCACAAAGCTCACTAGGGGAAGCAAAAATGGAGAATCAGACCATAACAGTACAAGCCAAATTCTACTGCAACATCAAGGCGCTGACGCCCGCGGAAAGGGCGCGACACAAGGAGCTGGGCGATAAGTTGCTGAAGGCCAGAAACGAAACGATTGAAACGGAGAAGGGCTACGAGTTTCAGTACAGCCCGGAAAAGGTTTCGGTGGCTGAGGTAGCCGAATGGGTGGTTGCGGAGAGCAAGTGCTGCCCGTTTTTTGATTTTCACATCGACCTGGAGCGCGAAGGCAAACTGGTTTGCCTGCGGCTGACGGGGAGTGAAGGAGTGAAGCAGTTTATCAGGACGGAATTTGGAGTGAAGTGAGAGTTCAGCGGCGGAAGTAGGAAAAGAGCCAAAGGAGGAGAGAAAGGCCGAGGCTGAGAACGAGGCAGGTGACAATCGGGAAATAGAACGTGGTGTGTTCGCCGCGATGGACGATGTCGCCGGGAAGGCGGCCAAGACGCAGGGGGAGTTTTCCGCCAAAGTAAAGCAACGCGCCGACGAGAATGAGGAGACCGCCGAGGAGGAGGAGCGTGCGGCCGAATTCGCGGAGGGGATCCATGAAAAAGAGTGTAGAAGAAATAAAGTAAAAAAGTAACGAGGTAAAGATGAAGGGCGACCCCTCGACTCGCTCCGCTCGCTCGGGGTGACGATCCTTGCCGGATCGTCAAATGAGTTCGAGGCCGGAGAAGAAGTAGCCGATTTCTAAGGCGGTGGTGTCTGGGGCGTCAGAGCCGTGCGTGCAATTGTTGCCGATGCTGGTGCCGAGATCGCGGCGAATGGTGCCGGGAGCGGCTTTTTTCGGGTCGGTGGCGCCCATGATGTCGCGCCATTTCTGGATGGCGCCGTCGGCTTCGAGAACCATGGCGAAGATTTTGCCGGAGCTCATGAAGTCGGTGAGCTCGCCAAAGAACGGACGCTCGCGGTGGACAGCGTAAAAGCCGCCCGCTTCTTCTTTGGTGAGGCGCATGGACTTGATAGCAACGATTTTGAAGCCGGCTTTGTGGATGCGGGAGAGAATTTGTCCTTGAAGATTGCGGCCAACCGCGTCGGGTTTGATGATTGCGAATGTACGCTCGATGGCCACGAACGATTCCTCCCGAATCGAAGATGCCGGGCTGAAGCCCGCCGCTACAAAATCAGAAAACCTTCAGTCCTGAGAGCTTGCGCTACAGCTTCCATCACTTCAGTGCCGCGGCCACAGTGGAGCCGAGGTCCGCGGGCGTTTCGACGCAGCGAATGCCGGCAGCACCCATGGCCGCGTACTTATCCTTCGCGGTGCCCTGGCCGCCGCTGATGATGGCGCCGGCATGACCCATGCGGCGGCCCGGGGGCGCGGTCTGGCCGGCGATGAAGCCGACGACGGGCTTTTTCACGTTGACTTTGATCCATTGCGCCGCGGTCTCTTCCGCGTTGCCGCCGATTTCGCCAATCATGATGATGGCATCGGTTTCCGAATCAGCGTTGAAGAGTTGAATGGCGTCAAGGAACGACGTGCCAATGATGGGGTCGCCGCCAATGCCGATACAAGTGGATTGGCCGATGCCGAGCCGAGTCAATTGGTCGACGGCTTCGTAGGTGAGTGTGCCGCTGCGGCTAACGACGCCGACGTTGCCCTGCTTATGGATGCGGCCGGGCATGATGCCGATTTTGCATTTTCCCGGTGAGATGATGCCGGGGCAATTCGGGCCGATGAGGCGCGTTTTCTTGAAGTCGACCGATGCAGCCACGCGGACCATGTCCAGCACGGGAATGCCCTCAGTGATGCAAATCGCCAGTGGTATGGCGGCGTCGGCAGCTTCCAGGATGGCGTCCGCGGCGAAAGGCGGTGGAACAAAAATCACCGATGCATTTGCGCCGGTCGCTTTCACGGCGTCAGCGACAGTGTTGAAGACGGGGCGCTCGAGATGTTTTGTGCCGCCCTTACCAGGCGTGACGCCGCCCACAACCTTCGTACCGTACTCAATCATCTGCTGGGCGTGAAAGGTGCCTTCGCGGCCGGTAAAGCCCTGAACGAGAACACGAGTTTTTTCGTCGACGAGGACGCTCATCGCGCGCCGCCCGCGAGTGCCACGGCTTTTTGCGCGCCGTCTTTCATGCCGTTGGCGATGGTGAAGTTCAGGCCGCTTTCGCGGAGGATTTGCTGGCCGAGCTCGACGTTGGTGCCTTCCATTCGAACGACCACGGGCACTTTCAACTGCAAATCTTTGGCTGCGGCGACGACGCCGGTGGCGAGGACGTCGCAGCGAAGGATTCCGCCAAAAATATTGATGAAGACGGCCTTCACGCCGGGATCGGTCATCAAGATGCGGAAGGCATTTTTCACTTGATCGGCAGAGGCGCCGCCGCCGACGTCGAGGAAATTCGCCGGCGAGCCGCCAGAGTACTTGATGATGTCCATGGTGGCCATGGCGAGCCCTGCGCCATTGACCATGCAAGCGACGTTGCCGTCGAGCTTGATGTAGTTGAGGCCATGCTTCGAGGCTTCGACTTCGAGCGAATCTTCTTCGTCGAGGTCGCGGAGCTCGCGAAGATCCTTGTGACGGAACAGGCCGTTGTCGTCAAGGGTCATCTTGGCGTCGAGGGCGACAAGTTTGCCTTCGCCGGTGAGGACGCATGGATTGATTTCGAGAAGCGAAGCGTCAGTATCGATGAAGGCGCGGTAGAGCGCCTGCAAAAATGGTGTCGCGTTATTGATGACTTCGAGTGGCAAGTCGAGACCGAAAGCGATCTTGCGCGCCTGAAAAGGCTGGAGGCCAACCGCGGGATGAATCGTTTCGCGAAGAATTGCTTCGGGATTGTTCTTGGCGACTTCTTCAATTTCCATGCCGCCGGCGGCGCTCGCCATGAAGACGGCCCGGCCCGCGCCGCGATCCACTAGCAAGCCGAGATAAAGCTCGCGCTTGATATCGAGGCCCTCTTCGATCAAGAGCCGCTTGACAATGCGCCCGCCGGGTCCGGTTTGGGGCGTGACCAGCTTCATGCCAAGAATGTGGCTGGCGATATCGGCGGCTTCGTCTGCGGAACGAGCAAGCTTGACGCCGCCGGCCTTCCCGCGTCCCCCGGCGTGGATTTGAGCTTTGACCACGACAATGTTTGATTTCAGGCGCTGCGCGGCTTCGCGAGCCTCTTCTTTGGTGAAAGCCACTTCGCCGCGCGGAGTGGTTACGCCGTAGCGCGCGAGAATTGTTTTCGCCTGATACTCGTGAATCTTCATCGAGGTCCCACGCTCTGCTTGACCGTATGGCGGTCCGCCAGTGTTAGAATTTGTGGTCTTCGCAAAACATAGAAGTGTACTCGGAACGCATAGAGGGAGCAAGGAAGCAGCCGCGTATACCGATGGAAATCTCGCTGATTGATCGCGCCGAATCGGGAAAAATTCTTGCGCGCACGGAAGCAGAAGCGTTGATGGAAGAGCTGCTTTCGGGGCGCGTTGAGACGCCGGAAATTGTGCGGCTGCTGGTGGCACTCAATGCGCGCCCGGTGCAAGCGGCGGAACTCACCGGGTTTGCCACGGTGATGAGGCGCTATGCGACCCCGGTGTTTGCCGGAGGCGAGGAGCGGCCCGCGCAGATGGTCGACACTTGCGGCACGGGAGGAGACGGTTTCGACGCTTTCAACATTTCTACGGCTGCGGCGATTGTTGCGTCGGCGGCCGGAGCCCGCGTCGCGAAGCACGGCAACCGCGCAGCAAGTTCGCGAAGCGGTTCGGCGGATGTGCTCGAAGCGCTCGGGGTACGGATTGATTTGCCTTTCGCGCAATACGGCCGGGCGATTCGCGAGATCGGGATTGGTTTTCTTTTTGCGCAGGCGGCTCATACGGCCACGCGGCACGCGATGCCTGCTCGAAAGCAGATTGGCGCGCGCACGGTTTTCAATTTGCTTGGCCCGCTCACGAATCCGGCGGGGGCACAGTCTCAAGTGCTTGGCGTTTTTTCGGCGCACGTCATCGGACTTGTGGCCGCAACGCTCGCCGAACTTGGCGTCGAGCGCGCGTTCGTCGTCCACGGCGCAGGCGGCCTGGACGAAATCTCACTCACGGGAGAAACGCTCGTCGCGGAAGTGAAAGATGGAAGAGTGCGACGATTCACAGTGACGCCGGAAGATTTTGGCGTTTCGCGCGCGCCACTCGAAGCGATCCGAGGCGGCACGCCCCAGGAAAATGCTGCTCTCATCCGGCGAATTCTGGCTGACGAGCCAGGACCGCAGCGCGACATCGTGATAGTGAATGCGGCGGCGGCCCTTGTCGCCGCGGGTGTTGCTGCCAGTTTTCGCGAAGGTGCCCATCTGGCCTCGGCGACGATTGCGTCCGGCCGGGCGGAACAAAAACTCGCGGCGCTCATGGCATTCACAAACAACGGCTGAAGCAATCGCTTCGCTCTGACGGTTTGCAGATGGACGGAACGAGCTACGGGCGATCTGGACTCTCAAGCGCCTCGTGGATAGCCCAGATTGTGACTCCAACAAATGCGGCGCCGGCGCCGATGAAGACAATCTTGAAGAACTTGCCCTGGCGTCCGCCCGGTTGTGTGGGATTGTCACCGGCTGAGGCCCCAGCGGAAGGAGCAGCGGATAAGTCGAGAGCGATGCGATACATGCGGCCTTCTTGAAGCACCTGGCTTTCGCCGCGGTAGGAGAATTGGAGAGCGCCACTCCGCGCGGTGATCAACAGGTTCGCCGGGCCGAGGATTTTTACCTGAGCGGACGTGAGTGCGTCTGCGGCAGGACGAATCATCGCGCCGCCGGCCTGGACGGTGACTGCTTCGACGAGGGTAGTTGAAAAAGCCAGCGAGCCCGCAGCTAGCTCGGCCTTCAGAGACTTTGGGGTTCCGTGGAGCGTGGCCGTACTCTGCCCAAAAAGATAGATTCGAGATGGACCGCTGCGCAGATCCACAAATCCTTCTTCTGCGGTCGAAAGACGGTCACCATCGAAGATAGTCGCGCCGGCAGATACCAGACCGGAAGCGATGCGCGCGCCTGAGGCTCCAGAGATGAGTCCGACCGAGTCATCGCGAGCGCGCGAAGGCATACTGAGAAGGAGGAAGGCCAGCAGGAAAGCCAGTAAGCGTCTGCTCACGATCGTGCAAATCCTCCAGTGGTTACAGCCGGCAAAGCAGGGACAGTAGGGTATACGGATGATACGTATATATTGAGTAAAAGCAAATCATTTCTTATCGCTGCGGCGTCTTCGCCCGCCGGAGCGAAGAGTGCATCGCTGAATGCTGGCGATGTTCATCCAGAAAGAGGCGCGGTCGCCCGGACAAAGTGGCGAAGGGTCAGATAGAATCGCCTGCGCGGCGTGTCCGGCGCGGGAAGCGTAAATTGTGAGAGGCAGGCAGGAGCTTTTGTTTTCGGAGGACGCCTTGCGGAATATTGCGGTCATTGTGGTTCTTGGTTTGTTTAACCTTCCGACGCAAGCGCAGAAACGGAGTGCAATTTCGCCTCCGCAGGTCGCCCAGGAAGTGCGCGCCTACCGCATGGACAATGAAGAGCGCATCGTCCGCGAGCTGACGGAATTTCTCGCCATTCCCAATGTGGCCAGCGACACGGCGAACATCCAAAGGAATGCTGCACACCTGGTCGAAATGCTGGAGGCACGCGGGATTGAAACTCATCTACTGCCGATTACTGGCCGGGGGCCGGTGGTGTTCGGCAAATTGACTGCGGCGGAAGCCAAGCGGACGGTGATCTTCTACGCGCACTACGATGGCCAGCCGGTGGACGCCTCTGCGTGGACGGATGGGAAGCCGTTCGAGCCGGCCTTGCGCAGCGCGGCGATCGAGGCCGGCGGAAAGCGCATACCGTTTCCTGAAAATAGCCCGCAGCATCCCGCGGTTTACAACGATGACTGGCGGATTTATGCGAGATCCGCGTCCGATGACAAATCGCCCATCGTGGCGCTGCTGGCGGCGCTGGACGCCCTTCGAGCAAAACAGATCCCGATGAAGGTCAATCTGAAGGTCATTTTCGAGGGCGAAGAGGAGGCCGGCTCCACAAATTTGCAGCGCACGCTGGAGCTGCACAAGAATCTTCTCAGCGGCGATCTCCTGATTACCGCCGATGGTCCGGTGCACCAGAGCGGCCGGCCGCTCGTTTTCTTCGGCAACCGCGGGGACATCGGGCTGGGCATCACGGTATATGGGCCGGTGCGGGCCTTGCACAGCGGTCATTATGGAAACTGGGCGCCGAATCCAGCCATGGAGCTCTCACGGCTGCTGGCGTCGATGAAAGACGCCGATGGCCGTGTGTTGATCGACGGATATTACGATGATATCGCGCCGTTGAGTGATGTCGAGAAAAAGACGCTGGCAGAAATGCCGGTGAATGACTCCGATCTCGAGCGTGAGTTGGGAATCGCGAAGCCCGAAGGCGGCGGGAGAAAGCTGGTCGAAC
>Ga0209283_10001493_pt1 | contig 12729 bp, 10 predicted proteins | sample CZO8metaG_2_FD_188354 | JGI IMG/M metagenome (GOLD analysis project Ga0209283, IMG submission 188354) | Vadose zone soil microbial communities from the Eel River Critical Zone Observatory, Northern California, USA - CZOApr15con2H1.8 metaG... | ecosystem: Environmental > Terrestrial > Soil >...
TCGTTCGGGCAAAAAACCCGCGCCGCCATCGAACATGCCCGCGAATCTGTGGCCGCACTGATTGGAGCCCGCTCCGCAGACGTCATTTTTACCAGCGGCGGGACGGAGTCCGACAACACCGCCATCTTCGGCGTTGTCGCAGCGTCCGCCGGTCCAGCGAAGCACGTCATCACCACGACCATCGAGCACCACGCGGTCCTTCACGCCTGCCAGGCGCTCGAACAGCAGGGCGTCGCCGTGACCTATGTCCCGGTCAATCGGGAAGGGCTCGTGGAGCCGGATGACATTCGCCGCGCAATCCGGCCGGACACCGTGCTGATCACCGTGATGCACGCGAACAACGAGCTGGGCACGATCGAGCCGCTTGAAGAGATCGGCCGCATCGCCGCCGAAGCGGACGTCTATTTTCATACCGACGCCGTGCAGTCCGCCGGAAAGGTGCCCATTGCCGTGGACCGCCTCGGCGTGGACCTGCTCTCGATTTCCGGACACAAGCTCTATGCTCCCAAGGGCGTCGGGGCACTTTACATTCGCAAGGCCACGCGGCTCAAGCCGCTTCTTTTTGGCGGGCAGCATCAGCGCGGCCACCGTCCGGGGACAGAGAACGTCGCGGGCAATGTGGGTCTGGGCAAGGCGGCGGAGCTCGCGCGCACATCGCTGACCTCCGATGCTCTGCGCATCTCCGCGCTGCGCGATCGCATCGAGGAAGGCATCCTCCAACGCGTTCCGCAATCCCGGGTGAACGGCAGCCGCACGGCGCGCACGCCCAACACGACAAACATTCTGATTCCGTTTGTCGAAGGCGAGGCGCTGGTCATCGCGCTCGATTTGAGGGGCGTGGCATGCTCCACCGGCGCGGCATGCTCGTCGGGCGCTATCGAGCCGTCGCATGTTCTCACGGCGATCGGTCTTGCGCCGGAAGAAGCGCGCGCTAGCCTTCGCTTCTCCCTGGGGCGCCACACCACCGCGGACGACGTTGATTTCGCGCTTTCAGTGATTCCCGGCGTCGTCGAATACCTCCGCGAACTCTCGCCTGTTTACAAGAAACAAGCCGTTGCGTTATAGCGCCGGAACCTTGGCGATGGTTTTCTCCGCTTTCGTTGTATCCTGTGCCTAGAGAGGCTGTTGGCGGATTCTAATGACAACTGGTCCCAACAATTCGGAACTTACCGCCGTAGCTATGTCCGGTGGCGTGGATTCGTCCACGGTGGCGGCCATCCTGCGCCAACTGGACGAGCCTGTCGTGGGATTGACCATGCAGCTCTGGAACCAGCGCCGCCTTCCCGGCCTTCATCCGGATGGCCCGGTGCAGCACCGCTGTTGCTCGCTCGATGATGTGTACGACGCGCGAGCCGTCGCCCAGCATCTTGGTTTCCCGCATTACGTCGTAAATTTCGAGGAAAAGTTTGAGGAAACCGTCGTTCGCCCGTTCGTGGATTCCTATCTCGCCGGCGAGACGCCGATTCCCTGCACGCTCTGCAACAATCACGTGAAGTTCGACCAACTACTCTTGACCGCGCGGCAAATTGGCGCCGACCGCCTGGCCACGGGGCACTACGCGCGCATCCGTTGGAATGCCGATTCCCGGCGCTACGAGCTCCTTCGCGCGCGCGACGATTCGAAGGATCAGTCCTACTTCTTATTTGGCTTGACGCAGCAGCAGATGGCGCGGACATCATTTCCGCTCGGCGAGCTCACCAAGGCAGAGGTGCGGGAGATTGCGCGCGCGGCAGCGTTGCCCGTCGCGGAAAAGCCCGAGAGCCAGGAGATTTGTTTTGTTCCCTCGGGCAATTATGTGCGGTTCATCTCCGCGTACCTCGGCGAACGCGGCGAAACGCTTCCCGAAGAGGCCGGCGAGATTGTCACCACCGGTGGCGAAGTGCTGGGCCGCCATCAGGGCCTCCACCATTTCACAGTTGGGCAGCGCAAGGGGCTCGGCGTGGCGGTGGGGCGACCTCTCTATGTCGTGGAGCTTGACCGGCGCGGCAATCGCGTTGTGGTAGGCGAAGATGCCGAACTTCGGAGGGCCACCTGCAGGGTCCGCGAGGTCAATTGGATTTCCATCGAGCGCCTGGACGCGCCCCGCCGCGTGTCGGTGAAGATCCGCCATCGCCACGAACCCGCCGGCGCGACCCTCGAGCCGGACGCTTCCGATCCGGCGCGCGCCCACATTCATTTCGATTTCCCGCAGCGCGCCATCACTCCCGGCCAAGCCGCCGTCTTCTATTCCGGTGAAACCGTCCTGGGTGGCGGATGGATCGAGTAGTCGAAAACGACTCTGAAGGGCAGGAAACTTCCGGACAAGATCGCTGCTAGATGAACAGCTCTTCTTCTGTCTGCGGTTCCACCGACTCTTCGGGAGCACGGCGGCGATCCCGGAAAAAGTCCAGACCGACCTTGAATCCCTTGAGCAGTGCAGAGGCTTTGAAGACCGGCCCCCAGACCGTGTGGCGGAACTTCGAGCCGAACTCTTGGAGCGCTTCGAGAAGACCGGTCAGAATCCGGTCGCCGTGGACGAGCTGCCCGCGCAACCGCTCGAGTGAGTCCGTAAGAATGCGGTCCACTTTTTGCGCCTGACCTCGGGTGAGATGCACGATGTGGGACACGTCCCCAAGCATTTCGGAAATGCGTGGCTGGGCGTCATCGAGCAGAATCTGAACACGCACAAGTATGGGCGAAACGCGCGTGTGCAAATCATTGACGGTCCGCGTGAGTTGCTTTGTGGTGCGGCGAACTTCGAAATACAGCACAGTCAGGATCAACGCCTGTATGACAATGGCCACCGCCGCCACCACCACGAAAAAAGGCATCCAGGTCTGCATTCAATCCTCTAGCGAAGTCGCGAGTTCCCCCTGTCAATCCACGCCGGCATTACTGGGCTTTTGACTTTTCGCGCTGATAGGCTTCGCGGCCCGCTTCCACTGCGGCGCTCAGAGAATCCTTGTGCCGCGTGGCGACTTCTTTGCTGCGCTCGAGCAAATCCTCGGCGCGTTCGCGAAGCTCGCGAGCCTTCTTTTGCGCGTAATCGCGGCCTTCATCCGCTTTCTTAGAAAGGAATTCGCGTGTATCGTCGCCGGACTTCGGCGCAAACAGAATCCCTACTAGCGCGCCAATGCCCAAGCCCGCGAGAAAGTAAGACACCTTGGAACCGATGTTATCCGCCATGGGACGCCTCCATCGAAGGACACTAGCATAGCCATATGGGGGGCGCAAGCCAACCATAACCGCTGTGATGGGTGGTTATTGGTTAGCGGGCGCGGCCTCAGTCCGCAGGTGTTCCAGAATGCGTTCGGCTTGCGCGCGCGGCACCACGCGGCTTACCTCGTCCACTCCCGCTCCCCGCAGATGAGCCACGCTGCCGAATCGGCGCAGGAGTTTCTGAGCGGTGCGTTCGCCGACCCCCGGAATCTCCAGGAGCGCGCTGCGAACCTGGCGCTTTCCGCGCCGCTGCCGATGAAACGTCACGGCGAAACGATGGGTCTCGTCGCGGATCTGCTGAATCAAGTGAAGGATCGGCGAATGCCGCTCGAGCACGATGGGCTCGTCCTCTTGCCCGTGAACGTAAATGACTTCTTCCTTCTTCGCGATGCTGGCGAGCGGTTGATTGATAATCTGCAGTTTTTCCAACGCCTCGGCGGCAGCGTGCAATTGCCCGACGCCGCCGTCAATGAGGATCAGGCTTGGCAGCGGCTGCTTTTCTTCCTGCACTCTTCGGTAGCGGCGCTCGACAGCCTCGCGAAGGCTGGCAAAGTCGTCGCTTTGCCCCGGCGCGCCAACGGACCGGATAATGAACTTGCGGTAGCCGGATTTCTGCATTCGCCCTTCGGCCCACACCACCATCGAAGCCACAATATCGGTCCCCTGAATGTGAGAAATGTCGAAGCTCTCGATGCGCTTGGGCGCCTCGGGAAGATTCAAGGCATTCTGCAGTGCTTCCGCGATGGCTCCCGAGGACGGCTTCAGAACGCGGAAGCGCTGTTCAAAACTGTGCTTCGCGTTTTTCTCCACTAGGTCGAGAAAGGCGCGCTTCTGTCCGCGCTGCGGCGTCAGGATTTCTACGCGCCGCCCGGCGCGCTCCGAAAGACTCTCCTCCAGGATTTCCCGGTCTTCAAAGTCCAGCGGCACGTGGATCGCGCGGGGAAGATATTCGGCCTCGAGATAGAGCTGCTTGAGCAGCGAGGGAACAAATTCGCCGGGGTCGAACTGCTGCAACTCCTCCCAGTAGAAATCGCGCTTGTCCACAACACGCCCGCCGCGCAAATGGAACAGATTCGCGGCCACTTGCGGCGGTTCGGCGTAAAAAGCAAGCACGTCGGTATCATCGCCTTGCGCGGCGGCAATTTTCTGCCGCTCATCAATTTCTTGCAGAGTCCGGACCAGGTCGCGGTATGCTGCGGCCTGCTCGAACCGCTCTTCCTGGGAAGCGGCCTGCATGCGCGCTTCGAGGCTTTTCATCAAGTCGTGCCGCCGGCCTTCGAGAAACGTCCGGACATCGTGCGCGGCCTCGGCGTAACGCTCGTCGGTCGTGAGACCGGCAACGCAGGGGCCGAGGCATCGGTGAATGTAATACTGCAGGCAGGGCCGCGGATGATGGCGCGTTAAATCCACGGTGCACGAAGGCACCAGAAACCGTTTGTGGATGAAATGAACGATACGGTGCGCCAGGCTATGCGGAAAATACGGGCCGAAATAAATCGAGCCGTCTTTCCGCAGCTTCCGCGTGACGTACACGCGCGGGTATTTCTCGAAGGCCGTGAAGCGAATATAGGGATAGGTCTTGTCGTCGCGCAGCAGAACGTTGAATTTCGGTTTGTGACGTTTGATGAGTTGATTCTCAAGCGCCAGCGCCTCGCGGTCGTTGTCCACCACGATGGTTTCCAGGTCGGCGATCTCGCGGACCAGCGAGCCCGTCTTGGCGTCGGCCCAGCGCGATTCGAGGAAGTAAGACCGCACGCGGCTGCGCAGCGACCGCGCTTTCCCTACATACAGAATCGTTTCCGCCGCATCTTTGAACAGATACACCCCCGGGCCTTCGGGCAAACCGGCGGCCTTTTGCGAGAGGTCCATGGCGGAGGTAAAATCCGCGTGAGGTCCCTGCTTCCAGCGCTTGGAGACTCACGCACCGATGCATCCCTGATGATAGCAGAGCGAATCTAACGCCTCTAGACGCCCACAATGAAAGAACGCAAAACGCTTTGGATCGTCGCCGCCCTGCTTCTCTTCTTGCCTTCTCTGCGCGCGCAATCGTCTTCGACTCCGCCTCCCCCGCCGCCCCCGAAGAAAGCAGAGCCCGCTCCGGCAGCGGAGCCGGACCAGCCTGTCTGGGACCCGCTGCGCGCAGAAAAGGCCATTGAGGTCGGCAAGTTCTACATGAAAAAAGGCGATTACGACGCCGCCATCGACCGCTTCCGCGACGCCGCTTATTACCATCCCGGCTACGCGCTGCCGTTCAAGCTCCTCGGGGAAGCCCAGGAAAAGAAGCGGTTGAAATCCGAGGCTGTAAAATCCTACGAACAATATCTGAAGCTCTATCCGCACGCGGAAGACCGGGAGAAAGTCCAGAGACGCATTGACAAGCTCTATCACGAGCTCGACCGCGCGAAAAAGAAACCACGCTCAGGCTAACCGCTCGAGGATTCCCCGCGCCTTTTCGTATTCGGCAAACCGCTTCTCTTCCCTGCGGAACTCTGCCGAGTGCGCTTGCAACCCGCACCGCGCCCGGCGAACGGGGTGCTTGACGTGAAGCATCTCGTGATAGAGGACGTACGCGACGGCGCACTCCGGCACGCCATCGCGATCCAGCGAGCAATTCAGGACAATTTGATCCACTCCAGCATCGAAAATGCCGAGTTGCCGCCGCCAGGGATGCACGCTCCACCCGAGATGCGGACGCCGCAGCCGCCCCGAAAAGTATTCGCGGTTCAGCCGCACGAACAATGGTTCGAGAGGATGCGCCGCGCCCCGTGGACCGCAGGTAACGCGCCTCCCGCGCGCCCGCCGCATGCGCACGATGCGCCGGCGGGTTGCTGCGTGCCGAACAAACTCGCGGTATCTTTCCGCCAGGTCGCGCGGCGCGCGGCACCGGTAAAGCCGTGCGAGAAGCAGCGCCGCGGCGGCTTCCAGCACACCCTGCGGCGAGTGCCGCAGCACATCGGAAATGCGCGCGAACGCCGTGTCTTCCCGCAGGCGAATCGTGTGAACCAGGTTTGCGTAGGGATACCACTCGACCTCGAAACGCGGTGGGCGCGCCTGAATTCCCAGGCGCGTGAAGATGCGGTGAAACAGCCGCGCACCGCCCGATACCGTTGCGCGGTGAGAGCCGCGGCTCATCCGCTTCGCCGGCGCACCGGCGGCGGAGCGACTTCCTTCTTCGCTTTTTCGGCGTCCTTCATGGCGTCCTGAGTCCCTTCCATCGCGTCGTCGAGGTTGTCCTTGTAAATTTCGCGCTCGGCGCCGTTCGCTGATAAATCCTGGAGTATCGCGAGAAACTCTTTTCCCTTGCTCAGCATCTCCTTGATGCCGTCATGAATATTCTCCTGCTTCTGGACGCCCAGCACGATGAGTTCGGCGGCATCGTCCACGCATCCGCCGTAGGCGTTCATCAGGTAATTCAACATCTCGGCGTGGTGTGCGCCTTGAGAGGGGTGCGCAAGCTCATATTGAAACTTTTTCAGCCGGTCGGCGGCAAATGCCAGGAACAGCTTGATCCGTTCGTTGGTGGTCTCCGCATCGCGGATCTTGTCGGCTTCCAGCTCGCTCAAATAATCCTTCTTTTCCTGCGCGGCCGCGCGCGGCTCCGCTGCGCGGATGGCTCCCGCAAGAACGAGCATGATGAGAAACACGAACAGTAGGCCATTTCGAGCGCGCATCATGACCATGCTCCTTGTGGAGGCGGCTGAGGATTATCCGGGGGCTTCGCCGGCGTCTTTTCCGATGGTTTCCCCGGGCTCTTGCCCGGAGGCGGGGGAAACAGCGCGGCGATCAAATGGTCCTCGACGCCAATCAAATCTTTGCGCACGGCTTCCAGGCGTGCGCGGTAACTATCCGGCGTCTCGAGAATCGTCTCTTCCAGCACCTTCAGGCTCTTGCGCACGTGAATCTGCATTTCTTTGTAACCTTCAGGATGGCGCTCTCCGTCGGGGTGAAAAGCCTTCAGCGCCGTCAGCGCGGCCTTCGCGTCGTCCCGATAGCTTTCCATCCACTTGGCGACCGCTTCGTAATCGCCGCCATCGCCATAGCGGCGCGCTTCCTGAAACTGCGCGTCGCCAAGCTTGTGAATCAGTTTGGCTTTGCGAACTGCATTCGTTTCCCGGTCGAACTCCGCCTGCAGCCCGGCCACGCGGTCCTGAGCGGCCACAGAGGCACAGCACAAACCCAGCCCCGCGGACAAAACCAGGATGACAATGTGAGTTGACGGGCGCCCAGCGCGCATCTTACCTCTTCTTCTGTCCCAGCTCCCGGGTCAGCAATTTAATCCGCTGCCGGGCTTGAAAATCCTGATCCGCATTGCGATCCTGGTCGAGCTCAAGGAACTTTTCGTAGGCCTCAAGGGCCTCCTTTCGCAGCCCCAGTTTATCGTAGCAGGTTGCGCGGATAAACCAGGAACCTGCCGGCGGGGCTTCCCGCTTGGAAAGCAAATCCATTACCTGCAGGGCCGCGGGATAATTTCCCGCGAGGTAGTACACGGCGCCGAGGTCGCGCCATGCGCCGGTCAATTGCTCATCCAGGCCCAGCGCGACGCGCAGTTCTTTCTCGGCTGCGGGGAAATCATGTTTGTGCATGTAGGTATTGCCCAATCCGGCGTGCAGCGTCGCATCGCGCGGCGACTGTTGCAGCGCAGCCTGCAGCACGCCGATAGCCGCATCCCAGTTCTGCTGCGCGATCAAGACGTCGGCACGCAGCCTCAGCGAATCCGGCGGAGACGTCGCACCCTCATCGGCGCGGTCCAGTTCGGCAATCGCTTTTTCATAATCCTTCTGCTCAAACCACAAGCGCGCGAGCTGCCGCCGGCTTTCGCGGTCTTGGGGCTGCAATTCGAGATACGAAGCGAACGCCTCCTCCGCCTCGCGTTTGTTCTGCACAAAAAACGCGTTCGCAAGACCCAGCCGCGCCGGGGCGGAATCGCCGCGCAGCGCCAGTGCTTTGCGAAACTCTTTTTCTGCTTCAGGAGCGCGCTTGAGCTGGAGCAGCGTGCGCCCCAGAGCAAACGGGGCCTCGAAATCCCTCGGCTCCAGCCGCTCGGCCGCCTGGTACGGCTCGATGGCGCCCTGCAAATCGCCGGAGCGTTCCAGCGCCCAGCCCAATAGAAATCTCACACGGCTTTGCGCGGGAAGGAGTTCCACCGCTTTGCGCAACGGCGCGACGGCTTCGGCCGGCTCGCGGTCCACAAGCAACAAACCCAGATTCACGTGCGCTTCCGCCATTTTGGGGTCGAGGGCAATGGCGCGCTGGTATTCGCTCTTCGCGTCGTTCCATCGCTCGAGTCCGGTGTAGGCGTAAGCAAGCTGGAAATGCGCGTAGGCGACGTCCGGCTTTTCGGCGATAAACTTGTTGAGCGCTGCAACTGCCGCCGGGAAGTCTTTCTTATCTATCGCCGCCTGCGCTTCGTCGAGAAGGTCATTCAGCGGGTTCGAAACTTTTTCTGTCGTCTGCTTGGCGGTGCGGGAAGTGCCTTTCGGCTGCTGCGCGCGGGCAACGCCCGGCAAGCAAAAAATCGGTGCGATGGCGAGGAATGCAAGAGGCCTGAGCCGCGGGCTCATTTTCCTGCGGCCGGGCCTGACGCGTGCGCATTTCCGCCGCGGGGCGCATGATTCACGCCGCGTCCATTGCGATCTAGCACGCGCGACAAATACTTTCCCGTGTGCGATTGCGAATTCCGCGCCACCTGTTCGGGTGTTCCGGTGGCCACGATTCGCCCGCCCAGGTCGCCGCCCTCCGGCCCGAGGTCAATCACCCAGTCGGCCGACTTGATGACTTCGAGGTTGTGCTCGATGATCACCAGCGACGCGCCCCCCTCGAGCAGTTTGCGGAACGCCACCAGCAGCTTCTGGATATCATCGAAATGCAATCCGGTGGTCGGCTCGTCGAAGATATACAACACGCCTTGCATCGCTGAACCGGTAAGATGCGCGGCGAGCTTCAGGCGTTGCGCCTCGCCCCCCGAGAGCGTCGTCGACGATTGTCCCAGCCGCAAATATCCCAGGCCGACGTCGTCGAGGATTTTGAGCCTCGAGGTGATCTTTGGAACGGCGGCGAAAAAGGCCAGCGCCTCACGGACCGTGAGCTGCAAAACCTCGTGAATATTCTTGCCGTGATAGCGGACCTCGAGAACTCCGCTCTTGAAGCGCGTCCCGCGGCACTCCTCGCAAACCAGCTCGACATCCGCGAGAAACTGCATTTCCACCGTTACCGTGCCGTCGCCCTGGCAGGCTTCGCAGCGCCCGCCCGGAATGTTGAACGAAAATTGCCCGGGCTGGTAACCGCGCTTTTCCGCTTCCGCCGTGGAGGCAAAAACTTCGCGAATCGCATCGAACGCCTTCAAGTACGTCGAAGGGTTCGAGCGCGGCGTCCGCCCGATCGGGGACTGATCCACAATGACGACGCCCTGCACCTGCGCGTCCCCTTCGATGCGGTCGCAGAACTCTTTCCAGCTTCCGCCGGTTTTCTTCGCCGCGAGGGCTTTGTACAAAACATCGTATACGAGCGTGGATTTGCCCGAGCCGGAGACTCCGGTGATCGCAGTCATCGTTTCCAGCGGAATCATGATGTCGAGGTCTTGCAGGTTGTGCACGCGGGCTCCGAACAGGCGCAGGAATTTCCCGCTCAATTTCCGGCGCAACGACGGAACGGGAATGCGCATCTCGCCGTTCAAATAGCGCGCGGTGAGCGATTGCCCGTCTTGCAGCAGTTGGTCCCGCGTTCCCGAGAAAAGAATCCGCCCGCCGTGTTCGCCGGCCCCGGGCCCGAGGTCCAGAACGTGGTCGGCGGCGCCAATGGTGTCGGGATCGTGCTCGACAACGAGCACCGTGTTCCCCAAATCGCGCAGGGATTTCAAAATGTCAATCAGGCGATGGGTATCCCGCGGGTGGAGGCCGATCGAGGGCTCGTCAAGCACGTACAGCGCACCCACCAGGTGCGAGCCGAGCGAAGTGGCGAGCTGCGTCCGCTGCGCTTCCCCGCCCGAAAGGGTCGAGGTCAGCCGCTCAAGGCTCAGGTAGTCCAGCCCCACTTCATCAAGGTAGCGCAGCCGCTGTTGCACTTCCTCGAGAATCTTACCGGCGATTTTCGCCTGCGCGGCGCTCAGTTGCAGCGCATCGAGAAACGCGCGGGCTTCCTTGACGGTCATCCCGCACACTTCGGTGATGGATTTCTCCGCGACGCGCACCGCGCGCGCTTCCGGACGAAGCCGCGTGCCGGCGCATTCCGTGCAGGTGGCATAGCCACGATAACGGCTCAGGAACACGCGGACGTGCAGTTTGTATTTTTTTCGCTCGAGCCAGTGGAAGAATCCGTTCACTCCTCCGAAGCCCGCTTTGGGGTCGCCTTCGAGAACCAGTTTGCGCTGCTCGGCGGAGAGGTGCCGGTACGGCACGCCGAGCGGGACACCGCGCGAACGAAGCCAGCGCTTCGCTTCCGCGAGCACCGTGCGGTAACGGGGCTTGGTCCACGGCTCGACGGCGCCGTCTTCCAGCGATTTGCTGGTGTCCGGAATCACGCGATTCAAGTCGAAATCAATCGTGTTGCCGAATCCCTGACAGCGCGGGCAGGCTCCGTAGGGATTGTTGAAGGAAAATAACCGCGGCTCGGGCTCCTGATAGGCGATGCCGCAGCGCTTGCACTCGAACCGCTCGTTGAACATCACGCGCTCGCCGGGGCCGGCGGCCGCATCGGCGACAAATTCGAGGATCGCTTCGCCGCGCCCTTCGCGGTAACAGATTTCGATGGAGTCGATCAGGCGCGCGCGCGACTCCGGGGAAACCGCAAGCCGGTCCACGAGGACGTATACCGGCTTTCCGAAATCCACCTCGAGGAGCGTCTCCGGCGCGGAGAATTCGAACACTCGTCCGTCCTGGTAGAGACGGTTGAAGCCGCGCTTCTGCAACTCCACCAGCGCCTGGCGCACTGCTTCCGGGCTTGGCTTGGCGGGTTTTTTCTCCGTTCTTTTGGAGGCTGGCGTTTTGCCGGCGATTACGTAGGGCGCCAAAGAGAGCGAATAGAGCACGTAGAACCGCCGGCCCGGCTGGAGCGCCAGCACGCGGGCGGCGATCTCGTCCATCGAGTCTTTGCGCACTTCTTCGGCGCATCGCACGCAGATGGTCCGTCCCACGCGGGCGAAGAGCAATCGAAGATAATCGTAAATCTCCGTCGCCGTGGCCACCGTCGAGCGGGGATTCCTGGAGGAGTTTTTCTGCTTGATGGCGATGGAGGGCGCGATACCGGAGATTTCGTCCACGTCGGGCTTCTCGATGCGTTCGAGGAACTGGCGGGCATAGGCCGAGAGCGACTCGATATAGCGCCGCTGGCCTTCGGCATAGATCGTGTCGAACGCCAGGCTGGACTTCCCCGAGCCGCTGACCCCGGTGACAACGGTAATCGCGTTGTGGGGAATGTCGAAGCTGATGTTTTTCAGATTGTGGACCCGCGCCCCGCGCACGCGGATGGCTTCTTGCTCGATGTTGCGTGAATCAGGCGGGTTGGATGAGACCAGCGGCTCGCTTGCCAAAGGGACCCTCTACACGGGCTTCCTCGCCGTGTGACAAAACAAACTATTATATGTCGCCGGTCAGCGGTGAGCAACGCCCTATCTCGCATGAGAATCAAGCATTTTTCTGGGTAGGAATCCTCAGAGCTCCACGTATGAAACGAGTTCACCAAGAAGCCGGTGCGTTTCAGCATCTTAGCGTTTGGAAATCGCACCGCTCCGTATTATCTTGTAGCCCTCGTTTCGGGCGCCCGAACCGCGACGCAATCTCACCAGTGAATTCCGCACGCCGGTCGGCCCGAATTCGGAGAGGTGAACGACATGTCCGTAGTCAACCGCCAGATTTTGCTCGCCGCTCGGCCCGTAGGATTCCCAAAGGAGACCGACTTCAAGCTCGTCGAGGCGCCGGTTCCTGCGCTGCAGGATGGCCAGTTCCTGGTTCGCGCGCTTTATCTTTCTGTGGACCCCTACATGCGCGGGCGCATGAGCGCGGCGAGGTCTTACGCCGCGCCCGTCGAGATTGGCGAAGTGATGACCGGCATGGCCGCTGGCCGCGTGGCGGAATCGCGCCATCCAAACTTTTCCAAGGGCGATGTGGTCCTCGGCCAGTTTTGCTGGCAAGACTACGCCGTGACGGACGGCAAAGGCGTTCGCAAGGTTGACACTCGTCTCGCGCCCACTTCCGCCTGGCTCGGAGTCCTCGGCGTCCCTGGGCTGACGGCGTACTTCGGCCTGCTGGATGTCTGCGCGCCCAAGCAGGGAGAGACCGTGGTCGTCTCCGGCGCCGCCGGAGCGGTGGGCACCATCGTCGGTCAAATCGCCAAGATTAAGGGTTGCAGAGTCGTGGGCATCGCCGGGCGCGACGACAAGGTGCGTTACATCACTCAAGAACTCGGCTTCGACGCCGCATTCAATTACAAGACCGTGGATAACTATCCCGCCAAGCTCAAAGAGCTTTGCCCGAAAGGCATTGACGTCTATTTTGACAACGTCGGCGGAAAAATCACCGATGGGGTGATCCCACTCAT
>Ga0209283_10001501_pt1 | contig 12704 bp, 11 predicted proteins | sample CZO8metaG_2_FD_188354 | JGI IMG/M metagenome (GOLD analysis project Ga0209283, IMG submission 188354) | Vadose zone soil microbial communities from the Eel River Critical Zone Observatory, Northern California, USA - CZOApr15con2H1.8 metaG... | ecosystem: Environmental > Terrestrial > Soil >...
CGCCAGCTATGCCGAAGAGTCCAGCCGCTCCGTCGTCATCGTCATCAACAAGTGGGATCTCGCCGTCGTTGCGGCGCGCGATGCGGCGTCACGCGATGCCGCCACCGCGAAAGGCAAGTCCAAACGCGCTCCCGGGGAAAACCACAAACCGGAAAACTTCGATGCCGGCCGGTTGATGGTCGACTACGAAAAAATGATTCGCGCCAAATTGAAATTTCTGAGCTACGCGCCGATCGTTTTTCTCTCCGCGAAAACCGGCGAGCGTGCGGACAAACTCTATCCGTTGATCAATCAATGCTGGGAAGCTCGGCAACGCCGCATCGCCACGCCGGTTCTCAACAATTGGCTCAAGGAGGAAGTCGATCTCCAGCGCGGCACCACCCCGAAGGCCCGCCCCGTCCGCATCTACTACATCACACAGGCGAAAATCGCGCCCCCGACGTTCCTGCTATTCACGAACCAGAAAACTCCGCTGCACTTCAGCTACCAGCGCTTCCTGGAAAATCAGCTTCGCGCCAAGTTCGACTTTGTCGGCACACCCGTCCGCTTTATCCAGCGCCTTCGCAAACGCGACCGTGGTTCCTCAGGCGGTGACGAATGAACGCCTCCCTCTACATCAATCCGCCGCAAACTGCTACGATAGCGGCGTCCCCCTCCCGACAGGGCTTTCCGATGCCAAGCAACGGCACAGCAGCGCAAGCCGCCACGGAGAAAAAACTCTACCGCATCGGCGAAGTCAGCCGCCTCGCGGCATTGAAACCTTTCGTTCTGCGTTACTGGGAAACGGAATTTCCCATGCTGGAGCCGGTCAAGAGTTCCAGCGGCCATCGCCTCTACCGCCAGGATGACGTGGACATGGTCTTTCGCATCAAGCGTCTGCTCTACGATGAAGGATTCACCATCGCTGGGGCGCGACGCTTTCTGCGCGAGCATGAAGGAAATTTCGAGGCGGAAAATTCGGGGGCCAAGCACGCGGCCGAAGGCAAGGGGCAGTTGCTGAGCCGCAAAATGCTGCTCGATCTGCGCGATACGCTCCATGCTTTCTTGACGCTGCTCGAACGGCGGTGATACCTTGGAGGTGCTGATTCCCTCCTCGATTGGGCCTTCTGATTTCTTTGGCCTGTCGCGGTCAGCTTACCGGTCGGGACGTAGCGCAGCCTGGTAGCGCGCACGCTTGGGGTGCGTGAGGTCGCTGGTTCAAATCCAGTCGTCCCGACCATTTCTTCCAACGCTATGGTCATAACTCTAAAATTTGTCCTAGTCGTAGTGGTGACAGCGTGCCTGGTCCTGGCTGCTTGGATTGTACTATTTCACTATCGGATTGGCCCCTATCGTCCTCTACTGGAGGCAGTTCCGATGAATTTTCCTAGCGCCAACATGCCGGAAGCAGAGCGAACCAGCTTCCTCGACGGAGACTTCACGATCATCGATAAGATGCAGGCATTGCCGCCAACAATCCTTGACAACTACACGGAGGTAAACGGAAATCGGCTTACCATGGCGGACCCTAGCCGAGAGTTTCGGGCGGGTGATGTAATTTATGATGCCAGCATCCCAACCAAGCGGCTCATCTTTGCTGGTATTCAAAGCCAGAAATGCTTCCTTCACTATGAGCAAGGAGGGCGAGGCCTCTCATTTGTTTTGGCCTTCTTCAAGCTTGGTGCCGCGAACGGCGTGCAGCCCGTTTGGGTCGGTCATTGCAATCGACCATCAACTGACCTCACAGATCTACGCAGCATGATGCTCAGCGGTGGGTGCCACTAGATGGTAGGAATGATGAAAGCACACATACTTTTGACAAATGACGACGGGTATCAAGCCGAGGGGCTGCGCGCGTTGGCAGCGGCGCTGGATGGATTTGCCACGGTGAGCATCGTTGCGCCCAGCCGGGAACAGAGCGGTACGGCGCAATCGCTGACGCTGCGCCAGCCGATCGTGTGTAACCAAGTCGGGGAACGGGAGTGGGCGATTGAAGGGACGCCGGCGGATTGCGTGATCGTGGCGCTGCACAAACTTTTGCCGGAAAAACCGGACATGGTGATTTCCGGAATCAATCACGGCGCGAATCTCGGTGAGAATGTCTATTACTCGGGGACCGTGGGGGCGGCGCGCGAAGGCGCGCTGCATCACATTCCGTCGATGGCCATGTCGCTATGCTCGAAAAAAGAAAAAGTGAAATTTGAAAACTCCGCGCGCGTGGCGCGCGCCGCAGCTGAATTGATCTTGAAAGAAGGATTGCCGGATCAGGTTTTGCTGAACGTGAATGTGCCGGAGCCGTGGAACGGCAGCGTGAAATTCACGCGGCAATCGCAAAAGATCACGCGCAACCAGCTTAGCGAAGGAAAAGATCCGCGCGGGCGCAGTTATTTTTGGCTCTTCGAACGAAGAATCGACAGGGATGTCGAGCCGGACACGGATTACGCCGCTATTTTTTCCGGCGCCGTTTCCATCACCCCCCTGCACCTCGACCCCACGCACGCAGAATCGCTCAATCATCTCTCCCATTGGGTTGCACCGATAGCAGCTGCGTTTGCAAGCTGAAGAAAAATTCCCGGCGTAAAAAGAAGATGTTGCAGTTCGATTGGCGGAAGCGTTTTTCGTGGGGGCACTGGTTGGGATAGGATGCTGCAGCGGTGAGCAGCGAAAAAACATTCGACGCTGCGGTGATCGGAGCGGGCGTCTTCGGCGCGTGGACGGCCTGGCACCTCGCCAAACGGGGCCAGCGCGTGGCGTTGATCGATGCCTACGGTCCGGCGCATTCGCGGGCCAGTTCCGGGGGCGAAACGCGGATCATTCGAATGGGCTATGGGGCGGATGAACTGTATACGCGGTGGTCGCAGCGTTCGCTGACGCAATGGAAAGATTTTTTTGCAGAGACGCGACAGCCGCTTTTTCTCGAAACCGGGGTGCTCTGGATGGCTGGTGACGAGGACGGGCGGCTGCAGCAGACGATCACCACTTTGAAGCGGTGCGGTGTGACGATTGAAGAACTGGACCGCGCGGCGCTCGAGAAGCGCTTTGCACAAATCGGGCTCGATGGCATCCGGCGCGGACTATTCGAACCAAAGAGCGGCGTGCTGATGGCGCGGCGCGCGGTGGCTGCCGTGGTCGAAGACGCGGTTCGGCTTGGTGCGGAGTATCGCTACGCGCTGGCGCTCAACCCCAGGGAAGCCGGCCGCGTGGAGCACATCACAACGAGCCATGGTGAGCGGTTCGCAGCGGGGCAATTTGTCTTCGCGTGCGGGCCGTGGCTTGGCAAAGTTTTCCCGGACGTACTTGGCGCGCGGATTTTTCCCTCACGGCAGGAAGTGTTCTTCTTCGGCATTCCGGCAGGCGATACGCGGTTTGCGGCTCCGTCGCTTCCGACATGGCTGTTTCAGGAAGACCTCGTTTATGGAATGCCGGACATCGAGGGCCGGGGATTGAAGATTGCGTTTGACGAGCATGGCGAACGAGTTGATCCGGACACGCAATCGAGGATCGTTTCTCCGGCGATGACGAAGATGGCGCAAGAGTACGTAGCGCGGCGGTTCCCGGCATTGAAGGATGCGCCGATTGTGGAAACGCGCGTTTGCCAATATGAGAATACCTCGAACGGGGATTTTCTAATTGACCGGCATCCGGAAATGGAAAACGTGTGGTTTGCGGGTGGCGGGTCAGGGCACGGGTTCAAGCACGGTCCGGCAGTGGGGGAGTACATCACCGGGCAGTTGCTCGACGGAGCGCCGGCGGAGGCGCGCTTCTCGCTGGAAACGAAAACGACCACGCAGAAGCGCGCAGTCTATTGACACCTTGTCCAAAGAGGAATATTTGAGGAAATTTCCTTAGGCGACATGCGCCTCCGCCCAGTGGTTCAAACAACCAAGTAAGATGCCGGATTCGATCAAGACTTCGGGGTACGACGGCGGGGATTGGACGCAGCGGCGGCGCGCTTACTGCGCTTGGCCTTTTCTGCGTAGAGATCCTTGTCCGCGTCTGAAAGCAATTTTTCGATGCGCTCGCCATCGCCGCGGTAGATGGAAATGCCGATACTCGCGGAGAGCCGCGGCGGTTCATCGTCGGTGGCCATGACTTCGCGGATACGATTGGCGACGCGGCGCGCTTCGTCTTCCTCCGACTCCGGGAGAACCAGGGCGAATTCGTCGCCGCCGTATCGCGCGGCGGTATCGACGGCACGGCAGTGAATGCGGAGAATATCGGCGAGGCGGCAGATGGCACGGCTGCCGACGAGATGGCCGTAACTATCGTTGATTATCTTCAGGCCGTCGAGATCAAGCAGCAGCACGGAGAAGTGCCGGCCGGTGCGATTGGTGCGCTCCGTCTCGTTCTCAAGCACATCGAGCAGGCGGCGGTAGTTGGCCAGGCCGGTGAGCGGATCACTGACGGCCAGATGGTGAACCTGTTCGAAGAGCCGGGCGTTATCGAGAAGCGCGCCACCCAGCGCGACGGTATAGCCCAGCACCATGAGAGCCTGGGCGAAAACGAATGGGGCGTCCAGCAAGCGCGCGGATTGAGCGGCTGAGAGTTGAGCGGCGACATTCAGCCAGGTGGCTCCATAAATGGTGCGGTCGAAAGCGGAATCCTCCACGTACAAACGGCGGCGGAACCAGATGAGGCTCACGAAGAAAACCGCGCCGGGCAGCAACTGCTCCGGATGCGGGAAGAAGGCCCCGGGATGCCGAGAGACTTCCGGCGGCAAGCCGCGAAGCACGGCGGCCAGCACGTAGGTCAGCGCGATCACGGCCAGCAGAGCTCCGGCGATTTCGCGGCGCGGATGACGTGAGCGCGGGAGGAAATGCTCGACGAGAAGCGCCACGAGAAGAAGAAGCGCCAGGACCATGCGGCCAAGCCACCAAGCGAAGGGGGCCCAAAGGAGCCGCAAAGGGGCGTCCGGAAAAACTTGAAAAAAGAGAACGCTGGTGGCCGTCAGCACGGCGCCGGAGAGAAGAAATCCAGCGCCGAGAATCAGTGAGATGCGGTCCTGAGTTCCCTGGAAACGGACGAGGGTTACGGCGGCGAAGACAAAGGCGAGAAGACCGCTGATGACCTGCAGGTAGCCCTGAAGAATGGCATCGGGCTGAAGGGTGATGCGGCGAAGCCAGTAAGCGGCGAGAACCACAAAAAGAAAGGCGCCGAAATGCGCCAGGAAGATCCTGGTGTTGCTGCGGCCGTTTGTGAGAGGAGCCTCGCCCATGGGTTATTCCAAACTTTTTTTTATTCTCCGGGCCGGCACCTACTTAATTAGACTACGCAGGGGGCGTCTGCGTTGCGGGGGATCCGGGGAGCGCGTGAGGCAAGAGATACCGTCCTGTGGATTACGCGACCTGTACGAAAGTGCAGGCCAAACTGCGGCAGAAAAAGCCCGGGGCAGAATACGGAAGGGCCGAAGAGACTTTTGGTGTCGCGGCGGGCGGGAAATTTGCGCACACTGCCGGCTTTGAAAAGATTGAATAAAGGCGAATAAAAATGCGACGCCGCCGGGGATTGGCGGGCGCAAACCCGCACGTTCGAACGGCAACCGCGCTGCCGGATTCGAAGAGCAACACTTCTGCGAAAAGGAGAGATGTCTGAGCAGCGAAACCAGCTCAAATTCCGGACCGCGCCTGCGGCGTACCCTGACGCTTTGGGACTTGATTCTGTATGGCGTCATCGTGATTCAACCGGTGGCGCCGATGTCCATTTACGGCGTCCTGAGCGACCGGGGCAAAGGCCATGTGGTGACGGCGATCCTGATCGCGATGGTAGCGATGCTGTTTACAGGGATCGGCTACGGGCGAATGGCCCGGGCGTATCCGAGCGCGGGTTCGGCATTTACTTATGTCGCGCAGGAAATTCATCCGAGCGTCGGATTTGTGACGGGTTGGAGCATGGTAATGGATTACATGCTCAACCCGCTGATCTGCACGGTGTGGTGCGCGGGGCAGGCGCACGAGTTCGCGCCCGGGGTCCCTATCTGGGGCTGGAAAGTTTTCTTCGCGGTGGTCTTCACGCTCCTGAATATTCGAGGCATCAAGACGTCGGCGCGGATTAACGCCGGCATGGCTGCGGGCATGGGCGCCGTCGTCGTCGTCATCTTCGTGGTTGCCGCGCGCTTCATCTTCGGCCATCCGCACGCGGATGCCGCGTTCTTTACCAGGCCGTTCTACGACCCGCAAACTTTTACCTTCGGCGGGCTCTTTGGATGCACCTCGATCGCGGTGCTGACCTACATCGGGTTTGACGGGATTTCCACGCTGTCCGAAGAAGCTGAGAATCCGCGGCGCAATATCATGCTGGCGACGGTGCTTACTTGTGTGCTGATTGGCCTTCTGTCCGCCGCGGAAGTCTACATCGCTCAGCTGATCTGGCCCACATCCGAGCAGTTCCCCGACGTAAATACCGCTTATCCGGAGATTATGCGCCGCCTCTGGCCCGCCCTGCACGTCGGGACGCAAACCATTGCTCCGCTCTTTCTTCTCGTTGGTTTCACCCTGCTGCTCGCCAATTTCGGATCGGGACTAGGATCGCAAATTGGCGCGGCGCGCCTGCTCTACGGCATGGGGCGGAGCAATGCGTTGCCTCAGTCATTCTTCGGAAAGCTGGATGGAAAGCACCTGATTCCCAAAAACAACGTTCTTTTCGTCGGAGGCGCCGCACTCGCCGGCGCGTTTTTGCTGGAAGCAGTGGCCGGATACAGATCCTACATCCACGGCGCACAGGTGCTGAAGTGGGGAATTTTTCTGAAAATCCTGAATGGCGACAAGGCTTACGGCCTCGGCGCGGAGATGCTGAATTTTGGAGCATTGATCGCGTTCATGGGTGTGAACGCGGCGGCGTTCGTGCGCTATTACATCCGCGCCGAAGAAAAAAAGCTGATCAACCTGATACCACCCATCCTGGGGTTTGTAATCTGCCTCGCGCTGTGGCTGAATCTGAGCCGGCCCGCGATGATCGCCGGTTCGATTTGGATGGCCGCGGGCATCGCGTTCGGCGTTTGGAAAACGCGCGGGTTCCGCGAACAACTCTCGTTTGACGCGCCTCCGGAATGACTCTGCGGCTCCGACAACTGAATCAGATTGCCCCTCAGAGAACTTTGAACGTGAATTCCGAAGCTGACCCGAGCCGTGCCCGTGACTGGTGAGTCATGCCTCGTGGAAATCTCGAGAAAAAGGCGCGAATCGAAAGATCCGCGCCTCTCGGTTTTCGAGCAAGCTGATTCCAGCGCTTACTTTACCGCCGGCAGAAAAACTTGCGAAGCCGCCAAAAATTCAGTGTAGGGCAGCTCCGTTGCAACCCGGGCGCGCTCGAAACGCCCTTTTGCACCTCCGCTGGCTTTGAACGTCAGGAGGTACTGGTTGCTGAGGTGCGTGGAGAGTTCATCAAAATAGGGTTTGAGGGTTACGGGCGCGCCGGTGCCGAGATAATAGGATTCGGCGCCCGTTTCATCCGAGAGCTGGCTGAGATTCGACTGCGCTCTGGAAATGAGGAAGAATCCGCGCGCCCTGTGCCCCGCGTCCGGTGCATAGATCGTCCAGATGTTGATATTCTGCTTTTGCGCGCGACTGATGGTGGAATCGAGATCCGGGCTCCGGAAATCAAAATTTCCGCGAAAATAGTCGATCCCGGAGGAGATTAAGAGTATGGAGCGCCTGTCCGCGGAAGAAGGCCAGCGCTTCATCAGATCCAGAAGCGCGAGATAGGGACTCGAGAACGCGCCCCCGCCGCCGAGCGGAATGCGCAAAGCCTTGGCCGCAAGTTGGTGGTCGTTGGTGAAATCCTGGGCGAGCATGGCGGTGCCATTGCGCGCGTAGGCTACGGAAATGTATGTGGTGTCAGGCTGGCCGGCGAAAAACGCCTTTAGATCGCTCCACTGGCTGGCGATGCTGCTGTCCAGCGAATCGTCAATCAGCACAGCGAGGTATAATTCTTCGCCGTGCTTCCAATCGGCAATCTGCGTGCGCTCCTTGTTCAGAAAAAACTGGACGTCGTCTCTGGTAACGAGCGGTGGGCTGGTGTCTTTCTTGCCGACGGCAGTTACCGTCATGGTGACGGTTCCTGGCCCCGCAGCGACGGCATGTGCTACAAAAAACCCAAATACCAATGCCAGTGTCCCGATCCTCAGGGCAAGACGGCTGGGATTTCGTTTCTTCGTCATCGTGGTGACTCCTTTTACCTATCTCCATCAGCTTAGATGCAAAATCAGGCCGATATGCGTACATAGAGGACCGGTATCGGGCCAAGAAGGGGCGGAGTAGTTGCCCAGGATGGGCGTGGGCGGCCTTTTGCATGAAGCAAGGGGTGCCAATGGCGTAGTATGCTGCGGCGCGAACGAGAGGGACCGGCGCGGTGAGAAACTACATTGGAGCAATTGATCAGGGCACGACGAGCACGCGATTCATGGTGTTCGACCAGTCCGCGCGTATCGTCACGGTAGCGCAAAAAGAGCACGAACAGATTTTTTCAAAGCCGGGTTGGGTGGAGCATGATCCGCTGGAAATCCTGCGCCGCACGGGGGAAGTGATTGCAGAAGCTCTCGAGCAGCGCGGGCTGCGCGCTTCGGACCTGGCCGCGATCGGCATCACGAATCAGCGCGAGACTACTGTCCTGTGGGAGCGCAAGACCGGCAAGCCGGTTGCGAATGCAATCGTTTGGCAGGACACACGGGTTGCCGAAGATGTCGCGCGCTTCGCCAGCGGGGGCGGGCAGGACCGCTTCCGGCCGCAGACCGGGTTGCCGCTGAGCACGTACTTCAGCAGCCTGAAGCTGCGCTGGCTGCTTGAAAATATTCCCGGCGCGCGGGAGAAAGCAGAAAGTGGCGAGCTGCTTTTCGGGAACATTGACACCTTTCTCCTGTGGAACTTGACGGGCGGGCCGCGAGGCGGTGTGCACGTAACCGACGTGACCAACGCCAGCCGCACGCAGCTCCTGAATTTGAAAACGCTGGATTGGGATGCGGAGCTGCTCGCCGCTTTTGACATTCCCCGCGCGGTGCTGCCGAAAGTGCGTTCGAGCAGCGAAGTCTATGGCGAAGCAACTCTCAGTGCAATCGCCGGTGTTCCCGTCACCGGAATCCTGGGCGATCAACAGGCGGCGCTGGTCGGCCAGACGTGTTTTCGTCCCGGCGAGGTGAAGAACACGTATGGCACAGGCTGTTTTCTGCTCATGAATACCGGCGAGCGGCCGGTGGCCTCGAATTTCGGATTGCTCACCACAGTCGCCTACAAATTAGGCGGCGGGGCCGCGCACTACGCCTTGGAAGGGAGCGTCGCCATTACCGGAGCGCTGGTGCAGTGGCTCCGCGACAATCTCGGAATCATTGAAAAGAGCCCCGAAGTGGAGTCGCTGGCGCGAACGGTCAACGACAATGGCGGCGTTTACTTCGTTCCCGCATTTTCCGGGCTGTACGCGCCGTATTGGAAGGAAAATGCGCGTGGCGTCATCGCCGGACTGACGCGCTACGCGAATAAAGGACATCTCGCCCGGGCGGTTCTGGAAGCCACGGCGTTTCAGACACGGGAAGTGGCCGAGGCGATGGAGAAAGATTCGCAGATCAGCTTCGCCAGTCTCCGCGTGGATGGCGGCATGGTAGCGAACGAATTGTTGATGCAGTTTCAGGCGGATATATTGAACCGCGAGGTGGTGCGCCCGGTGATTCAAGAGACGACGGCGCTCGGCGCGGCTTATGCCGCCGGCCTGGCGGTGAAATTCTTTTCTGGCTTGGAAGAGTTACGGGCCAACTGGGCGGTCGATCGCACCTGGAAACCGCGTCTCGCCGAAACCGAGCGCGAGCAACTTTATCGGCAATGGAAGAAGGCGGTCACCCGATCGTTTGACTGGATGGAATCCTGACGGAGGCACTCACTTATGACCTCACCGCTCGCCGGTGAATTTTTCGGCACCATGATTCTTGTCCTGCTCGGTGATGGAGTTGTCGCCGCGGTGCTGCTCAAGCGTTCGAAAGCGGAGGGCGGCGGGTGGATGGTGATTACCGCGGGGTGGGCGTTCGCGGTGATGGCGGGCGTTTTCACGGCGATTGCATGCGGAAGCAGCGATGCGCATCTGAACCCCGCGGTGACGATCGGCTTCGCGATGCGTGACGGTAATTTTGCCAAGTTTGCGCCCTATCTTGCGGCACAGATGCTTGGGGCAATCGTAGGCGCCGGGATCGTCTGGCTGCACTACCTTCCGCACTGGAAGGAAACGCCGGACACGGCTGCGAAGCTGGGATGCTTCTGTACCGCGCCAGCGATTCGCAATACCGTTTCGAATTTGCTGAGCGAAATCATTGCAACCTTCGTGCTTGTATTCGTGGTTGGCGCGATTTTTTCAAAGAGCGTTTCGGCGGCCGGACCCGCGGCAGGACTCGGCCCGTATCTCGTGGGGAGCCTGGTCTGGGGCATCGGTCTGTCTCTGGGGGGAACGACGGGATACGCGATCAACCCGGCGCGAGACCTCGGGCCGCGCATCGCGCACGCGATTCTTCCGATTGCTGGAAAGGGCGGCTCGGATTGGGGCTATGCGCCGATTCCCATGATTGGACCGCTCATCGGTGGCCTGCTGGCTGGTGTGTTTCTCCGCGTGCTCGCGATTTCCTGATACGGGCAGAAAGCCAGCAGAACTCCGCTGACTCTTGGCAACGATTCAGAGCTGAGTGTAGAACTGGCAAGAACGTGGAATCCTCAGCAAAAAAGGACGCGAAAAAAGAATGAGTTTGATGCGATCCCTGTTGCTGGCTGCCTCGCAGAATCGATGGCTTCGCGACCACGCCACGCATTATTCCTTTGTGCGCGGCACCGTGTCGCGGTTCATGCCCGGCGAGACGCTCGATGATGCACTTGGCGCGGCGGAGGCGCTGCGAAGCAAGAAGATCGGAGCGGTCTTCACGCACCTGGGCGAAAACATCAAGGACCGCGCCGAGGCGCAGCAGGTTACGGAACACTATTTCGAAGTTTTGGAGCGGATCAGAAAAACAGAGCTGCGAGCGGAGATTTCCGTCAAGCTGACACAACTCGGTTTGGATCTCTCTGCGGATCTCTGCTTCGAGAACTTGAAGGCCATTATTGAGCGCGCACCAAAGGACTCCATCGTCTGGGTCGACATGGAGGCGAGCAACTATGTGGACGCGACGCTGGACCTCTATCGCCGAGCGTTGACGGCGCATCCGAATGTTGGTGTATGCCTGCAAGCTTATCTCTATCGAACAAAGGATGACTTGGCGAAGCTTCTTCCGCTGCGGCCTTCGATCCGATTGGTCAAAGGGGCGTACAACGAACCGCTAGACATCGCGTTTCCCCGTAAACGGGACGTTGACAAGAGCTATTTCGAGCTTGGGAAGCAGATGCTGCGGGCCAAGAAGGAAAATCGATGCGTGCGCGCCGCTTTTGGCACGCATGACGTGGCGCTGATAAGGCGGCTGGCCGAGTTTGCATCCGCGGAAGGCTTCGGGAAGAGAGATATTGAAGTGCAGATGCTCTACGGCATACAGCGCGCCGAGCAGGAGCGTCTCGCCAGCGAGGGCTGCACTTCCATCGTGCTCGTCGCTTACGGCAGCTATTGGTATCCGTGGTTCGTGCGCCGGCTGGCGGAGCGCCCGGCAAATTTATGGTTCGTGGTGCGCAACGTTTTCGCGGCGTAGAATCAACTAGAGTTGCGTTCCGATATCCATTCCAACGGCTATCGTCATTTCCCAATCAGCCTGCCGTGTTGGCCTTGGCTATCAGAAGAATCGCGAGAATATAAAACAAGAACATGAGGCCGAGAAACGTCCTTGCCCGACGATTGGCGCCCTGGAATTCTTTCCAAGCGAGAACGCCCCATAAGGCCGCAACCATGGGGGCGGACTGGCCGATCGCATAGGAAATGGCCACGCCGGTGAAATTCGCGGCGACAAGATTGAAGACCGTGCCGGCACCCCAGATGACGCCACCAATCAGGCCGAGCGCGTGGCCCGCGGCAGGCCCGCGAAAGAATTCGCTGAAATTCACGGGCACTCCCACGAGCGGATTCTTCATGAAATAGACGTTCCAGACAAAACACGAAAGCAACGCCCCGAGGGTAAAGAAAACGCCAATGCTGTAGGGACCCAAAGTGTTTCCCTGGGTCATCGCGTGAGTGACGAATGGAGCCCAGAGGCCCATCAGGATTCCGGAAACAACGCAGATCATGATGCTCTTCCGGGAAACTGCGCCGGTGGCTCTCGCGAGGCTTCCGTAAGCCTTGCCATCGAGAATCACCGCGATAACCGCGCAGGCGACACCGGCGGCGAGCAAGGCCGCATTCCCTTTGGGCTGCAGCACGTAGCTCGAAACGACGCCAACCACCATTGCAATGCCGATCGAAACCGGAAAAGCGATGGCCAGACCGGCCATGTCGATTGCCGCGACAAGCAAAAGATTCGCAAGATTGAAAACCGCGCCGCCGGCAAGCGTGGAAATGACATTCGAACGATCAGCCGCGCGGATGTTGTTCAGAAAACTTGAAGCATCATGGGAAATACTCCCCATCGTAAAGGCCAGCGCGACCGCGATCAGGAAAATGCCGAGAGCATAATCCCAGTAAAACAATTCGAAACGGTAGTTCTTCACACCTTTATAGGTGTTCGCCCAGGAGCCCCAGCAGATCGCGCTGGTGAATATCATCAGAAGAGCTACGCCGAAAGTGTGAGGAACAAGCATGAATTTCCGGCTCCTTTGCAGGTCAACCGATGCAACTTTTTTCTTGGGGTC
>Ga0209283_10001504_pt1 | contig 12686 bp, 14 predicted proteins | sample CZO8metaG_2_FD_188354 | JGI IMG/M metagenome (GOLD analysis project Ga0209283, IMG submission 188354) | Vadose zone soil microbial communities from the Eel River Critical Zone Observatory, Northern California, USA - CZOApr15con2H1.8 metaG... | ecosystem: Environmental > Terrestrial > Soil >...
AGCGGTAGCGCGCGCTCTTCGCCGCGGCGCGTGTCCTCCGTGCTGATCGTGCGGACGTCGTAATCCAGCGCCGGATTCCCCGTGACCTTGATGTCGAACCCGTCCGAGTGCGGCAATCGCGCCAGCGTGCTGCGCACCGTCTCGCGCAGCTCGGGCACGACCGTCCGGCTCACGTCGTTCGTGCTGGCCGGTGTCAGGGCCGCGATGAGAAACGTGGTGTGGCGATCGGTGCTGACGAACGTCGATTCGCCGATGGTGCGGACCGAGATGACCTGACTGATGTACGGCTGGCGGGCGAGCGCGGCCGAGACCGAATCGAGAACGGCTTCAAATCGCGGATTGCTGTAGCGCACGGGTCCGTGCACGACGATCGCCACGTATTCCGCGATCGGATTGGGAAACGATGCGCGGATGAGCTGGGACGCGCGAGCGGATTCCGTTTGCTCGACGTTCATGCCGCGCACGGCCAGGACGCGCTGCACGTGGGTGGCTTTCGGAACGAACAGCAGCGCGAGAACCGCCCACGCGCCGATGACCCAGCCGCGCCAGCGGACGATCTGCCTCGCGGGTAACGCGATCACCTACGATCCAAGCACATGCGGGCCACAATCATAGGGACGTGCGAAGTGCAAAGCTAGCGGCGCGGCCTCCGATCTTCGCATATTGCGCCCATGGTGGAACGCCGGCTCACGGGAATGATCGCCGCCGCTGCGGTGCTCATCGTCTTGTTCATCGTCTGGGACGCGTTTCGCCCCACGCCCCGCCGCGCCAATTCGCCGTCCGAGGCCGATGCGCCGCTCAGAATCGCCGAGCCGCCGCCGCCCCCGTCCCAGGTCGCACAACAACCAACGGCACCACCGACGACGACCTCGCAGGGGACCGCGGTCCCCGCCGGTCCAGGGGGGGGCCGCGAGCCTTCCTACATCGAGCTGATGGCGCGCTTTGAGACACGGCGTCGCATTCGGTCGAGTGGCTCGAGCACCTATCTGGGCGAGATGCTCGAGGCGAGCGGAGACTCCATGCTGCGGCGCTGGGAGAATCGCACGACTTCGCCGATTCGCGTGTGGTTCGCCCCCACGCATGCCGCGAACTTCCAGCCGGCATTTCTCGATGCCATCCGAGCGGCCTTCGGCCTGTGGACCCACGCCGGTGTCCCGGTCCGGTTCGAGTTCGATGCCGACTCGACGAACGCGGAAGTCACGGTGAAGTGGCGCATTCAGTTCGAGATCGAGCGCACCGGACAAACCGACGTCACATGGGACGAGAACGGCACCATTCAAAGCGCGACGATCACGGTCGCCACCTTCGATCCCAAGGGGCGGCCGATGGACGCGGATGACATCCGCGTCGTCGCGACGCACGAGGTGGGCCATCTGCTGGGGCTCGATCACTCGAAAGACTCGACCGACATCATGTTCCCGACCGCGAAGGTCCGGGATCTGTCGGACCGTGACGTGCGGACGGTGCTTCTTCTTTATCAGCTGACGCCGGGGAATCTGCGCTGAGCCCTCGCAGCATCACCTCGTTCCTGACTCACGTCGCACCTCCTCAATCGCTGGCGCAGACCCTCGATACGCGCGTCCGGGAAGCCGAGCTGATCGAGAAGCTGGACGGCGGCGCGGTACGCTGTTTTGCCTGCGGCCATCGCTGCCTGGTGAAGCCCGGGCGGCGCGGCATCTGCAAGGTCCGGTTCAATAAGGAAGGGACGCTCTTCACGCCGGCGGGCTACGTCGCCGCGCTGCAATGCGATCCCACCGAGAAGAAGCCGTTCTTCCACTGCCTCCCCGGCAGCGATACGCTGACGTTCGGGATGCTCGGCTGCGATTTCCATTGCGGCTATTGCCAGAACTGGCTCACGTCACAGGCGCTGCGGGACGACGCGGCGGGCGTGATGCCCAGCGACGTGACGCCAGATGCGCTCGTCGCGCTGGCCCAACGCCACGGCGCGCGCATGGTGGGCTCGTCGTACAACGAACCGCTGATCACCGCCGAATGGGCAGTCGATGTGTTCAAGGCCGCGCGGCCCGCCGGTCTGAAAACCGCGTTCATCTCGAACGGCAACGCCACGCCCGAAGTGCTCGACTACATCCGGCCGTGGACCGATTGCTACAAGATCGATCTCAAGGCGATGGACGATAAGCGGTATCGCGAGCTGGGCGGCGTGCTCCAGCACGTCGTTGACGCGATCCGCCTGGTGCACGAGCGCGGCTTCTGGCTCGAGATCGTGACACTGATCGTGCCCGGGTTCAACGACGACGAGGGCCAGCTGACCCGCGCCGCCGAGCTGATCGCGTCGGTATCGCCCGAGATCCCGTGGCATGTCACCGCGTTCCACAAGGATTACAAGATGACGGACCCCGAGAACACCCCCGCCGCGACGTTGCTGCGCGCCTGTGAAATCGGTACCGGGGCGGGGCTGCGGTTCGTGTACGCGGGGAATCTCCCGGGGCGAGTCGGCCGTTGGGAGCACACCTATTGCCCCGACTGCGGCGACTTGCTGATCGAACGCTACGGTTACGTCATCAAGCGGCAGCGTGTCGGAGCCGACGGGCGCTGTCCCTCCTGTAGCCGGCGGATTCCAGGCATTTGGTCGTAGCGCTCCTCTTGCTGTTGGTGCAGGGCCCTCTCACCACGCCCGCGTTCGATAGCGCCGTGCTTGGTGGGATTCGACAGGGCGCGTATCCGGGCGCGGCCCTCGTCGTCGGTCGCCACGACACCATCCTCTTCGCGAAAGGCTACGGCCGGCTCACCTGGGCGGCATCGAGCGCGGCGGTCAGTGTCGACAGCACCTTCTGGGATCTCGCCTCACTCACCAAAGTCGTGGCCACGACGCCTGCGCTGATGCTCCTCGTCGAGCGCGGGCAGGTGGGACTGGACACGCCCGTGGTGCGTTACGTGCCGGAGTTCAATGGTCCTGGCACCGCGGCGATCACGGTTCGCCATCTGTTGACGCATACGTCCGGTTTGCGCGGCACGCTGCCGTTGCGCGAAGCGGCCGACAGTGCGGCGGCACTCCGCATGGTGCTCACCACGACTCCGCTCGTGCCGCCTGGCGCGCGCATGGTGTACTCCGATCTCAACGCGATTCTCTTGGGCGAGATCGTGCGGCGCGTGACGGGCACGCCGCTCGATGCGTTCGTGACGCACGAGGTGTACACCCGCCTCGGACTCGACCACGAGATGATCTTCCGCCCGCCCCGACGACTCCAGCACCGCATTGCGCCTACGGGGTTGTGGCACGGACATCCCGTCGCCGGCATCGTCAACGATCCCAGCGCCGCTAAGCTTGGCGGTGTGGCGGGCCACGCCGGCCTCTTCACGACGGCGATCGCGCTCGCGCGCTTCGCCCAATTCATGTTGAATGAGGGCGTGTTGGCGCAGCATCCACGGATACTCAAGCAGGAAACCGTCCACCAGTTCACCCAGATCGCGGTGCCGGCACGCCGCGGCGCCAGCGCCCGCACGCTGGGATGGGAGGCGCTGCCGACCGGCGAGGAGACCTCGAGTGCCGGCACGCTGTTCGGCCCGCACAGTTATGGACACACCGGCTGGACGGGGACGTCGCTGTGGATCGACCCCGACCGCGACCTGTTTGTTCTGCTGCTCACCAATCGCGCCTACGACCCCAGAGTGCGCGGCTCGTTTACCAAGCTGAAGGAAGTTCGCGGGCGCGTGGCCGACGCCGCAGCGCGCGCCACAGATGCCCGCCCGCTCGCGCACTGAATCCCGAAACCCGACGCTGATTTACGACGGCGAATGCGGCGTCTGCCGCAAGGCAGTGGAGCTGTTGCGCCGCTGGGACCGGGAACATGTGCTCCGCTTTGTACCGTTCCAGGACTCAGTTGCCGTGGCGCGGTTCGGGATCGCGCTTCCGGCGCTCGCGGCCGCCATGCATCTCGTTTCCCCGGACGGCCGCGTGTATCCAGGCGCGGATGCCATCCCTGAGCTGCTCAGGCTGTTTCCCGGCAAACGCTGGCTCGCGCCCCTGTTCCGGATTCCCGGGGTGCTGCCACTTGCCCGTCGGGTCTATGCCTGGATCGCGGTGCGGCGGAAGTGTCTGGTGCGCGGTATTCCAGGTCGCTAGGTTCGGCAGGAGGAGACACGGTCTGTGACGACTGCAGTGCTCAGTGCTGAAACGGTCCGCCAGGCGTTACGCCAGGTGAAGGATCCCGAGCTCGACATGAACATCGTCGACCTCGGCCTCGTCTACGATGTCGAAGTCGAGGACGGTCTGGTGCGCATCAACATGACATTGACGTCGCCGGGGTGCCCGGCGGGGCCGATGATCACGAACGACATCTACAAGGTCGTCCGCGCCATCGAAGGCGTGAAAGACGTCGATATCGATATCGTATGGGAGCCGTACTGGACCCCTGAGCGGATCGACCCAAAGATCCGCGCTATGATGGGATTCTAGCGCACCGCTTCGAGCAGGGCGTCGCCCAACACATCGATCTGCCAGCGTCGCAGTTCACCGATCCGCTCGAGCGCCGCGCGATCCACCGGCCGTGCACGCACCACCGCCTCCAACGTGGTCCTGCCGCAAAGCACTCCCGCCTCCAGTCCCAACTCCGCCGCAACACGGTTGCGAACGGCTTTGACTCGTTCGAGACGTACATCGAACCCGGGATCCTTTTGCGGTCGCGGGCGTCGCTCGAGTCGCGGCAGCTCACTGTCGCTGAGAGATTTCGCGCGTCCCACGGCGTCGAGCAGCGCATCGCCGTGACGTCGCGCCAGTGAGCTCGGCAGCTCCCGGATGTGTGAGAGATCGGCCCGAGTCGCGGGAAGTGCGCGACTCACCGCGATCAAGGCGTCATTGCCAATGATTCGGAACGGCGCCTTGTCGTCTCGTTCAGCGACAGTATCCCGCCAGCGATGTAACAGTCGTAACGCCGCCAGACTGCGCGGGCCCAGTCCTTTCGCGCCTTTCAGCCTCAAGTACGTGTCTTCTTCCCCGCTCCCGGCGGGGCCCGTCCAGCGGAGGGACTCGAGCTGCTTGAACTCGTCCATCGCCCAGGCGAGACGCCCCAACGATTGAAGGCGCTGCTCCAGCGCATCGCGCAGCGGGAGCAGGTAGTGCGTGTCGGCAGCGGCATAGGCGAGCATCGGCGGCGTCAGCGGCCGGAGCGACCAGTCCGCCTTTTGGTGCTCCTTGTCGAGCTTCACACCGGCGTACTTCTCGAGCAGCGCGGCCAGTCCAATGGCCGGCTCGCCGGCGAGCTGCGCCGCGACGCGGGTGTCGAACAGGCGAACGGCGTGAAAGCCGTAGTCGCGGTCGAGCACGCGGAGATCGTAGTCGGCGTCGTGGAATACCTTCTCGAGCTGTGGGTCTGCCAGCAGGGCGCCGACCGGGGCGAGGTCAGTCGCGGCGATGGCAACGGGATCGATGAGCGCGGTCTGTGTCGGGCTCGAAATCTGCAGTAAGTAGATACGATCACGAAAACGATGGAAGCTCGCCGCTTCGGTATCGACGCCGACCCGCGACTCTCGCCGCACCGACGCGATGAACGCCGCCAGGTCCTGCGGCGTGTCGACGTATTTCACTCCTGCTTCCCTAGCGCCTCCATCCCGGCGGCGATTTGTTCCAGCGCCTTGGCTAACGTCCTGTAGAATTCCGGATCGGGAGCCTGAGGGGCTCCGCCCAGCGGATCGCCCGCGCATTTGCGGGCGGCTCGCGCCGCATGACGTATGTAATCGGTGGTCACTTGCATGGATCGCTCCGCAGTGTTGGCCAGAAAGATACGCAGCGCTTTCGCGCCGTGCAGTCTCGGCGAGTGGCCGACGCCCCTCGAGGAGCAGCCGGCGCTCGCGCGGGCGCTCGGACTACAGGCGCTCTGGCTCAAACGTGAAGACAAGAGCGGCGGCAACAAGGTGCGTGGTCTCGAATTCCTGTTCGCCGGCGCCGCGCCGCGATCGGTGTTTGTGACCGTCGGCGGCGCGGGATCGAGCCACTGCCTCGCGACCGCGCGTCACGCCCGGACGCAGGGCCTGCGCACCGCCGTCGCGCTCTTTCCGCAACCCGAGACCGATGCGAGCCGCAGCATCCTGGCCGCGACGACGACCGCCGCCGACCGGGTGGTGCGTGCCTCGAGCATGATCTCACTGCCGTGGGCGGTGCTGCGCGCGTGGCGCGCAGCGCACCACCTTGGACGAGGCAAGCCCCACTGGATCCCTGGCGGCGGTGCCGATCCACGGGCCGTGATCGGCCACTTTCTCGCGGCGCTCGAGCTCGGCTCGCAGCTCGACGCGCCGCCCGACACGATCGTCGTCCCGTTGGGCACCGGCGGAACAGCGGCCGGCATCGCCCTCGGCATTGCCTGGCTCGGCTGGTCGACGGAGATCGTCGCGGTGCGTGTCGCGCCATCGATCGTTGCCAATCGGTGGCGCACATTGCGACTCGCGCGCAAAGCAGCGGCGATGATACGTCGGGCGGGTATCGAGTTCGCTGTTCCGCGTTCGACAAGTCGCGTTCGCGTCGTGGATGCGATGGGAAGGGGCTATGGCCATCCCACACCGCAGGGCGAGCGCGCGACAGCGCTGGCGGCCGAGTATGGCCTGCGTCTTGACCCGACGTACGGCGCAAAGGCTTTCAGCTTTTTGCAACGTGCCGACGTGAACGCTCAACGAGTCGTATTCTGGCATACATTCGCGTGGCCATGACCGCCGTTCTCTTCATTCACGGATTCCCCTTCGACCATCTGATGTGGCGACATCAGCTCGCTGCGTTGACGCGCTGGCGATGCATCGCGCCCGACTTGCCGGGCGCCGGTACGTCCCGCGGCTCGAAGTCAGCCGATGAATTCTCGATGGGCTCGTATGCCGACGATCTGATCGCGCGTCTCGACGGTTTGCAGGTCGGCCCGGCTGTCGTCTGTGGGCTGTCGATGGGTGGCTATATCGTGTTTGAGTTCTTGCGTCGGTTTCCCGAGCGCGTACCCGCCGCGATTCTCTTGAACACGAAGGCGGCAGCAGACACGCCGGAAGCCAAACGCGGTCGAGATGCGTTGGCGGCAGCCGCACAGCATCGTGGCGTGCAAGCGGTCGCCGATGAGTTGCTACCCAAGGTGCTTGCGCGCGCCACGCTCGAGCGTCAGCCGGCGGTGGTGCCTGAGGTGACGGAGATGATCCTGCGCCAGCCGGTAACGGGCATCGTTGGAGCGCTTCGCGCATTGCGCGATCGTCCCGATTCGACCCCGTTGCTCGGCCGGATTCGAGTTCCGGTGCTAGTGGTCGCGGGCGACGACGATCAGATTGCGCCCGCGGCGGGCATGGAAGAGATGGCCCGTGCCATTCCGGGCGCGCAGTTCGTGCTCATCCCCGAATCGGGCCATCTGTCGCCCCTGGAACGACCGGCGGCTGTGAACGCCACCCTCAACGCCTTTCTCGGGCAGCTCTAGTTACGAGCCCTTGCGCTGCGGCTTGCCGGGCGGGTTTTCGCCTTGAAAGACGTCGCGATTCTTCGCGATATAGTCTTTCCATTGGGGCGGGACGTCCTCTTCGGGGAAGATCGCCGTCACGGGACACTCCGGCTCACACGCGCCGCAGTCGATGCACTCGTCGGGATGGATGTAAAGCATGTCCGGCCCTTCGTAGATGCAGTCCACCGGACAGACATCCACGCAGGATCGGTCTTTGACGTTGATGCAGGGCTCGGCAATGATGTACGTCATTCCTGCTCCTGAGTGCTAATCTGAGAAGCGCGACCGGTGGCGAATCGCAAACCTAGACGTGCGCTTACCTCAGTCAAGGGACTAATTGGTATCTCCGATACCAACAGGTATCATTTCGACCCCGCCGAGATTCTTTGAAAGTCTTGCGCGGAAGGTCCGCACGAGTATCCTAGATACCCGTGGGAATCATTCACCAGCGTCGCAAGGCCGAAACCCGCTCCCTCCTCGTTGCCGCTGGGCTCGAGCTGTTCGCCGAGCGTGGCTTTGAGATCGCGACGCTGGACGAGGTCGCGCTTGCCGCCGGATTCACGAAGGGCGCGATCTATCGCCACTTCCCCTCCAAGGGTGCCTTCCTCCTCGCCCTCTTTGAGCAGTATGCCGCTGTCGCCCGAGCCGGCTCGGGCGCACGGCAGGCTCCATGGTTCATTCCGCTGACTGTTCAGTTTGCCGCTCAGGCCACCCGCGACCCGCTGTTGCGTCGTCGCCTGGCAACCGTGCTCTCCGAAGCGCCGGATGGCGCGTCGGCTGATGGCCAGCTGCTGAAGGCGCTCGCTCGCGTGTTCAATGGCTGAGCGCCTCGTCGACCTGAGTCACGAGATTGAGCACGGGATGGTGACCTACCGCGGCCTTCCCTCGCCCACGGTCAGCGATTGGCTTTCGCGCGAGGCCTCGACCGCTCGCTACGCGCCGGGCACGACCTTCCAGATCGGCAAGATCGAGCTGCTCGCCAACACCGGTACATACATCGACGCCCCGTTCCATCGTTACGAAAACGGCCGCGACGTCGCGGGCTATGCTTTGGAAGCCGTCGCCGATCTGCCCGGCGTCGTCGTGCGCGTGAGCGCCGGAGCCAAACGCGCGATCGATGCCTCTCGCCTCAGGGGCCAGGACGTGAACGGGAAGGCCGTGCTGGTGCACACGGGCTGGGACGCGCACTGGCGCACCGATACGTACTCCGGCGGTCAACACCCCTTCCTCACGAAGGACGCGGCCGAATATCTCGTGAAGGCCGGCGTGAGGCTCGTGGGGATCGATTCGCTCAACATCGATGACGACAAGGACGGCAGCCGCCCTGCTCACACTATCCTGCTCGGCGCCGGCGTAGCGATCGTCGAGCATATGACGAACCTGGCGGCGCTTCCCGACACGGGCTTCCGATTCTTTGCCGTGCCGCCGAGGGTAAAGGGAATGGGGAGCTTCCCGGTGCGCGCCTTCGCGCGCATCGATCGCTAGGCGCCCCCCTCAGTTCGCGAGCGCGCGCACTACGTGGGTCAGTCCGTGGACCACGCGCGCCATCCGGTCGTAGTCGAGCTTGTCGGGTGTGTCCTTCGGCGTGTGGTAGAAGGGATTCCGGTACGGGGCGGTGTCGGTGATCATGATCGCGGGGTATCCCTCCCTCCAGAACGACCAATGGTCCGACCACGAGACTCCCGGAACCCACGAGGGCGCCGCGGCGCCCTGCGTCGGCAGCGTGGCGTGGGCGCGGAACGCGGCGATCGCCCGATGCAGCAGTGCGCGCGACCTGAGGTTCGAGACGAACCCGATGAAGTCGCCCACATTTGGATACGCGAGGTTCAGCGGGAAGGGGTAGCGCTGGCTGCCTCTTTCCGTGTCGTAGTAGCCGATCGATTCAATCGACAGCATCGCCACGATCTGATCGTTGCGCGCCCGCGCCGCCGTCGCGTAATGGCGGCTGCCCATGTTGGCCGTTGGAAACGATGGCGGCTCTTCGTTGGGAAAGAAGACAAACCGCACAGTACGTGATTGCCGCTCATGCGCGAAGACCCGCGCGAGCTCGAGCACGCCCGCGACGCCGCTCGCATTGTCGTCCGCGCCCGGCGCATCCTCTGCGGTGTCGTAGTGTGCGCCCAGCACGACGACTTCGTGCGCGTGACCTGGGACGCCGGGAAGCGTCGCTTCGATATTGCGGTAGCTGCGATTGCGCGCGACGAACTCCGGCGAGACCACATTGTATCCGAGATCCTGCAGACGGCGTTCGATGTACGCTGACGCGCGCAGGACGTTGGAATAGGTCTCGTCGCTGCGCACGCCGATGTCGTGCGCGAGTGCTCGAACGTGGCGCTCCAGCGCCAAGCGGATCAGCCGCTGATTCGGCGTGAGGGGCGGCAGTGAGCCGCTGAACGCCGGTCCGGGCATCTTCACAGTGAAGAGCCAGATAACGAGGAAAAGCAGAGGCAAAATGCTGGCGATCGCAATCATGCGGATCCGCCCCCAGCGAGTGCGGGGAGTAAGGCCGAAGCGCATGGCCGGCAATGTGGCCAGGATTGACAGGTTTTGGCCACCCCGCTATATCACGCTGCATGCAGCGTACGTCTTCGCACCGGCATCACCACGGTCACTCGGTCCACGGGGGATAGCCGGAGGCGTGTAGAGTCTTGAATCATCACCGACGCCGGCCCCCCAGGGCCGGCGTCGTGCTTTTTGGCGGCGTCGCGTGACCTGGGGGACACCGGCTCGGCCAACACGGAGCCGATCGATGTCCACATTCGTCCCACGCGTCGTCCCCTTCCGTCTCGGCCTTCCCAAAGGCCGGATGGAGCAGAGCGTGCTGACCCTCCTCGCCGACGCGGGCATTCGCGTGCGTCCCAGTGCCCGGGGTTACCGCCCCGATGTGTCGCTGCCCGGCGCCGAGGCGAAGATGCTGAAACCCCAGAACATCGTGGAGATGCTGGCCCTCGGAAGCCGCGACGTCGGCTTCGCCGGCGCGGACTGGGTGGCGGAGCTCGAGGGGGTGGCCGGGGTGGCCGGGGGGGCCGACGTCATCGAATTGCTCGACACTGGGCTCGATCCGGTGCAGCTCGTCGCAGCTGCGCCTGTCGCGCTGCTCGAAGCCGGACAGCTGCCCAAACGGCGCCTCATCGTCGCGTCGGAGTACGAGCGGCTCACACGCCGCTGGATCGGCGCGAACGGTCTCTGCGCCGAGTTTGTCCGCTCTTACGGTGCGACCGAAGTGTTCCCGCCTGAAGATGCCGACGTGATTGTCGACAACACCGCGACCGGTGCGACGCTCGAAGCAAACGGCCTCGCGATTGTGGATGTCTTGATGCGCTCGTCCACTCGCCTGTATGCGCACCGCGCGGCACTCGATGAGCCAGTGCGGCGGCGCTTCATCGATGATCTTGTCCTGCTGATCAACTCCGTGCTCGAGGCGCGGCGTCGCGTGATGCTGGAGGTGAACGCCTCGGCGGCCTGTCTCGACGCCGTGGTGGCCGTCCTGCCGTCGATGCGGCAAGCGACAGTATCCCGCCTCTTTGGCGACACTGGATACGCAGTAAAGGCTGCCGTGCCGCGCGAGCTGTTGCCGCAGGTGATCCCGGCGGTGAAAGCGGCCGGCGGCACTGACGTTGTGGTCTCCACACTGTCGCAGATCGTGCCATGACCACCGCGACGACGACCGCGACCGGGGCAGGCCGGGGGGGCCCACGTTCGAGGATCGATCCCGCGTCGCCGTACGATCAGCCGGTGCGCGGCGGCGCGGGCATGCTGCGGCTCGATCGGAACGAGGGTCTCCTCCCGTCACCCGCCGCGCTTGCCGAGCTCGCGCAGGCCAACCCCGAGCTGCTGCGTCGCTATCCCGACGTGACCGAATTGACCGCCCTGCTCGCGGCGCGATGGGGCGTCGCGCCAGAGCGGGTGATCGTCACGGCTGGAGCGGACGAGGCGATCGACCGCGTCTGCCGGGCATTCATGGCACCCGGTCGCACGATGCTGCTTCCCGATCCCAGCTTCGAGATGCTCGATCGCTACGCCGCGCTAGCGGGCGGAGAGCTCGCGCGCGTGCCGTGGACCGACGACGTATTTCCCACCGACGGTTTTCTGCAACGCATCGACGGGCGCACGGCAGTCGTCGCGGTCGTGTCGCCGAACAATCCCACGGGCGGCGTGGCGACGTTGGGGGATGTGCGCCGGCTCGCTGCCGCGGCGCCCGACGCGCTCATCCTGCTCGACCATGCGTACGTGGAGTACGCGGACGACGATCTCACGGCCGCGGTGCTCGACCTCCCAAACGTCGTGGTGGTCCGCACCCTCTCGAAGGCGTGGGGGCTCGCGGGGTGCCGGGTCGGCTATGCAATCGGCAGCGCGCACATCATCGCCGTGTTACGCGCTGCTGGTGGTCCCTATCCCGTGGCAGGACTCTCCATGGCGCTGGCGGCTCGTCAGCTGGAGCGCGGTGCGTCGGCGCTCGCGGCACACGTGACGCGCGTGCGCGAGGAACGGGCGGCGCTCACGCGCCAGTTGGCGTCGCTGGGACTCTCTCCTCGGCGGTCGCAAGCGAACTTCGTTTTCGTCGAATGCGGCGGGGGAGGGCGCGCGAGGTTCTGCGCCGCCGCTCTCGCGGCGCTAGGCGTGCTGGTGCGCGAGTTCACGGGCCGGCCGGGTCTCGCCACGGCGTTGCGCATCACGTTGCCTGGCGAACCTGCCGCCTTCGAGCGCCTCACGAGCGCGCTCGATACGGCGCTCGCTCCCCAGGCGATCGTGTTCGATCTGGACGGCGTGCTCGCCGATGTCCGTGAGTCGCAACGCGCGGCAATGGTTGAGACGGCCGCGACATACGGCGTGACCGTCACGATGCAGGACATCGAGAGTGCGCTGCGCGCGGGCGACGCCGCCAACGACTGGATCGTAACGTGGCGGCTCATTGTGGCGCGCGGCGTGAAGGCCGATCTCGCAACCGTCACCGCGCGCTTCCAGGCTCTGTATCTCGGGACCGAAGGCTCGCCCGCGTTGCGCGAGCGCGAGCGACTGATCGTGCCGCGCGCGCTTCTCGAGCGCCTATCGAAACGCCTGCCGCTCGCCGTCGTGACGGGCCGGCCGCGCGAGGAGGCACGCTGGTTCCTCGAGCGCGAGGGAATAGCGGATCTATTCCAACCGGTGGTGAGCATGGAGGACGCCGCGCGCAAACCGGATCCCGCGCCGGTCCGCCTTGCGCTCGCGCGCCTCGGCGTGCGCCGCGCGTGGATGGTCGGCAACACGCCGGATGACGTTCGGGCCGCT
>Ga0209283_10001506_pt1 | contig 12671 bp, 13 predicted proteins | sample CZO8metaG_2_FD_188354 | JGI IMG/M metagenome (GOLD analysis project Ga0209283, IMG submission 188354) | Vadose zone soil microbial communities from the Eel River Critical Zone Observatory, Northern California, USA - CZOApr15con2H1.8 metaG... | ecosystem: Environmental > Terrestrial > Soil >...
CACCTCCGAAGTGGGTTCCGCTTAGCGACAAGATGCCGACCCCGATCGCCACCACCAGCACCACCGCCACCGCGGCTGCCGGCATGGCGGGCACCTCTCGCACCGACTCGATAAGACCCGAGAAGAAGTCCTGCGCGCGCCGCCACAACGGGCGCCGGGCCTGCATCCGCGACCATAGGGCGTCCTCGAAGCCGGCGCGAGGCCGCGTCGTCTCGAAGGCGTCATCGAGCTTGCGCTGGAGCGCCTGGAGCTCGAGGTCTTCGTCGTCGCTCATGCCATCTCTTCCCGGACGGACTCGCGGAGCGCCTTCAAGGCGCGGTGGTACAGCATCTTCGCCGCGTCCTCGCTGCAGCTCATGAGCCCGCCGACCTCGTCGAAGCTGAGCCCGGAATGTCGCAGCGAGATGGCGTCGCGCTGGCGCTCGGGCAGCCGGGCGACGTGCGCGAGCAGCGCGCGGTACTGGATCCGCTCCTCGGCCATGCCGGCCGGGTCGACCTCGCTGATCGGTTGGTGCTCGATCGTGCGCCGCAACCGCTCGCGCCTGCCGTGGGCGCGGAAGTGGTCGAGGGTTGCGTTGCGGGCGATGCGAAAGAGCCACGCCGCCGGCGTCGTGTTGCGGGCCTCAAACCGGCCATAGGCCTGATAGGCGTTCATGAAGACCTGCGCCGTGATGTCCTCAGCGTCGGCCGAGGTCGCGACCTGGGCGCGGACGTAGGCGTAGATCCGGCCCAGGAAGTCCCGGTACAGATCCTCGAACGGCGGCCGGTCGGCAAGCACGGCCGAATCGTAGGCACTCGTATCACCCAATTGAGCCAACGCCCGCCGCGTGGCGGGTGTAACGCTAAGCCCGAAGGGCGGCACCGATCTCGACGGGGCGGTTCGTGAAGACCGAATCCGGGCGGCAGAGCTTGCACCAGGCGACGGCGGTGTCGTCGTCCACCGTCCACACTCCGACGGCGCCGCCCGCGGAGTGGATCTCCTTCACGAGCTGCGGGTCGGTGGCGCCCCAGTGCGGCGAGTACACGTCGGCGCCGGCCTCCCGCATCAGCCGCGCGGGATCGATGGGGCGGGCGCCTTCGAGGATGCCCAGCTGCAGCTTCGGCTCCATATCCCGGAGCTGCCTTATCGAGGGGTGATGAAAAGACACGACCGCGCATTCGGAAACCGCCCCGAGCTGGCGCAGCATCGCGACCAGCTTGTCCTCAAGCCCGGGGTACTGGATGGGGATCTGCTTGATCTCGATCACGAGGCCGACCTGGCCGATCGCCAGCTCGACCACCTCCTGGAGCAACGGGATGTGCTCGCCGTCGCCGGCGTTGAGCCGGCGGAGCTCCGCGGCGGTATGGTCGCGCACGAGGCCGGTGCCGTTGGTCGTCCGCTCCAGGGTGTGGTCGTGGATGACCATCAACCTGCCGTCCAGCGAAAGGTGGACGTCGCATTCGATGAGGTCGCAGCCGCTGCTGATGGCGGACCGGAACGACCGCATGGTGTTCTCGGGATGGTGCGCAGGGTTGCCGCGGTGGCCACCGACGAGCGGGCGGCCGTCGTCGTGAGCGGCCTCGTAGCGTGCCCGGATGGATAGGGTCAAGGCGCCGGAAAGTCTAACTAAGCCCGCGCTCGTTTCTTTTGCCCCACGAACTCAGAGGCTTCGCCGTGAGTTCGCGGGGACCCCTGTTTGGAGGCGGGCCGCTTGTCTATAGTGCTGATGATGACCTCCGCCACCGCTCGGACAATTGGCGAACTTCGGACCTCCGGCCATGTGCGTGAAAACGTCAAACAAGAGATGCGCCGCAATCTGCTGGCGCGGCTTCGCAGCGGCGAACCTCTCCTCCCCGGAATTGTCGGCTATGACGAGACCGTGCTGCCGCAGCTCGCGAATGCGGTGATCTCGGGTCACGACGTGATCATGCTCGGCGAGCGCGGCCAGGCGAAGAGCCGCATCATGCGCTCGCTCATCGGCTTCCTCGATCCGCTCGTGCCGGCGATCGCCGGCTGCGAGATCAACGACCACCCGTATGCGCCGATCTGCCGGCGATGCCTCGACCTCGTCGCCAAAGATGGCGACGCCGTCGAGATTTCGTGGATCGAGCGCGACCAGCGATATGGTGAGAAGCTCGCTACCCCCGACATCTCCATCGCCGACCTCATCGGAGAGGTCGACCCCATCAAGGTCGCCGAGGGCCGGTACCTCGCCGACGAGCTGACCATCCACTACGGCCTGCTGCCGCGCACCAATCGCGGGATCTTCGGCATCAACGAGCTCCCCGACCTTGCGGAGCGAATCCAGGTCGGACTCCTCAACATCATGGAAGAGAAGGACGTGCAGATTCGCGGGTATCGGGTCCGTCTTCCCCTTGACCTGTTCGTGATCGCGAGCGCGAACCCCGAGGACTACACATCGCGGGGTCGCATCATCACCCCGCTCAAGGACCGATTCGGGTCGCAGGTGCGCACGCACTATCCACTCAGCATCGGCGAGGAGATGCAGATCATGGAGGCGGAGCGGCACCCGGTTCCCGAGGATTTCGAGCTCGTGTTTCCGTCCTTCATGAAGGAGATCGTCGCGGAGCTCACCCACCTTGCGCGCCGCAGCCCGCACATATCTCAGTCATCCGGTGTGTCGGTGCGCATGTCCATCGCGAACTACGAGAACCTCGCGAGCAACTCGGTTCGCCGTGCCGCGCGATTGGGGGAGTCGCTGGCCGTACCACGCATCACGGACCTTGCGTTCCTCACCTCTTCGACCGCGGGCCGCCTTGAGATCGAGGCGCTCGACGAGGGCAAGGAGGAGCAGGTGCTGTCGCGGCTGGAGCGTGGCGCGATCAGCGCGGTGTTCAGCCGGCATTTCTCGGCGGCGCAGTTCGACGGCGTCGTCGCACGATTCGAGGACGGGGCGATGCTCGAGGTCGGTGAGGGGATCCCCGCGCGCACGTACACCCGTGCGATCGGCGAGCTGCCGGAGGTGGCCACCGCGCTCAAGAAGCTCGGGCTGCCGGATCGCCCCGAGGTGCGCGCCTCGGTCATCGAGTTCCTGCTCGAGGGCCTGCACCTGAACAAGCGCCTCAACAAAGATGAGGTCGAGGGCCGAGCGGTCTACCGGCGCTAGGCCGCCGAGGGCTGAAAGCAGCAATTCCGCACGCCTGGCGCCAACCGGGCCCTTCAGCGATGTGCGATGCGCACGTTTGGCGTCAGCGGTGCGGCATTTCCTGGCCGCAAGTAGGGGCCGCCGGCAGGCCGCCCCCCTTCTGTGTCGACGCCGTCAGGCTGCAACTTCGATTGCCTCGGCGGTTTCTTGCGATTGCTGAGTCAGCGGCACCTCGCGCAGGAAGACGCTGACGACCAGGGACACCACCGCGACCAGCGCGGCCAGCAGGAAGAGGTCGTGCAACGTGCCGGCCAGCGCGGCCCGGGTGGGTTGGTTCGAAAGGTGGTTGGTGAGGATCGCGCCGAGTACCGCCGTGCCGATCGTGCCGCCGAGGCTTCGCCAGAACGTGATCTGGCTCGTGGCGACGCCAACCAGCTGGTGAGGCAGGCCGGCCTGGACAACGACGAGCGTGAGCGGAAATGTCACGCCCAGCCCCGCTCCGATGATGACGATGTCCCGGGTCACTTCCCACGGACTCGAATGCGGGCCGATCTGAGCCAGCAAGACCAGGCCGAGGATCATCGCCGCCAGTGCAGCGGTACCTACGAACCTGTAGCGGGGGACGCGGGCGAGGAGAACACCCGTCGCGGTCGCTGTGACCACGACCGCCAGCTGCATCGGCGTCAACAGCTGGCCGGAGTTGGACGCGCTCACTCCGAGCACGCCTTGATAGACGAGCGGAACGAAGACGATCGCGCCGAACATTCCGATCGCGCTGAAGAAGGCCATCAGGGCCGGGACCGCGAAGACATTCCGCCGGAAGAGCTGGAAAGGCACGATCGGGTGCTCGACGCGGCGCTCTGTGATGAAGAAGGCAACGAGGAGGACGCCCGCCAAACCGAGCAACCCGAGCACCTGAATTGAAAGCCAGGAGTGGTCGCGCAGCATCGAAAGTGAGATCAGGAGCGGTGTGAGACCGGCGAGCAGCAGAGCCGTGCCGACAAAGTCGATGTCCCGAAGCCTGGCTTGTGAGCGCACGCGCGGGAGCTGCGTCGCGACCAGGATCGTGGCCACCACCCCGAGAGGAATGTTCACGTAGAAGACCCAGCGCCAGCCCGGCCCATCGGTCAGGAATCCTCCGAGCGACGGTCCGATGACCGACGAGAGGCCGAAGATGGCGCCGAACACTCCACTCATACGCGCCCGCTGCTCCGGCGGAAAGATATCGGTCATCACCGCGAACGTCGAGGCGAACAGGACGCCACCAAAGATGCCCTGGATGGCGCGGAACAGAACGAGCTCGATCATGTTTTGAGACACGCCGCACAGAGCCGATGCGGCGATGAATCCGACCATGCCGGCGAGCATGAAAGGCTTGCGGCCGAACATGTCGCCGAGCTTGCCGGCGACGGGAACCAGCGCGGTCGACGTGATCAGGTAGGCGGTCGTGACCCACGCATAGAGCTCGATGCCGTGCAGGTCGGAGACGATTCGGGGCATCGCGACGCCCACCACGGTCTGGTCGAGCGCTGCCAGCAGCAGCGCCATGGCCACGCCAAGCGTGGCGAGAATCACCTGGGAACGAGACGTGCCTTGGGTCATGCCTTTTCTCCTTTCATCGGGCTTGGTTTGTTGGGGATCAGGCTATTGGCTATTGCGGAACGTTTGCTTCCTAAATAGGATTCAACCTCGAAACCAGGATGCTGAGCACCTCGGAGCGCCTGCTGCGGGTTCTGACCCTTCTCGAGTCCCGCCGGGATTGGTCCGGCGCCGACCTGGCGGAGCGGCTGGAGGTCAGCACGCGGACCATCCGCAACGACATGGTCCGCCTCCGCACGCTGGGCTATCCCGTGGGTGCGGCCTCTGGGGTGGCCGGCGGCTACAGGCTCGGCGCCGGCTCGGCCCTGCCGCCGCTCCTGCTCGACGACGATGAGGCGGTGGCGGTGGCCGTGGCGCTGCGGTCATCGACCGGGGGCGGGGTGGCCGGGATCGAGGAAACGTCGGTCCGGGCGCTGGTGAAGCTCGAGCAGGTCCTACCTTCGCGCCTGCGCCGCAGGGTCAACGCGCTGTCGGCGTACACCGTCCCGGTGGCCTTTCCCGGGCCAACCGTCGAGCCGCATCTTCTCTCCACGATCGCGGCGGCGTGTCGCGATAACGAGGTGTTACGCATGGACTATCGCAAACACGACGGCACTGAAAGCACCCGGTCGGTTGAGCCCTACAGGTTGGTCCACCTGGGCCGCCGATGGTACCTGGTGGCCTGGGATCGAGACCGGCGGGCCTGGCGCACGTTCCGCGTCGACCGCCTGCAGGTCCGGAGCCCGAACGGCCCCCGATTCACGCCTCGCGAGCCGCCCGCTGAAGACATCGGGGACTACGTGATGCGAAATGTGCGGTCGGTGCCGATGACGTATCACGCGCGAGTGGTGGTGCACGCTCCTGCGGGGATCATCACCGAGCGCGTGCCCCGCGGAATCGTGGTCGAGCCGATCGACGACGGCACGTGCGTGGTCCACGCGACCGCGAACACGATTGAGATGCTTGCGCTCTACCTGGGCATGCTGGACGCCGAGTTCACCGTGACCGAGCCACCCGAGCTGCTGGCGCGCCTGAGCAGACTATCGGAACGTTTCTCAAGCGCCGTTCTACTTACAAGCGTCGAATCCTGAACCTTTCCTCTATCTTCGCAACGGCAAGGCATGACGATCCAGGGCTCTAGACGCCCCGCGGCCGGTTTCGCGCTCGCCTTTGCCGCTGTCCTCGTTGTGATGGCGATCTCCACCATCCTGCTCAGGCAGCCCGCGTTGCTGGTGCTGGTGGTGCTCCTCGCCCCGATCCAGGCGGTCTTTGTGCTGCTGCAGCTGCGACCCATCTCGGTCACTTTCGACGGGGCTGACGTCGTCTACCGTGCCGGCGGCCGGGAGACGCGCACGCGTCGTAGCGACATCGCAACTTGCGCGCTCGTCGGTCAGGGATGGGTTTTCACCAACACGGCCGGGGCGCAGCTCTTCACCTTGCCCGCTCTTCGATTCACCCAGGCTGACATTGCCGCATTCTGCAAGCAGACGAGCCTCAATCTCAGCACCCCACCGCTTCGGCCGCTGGATCAGAGCCGCAAAGACGTCAGGTCCGCGAAGGTCATGCGCGCGTTGGGTGTGGGTTTGACCTTGACTGCTCTGCTCGGCGCGGGCGGTGCGATCTGGACATCCCTAAGCGCACAAGATGCGCTCCGCCGTTACCAGTCGGCGCCGATGTGCACTGAACGTGTGTCTGCAGCCTCGACGTGCCGGCTGCAGACGCAGGCGCGAGTGACCAGCACGGAGCTGTACGGGAGCCACAAGGCTTCGACGGACGTTCATCTCACCTTGATCGGGGCCGGCGGCGATTACGTCGCCAATGTTGTCAATTCGGGCGCACCGAAAACTGGGGACATCCTGAATGTGGAGGTGTGGGATGGGAAGGTGACGCGACTGGGGACGGTAGACACGTCCGGCAATCCCGACCTCAACCCCAACCTGAACATCGTGGGGGTCGTGGTTGTGATCGGGTTCTACGCAGCTGTCTCCTTTGGACTGGCAGTTTGGTCCCACGTGCGGCTGCTGGCAGCGCGCGCTGCCCTGGGTGCGGCCGCCGCTGCCGACAGCGGTTCGGCCGGCCCGGTAGAGGCCCTGCATCCAGACGCCGCAATCGACACCGGCAGCCTGCCTCCGTGCGGCATCGACCACCACCCTAACGAAGTCTTCTTCGCACATTGGGATCCAAAGACGGAAAGGACCGGAATAGTCATCGGGAGCGTGATTGCGCTAGCAGTGCTCGCCGTCCTTGTGCTGCTGGCGATCAGCATATCGGTCCAAATCTTTGGAGGCATCGCGGCGCTGGGCATTGCTTGGTTCGGAATCCAACTCTTGGGCGCATGGCGCGAATGGCACCTGGGCGGAGTCTTCGCCGACGACCTACATGTCGGCAAGATCACTTCGTCTTCCTTCACCGGAAGACTCGTGCGCAAGGTTTACGACCGCACGTCGGTGCTGCAATGCAACGTCGACGCGGGGACTCTAACGGTCGTGGGCGTCGACGGCTCCACGCTCTTCTGGACCGCGGCGCTTGCGCCCAAAGACATCGATCGATTCACTGCGTTCGTTGGGCGCAGGACGGTGGTCGAAGAACCACCCGTGCAGCAGGACGCCATCGCCGCCCCACCGGTGGCAACCCCGCTTGGTGTGCTTCCGCTGCTCGTGCGCCGTGCCGCCGGGATGATGCAGACCGTTGGTGGGCTGATGCTGGGCCTGGGCGTGATCAACCTCGTACGCCTTCCCGGATTGTCGCCTGCCATCCGGATGCATCTCCTGGAGCTGCTCGTCTCCATGGCTCTGTACGGAGGTGCGATGGTGTGGCTGGGTTTGCGGCTCGCGCGCGGCCGGCCGCACAGCCGCGAGGCCGCCCTCATCGGAGGCGGCGCGGCCACCGTCTTCCTGCTCGTGGTGGAGTTTGTGACCTATACGGACCCGTACACCCTGCCGCTGTTCGCCATCCTGGACGTTGTGGCGCTCACGGTCTATGGGCTGGTGTTCTACTGGCTGCGCAACCCTGCGATCACCTAGCGGCTCTCAGCGTTGCGCGGCGTAGATCCACGTGAAGCCGATAACCAGCCCCACCACCATCAAGAAGAACAGCAGCTCGACCCTGATCGCCACCCGGACCAGGCGCCGCGCCCTTCGCGTCCTCGCGCCGCAGCGCTCGCAGTAGGCGGCGCTGGGAACCAGCTCCCCGCCGCACGCATCGCACGCGACCTGTGCTGACATCAATTCCAGTATGGACGCCCAGCCTTTTCCGGCGGCTCCTCAGTTCACGCAGGTGGCGTCGGCTTCGAACCGCACCGCGCGCGAGTCGATCGCGGGCTCGCCTGGGCTGGCCTTGATGTCGAAGTGGTAGCCCCGCCCGCCATCGACCGCGTCGCCTTTCGTGTCCGCCAGGTCATCGACCTGTTTGCCGGAGCTGTCGAAGAACTTGTACTCGAAAGTGAGGTTGGCGCACGAAGAGCCCCGGCGATAGTCGAACTCGATCTCGGTCGGTGAGTCGATCTTGGCGTTGGACACGCCTTCGCCCTCAAAGGGGTGCGGCTTCAAGGCTACATAGATGCCAACAGCTCCGATCGCGACCACGACGACCGCGAGCCCGATGACGAGGCCCGAGGGCCTGAACCCGGGCCTGGCGATCGGCTGCCAGGCAACGCCGTTCCAGAAATATCTTCCGTCCTGGGAGACCCACGCGGCGCCGTCGAACCGTGGTGGTTGCCCGTCGGGGCCGACCTCTGCAGACATGGCGGCTCATCTTGCGGCATCGGTGCGCCGTTCGGCCACTCGTTATCGTTGATTTTGTGGACCTGGAGGAGGACCTTTCGGCCTCGGATGCCGTGCTCTTGATGAGCTCGGTGCCCGAGCGTATCGGCGATCTCGTCTACGGCCTGGACGAGGCGCGGCTGCGCTACCGCCACGGGCCTGCTTTCCCGACGCTCGGCGGCCTTATCGGGCACCTGGTCGAGTCGGGATCGAAGGTCGATGCCCTCCTCCGGCACGCCCACCTCGACGGTCTCGCCACCGCCGATGTGCGCGCCACCATCGACCCCACGCACGATCACGAGCTCGACCGCCCCCTGCGTGAGGCCCTCGAGGACTTCGCGCGCGTCCGCCGGCGGACCGTGGACCTGCTTCACGGCTGGGGCAAGACCGAGTGGGAGCGAACCGTTGTCGATCCGCGCGGCGGGGCCTTCTCGCTCCTCGAAGTGTGCCGCCTGGTCACCCGCCACGAGATGGCTCACATCTCCCAGATCCGCAACCTCACCGTCCTGCTGCCCGAGCCGGAGGACCTCGGCCCGCTGCAGCCGCAGGATGTCAACCCGTGACGGACGAGGAACAGACCGCTCCCGCCCCGACAGGGGATCGCCCGGAGAAGTCCGGGCGATCGCGCCGCAAGCGCAAGTCCGGGCGCTCAGAAGGCCGGTCCCTCCAGTACTGGATGCTCGTCAGCTCACCGGATAACTTCCGCAAGACGCGCGAGCTCGGCTTCACCATCCAGGGTCTGAAGAGCCGCCACCGGCGCCGCGTGGAGACGATGCGCGTCGGCGACCGGCTGCTCTACTACGTCACCGGACGGATGGGGTTCGCGGCGACGGTGACCATCGCCTCACCGATGTACGAGGACCACACCCCGACGTGGCGCTCGGCGAGGCGCGACGAGGACTACCCGTGGCGCGTGCACATCCGGCCGGACATCGTGCTCGAGGACCCGGACTGGATCCCGGCCAAGGACCTCGCCTACCGCCTCGACTACGTGCGTAAGTGGCCACCCGAGCACTGGACCCTCGCGTTCCAGGGCCACATCCACGCCCTGCCGCGCACGGACTTCGGGATCATCGAGGACGAGATCGCTCGGAGCGCACGGCTGAAACGATCTCTGGCCGGCTGATCTTCACTTGATAAAGGTCCTCCGTGAGCTCTATCGCTTTCATTTCAAGAACGAGGCGCGCGAGCGGCTTTTCCTGGCCTCGGTCGCGTTCCTACTCACCTTTGGGATCGTGCGCGGGATCACGTATCTGATTCGCATCGGTGTGGGTCCGTTTCACAACGTCAGCAGCGGCGGCCTCCACATCCATCACCTGGTCTGGGGGATCCTCATCCTGCTGCTGGTCGGCTACGTATGGCTGATCGAAAAAGCTGTCGGCTCGAGCTGGGTGGCCAGCGTAACCGCCATCGCCTACGGTGTGGCCGCCGCTCTCACCCTGGACGAGTTCGCCCTGTGGCTCAACCTACAGGACGTCTACTGGGAGCGCGCCGGTCGCCAGAGCGTGGACGCCGTGATCATCTTCGCCTCGCTGCTCTCGGTCGGCATCTGGGGCGGGCCATTCCTACGCGAGGTGTTTCGGGAGCTCTTCAAGGTCTTCCGCCGAAAGGCAGCCTGAGCGCGGTGTCACAAAGCCGAGAGGCGTGGTGCTTGGAGAGTAGTGAGCATGCATCTCGAGGCGACCGCTGAGGCCTCGACGCCATTCGTGAAAACTCGCGATGAAGCGTTCGAGGCGCTGTTCAAAAGTGAATACGCGCGCGTGGCTGGCATCGCCAACCGCGTGCTGGCCGACCCGCACGAAGCCGAGGACGTGGCCCAGGAGGTCTTCATCAACTTCCACCGCCTACACTCGGCCACCGCGCAGTTCGCTCCCGCGTGGCTGCACCGAGCCGCGGCGCACACCGCGCTGAACCGTCTTCGCGGACGCAAGCGGCGGGAACGGCGCGAGCTGGCCCAGGCGCCGGAGGAAGCCTCTCGCGCCCTCGATCCGCAGCGGATGCTCGAGGTGAGCGAGGACCGGCGGATGGTGCGTGCCGCGCTCGCGCGAATGGCGCCGAAACCCGCAGCCGTGCTCGTTTTACGCGCCGGCGGCCTCAGCTATGCAGAGGTCGCGCAGGCGCTCGGAGTTGGAATCGGACAGATCGGAACACTTTTGAGGCGCGCAGAAGCCGCGCTGCGCAAGGAGGTCACCCGTGGCACATCTATCTGAAGGAACGTTGCGCCGGATGTTCGACGACCCGGACGCGCTCACCGGCACGGACCGCAGGCACTATGCCGACTGCGCCGACTGCCAGGCCCGCTACAGCGGGATGGCGGATGACGCGCGCGCGGCCACCACCCTGCTGGCCACACCCGAGCTCAAGCTCGACGTGGCATCCGCATTTCAGCGTGTGCAGACCGCGCCGGCTGCAAAGCTGCGCTTCGGCTTCAGCATCCCGATCCTCAACCCGGCCTCGCGCCCGATGTTCGCGGGGCTCGCGGCGGCGGCCGTGGTCGTCGCGCTCGTCGTCACCGCATTCGCCAACATCCTGCCGCTCTTCCAGCCGAAGACGGTGCAGGCGGTCCCGGTGACGGTCGCAGACCTGCAAGCGCTGTCGGCGCTCAGCGATTACGGCACGCTGACCTGGTCCCAGAAGCCGAATGCGCAGGTCGTCCTGTCCGCGGCCGAGGCGCAGGCAGTCTCGGGCCTCCACGTTCCAGTCGTCGCCAAGCTGCCCGCCGGCGTCTCGTCCACCATCACCTACGCGGCGATGCCCAAGGCCGTGGCCGTGTTCACGTTCGACGCGAGCAAGGCCGCGGCGGCCGCGGCCCAGACGGGCAAATCGCTGCCCAAGCTGCCCGCCGGCATCGACGGCGCGAAGCTGACTGTGACGGTCGGACCGGCGGTGATCGAAGTGTTCGGCAACCTCAATGCGAATTCGACCGGCAATTCACAGGACATCAACCTGCCGCACGTGCTCATCGTCGCCGAGTCGGCCGCGCCTGTGGTGACGTCGACGCAGGTGACCGCCAAGCAGCTCGAGGACTACATCCTGTCCCTGCCCGGACTGTCACCGCAGCTGGCCGCGGCGATCAAGGCCATCGGCGACCCCAGCACCACGCTTCCCATCCCAATCCCCATCGACTATGCAACCTCGAGCAAGGTGACGGTGCAGGGTGTCCAGGGCGTCGCGGTCGGCGACAACACCGGCCTCGGCGCAGGTGTGATCTGGATCAAGAAGGGCAACGTCTTCGTGGTCGCCGGCCCGTTCAAGCAGTCGGTCGTGGTGGACGTCGCCAACCACTTGAGTTGATAGCCTGCATGCGTGGCTGAACCCGCGTCTGTTTCCACAGCGGCCACTCCTACAAAGGTGGGGGTGGCCGCCGACTCTCCCGCCATACACACCATCGACCTGTCGAAGCGGTTCGGCAGCACGGTTGCGCTGGCCGGCCTTTCGATGACGGTGCCGCGTGGCGAGATCTTCGGATTTCTCGGTCCCAACGGCGCCGGGAAGACGACCTCTGTGAAGCTCCTGCTCGGCCTGCTCAGGCCGACCTCGGGCGAGGCGTGGCTCCTCGGCGAGCCAATCGGCGACCTCAACACGCGGCGGCGCATCGGCTACCTGCCGGAGCTCTTCCGCTACCAGGGCTGGCTCGACGCGCGCGAGGTTCTCGCCCTCCACTGCGAGCTGGCGCCGCTGCCACGCTCGATCTGGAAGGAGGAGATCGGGACGGCGCTGGACACGGTCGGGCTTTCGGAGCGCGCGGACGATCGCGTGAGCACGTTCTCGAAGGGCATGCAGCAGCGCCTGGGCCTCGCGGCCGCGCTGGTGGGCAAGCCCGAGCTGGTCTTCCTCGACGAACCCACGTCGGCGCTGGACCCGGTCGGCCGTCATGACGTGCGCGAGATCATCCGCGGCCTCTCCTCGCGGGGCACTGCGGTGTTCCTAAACTCGCACCTCCTGAGCGAGGTCGAGCAGGTCTGCGACCGGGTGGCGGTCGTGGACCACGGCCGGGTGATCGCGTCCGGGACGATGGATGAGCTGCTCAGTGGCACGGCGGTCAAGGTCCGCGTGAGCGGGCTGGACGACGCCGCCAGGGGCAAGCTCGCCGCCTACGGACCGATGGACGATGAGGGCGCGCAGCTGACGTTCACCAAGCTCGACATCGAGCGCGTCCCCGAGCTGGTGGCGGCCATCGTCGCGCTCGGCGGCAGGGTCTACGAAGTCTCGCCGCGGCACCAGACGCTGGAAGACCGTTTCCTGCA
>Ga0209283_10001509_pt1 | contig 12644 bp, 10 predicted proteins | sample CZO8metaG_2_FD_188354 | JGI IMG/M metagenome (GOLD analysis project Ga0209283, IMG submission 188354) | Vadose zone soil microbial communities from the Eel River Critical Zone Observatory, Northern California, USA - CZOApr15con2H1.8 metaG... | ecosystem: Environmental > Terrestrial > Soil >...
ATGTCCATGGTGTTCCCTCGGAGAATGGGCGAAATTCCGGCGATTCCGGATAAAGGAACCGGCGCGGTTCTCACTCGAAATAACCAGGCCATCCGTGGGCCAACCGCCACAAGGCTCAACTACTTCGCGGCGAGATGCCCGGCGGGGGTAGCGCTTGTCCGCTTCGATTGCGTGTCCCGCGTGCGGGACCGTGAACGCCGCGATGAACACGTTCTGCGTGAATTGCGGCACCCGCCTCGGCTCCGTCGTCCCCGCGGCTCCCGGCGTCCGTCCGGCCGGTCCTCCACCCGCCGGCCCGCCTCCGTATATGCCCTATCCGACGCCCTACCCGTATTATGCGCCCTTCCCAAAGAGGGCGACGTTCTCGGACATGCTCTCCGGCCTCTTCGACGTCTGGACGAAGAACTTCTTGCCCTTCTTCGTCGTCTATCTCGCCCTGGGCGCCGCGACCGGCGCACTCGGAGCGGTCGTCTCGTACGCCATCTTCGGGACGGTCTCGCCAGGCGGGGGTTTCTTCGGGGTCCCCTCGACGACCCTGCCGACGGTGGACTTCGGGCTCCTCGTCCTCTCGTTGATCGCCACCTTCGCCATCTCCGTGATCCTCACGAGCATCGTCACGGGCGCCATGACGGAGTACGCCGTCCGCCGGTACCGCGGCGAGCCGATGACCGTGGAACAGGCCTTCCGACGGGGACTCGAGCGGTTCCTCAGCATCCTTGGGGCCAACCTCCTGCTCGGGCTCCTCATCTTCGGACTCATCACCCTTCCATTCGTCTTGATCATATTCGCCTACGTCGCGGGAGTGAGCGGGGCGGTGAGCGCCGTCGGTCTCCTCTGTGGTGGGCTCATCCTGTTGGTCGTGCTCGGCGTCCTGGCGCTCTTCCTCTACATCTCGCTCGCCCTATACCCCCCCGCGATCATGATGGAGAATGAGAGCGCGGTCGGCGGGCTCTCGCGGAGCTGGCAGATGACAAAGGGCCATCGGTGGTCGCTGTTCGGCGCGATCCTGGTCACGGGCATTCTCGTCTACGTCATCACCGTCGCAATCTCGTTCCCCCTCCGTCTCATCGGGTCTGCGGGTGGGCCGATCGTGGCGGCGTTCGTCTCGGTCGTCTCCTCCGCATTGGTCAGCGCGTTCGTCGGCTCCTGGATCGTCATCCTCGTCGCGGTCGCGTACGACTTATTGGTCCGCCACCCGACTCCCTACTTCGGGGCCGCCCCACCGTACATGCCCGGCCCGGCGGTTGCTCCTCCGCCCGGAGCGGCGCAAGTCGGCGCTCCGCCTCCGTCTGGCCTTCCTCCATCGGGACCACCGCCCGGCCCATGAGGTCTTAAGCGCCGGCGCCGATTCGATTGGCCGTGGCCTGCGATCGATGCGGAGCCCCGGCGGTCGAATGGATCCGCTACAGCGGGGATCACCTGTGCCGCGATCACTTTCTCGAGTTCGTGGAGCGGCGCGTGAAGCGCGAGCTCCGATCCCAGGTCGACCTGCGGAGCGGAGAGCGCGTCGCGATCGGCATGAGCGGCGGAAAGGACTCGAGCACGACCGCGGCGCTCCTGGCGAAGTTCCTCGGGGACCGACGCGACATCGAGCTGATCGGGATCACGATCGATGAAGGGATCGCGTCGTACCGTCCTGCAGGGATCGACTACGCCCGACGACTTTGCACGCGACTGGGGATTGAGCATCGGGTCCTTGCGTACACGGAAAGTGCGGGGCACCCGATGGACGACGTGGTCTTGGCGGATCCGGAAGCAATTCCCTGCAGCTACTGCGGCCCGTTCCGACGGGAGGCCCTCAACCGAGCGGCCCGCGAGGTCCAGGCCGATTACGTCGCTACGGGTCTCAACCTCGACGACACGGCGCAGTCGATCCTCATGAACGTCGCTCGAGGGGACATCGAGAAGCTCGCCCGGATGGGTCCGCATGAGACGCGCCAGCCGGGACTCGTGCCGCGGATCCAGCCGCTCCGCATGATTCCGGAGAAAGAGGTCTACCTGTATGCCCTCCTCAGCGGCATCGAATTCCACGATGCGACGTGTCCGTACGCGGAGCGGGCTCAGCGCGGCCGATTCCGGGACATCGTACACCGCCTCGAGGAGGAAAGCCCCGGCACCCGCCATGCGATCGTGAGCGGCTACGATCAGATGCGTCCGCTACTTCAGGCGAAGTATCCGCCCGCAACGCTCAATGCGTGCGCCCGATGCGGCGAGCCGACCGTGAACGAGATCTGCAAGGCGTGCGACCTGCGAGAGCGCATCGCTCGGTTGGAAAACGACCGTGCTCTCGAATCGACGAGTTGAACGCCGTCAGTGGCCAATCGTCGCGGCCCGAGGTCGCCCCACTGAGATGATCCGGACGGGAACCTTGAGCTGCGCCTCGATGAATCCGAGATACTTCCGCACGACTTCCGGCAGCGCTCTCTTCCCTTTCTTCGCGATCGCAATCCACTGGGATTCGGTGAGATCCGCCCAGCCTTTGAACTCACGGTAGACCGGTTCGCACCGCGACAACACCCGCATGCTCGCGGGGAATTCCTTGATCGTCTCTCCATCGGCCCGATAGCTCACGCACACCGGAATCCGGTCGAGCCCGCCGAGCACATCGAGTTTCGTCACCGCCAGGCTCACGAGACCGTTCACGCGCACAGCCAACCGGAGCATCACGAGATCGAGCCAACCGACGCGCCGTGGCCGACGGGTCGTCGTGCCGTATTCGCCTCCGCCCCGTTCGCGCAGGTATTCCGCGGTGTCCCCTTCGACCTCCGTGGGAAACGGTCCGGTGCCGACGCGCGACGTGAAGGCCTTCGCGACGCCGATGATGTCCGTCAAGAACTGGGGTCCGACCCCCGCGCCGACGGAGGCCGCTCCGGCGACGCAGTCGCTCGACGTGCCGAACGGATAGATCCCGTGGTCGATGCAGAGGTGGGTGCCTTGGGCGCCCTCGAATAGGACTCGTTTTCGACGCCGGATCGCCGCGTCGAGCCATACGGACGTGTCCCCGACGAACGGCGCGAGCCGGGCACCGTAGTCGACCTGCTCCTTGTAAGTGGATTCGAGATCGAGCCGCTCCGTCCCGCCGTACGCCTCGATGACACGCTGTTTGATCGGGACGATCGTCTCGAGCTTTTCTCGGAGCGCGACGGGATCGACGAGGTCGCACATTCGGATCCCGAATCGCCCCACCTTGTCCTCGAAAGAAGGCCCGATGCCGCGGAGCGTCGTGCCCGCCCCCAAATTGCCTTTCAGCGTCTCCTCGAGCCCGTCGATGATCTTGTGGTACGGCATCACGACATGGGCCCGATCGCTGATGCGCAGGTTCTGGACCGAATGGCCGTGGGCGCGCGTCTCGTCGATTTCCTTTAACAACTGTGCCGGGTCGATCACGACGCCGTTCGCAATCACGTTCATCGCCCGCTTCCGAAGGACGCCCGACGGAAGAAGATGAAATGCGTAAAGCTGTTGGCCGACCTGGACCGTGTGTCCCGCGTTCGCGCCTCCCTGGAACCGCACGACGACGTCCGCGCGGTCCGCCAGGAAGTCGACGATCTTGCCTTTGCCTTCGTCGCCGAACTGCGCGCCGACCACAACTGCCGCGGGCATGCGAACCGGCGCAAGAATGGCCGGGCCGACTTAAGCGTTCGTCCCGTGGAACCTCGAGCGGGACCCCGTGTCGAAGCCGATCGTGGCAACACCTTTATGGCGCCTCCCCGCCATTGCCATCATTCAGTGGGGGGCAGCCGGCCGACGGCTCCAACTCGGGTCTTGCATCACGGTTTGCGCTCAGCGAGTTCACGGTCCGCCTCCCCGCTTTTCGCCACGGCCCTGGTGATGGGGTTCCTCCTTGGGGGCCTGCTGCTCGCACCCCGTGCCTCCGCCGGGACCTGGACGCAAACGTCCCAGCAGGATTTCCTAAGCGGGACGCTCTCGAACGTCACGGCAACGCCGGAAGGCACCTTGCACCTGACCTCGAACGGCACCGTGTGGGGGAACGCTGGCGTCGTCCTGCCGACCGGGCCGCCGGGCGCGGCCGACTCCCTGTATGCGAGGTATCCGTTCGTCCTCCGGGAGTCCGACGGCACATACAAGATGTGGTACTCCGGGCAAGACGGCTACCGGAACCGGATGCTCTACGCGACCTCCGCAGACGGAATCGTTTGGACGAAACACGGCGTCATCATCGATGTCCTCACGCCGCCGTACTACTGGGACAGCGTCGCCGGACAATCTGTCCTCAAAATCGGCTCGACGTACCACATGTGGTTCAGCGCCGGCTATTGGAGCGGAGGCCCGTTCACGTTCTGGGCCCAGATCTACCACGCGACGTCCCTCGACGGCGTGAGCTGGAGCGTCACCGGAGTTGCGCTGGCCCCGAATCAGGCGTGGGACGTCGGCTTGACGGGCGCCCCATGGGTGGTGCAAGACCGCCTCGGCACGTATTGGCTCTTCTTCTCCGGGTGGGACGGTTCGAATACCCGGGTCGGCGTGGCGACCTCGAGCAACGGCACGAGCTTCACTCCGTACGCCGGCAATCCGATCGTGGCTCTGGGATCCTCCGGCGCGTGGGACTCGCAAGACACGAACACCCCGGCCGCGACCCCGGGGTCGACGTGGCGCCTCCTCTTCGCCGGCACGGATCGAGTGACGATGTCGATCGGGATCGCGACCTCGAGCGACGGCTTCCATTGGACGAAGTCTCCGGGGAACCCCGTCTACGTCCCCGAGCCCGCGCCTGCGTTTGATTCGACAAGCCTGTCCGGTCCGAGCCCCCTGGACGATCCCTCCGGGCCTCGGATGTATTTCGCGGGAGGCGACGGCTCGACGATCCAGATCGGCGTGTACATGAACGTCTCGACATACGACCCCGAGGGAACGTATGTCTCGTCGGTGTTTGACTCCGGGTCCCGGCTCACGACCTGGCAGTCGATTCAGGAAGGGGCGCAGGTCCCGTCGACGACGGGCCTGACGGCCGCCCTCCGCAGTGGGGACACCGCGACGCCGGACGCGTCGTGGTCCGCTTGGCAGACGGTCGATGCATCGGGACGGCCGCCCTCGCCGCTTCGGGGACGGTACGTCCAGTACCGGCTCCTCCTGAGTGCCCAGGTCAAGACGGCGACGCCGACCATCGATGATGTCACGGTGACCTATGCACTCGACCAGGGACCGTCGGCGACCGGTCTCCAACCGGCGGGCCCGGGTTGGCTCGGCGCCGCGACGTTGGTGTGGACTCCGTCGGACCCGGAGGGAGATCCGCAGACCGCGTTCGAGGTCCAGCTGAGCCGAGATCCGTCGTTCGCAGTAATCGACGTGTCCAGCGGACCGACGAACTCGACCGCCAACCAATGGGTTCCGCCCGCTCTCCCGGACGGGACATGGTGGTGGCGCGTACGTCTTTCCGACGGCATCGCCTGGGGGCCGTGGTCGACATCCTCGTTCCAGCTCGACCGGTCGCCTCCCGCGCTGTCGGTCCTCGTGCCGACCGCCGGTTCCGCGATTCCCGTGAGCGGCATCCCGGTTGTGTGGATCGCGAGCGATCCGTATTCCGGTGTCGACCATGTGGAGCTCCAGCTCGACGGCGGGACTCCCGTGACGTTGGGCTCGTCGGTCTCCTTCTACTCGTTCCCTCCGACGAATGACGGCCTTCACGTCGTCGTGGTCCGCGCGGTCGACGCCGTCGGAAACGCGGTCTCGGAAAGCGTGCCCGTGACGGTCGACACGGTCAAGCCAACCGTCCATTTCGTGTCCCCGAATCCGGACACGACGTTCACCTCGAGCCGCGTCCTCGTTGGGTGGGAAGCGGACGGGACGGGCTCGAGAATCGCCGGGTACCGTCTGCGCCTCGATCATGACGATCCGATCAACCTGAGCGCGGACCAAACGAGCTATCTCCTGGCGAACGTGCGCGACGGCGACCACGTCGTTGAAATCACCGCGATTGACGGGGCTGGGAACCCGGCGACCGCCACGTTGGTTTTCCGCGTCGACACCAACGTCTTCAGTTTGAGCGGCCCGATCGGGGCCTGGCTTGATGTGGCCTTGATCGTCGCGGCGATCGGGGTCGCGGCGTTCTTGAGCGCGAGACAGATTCGACGGCGCAAGAAAGGCCCCGGACCGCCGCCGAGCCCGTGAGCCGATTCATCGACGACCACGCGGTTTCGCTCGATCGAGTTCCACTCGGGGACCTCGATAACGTTTTATTCGCCATGGGCTTTGTCTGGCGGCCGCTGCTCCGGGGCGGGAGGGGGTTCCACGCTGTCCCAAGCCACCGACAAGATTCCGACGTACGTCGTCGGCTTGGATGATCGGCTGAGCGGCGGAATCCCGCGCGGGCACATCGTCCTCGTGGCGGGACCTCCGGGCTCCCTGAAGTCCTCGTTCGTCTATCGCATCCTCTTCCACGAGGCGAAGGAGCACGGTGCCTCCGGGCTCTACCTATCGATGGAGCAGAGCCGCACGTCGCTCATCTCGCAGATGACCTCGCTCGGCATGGACCCGGGGTACGCGAAAGGCGTCCACATCATCGACGTGCGCGCGTTGCGGCGCGAGATCGAGGAGGTCCGCGAGCAGCCCCGATGGCTCCTGGGCTTGCGCCGCCAGCTTGCGCGATACAAGGAGGAGATGGGCTGCGACCTGATTGCCCTCGACAGCCTCGACGCGCTGTACGCTCTCGCGCCGTTCGAGAGCCCCCGGAACGAGATCTTCCAGTTCTTCGAGGAGTTGCGGGACCTGAACGCGACGACCTTCCTGGTATCCGAGATGGGCCGGGACGCGACGGCCTTCGCCCACTTCGGGGTCGAAGAGTTCCTCGCCGACACGATCATCCACCTGCGCATGCGCGAAGTCGACGTCGGCATGAGCACGTCCGTGCGCCGCTATCTCGGCGTCGTCAAGATGCGCGGGGTCGAGCATGACCTGGACTACTACCCGCTCCTCGTCGAGCGCGGCGTCTTCGAGATCGTGTCGGAATGACGGACGCGGCGCCCGCTGAGTTCGTCCTCGCGCTCGGCGCCCTGCTGCCCCTCGCCGCGCTGGTCGTCAGCTCGTTCCTCGGCGCGTACGTCCTCGGCCTGACCCCGCGGCGGTCCGCCAACCGGTCCGCGTTCTTCGTCATGCTCGCGTTCATCATCTGGGACCTCGGCGAGATCGTCCAGCGGTCGTTCGCCCCCGGGACGTCGTCGGACGCGTTGTTCTTCTGGGCCCGCGTCACCTGGATCGGGATCGTCCTCGTCCCGGCGACGTTGTACCACCTCGCCCTCACGTACCCGTCGCGGAGCCCTTGGTTCCGCGGTCCGTGGGCCCTTGCCGTCATCTACGCACCGTTCGTCTTCTGGGCCTACCTGGTCACCTCGACGAATCTGATCATCTCCGGCATGTCGGCGAACGCGTTCGGGCCGAGCGCCCGCGTCGCGTCGACGTACGCGTACTTCGCGCCGTTCTTCGGCCTCTGGATGTTCTCGAGCGTCTTGGTCTTCGTGCGCTCCTGGTGGCGCGTGCGGAAGACGCCGAGCCGGAGCATGCAAAGCGTTGTCGTCCTCGGGCTCATCCTGGGGACCGTTCCGGCGGCGGTCACGGAGCTGGCCTGGCCCGTGCTGACCGGAACCGATACGCGACTCGGTCTCGGATCCCTGTACACGATGATGTGGTCGATCTTCATCGCGTACGCGGTCGCACGGTACCGGTACCTCCATATCGAGCCGGTCGTCGAGGTCCGCCCGGCGCGCGCTCCCCGCCACCGCCTCGAGCGAGGCCTGAACTACCTCGTCCTCGAGAATGGCCGGAGCGCCGCGATGGGCGCGTTCCGAGACATCGTCTCTGCGACGCCGGGACTTTGCGTGACCGGGCTCGCGCCCACGCACGTGGCGGCCCGGTTCGGTCTCGAGCGTACGCCGATCCTGTGGATTACGACCGCGTCCAGCACGGAGCGGACCGTCCGGCCCAACGGGCTCGACTTCGAACTGGTCCACACGGTGGTCAAGTTCCTCCGCGAGAACCCAGGCACCGCGGTCTTGCTCGACGATCTCGACTATCTGTCGTCCGTGGCAGGCTTCGATGCAGTCGGGCGCTTCCTCAAACGCGTCGTGAACCAGGCGAGCGCATCCAAAGGCACCGTGATCGTGGCGGCGGGTCAGGGGACGTTCACGCCGGACCAGGTCGCGGTCCTCCGAGGATCCGTGGATCGACTGGTCGACATCCAAGAGGCCCCGAGTCCGACGCCGGCGGGGACCGCGGATCATGTCCTCATGACGATCAACGCACAGGATGCGCCCCTGGCCCTGCCCCTCGTCGGCGCACGCCGTGGTCTCCTCCTCACGACGGAGCATCCGTCGAAAGCGCGCGTCCGATACGGCGATCGCTTCGACATCGTGTGGGTCACGGACCATCCAGAACCCGGGATCCCGACCGTCCGAACGAAGGCGCTCGATACCGAGGGCCGACGTGCCATCTCGAACTATGCGTCGGCCCACCCCGAGAGCGACATCGTCCTCGTCGGGCTCGATCAGCTCGCCCTGTACGTCGATGTGCGGGCGTGGCTCCCGTTCGTCAAGGATGCGCTGGACATTGCGAGCCTGCACGCGTGCCGCCTCTTCCTGACGGTCGCACCGGAGACGATGCGGACCCAAGAACTCGCGATGCTTTCCCGCCGCTTCGACGCGCCGCTCGGGACGGCGGCCCTCAAGACCGCTCTTCCCTCAGGGCCGACCACAGCCGCTCCTGAAAGTCGAATTCCGTATCGAGGACCTTCCGCATGAACAGGACGACCTGGCCTTGCGGATCGAGGCCGTTTCGCCGACAATAGTCCCGGAACCGTGCGAGGACCTCGCCATCGACGCGAATGTTGAACTGGATCTTCTCCGGACGCCTCGCCCCCGCGGTCCGCGCCATGTGTTCCACATGGAGTGCGGCCTACTTCAGGGTTTCTACAAATCTATTCAAATTGTATTATTCGGTAGCATTAGTAGCAACTAAATACCTGATAATCACTTCTGGGAACGGTGGGAGAGGGGTTGACTTCGTGACCGCGAGCGGCACGCCGAAGGCAAAGCCAGCGCCCTCCGAAGAACCAGGATTGGAACCCCCTGATTCCATCGACGCCGACCCCGTCGGCCACCGTCTCCAGGAGGACCTCTTTCAGAGCCTCGTGGAATCGGCGGACTACACCGACGGACGAACGCCACTCCCGGCCCGGAGTGGAGGGGCGCTCCAATTGGCGACGCCGGAGGCGATCCGCAAAGCGTTCGCGGAACAATGGAACGTCCTCTCCCATTCCCTTGGGCTCGGCGTCGACTCGGACAAGGCGTTCCAGGGGCTGCGGGACCTCGTCATGTACGACATCCCCGATGGCACGCGGTCGACCCTCTCCGTCCCGGTCACGGGTGACGTCGACGCGGACGCGGGCCTGTACTGCCTTGCGTTGGTCCACACGCTCGCGAGCCTCGGCGCGCGGACGAACGTCATCTTGACACACACCGTGTACAATCGCGACCGCGGTCCCGAGGAGACGAAACGATTCCTCGAGATTCTCCTGAAGGGGATCGATCCGTTCCGCGAGTACGCCCGCCGCCATGGATTGGCGATCCATCTGGAGGGGATCCGCGAGGGCTACGAGCTCGAGCAGGATTTCAACCGCGCATTCCCGATGCCCTCGCACCCGAAGTTCGACGCGCATTTCCTGCTGGATTACGAGGAGGAGTGGTTCCTGTCTCCCGAGGGACGCGCTCTGCTCGAGGCTCTGCCGCCGATCGATGTCGTCGTGCGGCACACGAAGCTCGGCGTTTCCGGCGGGTGGATTCCGACGCGGATGCGGAAGGCCGCCTACGTGTATTCGCAGAACGGCACCGTGCACAGCAATTGGAATTTCAACGAGTACGCCGCGATGGTCGCGGTTACGTATCTGGCGAAGATCCTCCATGAGGGCGAGGCGCTCTCGAAGACGTACGCGTCGATCGACGAGATCAAGGCCCGCTACCGCGACCGCGAGATTCGGCTCCGTCAGAAGATTGTCCGTCTCTCGCCGAAGCCCCGCCAGCTCTTCGTCCTCGGCTCCCCGGTCGGTCTCATCCAGGTGTACGCCTAGACGAGGGGCGACTCGACGAAGAATCCCGTGAGGAGTTGCTCCGTCCCTCTCGCCTCACTGGGGACGCCCTGCCACTTTTGTAGTACGGGTCGATTTTGCGCCTCGAACGCGATGAGGACGTCTCGCATCTGGCGGCGTAGCTGATCCGTCTCTTCCCCTTCGAGGACGACGGTCAGGTAGGTCATGCGGGCCTTTTCGATGACCAACGTGTAGGTCCCGTGGACGATCGAGCTGAGCGACTTCCCGCGCAGGATCGGGAACGAGGTCCGCATGAAATTCTGGATGACATCGAGGGTCGCCCCGAACAGGTCCTGGTCGATTGCCGTCTCGCCGGGCTTGGTCTTCGCGCCGATCAACGTGCCATCGTGGAATGTCAAGAAGACCGCCTTGATCGAATATCGGCGGGCCTGAAACATCCGAATCGCTTCCGATATTCGCTCCCGACCGATCGGGTAGAGCGTGTAGTAGGCGCTTGCCGCGACGAACAACAGCAGGGTGGAGAGAGGGGGTGGGATCGCCACTTGAGTGACCCCAATAAAGCCATTCGTCACCAGGCCGAGGATGAGGACAAGGGTAAAGGTCACCATGAGACCGGCCGCGCGACGCGCCAGCGTCGTGCTGCTCGCTCGGACGATCTTATAGAGCCGATACAAGTTCCAAATGCCGATGACCGCGTACGCAACGACGTAGATGAGATAGACTCCAAAGACGATGGGGTCGAACGTCGCCACGAACAGCGTTTGCTGCTCGAAGGTGAGCGGAGAGATGTCGAGGATGCCTCGTCCCCAGAGGAGAAGGAGCATCGAGATGGACACCGCCATGAGTAGAAGGTAGGATCGCCTCATGCGGTCCACATACACGAGCGTGAAGAGCAGGAAGAAATTCACCGCCAGTGTGAGGCCGGTGAGGCTCACCAGCGTCGAGAGGCGGGCCGCCTCATACGTGGTAGAGTAGAACAAGAGGAAATCGCCGATTGCGTAGAGCCCAGCGAAGAAACAGCAAAAGAGGAAGAACGCTTCTGTCCAGGTATGCCAGCGATCGCGGTACACCTGCAAGATTGCCAGGACGAACCACGCAGTCGCCGACGCGAGCGGAGCGGCCTTCAGGATCTCGATTAGGTAGACGATCAGCCAAGAGGGCAGGGATGCCATGTGACCGTTGTGTCCACAGAGATATAAAGAATGGCAAATAAATACCCGACCACTCCGAAATCGACGGCGCAAATCAGGCGGAAGGGGTCAAATCCGAATGCGAAACATCTTCGTGTTCTTTGATCTCGGCGGCACCCTCGTCGACCTGCGAGGCATTGTCGCGTCAATGGCGGCGCGCTTGAGCGCAATCCGCGTACGAGGTCCCGTGCCCCTCGCGCTTCGTTGGGCCGTGGCGACGGCCGAAGCCCTGCCCGTCGCGCAAGGACCCCGGTTCCGATCCGAACGAGAGATCGCGTCCGATGTTCTGTTTGATCTACTCGCGAAACGAAGCCGCGCCGACGCACGCGACGCGTCCGTCAGGCTCGTCCGGGAGGCGTGGTCGGGTTACGTGGGATCCTGCAACCTCCAGCCCGACATCACGATCGCCTGGTTGCGAGCGCTTCAATCCAAAGTCTCCGGTCTCGGGGTGGTGACGGATGGAGATACCGACGCGGTTGCCGATGTGTTGTCCCACACGGGCCTGACGGAGATCTTCGACACGGTCACGACGTCCGAGGCGGTCCGTTCGTACAAGCCGGATCCCGGAATCTATCGCTCGGCGATGAAGGCTCTCAAAGCGAGGCCTTCGGAAAGCCTGTTCGTATCGGACGCGGCACTGGACCTTCAGGGCGCAGCGAATCTCGGCATCGCCGCCGCCTGGATTCGCCGGAATCTCCTTCCAGACCTCACCAAACCACCGCCCAGTACCGTGGTTCTCTCCCGGATCCAGGACGTAGATCGGATGGTCGGGAGCTTCGCAAAGACGGGACGATTCGCGCTACGCTGAAGGCGCAGGTTCTTTCTTCGTCTGCTTGAGCTGCTGCCGATACATCTCGACCAACTCTTTTGCCGTCGTCGCATCCTCGGGACCTTTGTCGTCCCGCCACCGTCCCGTGAATCGAGGGAAGCGGATTGCGAGACCCGCTCCGGGACGGAGCACATCCCAGGCGCACGTGTGGATCGGGCTCACCGTGATTTCGGCGCCTCGCACTTCGAGGACGACCCGAGGTTCGAACCAGACATCCGGCTCGAGCTTGGCGTCGACCCGCGCAGGCCCGCGGTCTCGTCTGACCGCTTTGAACTTCTCCGGGAGGGCGAACAGCGTCTCGTCGTCGAAGCCTGTGCCTAGTTTGCAGGTGGTCCGGAAGACGTCCGCTTCGTCATCGTATGCCGCCATAAGGAGCGCCCCATAGGTGCCCGCCCGCTTGCCTCGCCCCGCGAATGCCCCAACAACGACAAGGTCGATGGTGTCGCTCAACGCCGCGCTGTACTCTTTCTTGAATTTGATCCACTTGAATCCGCGCGCGCCCGCGTCATAGGTCGAGTCGAGGGCCTTCGCCATGAGCCCTTCACATCCGGCCTGGAGGGCGAGATCGAAA
>Ga0209283_10001510_pt1 | contig 12641 bp, 14 predicted proteins | sample CZO8metaG_2_FD_188354 | JGI IMG/M metagenome (GOLD analysis project Ga0209283, IMG submission 188354) | Vadose zone soil microbial communities from the Eel River Critical Zone Observatory, Northern California, USA - CZOApr15con2H1.8 metaG... | ecosystem: Environmental > Terrestrial > Soil >...
TCGGCCAGGAACTATTGGCCCTCTTCGGCATCAGCCTCCCAAGCTTCGAAATGGCCGGTGGACTACTACTACTCCTACTCGCCCTCGACATACTCTTCCGCGGAGAAAGATTCGCAAAACCAGGCAGCCACGAAGACGCAGGAATCGTCCCCATAGCCTTCCCCCTACTCGTAGGCCCAGGCGCAATAACCACAACAATGATAGCCCTAGGAGCCTACGGAATACTCGTCACACTGGGCTCCGTCGTCATCGTCATGCTTCTCAGCTGGATCGTAATGAAACAAACCCCGAGAATCCACTCCCTACTCGGAAAAACAGGATCCTCAGTCGTAGCACAAGTAATGGCGGTCTTCATAGCAGCGATAGCAATACAGTTCATCATCAATGGAATCCGAACATACCCATGAGAAAGCAGGCCGTAGGCCCGCTCCTACATCTTTGTCAGGCCCATGCGCTTGAGCTGCTTGTACATGATGAAGACCACCAAGGCGATTATGACGAAGTATATGATCTGGGAGATGAAGTCGCCGTAGAGAAATACCGACGGCTTCCCTGACACTGGGGAGGTAATAGTCGCGTTCAGCGATGACAGGTTTCCAGTAGGGAGCACCAGACCAACTATAGGATTAATGAGATCCTTGACCAGTGAGTTTACGACGGCTGACGAGGCGACTCCTATGACGAAACCGATGGCGAGACCTACGACGCCAAAGGTCTGGAGAAATTCCATGAATTCCTTTACGAAACCCTTCTTCTTCTCAGAAGACTTCTCCATCTTGTCCATGATTGTGCATTCGGAGCTGGAGTGCTTATAACAGCTAACAAGAACTCTGGAAGCGTCCGATTTTGAGGGCCAGACGGCCATCTAGCCATCAGATTTCTGTTCTCTATCTTCCATGTCCTTGGAAGATCTCTTTCTCTTCTCCTTCTTACCATCAGAGGCTTTGGTTTCCCAGCCTTCCTTGTCGACCAATACATTTTCATGTTTGAGCTCTTCCGGAAGACCTGGAGATCGCCGACGCAGTCTGATGGCGTAGACTGCGAAAAGTATGGCGCCAAGAGCAACGACTAGATAGGCGAAAGAGGCTGAGGCAGTGCCGCAATTGGCAATCAGGGTCTCGTGACAGTCGTAGTGGCCTGAGAGAACCGTTCTGGTGGTTAAGTTGGATCGTAGGTTCTCCGCTGAACCTTTTCCAAACCGCGAGTTCATCGTCAATGAGCCACTCAGAGACCTCAACAGCGAAAGATGTTCTCCAAGACCGGAGCTCGAAGATAGTGAACCGGATAGAGATCTGACGAACATAGTCTGTTCCGCGAAGCTCGAGGTTGACCCCAGCGCAGCTCTCAAACTCGTCGCCAGGCCTTTGTTTTCTGCTCCGGCAATGCCCAGTGAGCCAGTTAGAGATCTGAACAATGATGTCTTCTCTGCAAAGCTCGCGGTGGAGCCGATTGATGTGCTCAAGTTCACAACTCGACCCTTGAAGAACGACGATGCTAGTCCCACGGAACCTGACAGGGATCTGAGCAGGGAGGTATGGTCCAGAAGACTGGAAGCCGAACCCACGGAACTAGATAGCGATCTGGCGAACCCCTTGGTCTCGGAGCCGCTAAGAGAGAATGAACCGGTCAGCGATCTGAACCATGAACCATGCTCTAGGAAGCTTGACGATGAACCGATGGAACCACTCAATGCATGAGCAAAGCCCTTGGTCTCAGACGCTGAGGAACCTAGCAAACTACCTAGCGACCTGAACAGAGAGGACTTCTCGGCGCTGTTTGACGCTGATCCGATCGAAGAATATAGGATCACACTGCGGCCTCTGAAGAATGTGGATGACAAACCTAGCGAACCGGTGAGAGTCCTGAAGAGCGACGAATGTTCAGCGAGAGTTGAGGACAAACCCAGGGAGCCAGAGAGGCTCCGGGCGAAGCCCTTGGTTTCAGAGCCTGCGAGAGAAACCGAACCAGTCAGAGTCCTGAAGAGTGAAAGGTGTTCCCCGAAGGTTGAGACTATACCCAGGGAAGCAGACAGCCCGCGCGAGAAACCCCGCACTTCCGAGCTAGCAAGAGTAAACGAACCGGTCAGCGTTCTGAACATTGAAGTGTGCTCTGCAATAGTTGAGGACGCGCCCAGTGAGCCAGTCAAAATTTCGGCACGACCTCTGAACAGAGACGTCGTGATAGAAAGCGAACCAGAGAGAGATCTGAAGAGCGAAGTATGCTCAGTGAAGCTTGAGGACGGGCCCACAGTGCCGGTTAGGAACTCAGCACGACCTCTCAACAGAGCCGTACCAATACCCAGCGAACCAGTTAGAGACTTGCCAATACCCTTAGTCTGGGAACCCGCAAGAGAAAGTGAACCAGTCAGGGTCTTAGCCAGACCCTTAGTCTGAGAACTCGCAAGAGACAGAGAGCCAGTTAGTGTCCTAGAGAGCGAAACATGCTCCGTTAAACCTGAGACCGAAGACAGTGAACCGGTCAGTGTCTTGAGTAACGAGATATGTTCACTGAGACTTGACGCCGCGGTCAGCGAACCCGTCAAGGTTCTGAAGATCGACGAATGCTCAACGAGAACTGAAGACAAACCGAACGAACCTGACAGGCCTTTGGCGAAGCCCTTGATTTCAGAACCGGCCAGAGAGAGAGAACCTGTTAGCGTCCTAGTCAGCGAAACATGCTCAGTCATCGTTGAGGATGAACCGAGGGAGCCGGTCAGGAATTCGACACGACCTCTGAATATTGTAATGGCAAGGCCCAGTGAACCGCCGAGAGACTTGCCAATGCCCTTGGTCTGGGAACCGGCGAGGGACAGCGATCCTGTCACAGACTTGGCGAATCCCTTGGTCTCAAGGCCTGCGAGAGAGAATGAACCCGTGAGCGTCCTGAAGAGCCCAACATGCTCAGCAAGACTAGTGGACACGGTCAGTGATCCTGTCAGGGTCCTGTAGAACGATGTATGTTCAAGCAGGTTTGAGGAGATGGTCAGCGATCCAGTCAGTGTCCTAAAGAATGAAGTATGTTCAACAAGAGTTGAGGAGAGGCTCAATGAACCAGATAGGTTCTTGGCGAAACCCTTGACTTCTGAACCAGCGAGAGATAATGAGCCGGTGAGAGTTCTGGACAGTGAGATGTGATCAACTGTACTTGAGGACAAACCGAACGAAGCAGCTAGAATCTCAGTACGACCTCTAAAGAGAGAGGTCGCGATAGATAGCGAGCCGCTTAAGCCCCTGAACAGTGAGGTATGGTCAATCAACGCAGAGGACGAACTGAGGGAACCGGATAGGGACCTGGCGAAGCCTTTGATCTCAGAACCGGTGAGACCAAGTGAGCCTGCCACGGTCCTATGCAGGGAGATGTGACCAGTAATTCCTGAGGATGAGCCCAGAGACCCGGCCAGGCTTTTTGCTAAACCTTTGATCTCTGATCCTGTTAGAGACAATGAGCTAGACAGAGTTCTGAAGAGAGATGTATGATCAGCAACGGCCAATGATGAACCTAGAGAACCTGTCAAGGTCTCAGTGCGGCCCCTAAACAGGGAGGTCGTAATGGAAATCGACCCAGTCAGGCTTCTGAAAATCGATGTGTGTTCGGTAAGTGCTGAAGATATGCCCAGTGAGCCTGAGAGAAGTTCGACGCGCCCTCTGGACAGAGAAGCCGTAATACCCAATGAACCGGTCAACGATTTGGCTAGGCCCTTAGTCTCGGACGCTGCGAGAGACAATGATCCGGTCAGGCTCTTGGCAAGTCCTTTAGTCTCGGAGCCGGTAAGGGACAATGAACCAGATAGAGTTCTGAACAACGAGGCCTGCTCAGCGAGGTTTGATGACAACGTCAGTGACCCGGTCAGGGTCCTGAAGAGAGAAGAATGTTCGACGAAAACAGATGTCACAGACAGTGAACTCGTAAGGCTTCTGAAGAACGAAGTATGATCGGCAAAACTGGCAGCTAAACCCAGAGAACCCGGCAGATTCCTGAGGAAACCCTTAGTTTCAGATCCACCGAGAGACAATGAGCCAGACAGAGTCCTAAACAGTGAGGAGCGCTCAGAAAGACTCGAAGCTAGACCGAGCGAACCGGTCAACGCCTTGCCGATGCCCTTAGTTGCTGAACCTGCCATAGAAAGCGAACCAGACAAACCCTTGGCTAGCCCCTTGACCTCGGAACTTGCAACAGAAAGCGAACCGGAGATCGACCTGAGGAACGAGAACTTCTCGGCAGTGCTTGAGGACAGACCAAGAGAGCCCGTCAAAGCCTTGGCTAGACCCTTAGTCTGAGATACAGTAAGAGACAATGTTCCGGTCAAGGTCCTGAACAGTGAAGAGTGTTCAGCAAAGCTCGAGGACATCCCGATAGAACCGGATAGACTCTTCCCCAGGCCCTTCACTTCAGAGCCAGCAAGAGACAACGAGCCGGACAAGGACCTGGACAGCGAAGCATGCTCGACTAGACCAGAGGCCAAGCCCAGAGAACCGGTCAAACTCCTGGCGAGACCCTTAATCTCAGAACCAACAAGAGAAAGGGAACCAGAAAAAGCCCTGAACCATGATGTATGCTCCGCAAAGTTTGAGGACAGACCCAGAGACCCAGTCAGAAGCGTGGCTAGACCCTTGGTCTCAGAAGCAACAACAGACAACGAGCCAGACAGAGACCTAAGCCATGAAACATGCTCCACGAGACCAGAAGCCATAGTCAAAGATGAGGTCAAACTGGCTGAACATGAACGCGGACTAGAGTTACAAATCAGCTTTCCAGAATCCACATTGACAACCATGTTACCCATCGTCAACGTGATTGAAGCCGCGAGCGTTCTAAAGAAAGAATTCTTCTCCACAAGACTCGAGGCTAGGGTCAGAGAGCCGCTCAGAGTCTTGGCCAGACCCTTAACCTGAGAAGCAGCAACAGACACTGAACCAGACAGACTCTTAGCGAGACCTTTGGTCTCAGAACCGGCAAGGGTCAACGAACCGGTAAGAGATCTCAATAGGGAAGTGTGGTCAGCAAAGCCCGAGGACACGCCCAGAGAACCAGCCAAACTCTTGGCGAGACCCTTTACCTCAGAACCAACGAGAGTAAGTGTTCCATCAAGACTCCGAGCATAGTCCCATCCGGGAGTGACAAAATCCATAGCTGTACTGACGGTCGTTTCGGTTAGAGTTGTAGAAGTAGTTGAACCAGAATACTGCAAAACGGCCCATACTTCAAAAGCTAAAAAATTACCACTCCAAGACGCAAAATTCGGTTGACTTGCTGATGTGTAGGTTCGAGGAGTTGCGGCTGTTGAAGAAGCAACATTAGTTATAGTGTCCCATTTACTCCACAAAAATGTCGCGGTTGAACAACTATCTGTGGGACATTTCCAAGCCGTAACGAAATAATGAGCGACCGGTGTTCCAGCAGTAGAAAGTACAGCTCCCGTCAGGTCGATTTGCCAAGTTCCAGATTGAATGTCGTTCAGTCCATTCTGGATACCCGCAGTATCAAAGACCCAACCAGTACCAGAGAATCCGTTCGCGGCAGTTGAAGGAGTCCCCATCAGGGATGCAGAAGTTTCAGGTTCGACTTTGAAATATTTCACTGCTGATTGAAGAGCATCGCAGAAGACGAGCCATCTGCTCGTTTTGGTTCCAAAACTGCAAGCCGTAGCACCTGTCACGGAAACGCCTTGGTGCATCACAGCAATACTGCAACACGCCCCCGCAGAAATAAGGTCTAGATTAAATCCCGTCCCAACGGTTTCAATGTCGGAGTTCTGGTCGAAAAAGAGGGCGACTATCGTATCATCAGCATTCAAAGTCGTAACACTGGTAGCTGTCGGAGTTGTCGTTCCTCCACCTGTACAATGAGAGGCTTGGGGAGGAGAACTGGAGGCCTGGTCGAAGGGACTGAAGGTTCCAGTGGGGTCTTCAGAACCAGCAAACGTAACCGCTTCGCCTGCCGCACCGGAAGGGGTCCCGCTTAGGTTGATTGTGATCACGACAGACGAGAGAGTACCAGTTGTATGACCTATCCATTCCGAACCCGTCACGGCGCAAGATGCTGGAGTTGAAGTCAGCCTAGGAGCTGCATCGAAGGTTATACCGGCCCCAGAAGGCTGGTTCTGCGTCACAGTTCCAGAAGCCGCGACCATCACAATAATCGTATCAGCCGGAGTATTTGTAGACAAAGCGGCAAGAGCGAAGGATGTTCCAGTGCTCCAAGTCCCAGTGACCGCAGAATTAGCATTTGGGTCCCTTGTGGGGCTGGAACCGATAGCAATCGTTTCTACTGTAGAACTCGACGCGGTTCCAGAAGTCGTTGACAGTCCTTTGCATAGTGTTCCACAAGCTCCGACAGTCGTAGCGTTCGTGAAGAGGGTATGAACGTTGTTAGCCGCATGACCAGCAGGGATACTTACTGCTACGACGATTGCAAGGATCAGCATTGCAATCAATGAGACGTTTCGCGCTTCAACTTCCCTCCCAGAAAGAACCCGTTTAGATCACCGAGCCTCGCACTCGACGCTCAACGCGAAATCAACGGGACACTTCCACGCAATCCGAACTATCGAATCATTGAGCGGGGTAACCAATGCGAGTCTCACTATCGGAAACTGCCCTTCTTTGAGAGCGAAAGACAGACGCGCGAATACGCGTGTTGTAACACTTGATGTTGGCCGCTCGGAACCATGAAACAAAGCAACCGCTTAGCCAACGAGCCATGTTGGGGTTGGGGAGGGGTTTGTTAGATTCCACGCGTGGAAACCCGTGGAAGGCTTGCGAATGAATGTCTAGGCACATTCACAGTTGACGGTTCTTAAGCATGAAGTTTCCGTCATTCAATGCGTCGACGGCGAGAGTTTGGTTCAGGCGGAAGCTCAAGGGCGCACTGAGGCATTTACCATTGTCGTCATTCCAGCAATAGTTTCCGTGACCTTGAGTGCCAAGACCATTTAGCGCGACGTAGCCTGTGTTCACGAGGTAGCCCATCTCGTTCTACGATAGATGTAGACCCGGACATTCCAGTTTGTACCGGTGTTAGAATCCGGGTATTGATGAACCGCAGCGACGGTCCCGTCCTTGGTCCATATCACTCGGCCGGGGTCGAACCAGTAAGTAAGAGACTTGTCGATACGATTGCCAGGACGGCTATTCCAATAACGAGCGTCTTGCTCGTGGGCTTAGGCCTCCCTCGAAAAGAAAACGGGTAGCTGGCGACTAAGCCTTCAGGGTGTTTAGCTCCATGTCCATGTCAGTGTCCAAGTGATCTGGATCGTGTCAAGGTTGTTCAGGGTCACTGCTGTAAACGAAGCCGCCGCGAGCTCAATGTTGCCGGCAACGCCCGCAGTTGTAGTGCTGACAAGGCATGCGTCCTGAACCGCTTGAGTGGCCGTTGCAGTGAAGGTCTTGACTATCGTGTTGGTAGTCGAACCAGAGCCTCCTGATAGATCGGTAACTGTACCAAGCGCCCTTGCAAGCCCGCTGGTAGTGATTTCGGCCCCTGTTTCGGCCGCTGCACAGTTGCCGTTGGTCGCACCATAGGTTGCATCCGCAGCCGCAAAGGTTACGGCGCTACCCGACAAGGAAATGACGGCCATCTGGCAAGTCCCAGCGGTTGTGGAGACCGCGCAACCATTGGTAGGCGTGTTCTTGTCCTGAATAACTTGCTGAATCCAGACAACACCACTATTGAACATCGTGTTGTGAACTGAATTGCAGAAGTTCTGAGATCCAGCTACACAGTAGCCGAAGTTCACATCCAGACTCTGGTAGTAGTGCCTGTGACCCCATGGGTTCCAGCTCCCGGTGGCTACGTAGCCTCCGAGAACGAAACTTGTGACGATCAGACCGGTCGCCAAGAGAGCGATTATGCCTCTCTTCTTTGTCCATTCAATTTTGAAGAAATTCATTCTTTCTCGCTCACCTCCCTAATGCTCCTTCTACCGAGAATCCACGTGACAACCGGTGGACACTCTTCTGAGCTGTGTTACCTTGTGAAGCCGGAGGCAGTACTATCTCGTCTATCGGAAGTACTCTGCTCGCACCACTAGCTATTCGGCTGTGCCTGTGTTCTTGTCCTTGGAATGCCAGAGTGCTTTGAGGATCTCATCGTCTGTTGCCTTGTGTTCGGTTTCCGTTGAAGCGTCCTCCCATTCTGCCTCCTTTTGAGACTCGGGCGACGGCTCTCGTACGACAATTTCACTGATGCGGTTGGACACGTTACGCAATGAGCCGAATATGCTGAGGATGGCGCCGAATCCCAAGATTGCTGCAACTACTATCATGGCGAACGCGATGCCTACCCCCGCCGAAGTTGGGGGACCTAACGCGGATTGGCCGGTGTTGCCCACTGCTAGAGGAAATTCATACGTGATCCTATTGTAGGCGAGTAGACTCGTGATGATGATGATTGACGTTGAGACGAGCAAGAGCGCTAACCGGACCTGCCTCTTGGGCTTCAGCTTCATAATTTGCTTGATGCTTTCCACTCTTTTACCACTACTCTTTTTCCTTTGACGGAGATTCCTCCCAATCTTCTCCTTGCGCAGAGTGTTGACGCAACGCGATATTCTGCTCAGGGCGCCGATGCAAATCCAGAGCAGGCCCGACGCTCCCGGTCGATGCTGGTGTTGCGCTCGTGGGAAACGAGACTAGTCCACTTCTGATACTGCCATGCCTGGAGTATTCACGTAGCAATCCGAAAATGCTCAGGTCAGCCACGAGCACCGAGACTGTAATGGTAAGTATGGAAGCTGGCGAGAAGACTAGGTCTCCGCCGTTTCCTAGGAAAGAGGAGAGAAAGAGCGCTGAGATCATGACGACGGGCACTGTCATCATTTGCGAGAACATTGAGGCTATGTTCATCCCTCGGCGAACTATTGCAAGTCGGATGTTCACGCCAACCAAACTGGAAAGGGCAAACGCTAGATATACAATACAAGCCCAAACGCGCGTCGCGCTGGTGGCTTCCTGGCTCAGGAGAAGCTCTCCCAACCCCGCTCCTGCTGCGCCTTGGAATAAGTACTGAAGAATTGAGGGTAGATGGCGATCAAGCAGAGCAGTGATAACGCTCGCGGCTAGGAAGACATTGATTCCCAGCAATACGAAGAATTCGGGAGCAAGCGCCAGTTGTGCTCATCCTCATGATTATGTGTGATTAGTCTCCGGCTGTGTTGCCAGATTTCTGTTGGATAGAATAGACCAGTCGCCGGCCCTTGTCAGTATCCTCAATCGTCAGATTGAGCACGCTTCCATCATCGATCTCTAAGAGCTGCGCCAGATCCTTCGGGATGAGGAGATACTTGCTTCCCTTGATCCTTGTCGGCGTCAGTTGTATTGCCATTCTAGATCTACCAACCAGTCGGTTGGATGGAACTAAGCCTGAGCAATACCATAATCACGGCGTAACCCCAGCGGTTGTCTAGTCGTCACAAGGAGTCCCGATGCTCGGGAGTCAGCTGGGGAAGTGGTCGGGAGATCTGGATAGCCCCCCGGGGGGTCGAAAAAGACTTCACGCGCGGCGATGGAAATCTTTTTTCTAGAAAAAATTCGCGTCAGCTACTCCAAGACTGGGTTTCAGTTCCAGGTTTTGGAGCCCTTAAATATGACGTACGTCATACGCCGATCGGATTCGAGAGAATAGCTAAAGAGTGGAAATCAAAGCGGACGTGAATCCCTGAGATGAGTCATACGTGAGCCAGCTCGACATCAAAGACCTCCACGCCACAATCGATGGCAAGGAGATTCTCAAAGGAGTAGACTTCCAGGTCAAACAAGGCGAGATCCACGCCGTCATGGGTCCCAACGGATCGGGTAAGAGCACCCTCGCCTCGACAGTCATGGGACACCCAAAGTACATAGTTACCAAGGGAGACATTCTCTTCGACAACGAGAGTATTCTGAAGCTTGCGCCGGACGTAAGAGCTCGTAAGGGGCTGTTCCTAGCCTTCCAGTACCCGTACGAAGTGCCGGGCGTATCCCTGGCCACATTCCTCCGGACCGCATACAACGCGGTCCGGCAGGGTGGCAAGAAAGGCGACCTAGGGCAGGAGATGCTCTCGGTCCTTGAATTCAGGAAACTCCTGAAGGAAAAGCTCAAACTATTGGATATGGACGAATCCTTTGCAACACGTTATCTGAACGAAGGATTTTCCGGCGGCGAGAAGAAGCGCTGCGAAATACTCCAACTAGCAATTCTTCAACCAAAGATCGCGGTACTAGACGAGACAGACTCGGGATTAGACATCGACTCCGTCAAGATCGTAGCTGAAGGAGTAAACAAGCTCGTCGGACCCGAAATGGGCGTCATGATAATCACACACTACCAACGGATCCTAAGGTACATCAAGCCCGACCATGTCCATATTCTACTTGATGGCAGAATGGTAAAGTCGGGGGGTCCCGAGCTCGCAGATGTTCTCGAAGAGAGGGGCTATGACTGGATAAAGAAGGAGAACCTAGAAGCGGCTCAGAACGGCCACGGAGAGGCATGATTTGTACCTTCAAGGTTAGGTTCTGTTGACTTTTCAGTCGATAGTCAACTTCCGTCCCTCTGGTCAAGGGATTACCGTCACTTTCCCCGGTTCGGATTCCCTCTCACTCCTTCCCACGGACAGCCGATCCCGTAGAACCATACGGGCCATTATGTTCTTTGAAGCCAACACGTCTCTATCCCAAGTCTTTTCGCAGGCAGGACACCAGACTTGCCGGTTGTCCAGCACTACGATGTTGGAGCCACAAGGGCAGTTTCGAGATGTGCCTCGGGGATTGACGTACACCACAGGAATTCCCTGCCAGGCGGCTTTGTACTCGATCTGTCTCTGCACTTCGTGGAATGACCACGAGTTCATTCTTCCTCTATATGAGGATCCCTGACCGTTTCCTCTCTGGAAGAGCTTTCTCATACCTTTCAGCCTCTCCAAAACGATCCAGCACTGTTTCTTGCTGGCATGTTCAACTATCGCCTTGGAGATTCCGTGTAATCGCTGAGTAGTTCGATTCTTCTCTTGTCTTCCATACTTGTTGAGTAGTCCTTGTTGGATTCTCATGTCTCTCTTTGTATGTCTGGAGATTTTGGCGCGGATAGTCTTGTATCTAGCCTTGATCTCGGCTATGTCAGAAGTATCCACCATCTCACTATTCCCTTCGCTATCAGACCACGTTATGTTCCTCTCATTCACGTCTATTCCAATCTGCCCGAGAGGCTTAATCTGAGCTGTCTCTTTGGAGAAGGCTATGTTTATCGTCCTATCGGTAGCGGTCAACGAGCCTCTCTTCAGACTTGGGTCGGTCAAGAATGAAACGTGATAGTCCGAATCTTGGAGGTTTAGGTAGACAAATTGTCTTGGCTTTAATGGGATTCGAAGCGTGAGGCCTTCGAGAACATACGTTTGACAATCCAGTTTGATGAAAGGCTTCTTGATGTACGGTTCTGACTTTCTATTCTTGTTTCTATAGACGGAGTGGGCGATCTCACATGCTGATAGTATGTAGTGCGTATGAAGACCGTAGCACTTGAGTCTTTGATAGGCCAGTGCGATGAGAGTGAATCTGTTCTTGGGTCTTCCTTCGAGAGCGATTCTTATAGCGTCGTTGCACATCAAACGGAATGTTTGAAAGAGCCAGTCTAGGTTTTGTGAAGACTTGTAGTGGAAACGGATGGACCTTACTGATAGCACACTATGTTCAGGCCGAAACCAGAATTTTACCTGTAGAGGCGCCGACAATTACTCCTCTAATCGATCCGATAACAAGTTGCCAGAACTTGGTTTTCTCAAATCAAGAGGCTTGGTTACCGCTTAACTGGTTCGCGGGAGAGCGTCTTTAGAGGGCTTCGCCGAATACCTTATCCTTCTCCCAGTACCCGATAATGCGGGTAATTTGACTGTCAAGGTTAAAAAGGGGCTTAGGAACTAGGAGGTTAGGGAAGAGATGGCAATAAGCATAACCGATAAGGCAGCGACGAAGGTCCAAGACTATCTAAAGCAGGTCAACGACCAGAACCTCGCACTCCGCGTATTCGTAAAGGCGGGAGGCTGCGCAGGCTACCAGTTCGGACTAAAACTCGACAAGACAGGCAGCGCCGACGTTATAGAACACAGGAACGGGGTGAATATCGTAGCCGACCCTAAGAGCGCTGATCTTCTCGGCGACGCCGAGATTGACTACGTAGAGACTGAGATGGGTGGAGGCTTCAAGTTCAACTTCCCCGAAAGCTACCTCACCTGCGGATGCGGCCACAGCTTCGTACCAAAAGGCAAAGAACAAGCAACCGGTGCCCGTAGTCCAGAAGAGCACCACCAGCACGTCTAAGACCATAACCAAGAATTCTCCGACAATATTCCTGTCCTCCCGGTCAGAGGACAATCCATGCAACGCCACGCCCAAGTCTACCCTACCAAGAAAACCAGCGGGTACGACGTGGAGCGGGTAAGAGCCGACTTCCCAATCCTCAAGCGAGAAATCAACGGGAGACCCATAGTCTATCTCGACAACGCTGCAACTTCACAAAAACCTGTCCAGGTCATTGAAGCCCTAGACCGATTCTACAACCATTACAACGCTAACGTCTACAGAGGAGTTTACCGGATAAGCGAAGAAGCGACAGTAGCCTACGAAGAAGCAAGGCGAAAGATCGCTCATCTAATCAACGCCAGAGACCCC
>Ga0209283_10001511_pt1 | contig 12640 bp, 17 predicted proteins | sample CZO8metaG_2_FD_188354 | JGI IMG/M metagenome (GOLD analysis project Ga0209283, IMG submission 188354) | Vadose zone soil microbial communities from the Eel River Critical Zone Observatory, Northern California, USA - CZOApr15con2H1.8 metaG... | ecosystem: Environmental > Terrestrial > Soil >...
CTCGGGAAAACATCACAGAGGACGCACTCCAAGTCTCCACATCCGGCTATCTGAAAAAACCGTTCCTGCTACAAGACCTTCTGGACGCGATCGGCAAATTCTGCGGCGACCCCGACAGGGAACGAGGGAATTAGAGCACGCCCTCGGCCTGCATCGCCGCGCGGACCGCAGGCCGTGCCGAGATACGGTCGAAGTACCGTTTCAATGCGGGCCAACGCTCAAGCTCGACGCCGCGGCCTTTCGACCAGGTCAGCACCGTAAACAGATACGCGTCCGCGACGGTAAATCGCTCGCCGAGCAGGAACTCGCGCGCCTGGAGGTGTTGGGCGACGAAATCCAGCTTCTTGCCGTACGCCTCCCGCACCGCTCGTTTTGTTTCCTCCGAGGCGCTGGCGAACAGCGGTCCGCCGAATCCTTTGTGCAATTCGGTGGCGATGTAATTGAGCCACTCCTGCAGTCGGGAGCGCTCCAGGGAGCCGGGCTCGGGAGCGAGCCGCCCCTCTGGCTTGCGGTCTGCCAGGTACTGGACGATGGCGACCCCCTCCGTAAGCACCGCACTTTCGTCGAGCTGAAGCGCAGGCACGTAGCCCTTCGGGTTGATCGAGTGGAAGTCCTCGCCTGTTGCGGTCTTGGCTGCCTTCGTATCGACTCGCTCGAGGTCGAATGGAAGGCCCAACTCGCGCAGCACGATGTGCGGCGACAAGGAGCAGGATCCCGGCTTGAAATAGAGCTTCATTTAGACGTTCCTCCCGTGGATAAGCACTATGATGCTCTTGTCGCTGAGGCGTTGCGGAGCGCGCTTCGTGGAACAAGGCTGGGATGGACTGGAACCGCAGGATTCAAACTGTTTTCAGCGTTCTCATCACGCTGCAGTTTTTCGTAGTGGCATCGCACGATCTCGTCAACATTTCCGGCTGGGCCCACGGCGCCCAGGTTCAGGCCGTTGTGGGACGGCGCAAGTTGTGGCTGGCGACGCCGATCAACTCCACTTTTCCGGGTCTGGCGGTCGCGTTCGCGATCTACTTCTGGAGCCAGCCCAGACCGTGGTTCGTCACGGACTACTGGGTCCTCTACTGCGGGGTGAGCTTAGTTTTCGCGGTTGCGATGTGGTACGTGCCCTACTTTTTCGGCACCACCGTGGAACGCAAGCGGGATTACGCGAGAATGTACGAGGGGACCCGGCAGGTTCTTCCCGCTCGCGGCGACAATCCCCGCCCCAACCTTCTCCACGTGTGCTTTCATGTGTTGTTCGTAATCAACTTCTTGCTCGTCTTGGTGCTGCGTCTTCGAGGCGTGTGAAAAAATCCGAGGTTCATGGTGAAGGCCGGCGCCTCGTCGGCTTTGCCTTCTGCCTGTTCGATGCCCACAGGTAGAAGCTCGCCAGGCTGCGGTTGGGGCGCCACTTTTCTCCGATCGCGTCGACCTCGCGGGGACTAGGCAAGTGATCGAGCCGATAGAGGCGCTGCACGGCGGATCGAATACCGAGGTCGCCGATCGGCAGGATGTCGGGCCGCTGGAGGTTGATCAGCAGAAACATGTCCGCGGTCCATCGCCCGAGTCCCCTGCTGGCCGTAATCTGCTCGCGAACCTCGTCGTCCGAAAGCTTGTTCAGCTGGTCGATCTGAAGCTCGCCTGAAATCACGTGCTCGGCCAACGACCGGAGGTACTCGACCTTCATTCGCGAAAGACCAACGCTTTTGAGATCAGCAGGGTCCATGCCAAGCAGCTCGGCGGGCGACGGCATTCGCCCGGCGAAGCGCTCGCGGAGCCGTCCTGCAATGGCCCGAACAGCAAATCCCGAAATTTGTTGGCCAATGATCGAGTAGACGAGCACGCCAAAGGGATCTTCCACCGCCCGCGCCTTGCGCCAGGTCTTGAGATCGATGGGTTCAGTCGCATCGATGAGCCGCGCGATCTTTCGGTCACTGGCCTTCAACGCGGCCAGCGCTCGATCGCGACGTGAAAGCGTTGGAATCTTCCCCTTCAGATCCCACCTTCGCGCGGGGTGTCTTCCTGCGCAACCGCGAAGCGCGCGATCGCATCTTTGCGCATGAACACGACGCCACGATGTTTGTGCGCGTAATCGATGAACTCGCCGATCGCCTTCACGCGCGCAGGAATCCCCGAGATGCGATCATGTGTGCTCACCGACATCATTCGTCGACGCGTCGCCGCCTCCTGGTAGCGGACGTCGAAGTCCGCGTACCACGTTTGCATTGGTAGGTCCGGGTAGTGTGGATCGAGCGCCGGAAACGGCCCTTGGGCCCCGCGCTCCGGCTGTGCGCCTGCTTCGAATTGCATCGAGATCGAGATTACGAGCCGCGCATGGTCCGGCCAGAAACCCCCGCGGCGTGACGCGCGGGCCGGCGCCGTCGGCGGCGTTGACGCCGACTCTGCCGCCACCGCGAACGGCGCGAGCGACATGGCACCGAGCACACCGGCGCTGCGCGAGATCTGGCGTCGGGTCGAGGTAGGCTGGCCGCCGGAGCCTCGCCGTTTCTTGTTCGGATTCACATGCTCCATGGTTAGGCCACAGACATGCACCCTCGCCCTTGAGTCTGCCATCCAATCGTCGATCCCTGCATCGAAGCCGCGACCCAGCCACCGCGCTCGTTTGGGGCGCAACCGCTCGCGAGTCGTCACCGTGGGACGGCAGCAGAGCCCCTGAGCAGCCCGATCTTCGCGGCCCCACCTCCGCCTCGGAAGTTTAGATCCAGGTGTTGAATTCAGCTGTCGTCTTTCTCCGTTCGTCTGCGATCTAACTGGGTACGGGCCCAAAGATGGCCGAACCCTAGGAGTCGGAAACTTGTCCTCAATCGCGAGGAGCTGCGCACGCTCCCTGAGCAGACTCTAGAGGAGCACACACTCCTGTTTCAGTATTTGCCCGTTTACGTTTTAACCTAGCCCTATTCGGATAGGGTGAGGGGAAACTGACGAATCCAGTAAAGGCCGTGTTCGTGGAGCGTCCCTTGTGGGTATTCTTCCCGCTGGCGTTCTTGCTGTCCTGGTATCCCTGGCTGCTGTCGTTCTTCGGCGTTAAGGCCTCGGGCATCAATCCCCTGGGCGTACTCGTCGCAGCGCTCATCGTCGCGGTCGTCAGCGGCGGCTGGGCAGGCCTCAAGGCGGTGCTCTTGCGGATCGTCCGCGTGCGCTTTGGCTGGCGCTGGTACCTCATCGCCCTGCTGCTGCCGGTGGTCTTCGTCTCGCTGGCGCTGGGATTGAACCTCGCCGCTGGGGCGCCCGTGCCGGCACCCGAAGCGTGGGCCAAGTGGCCGGAGATCATCGATCGGTTTATTTTCGGATTCCTGTTCGTGGGCCTCGGCGAAGAGCCCGGCTGGCGCGGGTACGCGCTGCCTGAGCTTATGCGTCGTCGCAGCGCACTCAAGGCGGCACTCATCGTGGGCTTCTTCTGGGCGCTGTGGCACCTGCCGCTTTTTGGGACCGAATTTTCCTGGAACCTATTGCCTCCGTTTGTGGCGAGCGTATTTGCCGCCAGCGTCATCACCGCCTGGCTGTTCAATTCTAGCGGCCAGAGCGTGTTAATCACGATGCTCATGCATGCAGAGGTCAACGCCATCGGCGCCGGCTATGTGTTCAAGTTCTTCACCGGCCCCGATTACCTGCGGCTCTGGTGGATCTACACGCTGCTATGGGTAGTGGGTGCCGTTCTCGTGGCTTGGCGCAGCGCACCCACGCTCGCTGCCGGAGCTTATCGTTTCGTGCGAGGCGATTGAGTCCCGAGTTCGAGTTGGGAGGAAAACGAATGAATTCCCGGAAAGTTCGGAGACTGCAGCGGGTCGAGGAGCACGTTTGCTTGGAAAATGCGCACGATCTCGATGGTCTGATGTCCACCTTTGGGTCAAACGGATTTTACGATGACGAGCCCTGGGCCGAGCACCATCAGGGGCTCGATGCAGTGCGCAGCTATTACGAGGGTCTTCTGCGTGCGGCACCCGACTTTCAGATTAAGGTAAAGCGCCATCACCTGACCGAGGACGGGGTCGTGCTCGAGGTTCAGTTAACCGGCACGCACTCGGGTGCGTGGAGAGGGCTTCCTGCGACCGGCCGCCGATTCAGCTTTCCTCTCTGCGCCTTCTTCACCTTCGATGAGGGTGATCGGCTTGCCGGTGAGCGCATCTACTACGACCGAGCGACGGTATTGCAGCAAATGGGGGTGCTCTCTGATCCAACGAGCTTGAAGGGCCGCCTCGGCGCCTTGCTCCTCCATCCGATCACCGTGCTGCGAGCCTTCTTGGGGATCCGCAGTCGGCGATGAAATCCGGTGATGCCTCGAAATGCCGCCTTTGCCCCCGCAGCCATCGCCCTACCCCGCGGCCCGCTCCACTGCATCCTCAAGCCGATCTTGCCCGAAGAACAGATCTCCGGACACGACGAAGGAAGGCGCGCCGAAGATGCCGATCTGCATCGCTTCAGCGGTGTTCGCGCGGAGCTGTGTCCGCACCTCGGGCGAGACGGCTCGCTCTAGGGTTGGACCGGGTTCCACGGCCAGCTCGATAAGCAACCCGTTCAGCGTGGCGGGATCCGCGATGTCCCGATCCTCGGCGAAATTCGCGCGGAACGTAGCGCGCACGAACTGCGGCCCCCAGCCTTCGGTCGCACCGACGCACGCGACGCGAGCCGCGAGCACGCTGTTGCGAGGAAAAACGCTCGGCCGCCGCCACGAGAGGCCATACTTCGCACAGAGGCGCTCGAGGTCGCGCCACATGTAGCGACCACGCACGGGATTTGCGTTGAACGGCGAATCGCTGATGCCGAGCTGCTGAGAGAAGATCGGCCCGAGGAGAAACGGCTTCCACACGAGCGGCACGCTTGTGGTCGCGCAAGCCTGCTCGATCCGGAGCGCCGCCACGTAGGAATATGTGCTGGCCAGGTCGAACCAGAATTGCAAGGGAGCGGCCATGACCGGAGCATAAAACCACGAACTCCCGAGCTTGATGACTTATCGATCAAGTTCGACAAAAAAGAGGCGCTCGGCCGAGTGACCGGGCGCCCCAGGTTAAACTGCTTTCTTTTCCTAGGCTGCTTTCTTCTGCGACGGCGGTGGAGTCTCGTCGCTGGTCGTTGTCGTCGTGGACTTGGACTGCGCCGACCTGAGGGAGGCCAGCAGATGGCGTCCATTTCTTAGCACTTCCATGCCTTGCTCTTTGAATACGGCAAAGAAGCGCTCCCGAACTGCGACAAGGTAGCGGGCCAGTTCTGCTGTCCCGGCTAGCACCAGCAGGATCGAAAGTACCGAGATCCAGAAGCCAGGCGCCGAGGGCGACAGCAAATTACCCACGAAGCCTGTGAGGACCCCAAGGCCAAGCATCGCCAAGGCACGCGGAAGCGCTGGCGATGATCGCTTCGCCACCGGCGCGGATTCCTTCATGCCCTCGTCGACCGGGCGGCCCGCATCTTTGCGAGTCTGCTTTTGGCTCCTCGCCGCGCTCTGAAGCTCGCGCCAAGTGCAGTCGCTAAACTTCTTGGCGACCACTGAGCCATCTCCCCGAGTGATTTGGACCTCGTGATCGGCCGGATCCCCCGGCAACGGTTTGCCGTGCGCTTGCGTCTGGATGCCGGCCAGCGTCTGAAGCTTGGCCACGCCCCACCTCTTCGCATCCTCTCGGCTGTAGTGTTTGGCCACGTACGCATACCGGTAGAGAGTCGACGTTTGAAGGTCGGGCAGTTCCTGCTTCAAGCACTCACGAGCTTTCTTGTATCCCTCGCGCAAGGCGAGATGAGCGTCCTCGATTTGGTTGACTTGTTCGCCTTGTCCCCATTTGGCCACCTGTTCTTGCTTGGAAAGCTCCCGGATATTGTCGAGCACTTCCTCAAGAGTCTTGGGTACTTCGGTCGAAGTTGCGGGAGTCGGGGGAGTAACGATTCTTTCTTCCATGACGTACCTCCAGCAAAGCCCGGTTCATTCCGGGCTCAGACTTGGACGTACGACGCGCAAATTTATTTGAACGGCGTGTGGCGGGCATGGTGCCTGCTGCACCGCGCCACAATTCGCCCCCGGCTGAAATTATTTTAAAGCCACTGGACAGAAATTCTCAGCAAACTCAGCGCAGAGTTTGCTGAGAAAAATTTGGCCCGTTCGTACCGGCGAGGAGAGCCGCTCCTTCGTCAAAGACGCGGACCAACTCATCAACCAACGTGCGTACGCGAGACGTGCGCTGTACGTCGGCGTGGACAATCAACCAGACGTCGAGCCAGTCAGGCTTCTCGCCGGGAAAGGCCCGCTCCAGTTCAGGAGTGGCATCGCCCACGAAGCAAGGCAGATCGCCCACGCCCCAACCGAGGCGCACCGCCTCGAGGACAGTTGCGATGCTGTTGGTCCGGAGAGCGACGCGACCGCCTGGGATGCGGTCCTCGACGTTGCGCAGTGGCAACTTGACGCCGTCGGCATAGCTCACTGCGGCGAACTGTGCCGGCTTCTTCTGCTCGCGACGGACGTATGGCGCCACGGCCATACGAGCGAGTTTGCGTGCCACCAAGGCAGGGTCGCTGGGCCGCACCGTACGGATGGCGACGTCGGCCTCTCGCCGGGTGAGATCGAGGCGGGTGATGGTGCTGATCAGCTCGATCGCAATGCCCGGGTGACGCTCATGTACCGCCTGCAGCGCGGGCAGGACGAAGTATCTGCCGAGGATCTCCGGCGCGGTGACGCGTACGCGTCCGGAGAGCTGTCGGTCAGCGCCCAGGGCACGGCGCTCGGCAGTCAGCGCAGCCAGCTCCATTTCTTCCGCCGCGTTGCGGACGGCCTCGCCCGCGGCGGAGAAGACAAGCCCGCCGGGCGCGCGCTCGAGGAGCGACGTGCCCATCTCCTTTTCAAGGCGCGCCAGGCGGCGTGCGACCGTAGTCTCGTCGATGCCGAGCTTGCGCGCTGCTGCGGCCAGAGTGCGGGCGCGGCTGACAGCGAGGAAGATCCGCAATCCGTCCCAGTCAGGCATTGTTGAAGTGTCCTCCATTTTCAGTCCGGCATCCATGCAGGCCTGACCTGCGCGCATGCGGGTGGCCCGGCTCGCGGATGACTGGTAGCTCACGCGTGTGACGACCCTCCTGCAAGACGTGAAGGACGGCATCGCTGTCCTCACGCTCAATCGACCCGACAAGCTCAACGCGCTCAATTACGCGCTCGTCGATGCGCTCGAGGCTGCTCTCGATCAGTTGGAGGCGGATCCCGCCGTCCGCGCTGTGATCCTCACAGGCTCAGGAGAGTACGCCTTCAGCGCCGGCGCCGATATCGCCGAGTTTGCGGGCAGCGTCGAGGCCGGCGTGGACCGCGCGCTGCGCGACTTCGTGCGCCGTGGCCAGCGGCTGACTCGGCAGATCGAAGGTTATACCAAGCCGCTGATCGCCGCCGTCAACGGCATCGCCTTCGGGGCCGGCTGCGAGATCACTGAGGCGGCGCCGTTGGCGCTAGCAAGCGATCGCGCCCGCTTTGCAAAACCAGAGATCCGACTGGGGTTCCCCCCACCCTTCGGTGGGACCCAGCGACTTCCCCGGCTGATCGGCAGAAAGCGCGCGCTGCAGATGATCCTCACGGCTGAGCCGATCGACGCTCAGCAGGCGGTGCACATCGGCTTGGTCAATCGAGCGGTTGAGCACACGGCACTCCTCTCCGAGGCCCGTCTCCTGGCCGGTCAAATCGTGCGCCACTCGCCAGCCGCGGTGGCTGCGTGCCTGCGCAGCGTCACCCGAGGCCTCAATGTGTCCATCGACGAGGGGCTGGCCATCGAGGCCATGCAGTTCGCTTCGATGGTGCCGACGCCCGACATCCGCCACGGCATCGACGCTTTCTTGTCTCGGCGCAAATCAGCTTCAGTGGAGGCAATGACGTCCCCGTCCTCCAGCTCCTCGCGCACCAGGTCCACCTCCAAGACGAAGGACGGATGAGGGGTTAAGACCATGCCGGAGACAACTCTAGTCGAGCGTCTCAAGACGCTTACGACGCCGCATCTCGCCGACGCATGCTTGCGCGTCGGAGCTCCCGTTCGGTGCGGCCCTGCAGGCCTGCGCGCTGTCGCGACCGGCATGCGTTGCATCGGGCGGACGCGGCCGACCCGGCACGTAGGGAGCGTCGACGTGTTCCTTGAAGCCCTGACGGGCAGTGACCGCGGCGACGTCCTGGTGATCGACAATGGGGGCCGTCTGGATGAGGCATGCATCGGCGATCTGGTGGCTCTCGAGGCGATGCGTGCCGGGCTTGGGGGCATGGTTGTCTGGGGGCTTCATCGCGACACCGACGAATTGATCGAGATCGGGCTGCCCGTCTTCTCCCTGGGAACGGTACCGACGGGTCCCCAGCGAGTCGATCCGCGCTCACCCGACGCTCTTTCGTGGGCCCGTGTCGGACCGTTCGTGCTCACGAGCTCCGATTTCGTTGTGGCAGACGCCGACGGTGTCATTTTCCTGAACGAGGAACGCTTGCCAGCCATTGTCTCAGCGGCTGAGGCGATCCGAACGACGGAGCGCGAACAGGCGGAGAAGATGCGCAGCGGAACCAGTTTTCGCGAGCAGGCACGGTTCGATGAATACGTCGCGCGTCGTGCAAAGAACCCGCAGTTGGGATTCCGTGAACATCTTCGCGCCGTGGGACGAGCAATCGAAGAGTGATTCCATCCACACCTGTGGGATTCATTGGCCTGGGGGCGATGGGCGAACCCATGGCGCTAAACCTGGTGAAAGCCCGCATCCCGCTCTTGGTCTGGAACCGCTCGCCCTCGAAGCTCGGCATCCTGGCCGAGGCCGGGGCCGCCGTCGCGAAGGACCCGGCCGAAGTCTTTGCGAGGTGGTGATCCTCATGCTGCTAGACGGTGCGGTAATCGACTCTGTGCTCGAGCGCGGCGACCGCCCCTTCGGGGATCGGGTCAAGGGACGCACGTTGATCAATATGGCGACGACCGCGCCGAGTTACTCCAAGGCGCTCGAGACCGATGTCCGCGCCGAGGGCGGCCGCTACGTCGAGGCGCCGGTCTCCGGCTCGCGCAAACCCGCGGAGGCCGGACAGCTCGTCGCGATGCTGGCGGGCGAGCCAGAAGATGTGGCGTCGGTTCGGTCGCTGCTCGCGCCGATGTGCCGTGACGCCATCTTCTGCGGCCTGGTACCCAGCGCGCTTTTCATGAAGCTGGCGGTGAACCTGTTCATGACCGCGATGGTGACGGGCCTCGCAGAGGCGGTGCACTTCGCCGAACGTCACGGGCTGGACCTTGGCCAACTCGTCGCTGTTCTCGACGCCGGCCCGATGGCGAGCGACGTCTCGAGAGTCAAAGCGGCCAAGCTCGTCGCGCGGGATTTTGCAGTGCAAGCCGCGATCTCTAATGTCCTGGAGAACGTCCGGCTGATCGCCGGGGCGGCGCGACAGGCTGGCATCGCTTCGCCGCTGATCGACGACTGCTACGACCTTTACAATGAGACCCAGGCTCTGGGCCTCGGGGGTGCCGATATGGTTGCGGTGATCTTCGCGAGCGAGCAACGCACGGCAGCCCGGCGCGAGTAGAGTTTCCTGGGCGGCCAAACGAGCTTGGCGCTAGATTCGCTTCCGAACTCCAGCGGCGCGAAAGCCGGGAGGGTATCGACAGTGAGATCGCCTCAATGAAGAAGACGGCGGGACTCGCTCCAGAGGAGCAGGACTTTATCATTTCGAGCTTGTCGCCAAGTCTGGCGCAAAACCGACTCGCTCTTGGCGTCGTGCTGGTCTTGCTTGTCGCGTTTTTCATCATCACCTGGCCCCTCAGGGGTGTCCAACTCGCACGCATCGACCCATTCGTCCCGATGTATGCCACTGCAATGTTTGTGAATGACTCGATTACTGCGCTCTTGCTATTCGCGCAGTTCTCCATCCTGCGTTCGCGTGCACTCCTCGTGATATCGAGTGGATATCTCTTCACTGCGTTTATCTTGGTGCCATGGCTGCTGACGTTTCCAGGCGTATTCGCGCCAGGTGGCCTGCTTCGCGCAGGGCTGCAGAGCACAGCTTGGCTCTACATCCTGTGGCACTCCGGTTTCCCCACGTTCGTAATCGCCTATGCCTTGCTAAAGGACGGCGATCCAAACAAGCGGTTGTGGCATGGATCCGTGCGTGCGGCCATCCTTTCCAGTGTTGCTATCACTGCGGGCATCGTGTCTGCATTGGCAATTCTTGTAACTGCGGGCGATGAGCGACTCCCCGGCCTGATGCTCGACACGGTTCATCTTTCGGCCCTCTGGCCGTACGCAGCCGGATTTGCATCGCTGTTGAGCCTCCTTGCAGGCGTTGTGCTCTGGACGCGGCGACGCTCAGTGCTTGATCTGTGGCTTATCGTAGTGATGTGCGCGTACGTGATAGAAATATGTTTGATTTCGTTCCCGGTTCCGGCTCGTTATAGCGTTGGCTGGTACGGGGGCCGGGTCATGGGAGTGATCTCCGGCAGTCTCGTCCTCTTTGTTTTGTTGTACGAGACAACAACGCTCTATGCGCGAGCGCTCCGCGCGGTTTTGGCGCAACGTCGCGAGCGCTTGGCGCGGCTGATGGCCGGGGACGCGGTGTCCATAACCGGGGACGCGGTGTCGGCTTCGATCGCTCATGAAATCAAACAACCGTTGGCGGCCATGATCACAAATGCCGGCACCGGGCTCCGCTGGCTTGATCGTGCGACGCCCGACGTCGACCAGGCCAAGGTAGCATTCAAGCAAATCGTGACTACCGGCCATCGTGCGGGAGCGATGATCGAAAGTATTCGAGCGAACTTCAGGAAGGATGTGCGGACCAGAACTTCGCTCGATATCAACGAGCTTGTCCGGGAAGCCCTCGCCCTGATGCGCGGCGAGCTGCAAACGCACCGGGTCTCGGTCCAAGCCGAATCGAACGAACCGCTGCCGCAGGTGAAAGGGGATCGAGTCCAGCTGCAGCAGGTGCTCCTGAACTTGATCAGTAATGCGATCGATTCGATGGCCGTCACGGACGGGGCGCGGGTGCTGTGCGTGAAGTCCAAAGTTCACGACTCCGGCGGCGTGATGGTATCGGTGGAGGACACTGGAACGGGAGTCGAGCCGAAAGACATCGAACAGATTTTCAATCCGCTTTTCACGACAAAATCGCATGGCATGGGTATGGGGCTGTCGATTTGCCGATCGATTATCGAAGCACATGAAGGGCAGCTATGGGTTACGCCGAACAGATCCCAAGGCGCCGCCTTTCAGTTCATCCTGCCCGCTGACGCTGCGATGTCCGCTGACAACCTGGCCACTTCCGGTCGTACCGCTTAACCGCAGGGCCCTCGCTCGTCCCGGTCGCGGGAGCAGCTCGAAGTGGAGTGCGTGACGATCGCGCTGAGGCGTGTAAAACTAGGCTCATGGACGAGCTCCGTTTCGTTGGCAAAGACTATCGGCACTACCCCAAAGTCATCGCGGCGTCCGAACGGCTGAACGCCGGCAATGCGCAGTTGAAGTGGTACCACCTCGCCCGCGCAGAGGATGGTGTCCCCCAGAGCATCGAGAGGATGGCCCGCGCATTTCTCACCGCCGAAGCGAAGGCCGAACGAGTGGGCACGGACCGGGAGCTGGGCTTCGTGCTGTTGCACCGCTGCAGCTCGGACTTTTATTTTCTGCTTCTGAGTACCTGGCGCGGCTCGAATGAGCTCTGGGAGACGATCTTCTACAAGGAGAACTCCGCGATGCCAGGCTTCGCAGAGTTCAAATTCGACACCCGGCACCGAGGAACATTCTGCGTCTGGGAGCTAGGTGCGGTAGGCCACGAGCAGAAGGCGTGGGCACGATTCCTCAGCTCTAAACGCACCTTGCAGGACGAGGAGCACTACCTGACTGACACCTTTGCGGGAAGGGTCTAAGGGTGAGGTCACCGATAAATCACAGCGTGTCTGTGCTTCCTCTGGAATCCGCACCGGTCCATTCGCCGAACAGCCCTACGGTATCCTCTACCAGGACGGACTCGTACTTTTCGATGAGCGGCATCACCCGCTGCTCCAGCTCACCCTTCCACAGTGGGCTATCGTAGAATTGACTCTTCATCGGCTCCCGGGAGGCCAGGTCGGGGAAGCCCCTCATAAAGAAGAAGGTGTCCGGATCCTCGAGCGAAAGAAACGGCCCCAGAATCTTCATCCCGATCCGCGTGTGTGCCGGCATCGATCTGGAGATGAAGATCTCCATAAATTCTTGCCGCTTCCCCGGCCGCAGCTTGTAGGTCCGCATTTCGATGACAGGTGGCATAGTTGCGAACGTAGCGGCGGACGCGCCGATGAACAAGGGCGCACCAGCTGGTAACCCGATTACTACCCGCCCCGCCACTTCACGGAGGTAGAGTGAAGTAAAAGCTTGCTCCGGACGGAGAGTTGGCGGCAGCCCACAAGCGGCCGCCGTGCGATTCAACGATCGAGCGGCTGATCCGAAGTCCCATGCCTGTGCCGTGAGATTTGGTGGTAAAGAACGCATCGAAGATCTGGTCCGCGTGCTGCGCGGGAAGTCCCACGCCGGTGTCGCTCACGGACACAAGGGGCTGCTCGTTTTCTCCCCGCTGAGACTTGATGATCAGCTCGCGCGCCCGCTCCACATCCTTCATCGCATCGATGCCATTGATCATCAGGTTCATCAGCACCTGCTGCAATTGCACGCGGTCTCCCATCACCTGGGGAAGATCTTC
>Ga0209283_10001515_pt1 | contig 12630 bp, 14 predicted proteins | sample CZO8metaG_2_FD_188354 | JGI IMG/M metagenome (GOLD analysis project Ga0209283, IMG submission 188354) | Vadose zone soil microbial communities from the Eel River Critical Zone Observatory, Northern California, USA - CZOApr15con2H1.8 metaG... | ecosystem: Environmental > Terrestrial > Soil >...
ACATTCTGAGTCAGCGGCCGGCAGTAGTTGCAACAAGCGCATGACCGGGCGGGCGCGAAAGCGCCCGCCTGTATTTTCAAGAGGGGAGTTCCAAGCAAGCTTTCCTCACAGGAGAGAGGCGATATGCTCGGTGGCGACGGCATCAACGCCCGCCGAAGGTTGATCCTTGCCGGCGCGCTCGGTGCCTCAATACATTCCCTTTCGAGATGATCGATCCCTCGATTACGCTCGATGAGGCCGACCGGTGGGAGAAACTTTGGTCCGAGCTTTTCCTCAAAGGTCAGAAGGTCCAGAAGGACGCCGATTGACGGGATCATGAACGGCAAATTCACCCTCATCGCAGGCCTATTCGCCGCGGGTACCGTTCTCCCTATTTCCGCGTCCAGCCAGATCAAGCCCGACGCGACGGCGGCGGACGTCGGCCTCTATGCGGGCGCCGACCGCCTGCAGAAGCTGATCGAGGGCGCGAAGAAAGAGAAGGAGATCAACCTTTACACCTCGGCGCAGTCCGACGACATGGGAGCGCTCGTCGGCGTCTACGAGAACAAATACGGCATCAAGGTGAACGTCTGGCGGGCGAGCTCCGAGAAGGTGCTGCAGCGCGCCGTCGCCGAGGCGCGGGCCAACCGGAACACCGTCGATATCGTCGAGACCAACGGCCCCGAAATGGAGTCGCTGCACCGCGAAAAAGTCCTGCAGAGGATTAAGTCGCCGCATCACGCCGACCTCATCGCGCCGGCGCTGCGCCCGCACGGCGAGTGGGTGGGCACGCGCCTGAACGTGTTCGTGCAGGCCTACAACACCAAGGCGGTCAGGAAGGAAGAACTGCCGAAGACCTGGGAAGATCTCCTGAACCCCAAATGGAAGGGGAAGCTCGGCATCGAGCAGGAGGACTCGGACTGGCTCGCGGGGATGTTCGCCGAGCTCGGCGAGGCGAAGGGCACCAAGCTCTTCAAGGACATCGTCGCGAAGAACGGCATGTCGGTGCGCAAGGGGCATACGCTTCTTACGCAGCTCGTCGTGTCGGGCGAAGTGCCGCTCGCGCTGACCGTATACAATTACAAGGCCGAGCAGTTCAAGGGCAAGGGCGCGCCGATCGACTGGTTCTCGATCGGCACCGCGATCGCGCGGCCGAACGGAGTGGGGGTTGCGCGCCGCGCTCCGCACCCGCACGCGGCGGTGCTCTTTTATGACTTCGAGATCAGCGAAGAAGGCCAGAAGATTCTCGCGCAGCGCGACTTCGTGCCGACGAGCAAAAAGGTGGACACGCCGCTCAACAAGCTGCCGCTCAAGTTCGTCGATGCGCGCGTGACCCTCGACGAATACGACAAGTGGGCGAAGCTGTACGAGGAGATCTTCGGCAAGGGGCAATAGACGACGGAGCATGACGATGGCCAAGGAATCGCACTACAGCAGCAAGAAGGACCGCGTCTTCGTGCGCGGAATCCAGGGACAGTACAGCCTGAAAGAGGAGCTCGCGCGCCTGCGCGGCCTGCCGCGCGTGATCAAGGGCAAGGACCTGCTATTCAACGACGGCCCGCAGTCTTTCAGCAAGCATTTCATCGAGCCGGTGGACGGCATGACGCAAACGTTGCACGTGCACCTCGAGGAATACGGTCCGGGAGGCCGGACGCAAAAGCACGGCCACGTGAACGAGGCGGCGTTCTACATCCTCGACGGCAAGGGCTACGAGATCCACGATGGAGTGCGCTACGACTGGTCGGCCGGGGACGTGGCTATCGTGCACATGAACTGCGTGCACCAGCATTTCAACGCCGATCCGGTGAAGCCTGCTCGCGCGCTTGTCATGAAACCGAAGCCGATGATCCTGTTCATGAACCTGATGTTCCAGCAGACTGTCATTCCGCGGCCCAAGGAGCCCACGCCCGAGGGCGCGGGCTTCGTTCCGCGGCACTTCGAGGAAAACTACAACCACTGACGTTGTTCGGGACCGAAAAGCTTAGAAAAGGAGTCGCATATGGCCTGGGGTGAATCGAAGGCCTGGATGCGCGGGAGCGCGCACCAGAAGCTCTATCAGAGCCTGCTCGAGAACGCGATGCAGGCGCCCTCGAGAAACGCCAAGCGCAGGAAGATCCTGCATCCTGAGGACATGCCCTGGGAGCTGTCGCGGCAGGGCCTGCTCAAGCACCTGTTGAACGAGCAGATGAACACGCGCATGGAGACGGTGGACGCCTACATGCAGATCATTCCGCCGGGCAGCCGCTCGGGCAAGCACCGGCATCTGGCCGAGGAGTGCCTGTACGTGGTGGAAGGCCGCGGCTACGACCTGCACCAGGACTGCGAGGTGGAGATCACCGACACCTACCACTGGAGGCCGCAGGCCGAGGTGAAGCGCTGGGAGTGGGAGGCGGGGGACGTGATCTACATTCCGCCCAACACGATCCACCAGCATTTCAACGCGAGCGCGGAGAAGCCGGTGCGGCTGATCTCGGCGATCAACCGGATCTACAAGTACTGCGGGCTGAACGACCTGGAGCAGCTGGAGGACGCTCCGGAGTACGATCCCAAAGTCGTGCTCAGTACCGCGCTGGTGGAGCAGTACCTGAAGCGCCGCGTCAAGGAGCCGGCCTAGAGCTGGCCGGCCCAGGAGCTTTTCATGGCAAGAAACGCGATCGTCTCGGAAGAGTTCGCAAAAAAATTCGCCACCGAAAAGGACACGCCTTACGCCCGCTGGGTGCGCGGCGAGGGCCTCGAGATCATCGGCGCGCATTATGTCCCGAACCTGCACACCGTCGAGCTGAAGCCGTGGGCAAGGCGCGGCGGGTCGGGCGTCTACCTCAACCACGACGCCTCGCGGACCTCGAACGACTGCTACGTGTGCGAAATCCCCGCGGGGCGGAAGCTCGCGCCCCAGAGACAGCTATTCGAAGAGATGATCTACGTATTGGGCGGGCGCGGGTCGACCACGGTTTGGAACGATGCGGGCCAGCGGATCACGTTCGAATGGAAGGCGGGGTCGCTGTTCGCCATCCCGCTCAATACCTGGCATCAGCATTTCAACGGATCGGGGAGGGAGCCGGCGCGCTACGTGGCGGTGACCAACGGCCCTGCGGTCATCAACCTCTACGAAGATATCGAATTCGTATTCAATACGAAATACGATTTCAAAAACCGTTTCTCCGGCGAGCCGGACTACTTCAGCAACAAGGGCGAGCAAAAGGGTCTGCTGCTCCAGACCAACTTCGTCGCCGACGCCGTCAACCTGCCGCTCATCTCCGCGAGGGAACGCGGCGCGGGCGGCGGGCATATTCGCTTCAACATGGCGCGGGGATCGATGAACAGCCACATCTCGCAGTTCCCGGTCGGCACGTACAAGAAAGCGCACGCGCACGGCCCCGGCGCCCACGTGATCATGCTCTCCGGAGAGGGCTACAGTCTCATGTGGCCCGAAGGCGACGAGCCGCGGCGCTACGGCTGGCAGGTCGGAACGATGATCGTGCCGCCGAACATGTGGTTCCACCAGCATTTCAATACCGGCACGATACCGGCGCGCTACCTGGCGTTCAAGCACGAGGCCACGTCGATTCGCAACGAGCAGGGCGTGCCGAAGGCCTGGATAAGCAGACGGCTTGGCGGCGACCAGATCGACTACGCGGACGAAAAGGCGGAGATTCGCAAGCTGTTCACGGAGGCGCTCGCCAGGCACGACTTGAAGCCGCGAATGGAGGACGCCTACAGGGCGGAGCTGGCCGAATCGGCGTCCAAAGCGGCCTGATCGCCGGATTCGCCGGTCTTGGCCAGCCAAGGTATGGCGTGCGCTGGAATTTTCCGGCACAATCCGCTGCAGTCGATTGTTTGGCCGGGAATTTCAGGCAATGCAAAGCGGCTTCAAAAAATCGGAGACATGGCATGGCGGGCGAGATTCCGCTGATTCTGACCCTCGATAATCACGGCGTGCCTCACCGCTGGATCACTTGGCAGCAGGCATGTTTCTACTACGCAAAGAACCTGGTGGCCTGGACTCTGGGCGACCGGGAATTCGTCTTCCACGGCGGCATTTCCCGTGCGACCGGCAGGCGTTCCAGCATCACCGCGCGATCGATCATCGCGATCAAGGGCAAGGCGATGGCGATGAGGGGTTTCAACCAGGTGCCTCCGCTCAACAACCGCGAGCTGTTCCGCCGCGATCGCCATATCTGCGCCTACTGCGGCGGGGAATTCGGCTTCCTGCGGCTGACCCGGGACCACATCCGGCCGGTGTCCCGCGGAGGCACCGACACGTGGATGAATGTGGTCACCGCGTGCCGGGCGTGCAACGGCATCAAGCGCAACCGGGTACCCGAAGAGTCCGGGCTTGAGCTGCTTTACGCTCCATATGTGCCGAACAAGGCCGAATACCTGATCCTCACCAACCGCAGGATCCTCGCGGACCAGATGGAATTCCTGGTCCAGCACGTGTCCTCCCACAGTCGCGTCCTCACGCTGGCGGGCGCGGCGACCTAGCCGCGCGCCCCGGACGTTCCTATCGCCTCAAGCGCCGTGCCGGATTTCTGGCGCAATTCGGGGTTTCACCTGCTTGAGCGCGCGAGCGACGGGCGGCTTTCCGTCACCGACGATTTTCTTCGCGCCTACCTCATGCGTCCGGAGATCCGGCCCGTCGAGGAGTCCGGTCCGAATGAGGTCGCGCTGCACGAGGCGCTCCTCGAGGATCCGCGCCGCAGCCTGGAGTCCGCGGCGCTCGAGCGCATCGAGGACGCGGACGCCCGCGACAACTACCGCGTGCTGCTCGCCTTCTTCGAGAGACTGAAACGCGCGGCGTGTCTCGAATCCTGCTACTTGGAGATCTTCTCGGGGGGGGGCGTCTCGGTTCCGCCGCTGTTCGTCGACCAGCTCGCGCAGATCATCGTGCGCGGCGTTCTCGAGGGCTGCGATGATCCGCTCGAGCCGCGCGCCGGAGAGCTTTTTTTCCGTGAACAGAAGGCGAGCACCGACGACGGCGTGGCGATGCTTGCCGACCTCGAAACCGTCGAGATGCACGCCTCGGGCGGTAGCCTGGGGAATCTCGGCCGCCTCATCGTCGAGGCTCAGGCGCCGCTTGCGACCGTGAACCTCGACGTGCTCGATACCGAAAACGCGCAGAACTATTGGCTGCGGGATCAGCGCCACGATTTCGTGATCAGCATGAACTTCGGGCGAGCCGCCAACAAGGCGTTCTGCCGCGTGGTCGAAAAATGGATCTGGCATTTTTGGGGCGTTACGGTAAGCATCGCACCGCTGCGGTCGATCGAGGACCGCAACTGGGCGTGGCACATCGGCCTGGATGCCGAATCGACCGCACTGTTGAACGAGCTGTGGCGCGGGGAGGAAGTGGAGCAAGGACGATTTCGGCGCATGCTGGCGTTGTTCCGGCTCGATTTCGATGATCCTGCCTCGATGCGCTCGGACATCGCGGGCAGACCCGTCTATCTGGCTTTGTCAATGGACGACAACAACGTGGTACGGATGAAGCCGCAAAATCTTCTTCTCAATCTGCCGCTCGCCGCGCGCGCGTGAAGCGGCACGCGGCGCCCGCATACTGGAATCGGGCCAAACGCGCGCTTGCCCGCCGCGATGCGGTGCTCGCGCGGATCATTCGCGATCATCCCCGCATCGCGCTCGAGCCTCGCGGCGAGCCGTACTTCACCCTGGCACGCTCGATCGTCGGCCAGCAGATATCGGTTAAAGCCGCGGCGAGCATCTGGGCGCGCCTCGTCGCGCTCGCACCGCGAATGCTCCCGAAGCAGGTGCTCGAGGCGGGGTACGTGGGGCTCGTCGCCTGCGGATTGTCCCGACGCAAAGCCGAGTACATCGCCGACCTCGCCCACCACTTTATCGACGGGAGTCTGCACGTCGCCGCGTGGGCCGAGATGGGAAACGAGGCCGTCATCGCCGAGCTCGTGCAGGTCCGGGGCATCGGACGCTGGACCGCCGAGATGTTCCTGATCTTCAACCTGCTGCGACCGGACGTGTTGCCGCTCGACGATCTGGGGTTGCAGCGCGCGATTTGCCTCAACTATTTCAGGGGGCGGCCTGTCTCGCCCCGAACGATGCGCCGGGTCGCCGCCGCCTGGACTCCCTGGCGCTCGGTCGCAACCTGGTATCTTTGGCGGAGCCTCGATCCGATTCCTGTCGAGTATTGAGCGAGCGCGTGGGGCGCCCTAAGGGCGCGCCGGACGATTCGGGTACAATAGCCTGTTTTTCCGGGCTTTTTCTCCCTATGAAAACGGCGTTCCTCGATTTCGAGCAGCCGATCGCCGAGCTTGAGGCGAAAATCGAAGAGCTGCGCTACGCGCAGGACGACTCGGCGGTCGACATCTCCGAGGAAATCCTGCGCCTGCAGAAAAAAAGCGCGGCGCTCACCAAGGAAATCTACGCAAAGCTCACGCCTTGGCAGGTGGCTCAGGTGGCGCGCCATCCGCAGCGGCCGTACACGCTCGATTATGTCCCTGCGCTGTTTGCCGATTTCGAGGAGCTGCACGGCGACCGGGCCTTTGCCGACGACCCCTCCATCGTCGGGGGCCTTGCCCGTTTCGGCGGCCAATCGGTGATGGTGATCGGCCATCAGAAGGGACGCGACACCAAGGAGAAGATCCTCCGAAATTTCGGGATGCCCCGCCCCGAAGGCTACCGCAAGGCGATGCGGCTCATGCGGCTCGCGGAGAAATTCGGCATTCCGGTCCTGAGTTTTGTCGACACTCCCGGCGCCTATCCGGGTATCGGCGCGGAAGAGCGGGGCCAGTCGGAAGCGATCGGCCGCAGTCTGTACGTGATGGCGGAGCTCAAGGTGCCGGTCGTTTGCACCATCATCGGCGAGGGCGGCTCGGGCGGTGCGCTCGCCATCGCCGTGGGCGACGTGGTCATGATGCTGCAATACGCGACCTATTCGGTGATCTCCCCCGAGGGCTGCGCCTCGATCCTGTGGAAGAGCGCCGACAAGGCGCCGGAGGCCGCGGAGACGCTCGGCATCACCGCCGGCCGGCTGAAGACTCTCGGCCTAGTCGACAAGATCATCAGCGAGCCCCTCGGCGGCGCCCATCGCGATCCGGCGGCCATGGCTCAGGGCCTGAAGAAGGCTCTCACCGACGCGCTGCGCGCGGTCGCCGACAAGAGCCCGCAGGAACTCGTCGAGGAGCGTTTCGAGCGCCTGATGGGCTATGGAAAGTTCAAGGAACTCGAGCTCAAGTGAGCTGCCGCAGCGGGTGGCGGCGGCGCTTTCACAGACCGTTCCGCAGGGGGCGCACCTTGCACTGGGTCTGTCGGGCGGCGTCGATTCGGTAGCGCTCCTGTCCATTCTTCTGGAACTGGCGCCCGCGCTGCGGTTTTCGCTTCGCGCCGTGCATGTCAATCATGGCATCAGCTCGAACGCCGGCCGTTGGGCCGAATTTTGCTCCGAGCTGTGCGGCAAGCTACAGGTTCCGCTGCAGCTGGAAACCGTGGACTTGAGCCCCTACCGCCGTCTCGGCCTTGAGGGCGCCGCGCGGCAGGCCCGCTACGAAGTGTTCGCTCGCCTGGAGGCCGATTTCGTCGTTCTCGCGCAGCATCGCGATGACCAGGCCGAAACCTTGCTGCTGCGGCTGCTGCGCGGCGCGGGCTTGCGCGGCCTTGCTTCGATGTCTTCCCTGAAGTCGTTTCCCGGTTCGCGCGCCCAGCTGCTGCGGCCGCTGCTCGAGGTCTCGCGCGCGGAGATCGAGGCCTACGCCCGCTTGCGGGGCCTCGAGTGGGTCGAGGATGAGAGCAACGCCGACACTGTCCGCCAGCGCAATTTTCTTCGACGCGAGGCGATCCCGCTGCTCAAGCGGCAATTTCCTGCGGCGAGTGCTACCATCGCGCGCGCAGCGGCCCACTTGGCGGAGGCACAGGAACTGCTCGACGCGATGGGGAGGGCCGACTTGGAGCGCTGCGGCGACGGCACCGCTGTGGAAATTCAGTCTCTGCATCAGCTGGGGGAGGCTCGTGCCAAGAACCTCCTGCGCCATTGGTGTGAAGCGCGAGGCATCCGCGCTCTCGCTGCGGCACGGATCAACGAATTGGTGCGCCAATTGCGCGAGTCCCGGGCCGAATCCCGCGTCAGCCTGTCGGTGCCCGGCTGGGGTTTTCTTCGCTACCGGGACAAGCTGTACCTGGAGCCCGCTGGAGAAAATGTCGGACCGGATTTCCGCGAGAGCTGGGATGGCGAAAACGCGCTGCCGCTGCTCGCGCTCGGAGGAGTGCTGAAGTTCAAACCGGAAGAAGGGCGGGGGCTGAGCCTGGCGAAACTGCGTCAGGCGCCGGTTACCGTGCGCGTGCGGCAGGGCGGAGAGCGATTGCGGCCGGATTCGCGCAGGCCACGGCGCACGCTGAAGAATCTGTTTCAGGAGCGGGGCATTCCTCCGTGGCGTCGCGACCGCCTGCCCCTCGTTTACTGCGGCGAGGAGCTCGTCTCGGCGCCAGGCGTCGGGGAAGCGTGCGAATTCCGGGCGGCGCCGGCGGAAGCGGGCCTCATCGTGACATGGGAACCGTTCGAGTAGCAGCCGGGACGACGACGCGCGTGGTCTGCGTTGCAAGGCGGGGAAAAACAGCGCGGATCAGCGTGCCGCGGCCGCTCGCCGGCGCGGCGAGATCGACCCTGCCGTTGTGCCGGTCTGCGATCTCCGCAACGATGGACAATCCGAGTCCGCAACCTTCGCCCCCCGTGGCGGCCACGCGGTAGAAGCGCTCGAAAACTTTCTCGCGCTCGGTCTCCGGTATCCCCGGCCCGTTGTCCTCGACTTCGAGCACGGCTTCGCCGTCGCGCCCCTGTGTGCGAACCGTGACGCTGCCGCCCGTCTGCGTATAGGCGAGCGCGTTGTCGAGCAGATTTGCGACCAGCTCGCGCAACAGGAGCGGTTCACCGAGGGTCCACGCATCTTCGAGCTCGAAGCCGAGGTCGATGTTCTTGCTCAGAGCGCGTTGCACCCAGTCGCGCACGTCACGGCCAATGAGTTCATGGAGGTTCACGGGCTGCCCGCTCGCCGTTTCTCCAGGCTCTGCCCGGGCCAGCGTAAGCAGTTGGTTGACAAGATGGCTGGTGCGCCCGGTTTCCTGGGCGATCATGTCGAGGAGCGACTTCAGCTCCACGGTCGAGGGCTGGCGGCGGGCGAGCTCCGCGTGGGTCTTCAGCCCCGCGAGCGGCGTGCGCAACTGGTGCGCGGCGTTGGCGATGAAGCGCTGCCGGGATTCTATCGCCGCGTTGAGGCGCGAGAGCAAGCGGTTGACTGCGCCGACGAGCGGCTGGACTTCCTGCGGGTGGTCCTCCCGAACCGCGCGGAGATCGCGCGGCGAGCGCGCGGCGATCTCTTCGCGCAGCCGATCGAGGGGCTTGAGCCCTTGGCCGATGCCGAACCAGACCAGGGCCACCGCGGCAACGGCGATCAGCAGCTGGGGCGCGGTAGAAGCTATCAGCAGCTCCAGCACGAGCTTGTCGCGCTTCACCAGCGTCTCGGCAACGTGGACGACCGCGGTGCCGCCGTTCTCGACCGTAACCGCACGGGCGGCGACACGCACCCGCTCGCCGTCGAAGGTGGCGTCGTAGAAAACATGCTCGTCGGGCGCCAGGCGCTCGGGCGGCGTCGGCAACTGCGGCGTTCCGGCTATCAACTCGCCCTCGGGCCCGAGCACCTTGTAGTAGACGCGGTCCTCGGTATCGATGCGCAGCGCTTCGATCGCGATCGAAGGAAGGTCGAGCTCGAGCCTGCCGCCGGTACGGCGAATGTGACTGGCGATCGCAAGCACGGGATCGAGCAGGGCGCTGTCGTAGGCTTTGGTGGCCGCGTTGAAGGCGATGCGGTATGAAACGAAGCTTCCCGCCGCAACCAGCAACAGCAGCGGACCGACCAGCCAGTACGTGAGGCGCTGGCGGAGGCTAGCGTTCATCCGGGTCTTCGACCATGTAACCGAAGCCTCGCACCGTGCGAATCCTGATTCCGGCGTCGTGGAGCTTGGAGCGCAGACGCGAGATATACACCTCGATGGCGTTGTGGGTGAGCGAGTCGTCCCAGCTGCACATCGCCTGAAGCATATGCTCCTTGCTGACGACCTGCCCGACACGCATGAGCAGGTATTCGAGCGCCGCCCACTCGCGCGGAGTGAGGTCGAGCGGATCCGACCCGATGCTCGCGCGCCGCCCCACGGTGTCGACGGTGAGGCGGCCGAAATGCAGCTTTGGGCTCTTGACCGCCTGGCTGCGGCGCATGAGCGCCCGCACCCGCGCTTCCAGTTCCGGGAGCGAGAACGGCTTGGTGACGTAGTCGTCGGCCCCGAGATCAAGGCCCCGCACGCGGTCCGCCTCGGCGTCGTGGGCGGTAAGAATCAGGATGCTCCCCTCGTGGCTTCCGCGGCGCAACTGACGCAACACGTCGAATCCGTCGATGCCGGGAAGGCCGAGGTCGAGCACGACCAGGTCGTAGTGTTCCTCGGCGCAAGCCCGCAAGGCAAGCTCCCCCGTTCCTGCGTGGTCCACGGCGTAGCCCGACTGTCGCAGCGTTCGTATCAGCCCATCGGCCAGCGCCTTGTCGTCCTCGACGATCAGAACTCGCATGACAAGTTGTCGAACCGGGTCGAGCTTCAGGATAGCACGCGGAGGGCCCCCGGATTCTTGAGAGGAGTGCGCGAACTTCACGGGAAAAAAGAGCGTGGGAGCGTAACGCGCCCCCACGCTGCAGAGGAGGAAAGAGACTACATCTGCACTCTACGCGGCCGGCCTTGCAAAAACCTGATGGTAAACTGACAAGACCCTGACGCTGCCGCCCTTGGCTTTCCGGTGCTCGGGATTGCCGATATGGGCCTGTTCGCGAGGGGCGACCGAGCGCCCAGCGAACCGCGACACTCCGGCAAAAGCCTGATAAAATAAAAAGTTAGGCGTGTTTCTTGCCCTGCTTTCCGAATACCAACTGGAGATCTTGCATGGCAGTAGAGAGAACCCTGTCCATCGTCAAGCCAGACGCCGTGGCGAAAAACGCCATCGGACAGATCTATTCGCGCTTCGAGCGAGCCGGCCTGAAGATCGTAGCGGCGCGTATGCTGTACCTGTCACAAAGGGAGGCCGAGGGCTTCTACGCCGTGCATCGCGAGCGCCCCTTTTTCCGCGATCTGATTAAGTTCATGATCTCGGGGCCGATCATGGTGCAGGTGCTCGAGGGCGAAGACGCCATTTCCAGGAACCGCGAGCTGATGGGCGCGACCGATCCGAAAAAGGCCAAGAAGGGCACCCTCCGCGCCGATTTTGCGGACAGCATAGACGCCAACGCGGTGCATGGCTCCGATGGGCCCGAAACCGCGCGCAGCGAGATCGCATACTTTTTCCCCGTTTCCGAGATCTACTCCCGCTAGGATGACCGTCAACCTCCTCGATCTGGACGGCGGGCAGCTCACCGGGTTTGTCGCCGGTCTCGGCGAGAAGCCGTTCCGCGCGCGCCAGCTCAAGCGCTGGATGCACCGCTTCGGCGAGTCGGACTTCGCGCGCATGAGCGACCTCGCGAAATCGCTGCGCGAAAAGCTCGCGCGGAGCGCGAGTGTTTCGCCCCCGCGCATCGTGAGCGACAGCGTCGCCGGCGACGGCACGCGCAAGTGGCTGCTCGACGTCGGCAATGGCAACGCCATAGAAGCCGTGTTCATTCCAGAGACCAACCGGGGCACACTGTGCGTCTCCACTCAGGCGGGCTGCACCCTGGCCTGCGAGTTCTGCTCGACCGGGAGACAGGGGTTCAACCGCAATCTCTCGGTGGCCGAGATCATCGGGCAGCTGTGGCTTGCGAACCGCGAGCTTGGCGCGATCCCGGGTGGGGAGCGCGTCATCAGCAACGTCGTGCTGATGGGAATGGGCGAGCCGCTGCTCAACTTCGACAACACCGTCGCGGCCCTGAAGCTGATGATCGACGAGGACGCCTATGGCCTTTCGCGACGACGCGTGACGCTGTCCACGTCCGGCATCGTGCCGATGATCGACCGCCTTCGCGACGAGTGCCCGGTGGCGCTCGCAGTGTCGCTGCATGCGCCGAACGACGCGCTGCGCGGCAAGCTTATGCCCATCAACCGCAAGTACCCGCTCGCCGGACTGCTGGCGGCGTGCCGGCGCTACCTCGAGCGCGCGCCGCGAGACTTCATCACCTTCGAGTACGTCATGCTGGAGGGGGTGAACGATAGCGACGAGCACGCACGCCAGCTCATCGAGCTTGTTTCAAGGGTACCGTGCAAGATCAACCTGATTCCGTTCAATCCGTTTCCGAACTCCGGATTCGTGCGCTCGCCGCACCGCGTCATCGAGCGCTTCAGCGAGGCGCTCAACGGCGCCGGGATCGTCACCACGACGCGCAAGACACGCGGCAGCGATATCGATGCCGCGTGCGGGCAGCTCGCGGGGAAAATCCAGGACCGTACTCGGAGGCCGGCGCGCCTGGAAGGGATGACCTCTTGAATCGACCCTTGCGCGCCTTGAACGTGCTCGCCCTGGTCGCAGCGCTTTTCGGCTGCGCCGGAGGGCCGCTTTCTGGCGACCTGCCCGGCCAAACCGAAAGCGGGGCGATCATCGGCGAGGTCGCAAGTGCCCGAGAGCGCGCGCGCATCCATACCGAGCTGGCGGGGTCGTACTACCAGAGGGGAAACCTCGGCGTGGCT
>Ga0209283_10001516_pt1 | contig 12625 bp, 14 predicted proteins | sample CZO8metaG_2_FD_188354 | JGI IMG/M metagenome (GOLD analysis project Ga0209283, IMG submission 188354) | Vadose zone soil microbial communities from the Eel River Critical Zone Observatory, Northern California, USA - CZOApr15con2H1.8 metaG... | ecosystem: Environmental > Terrestrial > Soil >...
CCCCACTGATCACCGCGATTCGCCGCAAACCTTAACGACCACGTATAGCCCTGTCAATACCTTTACCACAAGATGTAGCGTGACCTGGGCGGCCGAGGATCGTCGAAGCCCAACATGTTGTGTTTGAGCCTCATGAGGCCACCACATGCTGGTGCAGAATGTGATAGCAACGAACATTAGTTCTCAAATCGCGAGCACCAAAGAAAAAGGACCGTCGCGGTGCCCAACGACCGGACGGTCCTTCTGTGAGTGAGCTGGTGCCGAGTCTAACCCGCCGCCTGCAGCTGGTCGACCACGAACGCCGACACGAATGCCTCCTCCCGCCAGGATTCGTACCGGCCTGACGGTCCCGAGTGGCCCGAGTCCAGGTCGGTCTTCAGGATGATGGGGCGCGAGCTGAGGGTCGCGGTGCGCAGCTTGGCCACCCACTTGGCCGGCTCCCAGTACGGCACGCGCGGATCGTTGAGGCCAGCCGTCACCAGCAGCGCCGGGTACGGCGCGCGATGCACGTTGTCATAAGGCGAGTAGCCCTTCATGTATTCGTAGAACTCGGGATCGTTGGGGTCACCCCATTCCTCGTACTCGTTGACCGTGAGCGGGATCGATTCGTCGAGCATGGTCGTCAGGGCGTCGACGAACGGGACCTGGGCCACCGCGCACGCGAACAGGTCCGGACGGGCGTTGACGACCGCGCCGACCAGGAGGCCGCCCGCGCTGCGCCCGCGGATGGCCAGCTTGCGCGGATTCGTATAGCGCTCTTCGATGAGCTCGACAGCGCAGGCTACGAAATCGTCGAACGTGTTCGTCTTGGCCAGGAACTTGCCTTCCTCGTACCACTCCCTCCCCATCTCGCCGCCGCCCCTCACATGGGCGATGGCATAGACGAAGCCCCGATCGAGCAGGCTCACGCGGGCCGAGTCGAACATGGGGTCGCTGGGCATCTCGTAGGCCCCGTAGCCGTAGAGGAGCGTGGGGTGGTTGCCGTCCCTGATGAGATCGCGGCGGTGCACGATCGATATCGGCACGCGCACGCCATCGGCAGACGCCGCCCACAGCCGATCGGTGACGTAGTCGGCGCGGTTGTAGCCGCCGGGCACGGGCTGCTCTTTGACGAGGGTGCGCTCGCGCGTGTTCATGTCGTAGTCGAACGCCGACCACGGTGCGTTGAGCGACGTGTAGAAGAAGCGCATCACCGTGCTCTCATACACGGGATTCGATCCGGCGTAGGCGGTGTACGCGGGGTCCGGTTGATCGACGACGTGCAGCTCGCCGGTCGTGGAGTCGAGGACCTCGAGCCGCTGCAGCCCGTCGGAGCGCTGGCCGAGCACGACGTGGCTAACGTGCACGTCAATCGCGTTGAGGCGCACGCCGGAGCGCTCGGGGACGACCTCCTTCCATGCCTCGCGGCCGGCTCGCTCGACGGGCGCCGAGACCAGCCTGAAGTTGCGCGCGCCGTCGTTGGTCAGGATCAGGAAACGATCCTCCTGGTGGTCGACCGAATACTCGACCCCTTGGCGGCGACCTTCGATGAGCACGGGCTCGCCTCCCGGCTGATCGCTCCGCAGGTAGCGGCTCTCGCTTGTCACCTGGCTCGAGCTGGTGAAGATGAGGTAGCGCTCGCTCTTGGTCAGCTCCACGCTCAGCTCGAACCGCTCGTCATCTTCCTCGAGCACGCGCACGTCTTCAGCCACCGGCGTGCCGAGCGCGTGGCGCCACACCTGATATGGGCGCATGGCCTTGTCCGGCCGGACATAGAAGAATGTCTTGCTGTCGACCGACCAGGCGGAGCCGTAGTACACGCCGTCGAGGACGTCGGCCAGGTCCTCCCCACTCGTCAGGTCCCGGAAGCGCACCTGGTGGAGCTCGTCGCCGGTGAGGTCGACGGCATAGGCGAGAAGGTTCTCGTCTGGGCTGCGCTCGACGAAGCCGAGCTCGAAGTAATCGTGGCCGCCGGCCAGCTCGTTGGCGTCGAGCTCAACCTCCTCGGGGGCGTCCATCGAGCCCTTGCGCCGGCAGTGGATCTCGTAATCGAGGCCTTCCACCGTGCGCGTGTAATGCCAGTACCCTTTGAAAAACGAAGGTGGCGAGACGTCGGTCTGCTGCACCCGGCCGACGATCTCTCCGTACAGGCGTTCCTGAAGCTTGGCCACCGGCGCCATGACAGCATCGGCGTACTCGTTCTCGGCCTGCAGGTAGGCGATCACTTCCGGGTTGGCTTTCTGCCGTAGCCAGAAGTACGGGTCGATCCGGCGGTCCCCGTGCTTGGTCAGCACCGTGGGGTGCTGGGCTGGGATGGGGGGTCTGGGAGCCCCGGCTGGCGCTTCCATGGGGGATACATCCTGCCAGGTTCGAGCGGCTTCCAAACGCCCTCGCCTCCCCACTTGTGGCGAGGTCGACCCGGTGGCCAGAGATCGGCTTTTAGGTCTCCTTCTCCCCTCACCCCGCTTCGCGGGGAGCTCCCCGCGTGGCGGGGAGCCTAGAGGCCACCGAGCTTGAACGCCTGCCTCACGAGCCGCTTGACGGCCGGCTGCTCAGCGTCGGCCGGACCGCGCAGGGTGACATACCGCGAATCCTTGCCGGTGCCCTGGAGGAGGCCTCCTTTGTCGTCGAGCTCGCGGCCGCGATAGAAGAAGAGGGTCGAATGGTTCGTGAACGTGCCGACGCCGACCACGTTGGCGCCGCCGACGGAGTAGCGGACGAGCTTCCACATCGCGCTGCTCGAACGCGGCGGCCGGCTGCGGTATGCGATCTCATCCGCCTTCGGAGCCGCCTCCTTGACGGTCTTGATCGCAGCCTTGACCGTCGGGCGCACGTTGGTCGGAACGTTCTTGAGCTGCTCGGCGAGCGAGGTCTGCACGGCAGCCATCACATCAACCGCCCGCGATCGCGCCGAGGATCAAGAAGGGCTCCTTGCCCACGACCACCTCATCTGGGAGCGGATCGTCTGGCAAAGCGTCGGACCAGTCCTCTTCGCAGGCGAAGAACCTGATCATCGGCCGGCGCTTCTTCGTGACCATGTCTCGCATCGTCCCGCGCAGCGCCGGGTAGTTTGTCTCCAACGCGTCGAGGATCGACCGCTGAGTCACCGGAGCGGGGAGCTCCAGCTCGACCACCCTGCCGACGCCGGCGAGCGTTTGCAGGTTCGCGGGCAGGACGACCTTGATCACGCCAGCGTCTGGACCTCGACAGAGAGCACGCCCGGCAGGTCGCGGACGATGGAGGTCCAGCTGTCGCCTGCATCTGCGGACGCATAGACCTGGCCCCCGCTGGTGCCGAAGTACACGCCGCAGGGATCGAGGGCGTCGACCGCCATGGCGTCGCGTAGGACGTTGACGTAGCAATCCTTCTGCGGGAGCCCGTTGGTCAAGGCCTCCCACTCGTCGCCGCCGGTTTTGCTGCGGTAGACGCGCAGCTTGCCGTCGGGGACGTAGTGGAGGGAGTCGCTCGTGATCGGGAGCACGTAGACCGTTTCCGGCTCGTTGGCATGGACGTCGACCACGAAGCCGAAGTCGGTTGGGAGGTCGCCGCTGATCTCGCGCCAGGTGTCTCCCCCATCGTCGGTTCGCATCACGTCCCAGTGCTTCTGCATGAAGAGCGTCTTCGGACGTGAGTGGTGCATGGCGATGCGGTGGACGCAGTGGCCGACCTCGGCGTCCGGGTCAGGGATGTGGTTGGAGCGCAATCCATGGTTGACCGCCCGCCACGTCTGGCCGGCGTCGTCAGTTCGGAAGACCCCTGCCGACGAGATCGCGCCGAACATCCGATCAGGGTTGCTCGGGTCGATCAGGATGGTGTGCAGGCAAAGTCCGCCGGCGCCAGGCGCCCAGCCGGACGCGGTCTTGTGGGTCCTGAGGCCCGGCAGCTCGTTCCAGGTCTGGCCGGCATCGCTTGACTTGAAGATGGCCGCGTCCTCGACGCCCGCGTACACGGTGTCCGGGTCGTTCAGCGATGGTTCGAGGTGCCAGACGCGCTTGAACTCGTAAGGATGCGGCGAACCGTCATACCAGGTGTGGGGGCCGACCTCACCCTCGTACGCGAACTGGTTGCCGACGGTCTCCCAGCTCTTGCCGCCATCGTCCGAGCGATGCATCACCTGGCCGAACCAGGAGCTGGACTGGGAGGCGTAGAGACGATCGGGGTTGGCCGGTGAGCCTTTGAGGTGGTAGATCTCCCAGCCCGCGAACTGAGGACCGTTGACCTTCCATTGCTTGCGGCTCGCATCTGCGCTCAGGACGAACGCGCCTTTCCGGGTGCCAACCAGTACCCGCACTTTGCTCATGCCACTCGCTCCTTCCTAACCTGGACTACCTGATCCCGGGCCCCTGAATTGGTCATCCAACTCCTCAGACTGGTCTCCCGCGGCAAACTCATCGGTTCCCTGCAATTTAGTAGATTTCAAGCTTGTGAAGGCAACTCCATACAACCAGAAGACGATCGACGAGTTCCACGCCAAGCAGGGCCGCGGAGTCGGCCCGTTCGGCGACCACGTGGTGCTCATGACCGCGAAAGGAGCCAAGAGCGGCGAGGCGATCACGACCCCGCTCGTAGGTGGACGCGAGGGCCCCGACTGCATCGTCGTTGCCTCGAAGGGGGGCGCCCCCACGAACCCGGCGTGGTTGGGAAACATCAAGGCCAACCCGGAGGTCGAGGTCGAGGTGCCGACCGACACCGGGACCGAGAAGTTCAAGGCGCGTGCTCATGTTGTCGACGACCGCGCCGAGCATGACCGGCTGTATGAGGAGATGACCAAGATCTGGCCGTCTTTTGCGGACTACCAGCAGCGGACAGACCGCTTGATTCCCGTGGTCCGCCTCGAACGCCACGACTAGAGAGATCTGAAGTCCGATGGCCGGGCGGCGCGCCTTCGGGGACCTGGCATGAACTGGTTCAAGAGCGGCGACCTGCTCGACCGAGCCTTCGCGGTCGGGATCATCCTCAAGGGCCTCGACGGCGTCCTCGAGGTCGTGGGTGGGGTGCTCTTGCTCGTCATCAGCCCGGCGACCATCGACCAGGTGAGCAGAACCCTGACTCAGCACGAGCTCTCCGAGGATCCACACGACTATCTGGCGACGCATCTGCTGCATGCCGCCGGCAGCCTGACCGGATCGTCCCTGGAGTTCGGTGCTGCGTACCTGCTCTTGCATGGCGTAGTCAAGATCGTCCTGGTGGCGGCGCTGCTCAGGGACAAGATCTGGGCCTACCCCTGGATGATCGCTTTTCTGATCGTGTTCATCGTTTATCAGATCTACCGATTGACCTTCGCGTTTTCCAGCGGGCTCGTCGCCCTGACGGTCTTCGATCTGGTGGTGGTTTGGCTCACGTATCGGGAATATGGCAAGCAGCGCCTCGCTCGGACGAAGACGGACGCCATCAGGACTTCGGCACCATAGGGAGGCTCGTCGATTTCGGGCGGCCCTGTTCGTCGTGGTGAGAGAGACCGGCTAACGCCGGCGCATGGAAAGGAGCGAGCAATGGCTGAGTACGGGACTTCGGTCGACAGCACGGCACCGGCAGAAAAGGTCTGGAAGATCTGGTCCGACATGTCGACGTGGGGCGAATGGAATCCCAACGTTGCGACGATGGACTGGCAGGGTGGATTCGTGGACGGCAGCGCAGGGATCATGAACACGCGCGCCGGCCAGCATCACAAGATGAGGCTGGTGGACGTGGTGCCAGGACGGAGCTTCGCGCTCCTGACGAGCGTTGTGCCGGGGACGACGTTTCGCTTCAACTGCAACGTCGAGCCCGCGGGCGGCGAAACCAGGATCAGCCAGACCGTCGAGGTCAAGGGCCCGCTGGGCCCGCTGCTCGGCGGCATGCTGGGCCCGCAGGTTTCAAAAGAGTTCGGCACCCTGCTCGGCAACCTGGCCAAAAGGGCAGAAGCCACCTGACGTCGAGTTCCCGGCGCGGCTGAGGCTGACGCGAGCGTCTAACGAGCTCGATTCGACACAAAGCCGCGGCATTTTCCTCCTAAGCTCCCGGTGTGGTGGTTGCGGCTCGAGGCCTGGTGACGGATCCCCGGACGTATCTCCGGGTCCTGTATCTGTTCCTCGCTTTTCCGCTGGGGACGTTGTATTTCACGGTTCTCGTCACGGGACTGTCGGTTGGCCTTGGGCTGGCCATCGTCATGGTCGGATTCCTGGTCCTGATCCTGACTCTGCTGATCTGGCTCGTTTTCGCGCGCATCGAGCGGGAGCTGGCGATCCACCTGCTCGGCGCCGACATCCGGCCGATGTTTGCTCCCGATCCCACCCCGATATCGCCGTGGCAGCGACTGCTCAGGACGTTAGGAGATCCGGTGACGTGGAAGAGCCTGGCATATCTCATGGTCGAATTTCCCTTCGGCATCTTCTCGTTCACGGTTGGCGTGTCGCTGATCTCGATCTCGCTGTCGTTGATCCTTTACCCCGTCATCTACGTGGTGATGACCGCTCTGTACCAACAAGGCCTGGTCGACACCAGCGGGACGATGTTCCCAGGCGTCGGCATCGACGGGACCTTTCACAGCTCGGTTTTCGTCGGCTTCCTTCTCATCAGCGCTTTTGGAGTCGGCTTCGGCGCCGTCTCCCTCGCGCTGATGAACGGCTTGGGATGGCTGTGGGCGCGATTTGCCGAGTACATGCTCGGCACGGACGAGACCCGCCTGCAGCTTGCCGCCGCGAAGGCCGAAGCGAGGGTCGAGCATGCAAGGGCCGATCAGGCTGACCAGAGCCGGCGCGCGTTGATCGTCAATGCTTCCCATGAGCTCCGAACGCCCGTCGCCAGCATCAGCGCTCACGTGGAATCGCTGCTCAAGCCAGGCCGGCAGATGGATCAAGAGACGCGCCAGTACCTGCAAGTCGTAGCTTCTGAGACTGACCGGCTGGGATCGCTCGTGGATGATGTGCTCGCGCTGGCGAGGGCGGATGCCGACGAGCTCCATCTGGACATCGGTCCGGTCGAGGTTGCCGCCGTTGTCGACCAGGTCTGCAATGCGCTCATCCCGCTCGCCAGGCGGGAGCGCAACCTGAGTCTGGTGCACTCGTGCGCACCAGGCCTGCCGCGAGCAATGGCCGACCGAGACCGGCTCGCGCAAGTTCTGACCAACCTGATCAGGAACGCCGTCAACAACACGCTTGACGGTGGAATCATCTCGGTCGAAGCGGCCGCAGCCGGCGACCAGGTTGTGATCACTGTCTCTGACACCGGCATAGGCATGGACCCAGGCGATCTCTCACGTGTCTTCGACCGCTTTTACAGGACGGACCAGTCGCGGGCTCGTGGAACTGGAGGGTCAGGCCTTGGGCTGGCGATCGTCCGGGACCTTCTAACCGCCATGGGTGGATCGATCAGTGCTGAAAGCGTTCCAGGGCAAGGCAGCGTTTTTCGGGTCAGCCTTTCGCGCGAGGCCGCCTGATCGTGGCGTCGATACTCGTGGTCGAAGACGAGCTTGCGATCAACGACCTTATCCGCTCGGAGCTAGAGGCGGAGGGACACGTTGTTCGCCAGGCGCATGACGGGCCCACTGCCCTTCGCCTGGTTGAGGAGCAGGCGCCTCAGCTGGTCATTCTCGACTGGATGCTGCCCGGTCTCGATGGACTATCGGTCTGCCGTCAGCTTCGGCAGAACTACCTGATGCCGATCATCATGCTCACGGCCCGTTCCGAGGAAGTCGATCGCGTGCTCGGCCTGGAGGTGGGTGCGGACGACTACCTGGTCAAGCCGTTCGGGGTCCGTGAGCTCCTCGCCCGCACCCGAGCCGCGCTGCGCCGCGTGGAGCTCGAGGCCAAGCGCGGCGTCGGCGCCCCCACTGACGAAAAAGCGATCGTGCTTGGACGGCTGCGTGTCGAACCGGGGTCACATCGGGCGTCGCTGGATGGAGTTGAGCTCGCGCTCACCCCAAAGGAGTTCGACCTCCTGTTCCTGTTTGTCGCCAACCCGGGCCGCGCCTTCAATCGTGAGTTTCTGATCGAGCGGATCTGGGGCGGCGACTTCGAGGGCTTCGATCGCGCCGTGGACAACCACATCCGCCGCCTGCGCCAGAAGCTAGGCGACGCCGGCGATAAGATCGCCACCGTCTGGGGTGTCGGGTACCGCTTCATCGCATAACCGCGGCGGATCCGACATCACCACGCGACATTTGAAGTCCAGCCTCAGCTCCTACGTCAACACAGTTCATGGAGGAGGTTGTGATGCGCAATCGAAGTTACTTCTGGCCGGCGACCTTGATCTTGACGGGGGTGCTGGCCCTCGTGGCGGAAACCGGCGCCATCTCGGGCGAGCGTCTCCTTCGCTTGGCGGACCTCTGGCCGCTGATCTTGATCGTGATCGGTCTCGAGCTGCTTAACCGTCGGGTCCTGCAAGGCCCAAGGCGTGACCTGGCCACCGCTCTGATAGTGCTCCTGGCTGTGGGCGGGGCGGTTGCCTACGTCGCCGTCCGCGGGCCTGTTTCCGATGCGACGCAAACCATGAACACCTCGGACGCCGTCGGCATCCTGAACGAGGCCACCCTCGACGTGGACGCCGGCGCGATGACGATGACCGTGGCCGGCAGCGACTCGCTCGGATCGGACCTTTATCGCGCTCACATCGAGTATTCGGGCACGAAGCCGGCGATCAGACTGGATCGCACGACCGGCAACCTGCGGATTTTCAAGAACGACGACTTCGCATTGTTTGCAAGCCGGCGCTTCGTGCTCGACCTGCAGCTCAACTCTGCCGTCTCGTGGAACGTCAGCGCCAACTCCGGCGCAAGCAACGACACGCTCAAGCTTTCGACCGTCAAGGTCGGCTCGATCACGCTCAACGCGGGCGCCAGTCGCACCGACATCACGCTCGGAAGACCGACCGGGATGGTACCCATCAGGGTCGAAGGCGGCGCCATCACCCTGCGCCTGCATCGACCGAGAGGGTCGGAAGCGTTCGTCCACGTTTCAGGCGGCGCGGTGACCCTGGACGCTGACGGCCGGGAGCTGCACGGCGTCGGCGACGAGACCTGGCAATCGGCCGGCTATGACGGTGCTGCCGACGCGTACCGCGTGGAAATCAACGGCGGCGCCTCGACGGTCACCGTGGATACCGCCGCCGCGTCCTGACCCTGAGCTAACCCATTCGCCATCCGCGCCCGAATGGCGCTGTCCCCGGCCAGGACCATCTGTGCCCGAATGGCCAGTCAGCTTCTCCTGATCGGTCGTGACGTTTACTTTCGGACCTGGCTCCTGCGCATCGATTGGGCGGCCAGCGCAATGAGCGCGGTGGCGACGACACCGAGGCTGTAGACCACCGTCGTCGTGTGCAGGCCAAATCGTGTGCTGGCATAGCCGGCGGCCAGGGCCGGGAGGCTGAATGCAAGGTAGGCGATGACGAGCGCGAAGGCGAGGAGCTCACTGCGTTCGCCGGGCGCGGCGATGCGGGCCAGGGTCCCGAACGAGGCGAGGGCAGATGCGCCGAAACCGACACCGGCCACGACCGTCCCCGCCGCAGCCAGCGCTAGGGCGTGCGCTTCCACGCCGGCGAACGTCAGCGCGGTCCCGGTCGAGAGCGAGATCGCGCTGATCAGCAAGACCCGATCGGTCGGCCAGGTCCGCAATGCGAAGGCAGTCAGGGCGCCGGCGCCGCACAGCAGCGTGACGACCAGGCCGCCGATGAAATGGTTGTGCAGGCCGAAAAGGCCGGCCGCGACCGAGGGCCCGAGCGAGAGGTACAACCCGCCAAGCGCCCAGCTGGCCACAACGATCGGGACGATTCCAAACACATCCGGACGAAGACGGGCGGGAATGCCAACTATTGGTATCAGCGAGGCCACCGCGCCCGGGCGGCGTGCCGACGTCTCAGGCATACGAGCAATGACTACGCCCGCGAAACCCATGCCGACCAACAGCAGGGCGAAGACGAGATGTGTCGGGGCGGGCGCGAACTGGACGAGCGCGCCGCAGCCAACCGAGCCCAGAGCCAGGCCGGTGATCGGCGCAACGCCGTTGACCAGGCCGGCGCGGCCGGGCGCGTGGGGCGGGTTCAAGTCGACCAACGTCGCTCCAAGCGTCGAAAACGCCGCCCCGGTGGCGATGCCCTGCACGACGCGAGCGACCAGGAGGACCCTGACATCCCCCGCGATGATGAACAAGACGAAGGCCGCGGCTTCGAGTGCGATCGCAGCTGCAAGTAAGGGGCGGCGACCGACGTGGTCCGACAGGGAGCCGAGTACGAGCAGCGACCCGATCAGGCCAACGACGTAGACCGCGAAGATCACGGTCAGCGTCGAGTCAGTGAAGCCCCACTCCTTCTGGTAGACGACGTACAGCGGCGTCGGGGCGCTCGCCGCTGCCGCGAAGAGCACGAAGATGGCGGCGATCGCCGCGAAAGCGATCGGGAACGGCAGGCGGTCCGGGCCGCCTGCCGCCTCCTTCTGAGGATCCGCGGTCGCGCTGACTGCGATGGCCGGGCCTACTTTTCGGCGAGCGCCCGGCTAGCGGCCGCGACGATGTCGGCATAGACGTGGATCATGGGTATCGGTTCTTCTCCCCGGTGCTTACGATGGCGCCTCGATTGGACAGAACGGTCTGTACAATAACACAGACCGGTCGGTAAGATGATGCAATGGCTTTGAAGACCACTGAGCGCGCCACCACACGCAAGCCGAACACTGCGCGCGTGTCCGCGAGAGACCGCTTGCTTGCCGCCGCGGACGAGCTCTTCTATGCGGAAGGCGTGCATGTCGTCGGCGTTGACCGGATCGTCGAGCGGGCCGGCGTCACCAAGGCCTCGCTGTACAACACCTTCGGGAGCAAGGACGAGCTGGTACGGGCCTATCTCGAGAACCACTTCCGCCGCCGGCAGGCCCGAGTTGCGCACATCCTGGCCGCCAACAAGACGCCTAGAGAGCGCCTCCTCGCCGTGTTTGGCGAGGTTGAAGATTTGCTGTCAGGGTCGGCATTTCGTGGGTGCCGGTTCATCAGCGCCGCCGCGGAGTCGCAGCCCGGCGACGCGGGCGCAGTCGTTGCCGAGGAATATCGCGCCTGGCTTTGGTCCCTGTTCACCGATCTTGCCAAAGCAGCCGGCGCCACCGACGCCAAGCAGGTCGGCAGGCAACTGTTCCTGCTTTACGACGGCGCCGCCGTCGCCGCGCGAATGGACCAGGATCGCGGGGCTGCGGCCAAAGCAGTGAAGTCTGCGGCCATCGCCTTGCTCGACGCGGCGGTTCCGCCTAAGCGCCGCAGTCGCCGCGCACGGTGACCCTCGATTAGTTGAGGAAGGTCGCCAAGCGGCGCTCGAACAGGTCCGGATGGGCTTTGAGGACGCTGAGCATCGCCAGCCCGTCGAACTCGCGCGCGTCGTACTGGCAGATGGCAACGACCGGAAACCGCCTGCACATGACGTCATAAGCCTGCTCGAAGCGCAGCATCTCGGCCTCGGACCGAAACATCTGTCGCACGCAAGCCATCTCTCCGACGTGCCGGATGAGCGACGGACCGCGGGAGAGGATGTCAGCGAACTTTCCTTCCCAGTAGGAGACCGCCCGGTCCACGGTCGATCCGTCGAAGACCACAGCGGAGAACTGGCCGCTGGCGACCGCTCGACTGAGGTCCAGGCCGTCCTGGTTCTTCATGGCCTGCATGTAGTCGTCCAGGACTCCGTCGGTCGCGACGAGGAAACACGGCTGGCCGGAGCGTAGTCCGTCGACAAGGAATGGGACCGAGATCCGCATCCGCCCAGCGTCGCTGCTGTAGAAGGTCGCCAGGTGGCCGGGCACCGGGATGGGCAGGCCCCCCACATGGATGGCGGCAGGCGGCGCAAGCACCGATACCTTCTCGCTGCGATTCAAAAACTCGACCAGGTCCAAGCGGGCGAAGCGGCGCGCGCGGCGCCGGCCCACGCGATGGCTGGGAAGAAGACCTGCATCGCTCCACCGCCGGATCGAAGCCTGGCTGACCCGCAGGAAGCGAGCCGCCTCCGCCGTGTTCAGCAACTGCTGACTCATTTGCTCCTCTGATTTTCGTGCTATGGCTCGGGGTCCGGCAACGTCCAGGCGAGCACGGACTGCGGCAGGCTTGTGGCCAGCCAGCCCAACGGGATCAGCAGCAAGAGGAACTGCCACGCGGTCGAGGGCAGCGGCAGCCCGAGCCTGAAGATCAAGGCGACGATGACATACAGGCTGATCAGCGCCACGGCACCAGTCAGGATCCGATACGCGACAGCCATTGCTCGATCGCGCAGCTCGCCTTCACGCTCGTCGATGTGTGCATTGCCGAGCAACAGGCCGCGAACCGAGTAGTTGAGCAGCATGAAGCATGTCAACTGCGCGGTTGCGAGCCCGGTGAGGTATGTCACCGGCGTGACTCCGAGGATTGACGGCAGCGCATCCGAAGGCCCGCCTGAGAGGGCGGCCACGGTCGCCAGCAGCAAGAGGTAGAGCCCGGCGACGATGAGCCGGCGCCGACCACGGGAAAGTCGAACGCCCGGCTCGTCGGCCCGGCGCTCCCGAATCCACCCCCGCGCGAAGGCAATTCGCTCGCCACGGGAACCTTTAGGGATCTCGCGTTTCATCGGGACACCTCCTTGGGCTGGGCGCTGCCATAGACCTGTTCGGACAGGGGCACGAATGGCCGCGTCGAGAAGATCGCTTCCACCGGAAGCCCGAAGACCTCGC
>Ga0209283_10001517_pt1 | contig 12624 bp, 16 predicted proteins | sample CZO8metaG_2_FD_188354 | JGI IMG/M metagenome (GOLD analysis project Ga0209283, IMG submission 188354) | Vadose zone soil microbial communities from the Eel River Critical Zone Observatory, Northern California, USA - CZOApr15con2H1.8 metaG... | ecosystem: Environmental > Terrestrial > Soil >...
CGCCTCGGCTCGCGGCACGACATCCCCCACGGCGTCACTTCCTGCCTGCTGCTCCCGCACGTCCTGCGCTACCTCGCCCCGCGCGCACCGGAGACGATGAAGCGCATCGCCGAGGCGCTCGAGGCGCCGACCGCGGCGGATGGGGTGGCGCGCCTCGTGTCGCAGCTCGGCCTCCCGAATCACCTCGCTGCGTACAAGCTGTCCGAGGACGAGTTGCGCGAGGCGGTGCGCCCGGTGGCCAGCGCCGAACGTTCGGAGCAAGACCTCCTCGGCATCCTCCGCGCCGCTCTCTGAGCGACGGGATAGCATGCCTCCGATGCCGGAGTTGACCCACGCGCAGGCCGGGGCGTTCTACGATCGCTTCGGCTCCAAGCAAGACCTGCAACGGTTCTATGAAGACGCCGCGATCGATCGACTCCTGGCGAACGCGGCGCTTCGTCAGGCCCATGCCATCGTCGAGTTCGGCTGCGGCACGGGCCGCCTGGCGGCGCGGATGCTCGATGAGTTGCTGCCCGCCGACACAACGTACGTGGGCTACGACGTGAGCCGGACGATGGTCGAGCTAGCGCGTGCACGGCTTACGCGCTTCGGCTCTCGTGCGCGCGTCGCAAAGACCGACGGATCTCTGGCCCTTCCACTCGCCAACGGCGTCTGCGACCGATTCGTCTCGACCTACGTGTTCGACCTGCTGTCGCCGGCCGATGCGCGCGCCGTCGCGGAGGAGGCCCGGCGCGTCCTCGTGCGCGAGGGGCTCCTCTGTCTGGTCAGCCTCGCTCCCGGCGCCGGCCTGTTCGCGCGGACGATCGAGGCCCTCTGGCGGCTCGTCTGGCGCTTGCGCCCGCAGCTCGTCGGCGGGTGCCAGCCGGTAGAGTTGCGTGCGCTGATGGGCCCCAGCTGGCGGATCCTCTATCGGGAGGTCGTCTGCCGTCTGGGACTCTGCTCCGAGGTGCTCGTCGCCGGGCCCGCCTCCGCGACAACATCGTGACGGGCGTCAGGCGCCGACCACGGTGACGACCAGGCGCCGCGCGTGCGGTGCCCGGCGGTGCTCCCACAGGTAGATCGATTGCCAGGTGCCGAGGAGCAGCTCGCCGTCGCGGACGGGGACCGTCTCCGCCGTGCGGGTGAACGCAGAGCGGATGTGGGACGGCATGTCGTCGGGGCCTTCGGTGTCGTGCTCGTAGTCGGCGTCCTCGGGCGCGATGCGATCGGCCCAGCGCTGCAGGTCGCGAAGGACCGCGGGATCGGCGTTCTCCTGCACGACCAGCGATGCGCTGGTGTGCTGGACGAAGACGCTACACAGCCCCGTGCGCACGCCGGCGCGGGCGGCGGCGCGACGCACCTCGGAGGTCACGTCGTGCAGCCCGCGCCCGCGCGCCGGCAGCCCGATCTCTTCCTGGTGGACCTTCACTCTCCGACTCTAGCAGGCACCGCAGGCGCGAGGGGGAGAACTCCGGCCCGCGGCTCTGTACAACACGTACAGATCCGCTCCGGGAGTATCCCCCTCCCCCTGCGACCTTCCCCTGTGCCATGGCGTTCCTCCTTGGTCGGGCGACAGATGCACATCGCGCGCGCCGCGTGCGAGCGCGCCCGGAAAGCGGACGGGCGGGCTTTACGGCGCGACCGGCTGGTGACAAAGCTGTCGGGCATGGCGCACAAGCTTCCCATGATCGAGGTCGGCTTCCACGTCTTTCCGGAGGGCGGCGACGAAGAGGTCGGCGCGGTGCGCGAGGTGGCGCCGGGCGGGCGCCCGGAGCTGGTGGTCGACATCGAGAACGCCGGCGACTTCGTCATCCCGCTCGACGCGGTGACCGCCGTCGTCGAGGAGAAGGTGATCGTCGATCCGAAGAGGCTGCCCGAGCGCGTGGTGCAGGCCATGCAACACGCGCACGACGCCGAAGATTATCCCTGACTTACTCTGCGATCTCTGCGCGCTCTGCGTGAACGCTCTACGATCCGGTGGCGGCGGCGAGCTGCGCGAACGGGGTGAGCCCCGGCCCCGCTTCCACCACCAGCACTCCCTCGTCGACGTACGCCTCGAGGTCCTCGGAGAGCCACCGCTCGCCCTGGCGGATCTTGTGGAAGCGCACCGCGCAGCTCTCGCCGTCGTAGGAGACGATCACGTTGAAGCGGCCGGGCAGCGCCGCCAGCTTGCGCGAGACCGCCTCCGCCATCAGCAGGCCGGCGGTGAGCAGCAGCAGCGGGCACGCCGCCACCAGGCGCGGATCGAGCATCTTCTCCATCAGGAGCTTGTTGGCGCACGCTTCCAGGGCGCTGGGCCCGTCGAAGTCCGCCGGCCGCAGCGACGGCTTGCGGCGGAACGATTCGAGCAGGACGAACCCGTTTACCTCGGCGACGGTGAGGTCGGGCCACTTCCCGGGCAGCAGCGGCTCTGCGTCGATGCTGCGGCTGCGCAGCTCGCCCAGGTGGCGCTGCATGCGGCGGTTCAGCTTCACGACGCCGCCTCGCGGAACAGCGCGAAAGCGCTGGTGTACCCGTGCAGGAAGGTGGCGCCGCCCACGGGGCCGATCTCCCCGTTGCAGAAGAATCCACCCAGCGGCACCGCGCCGACCTTGGAGCGGAAGAGATCGGTGTCGTGGTCGGGCCTGCCGAAAAGGTGAGCGCCGCGGCCCAGGCAGGAGAAGAGCAGCGCTCCCCGCGGTGGGTGCGCGCGCGCGGCGCTGCGGTCGAGCAGCCGGGCCAGGTCCTCCTCGGCCGTTCTCGCGTCGCGGAGCAGGAACTGCACCACCTGCATGGGATGCAGCGCCGCGCCGATCACCAGCGCGCCCGTCCTGGGGTCCATCCCCATGAGGTTCCGCACCAGCAGCTCGCCTTCGCGGTACTCGACCGAGTCGCGCATCTCGATGCCGAGGAACAGCGAATGCCGGAACAGCTCCTGGTCGCGCAGCGGAAGCGAGGGGTATAGCTCGCGGAGCACCTCGATGGGCACCCGGCCGTCGACCTCCTGGAGCACGTTCCCCTGGCAGCGGGTCGCGATCATCGGCTTCCCCACCGGCCGGCACCCCTGCGCGACGATGGTCTCTACCAGGACGTTCCCGGCGAGGGCGACTCCGGCGGCGCCGCTGCGATGCGCCCTTTGCCCGAGGAAGACGCGGTTCGCGCCAGGCACGGGACCGCCGCTGGCGAGGCCGCCCACCTTGCTCGCCGCGGGGTAGGCGGCATCGAGCCCGGCGATGACCGCCCCCGCGTCGACGGTGAGCGGGTCGGCGAGCAGCAGGAAGTGAGGCCGGGTCGCCGGGTCCACGTCGACCGCGTCGCGCCACTCCTGCGCGTCCGCGCTCTCCGGGAGCTCGTGCTGCTCGAGATGGAACGGCGTCAACCGCACTCCGGGAAGCGAGGCAGCGGTCAAGGAGAGCGCAGGCGCATCCTCGACCTCGTGCCCCGCCCCGATGATCCCGCCGCCCGTGCAACCGGCCAGCAGCGCGCCGGGGAGCGCGGTCTCCACCTGCGCCGGCAGCCGCGTGGACGCATCGACGTGGTGCGGCGACACGAACGCCACCACCAGGTCGGCGGACGCGCCCGCGAGCCCGCGCCGGACCTCGGCTGCCGCGTCGGCGACGGCCTCCTCGGTCCGCTCTTTCCTCGACAACGCGGACGCCCAGCGCATGCCCGAGGCATGCCACGCCTCCGGGAGGGGAGGCAAGCCGCCCCGCAAATGAGTAGAGTGCGCGAGCGCTTCGGGCGCGGAAAGGAACGGACATGGCACAACCCAAGAGGCCCGTCTGGCGGCTGCAGGTCGGCGAGGAAGCTCCCGACTTCGAGCTGACCGCCACGGGCGACGGGGCCGGCAAGGGGGGACCGCAGAAGAAGGTCCGCCTGAGCGACTACCGGGGCAAGAAGAACGTGGTGCTCGCGTTCTACCCGGCGGCGTTCACCCCCGTTTGAACGGTGCAGATGCCCTCGTACGAGGAGGATCTCTCCGAGTTCGAGCGGCGCAATGCCCAGGTCCTGGGCATCTCGACCGACCAGGTGTTCAGCAACGAAGCGTGGGCCAAGTCGATGGGCGGCCTGTCCTATCCCCTCTGCAGCGACAACTGGCCCTACGGCTACGTGGCGGTGCAGTACGGGGTGCTGCGCGGCTCGGGCACCACCGAGCGCGCCATCTTCGTCATCGACCGGCAGGGGATCATCCGCTACATCGACATCCACAACATCGCGGAGCAGCCGCCCACCGACAAGATCATGGAGGCTCTCGACAAGCTGAGGTGAGCCGTGGAGAAGGCGCTCGAGCTGTCGCGCTACTGCGTGCCGTTCACGCCGTTCAAGCGCAAGCTGGAAGAGTCGCTCGTCTGCCTGGTCAGCACGGCGGGCGTGCGCGCGAGGAGCGATGCGCCGTTCAACCGGGAGGGCGACAACTCGTTCCGGCGCATCGACGGGAGCCTGTCGGCCAGCGACCTGGCGGTGGACGATTCACACTACGACCACGGCTGCATCGAGAAGGACGTGAACTGCGTGTTCCCCATCGACCGGCTCCGGTCGCTGGCCCGCGAAGGGCGCATCGCGGGCCTCACCGAGGAGCACTTCACGATGGGCTTCTCCCAGGCGCTGCGCGAGCTGCGAGAGACCACCGTCCCGCAGCTCGCGCGCGCCGTCTCGGCCGCCCGGCCTGACGCCGTCCTCCTCACCGGCGGCTGACGCCTCTGCCACCGCACCGTGGTCACGGTGCAGCGGGCCATCGAGATGCTCGGCGTTCCCACGGTGCTGATCACGGTCGAGCCCGAGGAGAGCGCACAGGCCCGCCCGCCCCGAGCGCTCTGCCCGCGTGGCTTCATCGCCGGCCACTCCCTGGGCCGCCCCAACGACGAAGCGCTCCAGAAATGGATCGTCATGGACACCCTGGAGCTCCTCCTCGCCGATCCCAAGCCCGGCGAAGTGATCATCCGCGACTACACCTGAGAGCATTTCCGGAGCTCGATGGCCTGGCGGTGCGGGGCGGCCCGGCTCCGGTCACACCCTGCGCAGATCGATCTCCCGCCACAGCATCCCGTCGCGCTCGCGCAGTAGCGCGACGAGTTCCCCGTCGAGCAGCGCGCGCACGGGCGCCCCCGGATCGGGAAATCCCGCCGGCAAACGCCACTCCGGCGGGTGTAGCTCCCCGAGGGGGATGGGCCCGCTCCGCAACGCCCGGGCCTCCTCGCCGCCGATCGCGCGTGCAGGGCTCCAAGGGAGGATCTGCGCGCCTTGGACCAGCTCGCGGCGGCCAGGCCCCGGGTCCCGCCAGGGCCCGATGGCGGTGCGCGAGAGGCGCGCCAGGTGAGCGCGGCAGCCGAGCGCACGCCCGAGGTCCCGCGCGAGGGACCGGACGTAGTACCCGCCGCGGACCAGAAGCCGCAGCCCGCTCGCGCGCGGGAGGTCGTGCCACACCCAGCGGGCTTCGTGCAGGTAGACGCGCACCGGCGGAAGCTCGACGAGCTCCCCTCGATGCGCCCGCACATAGGCCCGCTCGCCGCCGACGCGCTTGTTGCTGGTGGCGGGCGGCACCTGCTCGTGCCATCCGAGGAACGGCGCGAGCGCGCCGTCCAGCCGCGCAGGGTCGAGGCCCGAAGCGTCGCCGCGGGCCACCACGGCGCCGAGCAGATCGCCGTTGTCGGTCTCCGCGCCCCACGACACCTCGGCCTCGTACTCCTTCGGGATGGAGTGGAGCAGCTCGAACGCGCGGGTGGCGCGGCCTACCAGGATGGGCAGGAGCCCCTCCGCGAACGGGTCGAGCGCCCCTCCATGGCACACCGCGATCCTGGGCCTGAGGCCGCGCGCCTCCGAGAGGAACGGCTGCACCAGCGAGAAGCTGGTCGGGCCCGCCGGCTTGTGCAGCAGATGGATGCCGGGGTCCAGCGACGGCATCGTCCCCGTTTACCACGCAGATCGGAATTTCACTGTTGGTGATAAACTGATTCTGCATGTCCCGCGCGTTCGCCGCCGCCCTGCTCCTGGCCGCGCTGCCGGCGCGCGCCGGCGACCGCGTCCCGGTGCTGGTCGAGCTGTTCACCTCGGAAGGGTGCTCGAGCTGCCCGGCCGCGGACGACCTCCTGGCGCGCCTGGTGCGCGACCAGCCCGTGCACGGGGTCGAGATCCTGGCCCTCTCCGAGCACGTCGACTACTGGGACTCCCTGGGTTGGAAGGACCCGTACTCCAGCCCGGTGTTCACCGAGCGCCAGCAGCTCTACGCGTCGCGCCTGCGGCGCGGCGGCATCTACACTCCGCAAGCGGTGATCGACGGCCGCGCGGAGGTCGTCGGTAGCGACGAGGCCGCGGCGCGCTCCGCGGCGGCGGAGGCTGCGGCGCAGCCGCACGGGACCATCACCGCGCGGCGGAACGGAAACGCGCTCCACCTCGAGGCCAAGCTGCCGCCCCACCGCGGCGCCGAGGTGCTGCTCGCGGCCGTCGAGGACCCGCCGGCCGGCCGCGTGGCGCGAGGCGAGAACGCGGGCCGTACGCTGTCCCACGTCCGGGTGGTGCGCGAGCTGCGGCGCATCGGCGCCGTCGATCAGGGCGCCTGGTCCGGCGAGGTGCAGCTCGGCGCACGTGAGGCGAGGCTGCGGCTGGTCGCCTTCGTCCAGGAGCGGTCCAGCGGCCGCGTGCTGGCGTCGGGCAGCTGGAGCGCTCAATAAGACGAGTCCGCGCTCAGAAAGGCGCAGCGCCGCCGAATACGGCGGCGGCTGGGAGCTCGCGTTCCACCCAGGCGGCGACGGCCATCAGCCGATCGTCGGTGCCCGGCGCCCCAACCAGCTGCAAGCCCACGGGCAGCCCTTCGGGCCCGGTGAGCACCGGCAGCGAGATGCAGGGACAGCCGAGCAACGTCCACGCGCGGCAGAAGGCCGGATCGCCGGTGCTCTCGAGCCCGGGCGGCGCCTCTCCCGCCGCGGCGGGCGTGAGCAGGGCATCCAGCTCGGCGAAGGCGCGGGACACCTCGTGGCGCCCGTGCTGGGCCCGTTCGCGCGCCTCGCGCAGCCGCTGGGGCGGGCAGTGCTCCCCTTCGAGAAGGAAGGAACGGAACCGGTCGCTGAGCTGGGCGTCGTGCCGCTCCCGCTCGGCGCGCATCGCGGCCGCCGCCTCGGCCGACATGATCACGGCCTGCGTATCGGCCAGTCCGGCGAATGCCTCCACCTCGCGCACCTCGCCGCCCGCGCGCTCGAGGCGCGCCGCGGCCTGCTCGATGAGCCGCTGCGTCGCCGGCTCCGCTTTCGGCCACTGATCGGTGCGGCACAAGCCCAGGCGCGGTGCGCGCGGCAGCTCCGCGATCGCCGCGGGGCGAGGCGCGCCGGACAGCGCGGCCGCGATCCAGGGCACGTCCGCGACCTTCCGGACGAAGAAGCCGAGCGTGTCGAGCGACGGCGCCAGCGGGTGCACGCCGCGCAGGTCGTACGTGCCGAAGGTGGGCTTCCACCCGACCGTGCCGCAGAACGAGGCGGGCCGGATCACCGACCCGGCGGTCTGCGAGCCGAGCGCCGCCGGCACCATCCGATCCGCCACCGCGGCGGCCGAGCCGCTCGACGATCCGCCCGGCGTCCGGGCAGGATCGCGCGGATTGCGGGTCTTCCCGCCGCGGTACGCTGCGAACTCGGTCGTGACGGTCTTCCCCAGGACCACCGCGCCCGCGGCGCGGAGCGCGGCGACGCACGCCGCGTCCGCCTTCGGGCGGTGGCCGGCGTAGATCGGGCTCCCGTAGGTGGTCGGGAGATCGGCCGTGTCGATCAGGTCCTTGATGCCGACCGGCAGCCCGCAGAGGAGCGGGCGATGAGCCTGCGCATCGATCCGCCGCGCCTGGTCGACCGCATCGGCGGCCAGGATCTCCCATGCCTGGACCCGGGGCTCCCTCTCGGCGATCCGCGCCAGGCAAGAGCGGACCAGCTCCTCCGCGGTCAGCTCGCGCCGGGCGAGGCGCTCGAGCGCCTCGGCGACGGAGAGCTCGTGCGGCGCGCTCACGCCTCGCACCAGCCCCGCGCGATGCGCAGGTACGCTTCCACCGCCTGCTCGATGCGCGCCACCGAGCACCACTCGTCGGTCTGGTGGCAGAGGGCCATCTCGCCCGGCCCGAGCACCACGGTGGGCACGCCGCCGTAGGCGGGAGTGAGCACGCTCGCGTCGGTGAAGTACGTAGCGGAACCGGGCCTGACCTGCTCGCCCGCGACCTCCCGAACAGCCTGCAGCACGCGCTGCACGAACGGGTCGCTCTCCTCGGTCCGCACGCCTTCCAGGTCGACGATGGGGAGCAGCTCTACCTCGGGTCCGAGCAGCGCCGCGAGCTGCGCGCGCACCTGGGCGTGCCGCTGCGCCGGGATGGTCCGCAGGTCGATGCCGATCACGGCTTCGTCCGGCACCGAGTTGACGTTCAGCCCGCCCGAGAAGGTGCCGACGTTGAGGGTCGGCGCGCCGAGCAGCGGGTCCGGGGGGACGTCGAACCGCACGTCAGCGAGCTTCAGCACCGCGCGGGCGGCCTTGACCACCGCGTTGACGCCCCGTTCCGGCATGGACCCGTGCGCCGTCACGCCGCGGACGCGGGCGCGCAACCAGAGCGCCCCCTTGTGACCGATCACGGGTCGGTTATCGGTCGGCTCCGCCACCACCAGCGCGCCGGCGCGGCCGAGGGCGCCCGGAGTGCGCGCGAGGTGCGCGGCTCCCTCGCAGCCGGTCTCCTCGCCCGCGACCAGCACGACGGTCATGCCCGGCCCGCGCAGGCGGGCGCGGGACAGCTGCAGCGCGGCGGACACGATGGCGGCCACTCCGCTCTTCATGTCGCTCGCGCCGCGGCCGTACAGCTTGTCGCCGGCGAGCTCGCCACCGAAGGGGTCGTGGCCCCAGGCGGCCGCTCCGAGGGGCACCGTGTCGAGGTGGCCCGCGAAGCAGAGCGGCGCTTCGTCCGAGGCGCCTTCGCGGCGCGCGACCACGCTGGCCCGCCCGGGCGCGAACTCGTGCAGCGAGACGGACCAGCCGGCATCCTGGAGCAGCTTGCCCACGCGTTCCGCCGCCGGCCGCTCCGGGTCGACCGGGTTGACCGTGTGGATGCGCACCAGCTCCTGCGTCAGCGCGACGGCGTTCATCTCGCGGCCTCCCCGAAGTAGGCCTCGCGGACCTGCTCGTTCGCAAGCAGGTCTTGCGCGGTGCCTCGAGCCACCACCCTGCCCTTGGAGAGCACGTACCCGCGGTGGGCGATGGCGAGGGTCTGGTGCACGTTCTGCTCGACCAGGAAGACGGTCACACCCTGCTCGTTGATGCGGCGGATCACGGCGAAGTTCTCCTTGACCAGGAGCGGCGACAGGCCCAGCGAGGGCTCGTCCACCAGGAGCAGCTTGGGCGCGCCCATCAGCCCGCGCCCGATGGAGACCATCGCCTGTTCGCCTCCCGACATCGTGCCGGCCAGCTGCTCGCGCCGCTCGGCGAGGCGCGGGAACACGGCGAACACGCGCTCCAGCCGCTGCCGGATGACGGTCGCGTCGCGCTCCAGGTACCCCCCGAGGAGCAGGTTCTCCAGCACCGTGCAGCGCGGGAACACCTTGCGGCCCTCGGGGATGGCCGCGATCCCCAGGGCCACGATGCCGTGGGTGGGCAGGCGGGTCAGATCGCGGTCGCCGAACAGCACCCGGCCGCGGCGGGGAGGCGTGAGCCCGAGGATGGAGCGGATGAGCGTCGTCTTGCCCGAGCCGTTCGAGCCGAGCAGGCAGGTGATGCTGCCCGGCTCGACCGCGACGCTCACGTCCTCCAGGACGTCCGCCCGGTCGTACGCGGTGTACAGCCCTTCGACGCGCAGCCCTTCGGACATCACTCCAGCCCCAGGTAGGCTTGCCGCACTTGCGGGTCCCGCGCCACCTCGGCGTAGGTGCCCTCGGCGATCTTGCGCCCGTAGTTGAGCACCACGCACCGCTCCGTGATGCGCTCGATGACGCTCATCTCGTGCTCGATGAGGATGATGGTGAGCCCCGGCATGCGGCGCTTGACCAGCAGCAGATCGTCCATCAAGCGCTGCGTCTCCTCGAGCGTCATGCCGGCGGAGGGCTCGTCCAGCAGCAGCAGGCGCGGCCGGCTGATCAGCGCGCGGCAGATCTCGATGCGCCGGCGGTCGATCATCGGCACGCGCGCGACCGGCTCGAGGAGCCGCGCGGCGAGCGGCTCGTCGAAGGTGCGCAAGAGCTCGCGGGCATCAGCTTGCGCCTCTTCCACCTGGCGGCGGAGCGCGCGGCGCCGGACCAGGTTGAACCAGAGCCCGTGGTCGAGGCGCTGATGGTTGCCGATCATCAGGTTGTCGAAGATGGACAGCGGCAGGCACAACCGCGAGCGCTGGAAGGTGCGGGCGATCCCGGCGCGGTAGACCGCCTGCGGGCGCAGGCCGGTGATGCGCGAGGCGGCGAACTCGATCTCGCCCGCGCTGGGCGGGAAGAGGCCGGTGAGGACGTTGAAGAAGGTCGTCTTGCCAGACCCGTTGGGTCCGATGAGGCCCAGCACGCGGCCTTCCTCGAGACGCAAGTCGAGGCCGTCGAGCGCGACCACGCCGCCGAAGCGCCTCGTCAGCTTCTCGCAGTGGAGCAGCGGCGCGGTCATGCGGTGTCCACCAGGCGCCGCATCCGGCGCGGCAGCAGGCCGACGGGGCGGAAGATGAGGATCAGCACGACCATGCCGGCGTAGAGCAGGAACCGGTATTCCTGGAGGACCTGCAGCTTCTCCGGCAGGATGACCACGATGGCGGCGGCGAGCGCGACGCCCCAGGCGTTCCCTACCCCGCCGAGCAGCAGGATGGAGACCAGCACCAGCGACTCGCCGAAGCTGTAGTTGTTCGGGGCGATGAAGCCGACCATGTGCGCCGAAGCCGCGCCCGCCACGCCCGCGAGGAAGTTGCCCAGCGTGAAGGCGACCGTCTTCCAGCGGGCCACGTCGATGCCGAAGGTGGAGGCCGCCGTCTCGTCCAGGCGGACGGCGTCGAGGTCGATCCCGATCCAGGAGCGCTCCACGCGCTGCACCAGGATCCAGCCGAGCGCGAGCAGCAAGAGGAGCAGCGCCAGGTAGTTCAGGTAGAAGGAGCCCGAGAAGGGACCCAGCTCCACCGGATCGTTGAAGCGCCACGGACCGATCCGGATCTCCTTGAGCTTGAGGCCCTGCGGCCCGCCGAGCGAGTCGTTGACCTCGAGGAAGGTGCGGAAGAGCAGCGCGAAAGCGATGGTGACGAGCGCCGCGTAGTGACCGCGGGTGCGGAGCACCGGCACTACGATCAGCGTGCCGACGAGGGCGGCCATGGCTCCGCCGGCGAGGAGCACCAAGAGGTGCGGCAATCCGGTCGAGCGCGTGAGCACCGCCGCCGTGTACCCGCCAACGCCGAAGAAGGACGCGCCGGCGAAGTTGAGCACCCCCGCGTACCCGAGCTGGATGTGCAGCCCCAGGCAGGCCAGCACCACGATCAGGACGCGCGCGACGAGCAGCAGGGAGAAGTCGTCCTCGTGCAGGGCGATGCACAGCCCCGCCACGGCGAGCAGCGCAAAGGCCTGCGTGAGCCGCTCCGGCGCCGGCGGCAGCTTCTCGAGCAGCCGCGTGCGCGTGGCGACGGCGCCCGCCGCGACGCCGGCCAGCACCAGCAGGGCGAGGGCGCTTTGCGATTCCGCCCGCAGGAACGCCCAGGCGTAGAGCGCGCACAGGGCGGCGACCGCCGCCGCGCCCAACGCGCCGCGCAGCCGGGTCATACGCGCTCGCTCGCGGGCTCGCCGATGAGGCCGGTGGGCCGGACGGCCATCAGCACGATGACCACGGCGAAGGCGAACACGTCCTTGTACGCGCTGGCGAAGGGCAGCGCGACGGCGCCGATGGTCTGGAGCGCGGCGAAGAGGAAGCCACCGATGACCGCGCCGTAGAGGTTGCCGAGCCCGCCGATGATGGCGGAGGCGAACCCAATCACGCCGAGGAGCAGGCCCATCCCGTAGTACACCTCGTTGTAATAAAGTCCGTCCATTGCGCCGGCGAACGCGGCCAGCGCCGAGCCGAGGCCGAAGGTGAAGAGCACCACGGCGCGGAAGTCGATGCCCATGGTGCGCGCCGTCTCCTCGTCCTGCGCCACCGCGCGGATGGCGAGCCCGAGGCGCGTGCGCGTGATGAACAGATGGGTGCCGGCGATGAGCAGCGCGCCGGCCGCCAGCAGGATCAGGTTGTCGAGGCGGAGGTTGAAGCCGCCGAGGTCGTAGCCGGTGGTGGGCAGGAGCGCCGGGAAGCGCTGCGGCTGCGACCCGCCCGGGTAGAAGAGCCGGATCGCCTCGCGCAGCACGGTGCCCATCATCAGGGTGACGAGCAGCACGTTGAGCGACGGGGCGCCCTTGAGCGGCAGGACCACGAACCGCGCCACCAGCGCGCCCACGGCGGCGGTCGCCAGGGCGGAGAACACCACCACGGCGACGAGCTGCACCGCGGGCCAGGCAACGCCCAGCTTGACCAGCGCCGCCCAGACCGCGAGCGCCACGAAGGCGCCGAAGGCGAGCACGTCGCCGTGGGAGAACTGGATGATGTCCAGCACGCCGAAAAAGAGCGTGAACCCCACGGCGACCAGCGCGTACATCATGCCCAGCATCACGCCGTTCATGACGTACTGGCCGAGGAGGGCCAGCGTCATGGCTACTTCCCGCGCAGCTTGCGCTT
>Ga0209283_10001527_pt1 | contig 12600 bp, 11 predicted proteins | sample CZO8metaG_2_FD_188354 | JGI IMG/M metagenome (GOLD analysis project Ga0209283, IMG submission 188354) | Vadose zone soil microbial communities from the Eel River Critical Zone Observatory, Northern California, USA - CZOApr15con2H1.8 metaG... | ecosystem: Environmental > Terrestrial > Soil >...
CATCGATGTCTTCGCGCAGTTCAATAGCAAGGCTGTGTATAAGGACTTCGTGCAGTCCTTCTCCACGGTCGAGCCTGCCATCGACCTCACCGCATCCTCGCCCCTGGCCTTCGCCTGGCAGATCGCCGGCGCTCCGTCAGGGACTCCGTAATCGGGCGGCGTATACAAGATCGGCGGGCGTCCACGCCCGCCGTACCTTCTACTCCGCTCCATTCTCGTCTTCGATTCCGATCTTCGACAGCCGGTAGCGCAGCGCGTTGCGTGAGAGCCCGAGCAGTCGCGCTGCCTGCGACTTGTTTCCGCCGGCACGTTTCAGAGCTTCCCGGATCATATCGTCTTCCCACTGGTCGAGGGTCATCCCCGCGGGCAGGAAGCCATCACTCGACGATGTCGCCTTGTTGCGCTGGGAAGAATCGATGTGGATATCATCGGGCTCGAGCTTGCTGGTTTTTGCCAGCGCACAGGCACGCTCGATGATGTTCTGCAGTTCGCGGACATTGCCCGGCCAATGATGACTCAGGAGAAGGTTCGTGACTTCTGGCGAAATGGTAGTGACCTGCCTTCCCGAGTCGCCGCAGAATTTTCTGAGAAACAGATTCGCCAGATCGGCGATGTCTTCTTTGTGTTCGCGCAATGGCGGGATGTCAATCGGAACCACGTTCAGGCGGTAGTAGAGGTCTTCGCGGAACGTTCCCTCCTCGAGAGCGGCGCGCAGGTCGCGGTTGGTGGCGGCAACGAGCCGCACGTCCACTCTAACGGTTCGCGTGCCGCCGAGGCGCTCGAATTCGCGTTCCTGCAGCACTCGCAGAAGCTTCACTTGGGTGGCCGGAGGTACGTCCCCGATTTCATCCAGGAACAGAGTTCCTTTGTCAGCCAACTCGAACTTGCCCGGTTTGCTGGTGGTGGCTCCGGTGAAAGCACCCTTCTCGTAACCAAAGAGTTCGCTCTCCAGCAGGTTCTCCGGGATGGCGGTGCTATTGATCTTGATGAATGGTCCAGAGGCGCGGCGGGATTTTTCATGAATCGCGCGAGCAAGCAAGTCCTTGCCCACGCCGCTTTCGCCACCCAGCAAAACGGTTGAATTGGTCGGCGCAACCCGCTCGACTATCGCCAGCACTTCCTGCATTGTTGCGCTGCGCGCAACGATGTTGGGATGACTGTACTTCTCCCCCAGCGCCTGGCGCAAAGAACGATTCTCTTCGCGCAGACGGGAAACGTCGAGCTCCTTGTGAACCACCATCCGCATTTCCGCCAGCGAAAACGGCTTGAGGACGTAGTCGGTAGCTCCCGCTTTCATGGCATCGACCGCGGTTTCGACCGAGCCGAATGCGGTCATCACAACCACCGGCAACGCAGCATTTTGCCGTTTCACGGCCTGCAGGAGTTCGAGTCCGCTCATGCCCGGCAGCTTGAGATCGGTGAGCACAAGATCAACTGACTCGGAAGCGAGCAGTCGCAAGCCGGCTTCAGCGTCCGGCGCTGAGACAGTCTTAAAGCCGTCTTCCCCTAGATTCAGTTCCAGCAGGCGGCGCATTTTGGCTTCGTCTTCGATGATGAGGATGGTCGCCATATCTATCCCGCAGTGATCTCCGTCATTGGTTGGAGCTCGCTGATTTCTTCCAGCGGGAAGAAGACCATGAACGACGCTCCGCCCTGTGGCCCCTTCTCAACGCGGATCGCCCCGTGGTGCCCGTCTACGATCTGCGACACGATCGAGAGACCCAACCCGACTCCAGTTTTCTTGGTCGTTACAAATGGATTGAAGATTTCTTCGCGCATCGCATCCGGGATGCCAGGGCCATTGTCGGTGAGACGCACCAAGACTCCTTCAGTATCATCTTGTATCGCTCGCGCTACCTCAGCTCGCAACGTGCCACCATGCTCCTCCATCGCTTCGTGAGCGTTCTGCACCAGGTTTATGAAGGCCTGCTCGCACAGGCTCTCGTCGAGCGGAACCAGAGGTAATCCGGGAGCGTAGGCACGCTCAATCTGAACGGGCTTCCCCTTCCAGTGTTCACTGACATTTTTCAGCACTCGATCGAGGAGGGCGGTTATATCCGCCGGGTACAGTTCAGCGTGAAGAGGCCGGGCAAAGTTCAGGAACTGCGTCACCAGCTCGCTGAGCCGGTTGACTTCAGTCGAGATGTATCCTGCTAGCTCGCGGGCAAGTTCATTCGCCCCCTGCAATTTCTGGGTCAAGATTTCGGCCGAGCCTTTGATCACTCCGAGCGGGTTACGAATCTCGTGCGCCAATCCCGCCGAGAGCTGGCCTAGCGCCGCCAGGCGTTCTGATCTACGCATTTCGGCTTGCGCCTGCTTCAACTGGCGATTAGTTTCCGCCAGTTGCTCCGCAAGTTCCTGGTAGCGGCGAGTCTGGCGACGGCTTTCCTGCGCAAAGCGATTCACTAGCATGGCCGCCATGAAGAAGAACATGATGCGGATCGCGAGCTCGGCCATTCCGGAGTACGTCAGGTCGTAGTCCTGCAGCGCCGGATAGAGATACGAGCAGTAGGCGGCCGACGCGACCAGGGTCCACAGCAGAGTGTTCCAGGGACCGAAGTACAAGGCCGCAGTCACAACCGGGAGGTAGTAAATAGGGTAATAGCTGCTGTTGATTCCAACCTCGCCGGTGTGATCGATGAGGACGGTTGCCAGCAGGATTTTCAGCAGAACGACGTAGATCGTGCCCCTTTTCGGGAGGCGACCGATCAACCATCCCTCCAGCAGCTGCACAATCCCAATGGCAACAAGTATCACCTGCTTGTGCCATTCGCTGCGCGGTGGTAAAACCGCCAGCCCGACTAAAAACAAAAGCCAAAGGGCATCCAGCCAGCTAAACCGTCTGGGCCCGGCTTCGGGGATGGAAGGCTGTGGAGCCACGCAGCTTCCATCCAACCGCACAAGGGCCTCCCGCGTCAATTCGGGTCGGACCTGTCTGCTCACTGCCTGGGTCAGTTCTTGCGACTGACTTCGGTCGCCTTAGTCTCGTTGGCAGCCAGTTCGGCGCGGAATTTGCTGGCTTTATCCGGTTGATGGAGGGCGTCGTATACCTCGGAGAGATCGGTGCGCGCATTCTGAAGCCAGATCTGCGGCGGGTTAGACTGCTTGGCCAAAATGTCATACCCGATGCGGATTTCGGCCTCCGCTTCCGCATAACGACGATCGCGAAGAAATGCTCGCCCCAGCCGGGTATGCGCGATCCCGACGTTCTGGTGGTCGGGCGCCAGCGTTTGGGAATAAATCTGCAGCGCCTCCTGGAAGAGTTTCTCTGCCCTGCCATACTCTTTTCGGTCTACGAGCACACCGGCAAGATTGGAAAGTGCGACCCCTATGTAGTAGTGCTTTCCGGCATAAATCGACTTGTAGATCTCAACCGCGCGGCTGAGTTCTGCTTCTGCCTCGTCCAACTGGCCTCGGCGTTGCGCGATCTTCCCCAACTCGTTGAGCGTTCCAGCCACCCGGGGATGCACCTTGCCGAACACTTTCTCTTGAATGGCGAGTGCCTGCTGAAGAATTCCGGCGGCTTCATCCAGCTTTCCCTCCGAGACCAGTGCGCGGCCAAGCATGGTCAGGGCCGAGGCCGTTGCAGGATGGTCTTTGCCGTAGAACGACTGGGTGATATCAAGACCCTGTCGGTAGAAGCGCTCGGCTTCGCTGAAGCGGCCTCGTTCATACTGGATGGCGCCGAGATTGATCAGATCGTCGGCTACGTGAGGATGACGCTCGCCGTAAAGTTCGCGGTCCATGACGAGGATTCTCTGGTTCAAAGATTCGGAGGTGTCATAGTGCCCCGCATAAAAATGGCAATTCGCCAACTCCGTGAGGCTAGCCGACAGGTCAGCGCGGGAAGCGTCAGAAGTCGATTGCAGCCGCGCAGCCTCCTCAAGCACCGCGATGGCTGCCGGATAAGTCCCGCGATCCTCCAGAATTTTCCCGAGCAATGCTGTCGCTTTCCCGATGGCGGGGTGGTTGGGAGCCAGATGGTGTTTGCTCACGTCGAGGCCCTGGCGAACCAACTTCTCGGCTTCATCAAACTTCGCCTGCGCATCGCGAAGACCGGCGAGCGCAACCAGCGCGTCGGCATATTCCGGGCTGTCGGCTCCAAACAGCGCCTTGCGCTGATCGAGCGAGATATTCAGGAGCTTGTTGGCCTCTTCAAGCTTGCCCAGATTCTGGTAGACCGTTCCGAGTGTTTGATAAATTTCCGCCTGTGACCGGGGATCGCCGGTCAGGGCGTGCGCCTCCTGTACTCCACGATCGACCAGGGTAATGACGCGCAAGTCATCGGCGGGTCCAACCGCTTCGTCTCCGCCTTGAAACAGATTCATCGTAAAGCGCTGAATGCGCTGGGTGCGTGCCGCCTCCGCTAGGGCGACATCTCGCGCCTTCGCCAACCGGACCGTAAAGAAAGTCACGAGGCCAATTAGCAACGCCGCAGCTGCAACGGCGGCAACCACTTCGCGCTGGTTGCGGCGTACGAACTTGCCCAGCCGGTAGTCGAGCGTATCCGGCCGGGCTTCCAGCGGTTCGCGCTTTAAGTAATGGTCTACATCACGGATCAGCGCTTCAACGGAACGATATCTACGCTCGGGATCCTTGTGCATGGACGTGAGGCACAAAACGTCCAGGTCTGCCCACGATCCCTTGCTCAGCGAAGCGGCCGCGGACGACGCGCCCTGTCGCCTGCCTATGGCCGACGGCTTGGGCGGTTCGTGTTCGAGCAGCACAGTCTCCGCTTCTGCTGGCGCCAGATTTGATAAGTCAAACGGCAGCCGGTCACACAGCAACTCATAGAGGACCACGCCCAGCGAATAGACATCAGTCTGAACCCCGAGCCGCTGGCCTCGAATCTGTTCAGGCGCCGCGTACGCCGGCGTCATCAGCCGCAGACCCGTCATGGTCTGGTGCGCAGGGACCTCGAGACTCTCGATTTGTTTCGCGATCCCGAAATCCAGCAGCCGGATGGTTCCGTCGGATCTCACAAGAATGTTGGAAGGCTTCAAGTCGCGATGAATCACGGCATTGCTGTGCGCGTACTGCACGGCCTCGCACACCTGACGAAACAGTTGCAGACGGCGCTCGATGGAGCACTGGTGCCGGGCGCAGTAGTCCGTGAGTGGCAAACCTTCCACGTACTCCATGACGAAGAAGGGGGTGCCGTCGGAAAGCGTGTCGGCGTCGTAGAGCCGCGCAATGGAGGGATGATTGAGTTGTGCCAGCGTGCGCTGCTCGGCGCCGAAACGCTCGCGGCGAGCGGGAGAGAGCCAGGCGTCGCGCAGCAGTTTGAGAGCAACCAGGCTTCCGAGATCCTGGCGCTCGGCAAGGTAGACCACGCCCATTCCGCCCTCGCCCAGCACCTTGCGGACGTGGTACGGTTCCAGTTCCTGAAAGGGCAGGGAGTGCGCGTCGTCAGCAAGGACCTTGTGCGCGACTTCGGCCAAGGGCTGATCGAGAAGTGAAGTGTCGCGGGCATCCTCCTGCAGCAAGGCGAGGACATCTGCGATCAGCCCTTCGTCCTCGCCGCAAGCCGACTCTAGAAAAGCGCGCTGCTCGGCCTGCGGCAGGATCGCCGCCTCATGGAAAAGGGTCTGGATTCGTCCCCAACGACTGCGGTCCAACCTACCCTCCCGGATCAGGCGATCAAAGAAACCTCAGAATGTCAGCTCGCTTGGTGAAGTTCGTGAGCGAGCCACGCTTTGGCCGCCCGCCAGTCGCGCAGAATCGTAGCCTCGGAAACATCGAGCAACTCGGCCGTTTCGCCGACGTCGAGACCTCCGAAGAAGCGGCTCTCGACCATCAGAGCCTGACGCGGCTCGATCCGCGATAGTTCGTCGAGAGCGCGGTCCAGCGCCAGCAGGTCTTTTCCCGCCCAGGCTGCTCCATCCCTGGCATCGTCGAGGGGGACGACAACCGCGTCAGGTCCGCCTCGCTTGCCGGCATTGCGGCGGCGGGCAGCTTCCACCAGCACCTGGCGCATGGCGCGGGCAGCGATGCGTTTGAAGTGCAGTCGTGAGGTCGAGGCAAAGCGCGGGGAATTCGCCAGCTTTAGCCACGCCTCGTTGACGAGAGCGGTTGGGGTGAGCGTGACGCTCTGGTCGCTGCGCTTCACGCTCGAAGCCAAGCGGCGCAGCTCCTCATAGGTCACGCTAAACAGGTCATCGAGTGCTCGTCTTTCCGGCAGCATTCATTTTTCCTTCGCCAAAGCGGCGGTCGCATGACGATTCGAAACAGGTATGACGGTTTTTGCCGGGTCTTTGCGCAATGCGTAATGAATGCGGGCAAACCCAAGCCTGTCGGGGGGAGGAGTGATGTGGGACATGAAACCCCACGGCCATGAATATTAACACTCAAATAGGGCTCCGACAACCGCCGAGTAGCCGTTTTCGACATTGAGAGAGGAGAGGGTGGGCCATGACAAAGCGCGGCAGAGTTCTGCGCGATACGACCTCAGGTCCGGGCCTGCTCATGATGGAGGGCCAGCAATATCGATTCTCGCTGGAGGGAGAATGGAGGTCCGATGCGCCGCCGAAACCGGGTCTGGTGGTCGACGTCGAGCTGGACGCGCGGGGGAAAGTTCAGGGCATCACCGTGGTGCCCGATTCGCAGCTCGCCAAGGAACAAGCGGAGGCGGCGATGGCCCTGGCACACCAGAAGGGCCAAAACCTGGCCTCCTCGCTGGTGGCGCGGATCGGGATTCCGAGCCTGGCGGCCGCAGGACTACTCGCAGCAGCTTGGTTTTTCCTGACTGCGGCTTCCATACAGGTCCCTTTTCCGGGAAAGCTGGAATTTACTTTTTGGCAGATTCTGGGGTTCCTGAATGCCGGTAACGTCCCGGAATTGCTGGACGAGCGCAGCGGTCCCAGCGCAGGCGTCTACGGCTTTGTGGCCATCGTTGCACTGGCTGGACCTTTCATTCATCACTTCTGGAAGGACAAGCGCGCACTGCTCGGCGGACTGCTGCCCTTGGTCTTCATGGTCATCGTAGGGATCGCTGTTCGCAGCAGCATCCACGGCGCACTCGGGGGCAGCAATGAGGGGTCTGCAGATGTGGGCAAACAGACCCACGAAGCTATGAAGGCGGTTTCGATCGGCCTCGGAACCTATCTTTCAATCCTCGCCAGCTTGTATTTCGCGTTTTCCTCCGCCAAAGGCTTCCTGGTTGCAAAAGCCAGCGAAGGACAAGGACTGGAGTCAACGCAACGCAAAGCCGCCTAGCTTTCTTCTCCTGGGAAAGGCATAGGGATGATCGCGGCTCGGTACGTACTGCCTGGATGTATTGCGTTAAGTGGAGTAGTCGGCGTTGATCCGTATGTACTCAGCCGTCAGATCGGTGGTCAAGAACCTCACCGCATTCGCGCCTCGTCCCAACCGAACACGAACGTCGCAGACAGGTTGGGCGAGGTCGCGGTGAGCGCGTTCTGAATCGAAGGAGCACGACACTCCTTTGCCGCAAACCATCTGATTGCCAATGAAAATCTTGATGCGACCCGGATCGACAGGAATGCCACTGGCGCCGACGGCCGCCAGGATCCGTCCCCAGTTGGGATCGGCGCCCGCCCAAGCCGTCTTGACCAGCGCGGAGTGAGCGATCGCGCGGGCTACCTGCAGTGCCTCGTCGCGGCTGCAGGCTTGCTCCACGAATAGCCGGATCACGTGCTCGACTCCCTCGCCGTCACTCACAATCTGCTCGGCCAGGGATTGGCAAATCCCATGCAGGGCATCGGCGAACTTCTTTCGTACTCGAATATCCCGAACGCGGGTACCGCTCCGGCCGCTGGCGAGAAGCAGCACGGTGTCATTGGTGGAGGTGCCGCCGTCCACTGACATCGAATTTAGCGACTGGTCGCAAGCATCTCGCAAAAGACGCTGCAGCTCGCGCGGACTGGCAGCAACGTCGGTAAACAAGTACACCAGCATGGTAGCGAGCTTGGGGTGAATCATCCCGGAGCCCTTTGCGATGCCAAGCAACGCAACTTTTGCGGAAGCTGCTTCGAAGCGCGCGGATGCGATCTTGGGCCGAGTGTCCGTGGTCATGATGGCTTGCGCAAATGCAAGCACATCGCGTTGACTCGGCGTTCGGGCGGCGATCAGCTTCGGGAGTTTCCGGATGATCTTGTCCGCTGGCAGTGGGACTCCGATGATGCCAGTGGAAGAAGGAAAGACTTCTGCGGCACTGACGCCGAGCAGCTTTCCAGCCTCCCGGCAAATGCGCTCGCACGCCTGACGCCCGCCCGGGCCGGTGGCGCAATTCGCATTGCCGGAGTTCACAACCACGGCGCGCACCCGTCCGCCGGTAGCCAGCAAAGAGGCGCGGCCAACTTCCAGCGGAGCAGCGACCACTCGGTTCCTGGTGAAAAGAGCGGCGGCCGTCGCACCTGAGGAGGCTTCGACGAGCGCCAGGTCCGGGCGGCCGCTGGCTTTGATACCCGCGGCTAGTGCGGAAAACGAAAATCCACGCGGGAGAAGAATTCTTTCCGGAGTACGTCGCAGGCGAATCATGCCTGAATCTTCAGCCAGTTCGTAGGAGCGGGAAGAATTGCGAACCGGGGCACATCACCGCGGATCATCGCGACTTCGTCGCAGTAGTGAAGCCGGGGGCACTTGTAGCAATCTTTGTGGATTTTGTCGGGAAGATCCTGGTGCGAAGCGATGGCAAAACCCATGCGTGAGAAGAATCCCGGAATGCGAGTGAACAGGCACACGCAAGTGACGCTATGTTTCTCAGCTTGGGAGAGCAGAGCCTTGACAAGCCGCTTGCCGCCTCCGCCACTCTGGTGCTTGGGATCGACCGTGATGGAGCGAATTTCCGCCAGATGCGGGCCATAGAGATGCAACGCGCCACATCCGATGATTCGGCCAGCGTATTCCAGGACTACGAAGTCGCGGATATTCTCACAAATCTCAGCCAGGCTTCGGGGCAGCAGAGTTCCGTCCCTCGAATAGGCCGCGATGAGAGCGTGAACCTGCTCCGCGTCCGGCAGGACGGCCTCACGCGTTCGCATGGGCCTCCCGTTGCTGGAACCACGGCTCATGCTCTCAGCACCTCGGTGCCGCCCTCCAGCTTCGAGAAGTAGAACAGGGGCAGGGTGTCTGCCTGCGACGCGGGCAAGATACGCACCCGTCGTACGCCATGCTTGAGCGCATCAGTGCAAGCTTCGAGCTTGGGCAGCATACCGCCGCTGATTACAGAACCTTCAATTAGCCCGGCGACTTGCTTCGTATTGAGCCAGGGCATCACCGAACCATCGGCCTGCTTTACGCCCGCCACGTCGGTGAGAAAAATCAACGCATCAGCCTGGCAAGCCACGGCGCAAGCCGCCGCCATCTGATCGGCATTCACGTTGTAGTACTGGCCATCGGCCCCCAGAGCGACCGACGAAAGCACCGGGATGCCGCCTTCAGTCCAGATAGCGCGAATCCAGCGCGGCTCAGAAAAACAAATCTCTCCGACGAATCCCAGATCATGCCCCGGATCTTGTTTCTTGCGCGCGCGAAACGCCCCGCCGTCGCCTCCGCACAGCCCGACCGCCGGCTGCCCAGCCAAAGCAATCGCCGCCACCAGACTCTTGTTCACGATGCCCGCCAGCACCATTACGGCCACGTCACGCGTCTCAGCGTCAGTGACGCGCAGGCCATTGATGAAATCGCTCGTCTTGCCAAGCAGCTTCAGCGTACGCGTGAGCGCAGTGCCCCCGCCGTGCACCACGGCGATCTGGTGGCCATCCTGCGCCATCTGCACGACCGCATGTGCGCACTTCTGAAGGACAGCCTTGTCTTCCAGCGCCGCGCCTCCGATTTTGACGACGACCTTCACGCCAGGCCCTCCTCTTCGCTCCAGCCGTACATCAGGTTCATGTTCTGTACGGCCTGGCCGGCGGCTCCCTTGAGTAGGTTGTCGAGACAGGAAACCAGCACCAGCCGGCGTCCATCGGCCGCGAGGCAGAAACCGAGGTCGCAGTAGTTGGTGTGGAGAGAGAACGTGATCTGCGGCAGGTTCGACGCCGCGAACACGCGGACCCAGCGCTTGCTCCCATAGAAGTCGCGGAAACACGACTCAACTTCGGCCGCAGTCATCTCGCGATTCAGATAGACATAAATGGTGGACAGAATCCCCCGCGGAATCGGCAACAGATGTGGCGTGAAGATGAGTTGACACGCTTCCAGCTTCAGCTGCTCCAGGATCTCTCCGGTATGGCGATGTCCGAACACCGAGTAGGCGGAAAGATTGTCGGCCACCGAAACGAAGTGGGTGCGCGACGTGGGTTCTTTGCCTGCGCCGGATACTCCGGACTTGGAATCGGAAATGATTCCGCGGTCGCGGTCCACAAGATCGGCCGACAGCAGAGGCGCCAACGCGAGAATGACTGAGGTGGCATAGCATCCCGGGTTTGCGACCAGAGACGCGGAGGGGATGCGGTCACCGTTCAGTTCGGGCAGTCCGTAAACCGCCTGCTCAGTGAGCGCCTCCGCAGCCGACGCGTCGGCGTCTTGGAACCCATACACAGCGCGATGTTCATGCTGCCTGAGCCGCCACGCACCGCTAAGGTCGATCACTCTCAACCCGCGCGCGATTGCTTCCGGCACAAGCTCGCGCGAGACCTCGTGCGGCGTGGCCAGGAACAACAGCTCCACTCCCCGTTCCTGCAGCCTCGACCACGAAAACGGCTCGACCGGCGAATGGCCGTTGCCAGCAATGTGAGGGAATATCTCTGCGGGATTCTCGCGCTTGGCGCCGTTTATGTCCCGCCGAAACAGCGGCGGCGAATCCACCCGCGGATGCCGCCCGAGCAGCCGCGTGAGTTCCAGGCCGGAATAACCGGTCGCGCCCAGCACCGCGGTTTTGAGTTTGGCCGCCATCATGCCAGCAACTCCTGAATGCGGGCAGCAAGGCGGGCAGCGGATTTCCTGTCCGGACAAACAATCAGAATCGCATCATCGCCCGCGATGGTGCCGACGGTCTCCGGCCAACTCTCCGCGTCCAAAGCGGCTGCTACTGGCTGGGCGCTACCCACGGAGGTCTTGATGACCAGCAGATTCTGGGCGGACCGAACGTCCTGGACGAATTCCCGCACGAGCCGGGACACCGGAGGAAGCGCGGGATCAGGAGCCGACCCGGCCTGCATACGCGCATAGCCGTCCGCCGTCTTGACCAGATTCAGATCATGAATGTCGCGTGAGAGCGTCGCTTGCCCTACCCGGCAGCCGCGCTTGTGGAGCGCCCGCTGCAAGTGTTCCTGACTGGCCACCGGTCCTTGCTGTACGATCTCAAGGATGGCCTTCTGTCGGGCAAGTTTGGTCATAAAGAATATTTATCCATTGTGATGGATACTTATTCAATGATACCGGCCTCTATAGGGCTGTCAAGTTGAAAATCGAAGGTGGCGACCCAAAGGAAACTCTCACCTCGAGGCCGCTGCCAGCTGGCGCACGGTCGTGATGAACGTCTTGGCGGCTTGTGTGAGCGTGCGATCGCGCCGATAGGCCAGCCCCAGTTCCCGCCACAACTCTTTTTCCTTGAGCGCGATTAATTTCACGCGTCCGGCCAGCACCTGATCGCGTGCGAAACTGGCGCTGATGAGCGAAACTCCAAGTCCCGCGGCGACAAAACTTTTGATCATTCCCACGCTCGGCAATTCCATCCGGACCTGCAAATGAGACTCGTGAGGATGAAGCAGCTTATCCATCAGCCGCCGCGTGTAGCCAGTCTTCGGGAGAAGAATCGGTTCGCGGGCAATCTCGCTGATCGCAACGACGTCTTGCTTCGCCAGGCGGTTCTGCGGACTCACCATCCACATCAACTGGTCGCGAAAAATAGGAATGGTCTTCAACTTCGCCGATTTGACGGGCAGGGTGACGATACCGACGTCGATCGTGCCGTTCTCCAGTTTCTCGACAATCTTGTAGCTGAAATTCCGGTAAATGCTGAGTTGCACCTCGGGATGCAGGTGACAATACTTGGCAAAAACATCCGGCAAAACGTACAGGCACGTCGCTTCATTGGCGCCGACTACCAGGCGGCCGCGCGGAGAGCTACCATGGTCGGCCACGGCTAGCTTCGACTCATCGCGTAACTGGGTCATGCGCTCTGCATAAGCGAGCAGTACCCTTCCGGCAGGAGTCAGCGTCACATCCTTGCCCGAGCGATCGAGCAGCCGGTCCCCATACTCCTGTTCCAACTGGCGGATCTGCGCGCTCACGGCGGACTGCGAGCGAAACACCTTTTGCCCCGCCCGTGAGAAGCTGCCGAGCTTGGCCACCTCCAGAAACGTGATGAGTTGGTCGAAATCCATGGATTGAGCGGATTATAGTCGAGAGATGTGACGGATCGAGGTTTGCCTAAACAACGGATGCCCGTTCGCTGGCAACCGGTCGCGAGAGAGCCTGACCGCCTCTAACCTCCCCCAGGTAACGATCAACGGAAGCCGCCGCTCTCCGCCCTTCGGAAATCGCCCATACCACTAACGACTGTCCACGGCGCATGTCCCCCGCAGCGAACACGCCGGGCACCGAAGTCATGGAGTTGTCGTCCGTCGCGACGTTTCCGCGCGGGTCGAGCACCACTCCTAACTGCTCGATCATGCCGCCACGCACCGGACCGAC
>Ga0209283_10001528_pt1 | contig 12596 bp, 9 predicted proteins | sample CZO8metaG_2_FD_188354 | JGI IMG/M metagenome (GOLD analysis project Ga0209283, IMG submission 188354) | Vadose zone soil microbial communities from the Eel River Critical Zone Observatory, Northern California, USA - CZOApr15con2H1.8 metaG... | ecosystem: Environmental > Terrestrial > Soil >...
CCACCAGGCGTGTTTAACAGTGAACCAGCAGAGCTGTGGCCTGGATCGGTCAGCCACAGGTGCGTCTTTGAGCGCTCCTTGTGAACGGCTCCTGGATGCAAGCACCCAGGGGACTGGTCAGGTAGGGGCAAGCCCGCCCCCTTCAGAGGGCTTGGGTGCCTGACAGCTATATATTTATAATACGCCTATATGCGATGATTGATTCAATGCACGCTTTGTGCTGAAAGTTGCGGGTCGGCTTCAGGAAGATCAAAATCGATCGTCGATTCACAGATGCGATCCAATGCTTCAACCGCGGCAACATGTGCTGGATGGGGGTGATGGGCTTGCAAGTGGGCCTCATCAATAAAATGCATAATGATACCGTGCGTATACCCCCGGTGATAGGTACTCCGATTCTTTCCTACGGCAATACCGGTCAGGCCGGGTATCACCTGTCGCAAGGCCTCTACCTGGCGCAATACCTTGGTGATCTCTTCATCAGTGCTGCTTGCTTTGGGTTGAAGCAGGACAACATGAGTAATCATGAAAGGGTTTCCTATCTATTTATACCGCCTGCCATTCTTGTACAGTCTTGTCGACACTGGCGGAAGCTATGATGGTACCGCCGGGCGACCATGCCACGGCGTTCACCACATCGGTATGACCCTGGTAGCTAAAGAGGTTGCTCCCGTCGGAGAAATTCCAGAGCTGCACGGTTTTATCGTTGCCGCCGGAGGCGATTCTCTTGCCATCAAGCGACCACGCCACAGCGTTCAACACGTCAGTATGGCCGCTATACGTAAAGAGCAGCTTACCTGTAGCTGCCTCCCAGACCTGTACCGTTTTATCGGCACCGGCGGATGCTATGTACGTGCCATCGGGCGACCACGCCACAGCTCGCACGGCATCGGTATGGCCGCTATAGCTGAGGATGTCGCTACCGTCGACGGCTTTCCACAGGCGCACGGTCTTATCGTTACTGCCGGAGGCAATCATAGTTTGATCGGGCGACCCAATCAGCATATTTTCAGGCTTGATATCCCGGTGAATGACTTTTTCATTATGGGCATACTGCAAAGCATCGGCTACCTGCTTCAAATAAGAGAGAACAATGGCAGGAGCGACAATGGTGTTTCTAGGATGGCGTTGTCGCAGCGTGCCATTGGGGGCATAGTCCAACACCAGGAAGGGAGTGTCTTGCAGCACGTTAAAATCAAGGATGCTGACAATATGAGGATGCCGTAGTCGGGCAACGATGCGTGCCTCTTCGCGAAACTGCTCCAGGTCTTCGCTGACCAGTTGCGCATGGAGTACTTTAATGGCGGCATAGGTGTTGAGATGGATATGCTCGCCAAGGTAGACCTCGGCAAATCCCCCGTCGGCCAGCAAATGGAGTAGACGGTAGGTGCCCAATTGCTGCCCCGTGCGATCAGCTTTCTCTCCATTATTCTTTTTATGATTGGACAGTGCCGTTACGGAATTTTGCGGCTGAATAGGATCCATCTGTCCCCTCCAGGCCTGCACATAGTTTTATAACTGATAATGTGTGATTATTGTAGAGAAGGGATTGCTTATTGTCAATACGAATAGAGGTGTGGGTTGGTAGCAAGGCTGAATCTCTATTTTTACTGGTACCGTATTGCTTCCGAAGGGGAGATACGGCCCGCCTGCCACGCTGGGAGCAGGGCACCCAGGAAGGCGGCCAGCAGAGCTATGCTGACGATCAGACCCAGCTCTTGCCAGGGGATGCTGAAGGTCAGACCTGTATTAAATTGCTCGAAGAAATTGGCGGCAAAGATGTTGCTTGAGAGCACTAACCCTAGTGCCACTCCCAGGATACTTCCGCTGGCTCCCACCAGGAATGACTCGCAGAGAAAGGCACCCTGTATGAGCCTGCGATTGCACCCCAGCGCTCTGAGCATGCCGATCTGCTGGCGGCGTTCGATTACCGCACGGGTGCCGGTGATGGCAAGGGCAGTCACGCCCAGCAATAGTGTCAGTCCGACCACGCCCAGCAGCACATTGCTGAGCAAGATGCGAGGGCCGCGTGTCTGCCAGATGGCATCCTCTAAGACGGTCGTTTCTAATCCATTGTCGAGGAAGGCCGAGCCGAGAGCCAGGGCCAGGGCGCGTTTATCCTGTCCGGGTGCCACCTTGAAGTAGTAGGTCTGGCCATCGGGCGTTGCCGGACTGATGATACTGCCTGCGGAGTAAGCTGCCTGTGGGATATATAGCCCAAAATGAGCGTTATCGCTATTATCAACCACGCCAATTATCGTCAGCTTGACTGACGAGGTAAACCCAGATGGGGCAACGTTGGCTCCAGCAGTTGGGGGCTGTATGCCAGTCACCCATACCGGAGTCGCCGGGAAGGTGCTATCACCCTGGTACACACCGCTGATTGAATAGGTGAAGTTACTATCGAAGCCGGGTGGCTGTGTGGGCATGCCTGCATCAGCCGGTAGCGGCGCATTGGGATCGTACACGGGCGCATTAATGACGCTGTCGGGACGGTAGGGTAGAGCATTGCTATCGATCAGTGCATAGTTGGGATGGGTTTGCAATGCCTGCCAGACGGCGTCGTCGCTACTGAAGCCTTGCGCTCGTGCCGAGAGGTGCAGTCCATAGCCATGCAGAAAGCCGCCGTTTACCACCTGGGCAGGATAGACGCGCCAGGAGGGATTGTCGTTGCTCAATTGAATCACCCCCATGGCAGTCGCCGTGCTTTCCCCAATCGAAGAGAAGTCCGCCGGGTTGATGCCGTGCTGTAGCAATGCCGATTGCAGGTCTGGCAGTGGTTTGAAATAGGCCACCGCCTGGATATCGTAGCCGCCTGTCTGTGTGTCAATGTTGGTATACGTGTCCTGCATGGCATTGGTAATGACCGCCATAACCGTCATGGCAAAGACCACCATACTGAACATGACTACGCTTATGCCGGTGCGGAAACGGCGATGCAGGGGATAGGCCGAAGCCAGCCGCGTCAGGATATACCAGCCGGGGAGCCTGGCACACAGGGCCAAAAGCGGGTACACCAGCAGTTCCGCGTTAGTAAGCAGCACCCACGCTGTTCCCAACACCATCATCAGCCCTGCCAGAAAGAATATCTCGATGCCTCCCTGAAAACGCGGCAGGCCAAGACGTGCCAGCACATCGAATGGCAATGCCCAATACGCCACCAGCGACAACCCCGCCAGCGTTACAAACACTTTATTGATGATGATAGCTATGCCTATTCGCCTTGTCATTATCCGCAATACCTGGTCAGCCCCAGCCTTTAATAGTAGCCCGCCCCCAAGCACAATCAGCGAGAAACCGAGCGAGAAGTAGCTAATCTGGGTATTTGCCAGCCCAAATTGCATCAACTCGTAACCCACCAGCAAGGGCAAGAAGCCGAGCAATATCAACGAGCGTATCAGCCCGACCAGCGCATCGGGGATTTGCTCAAATAGAATATGCCACACCCTTCTTGTCTTCCACCCTCCAACCAATTGCACGCCCGCGTTCTTTAATAACCCCAGCAGCCGCAGGCATGTCTCACCGAGCGAGAGCCTGTTTTGCGCGGGTTCTGGCAGATCGCGCATGGCTTCTACTACTGTCATACGGCTGACAAGCCAGGAGGAGGCCGCGACGGAGCCGAAAGTGAAGATGACCCCCAGGCAGTAGGCAATAATCAGGCTGTGGGGCTGAAATGTAAGTTTGAGCGGAAAGTTGAAACGCTCTAAAATCGGCCCAAGGAAGTAGACAAGCAAGGCTCCAATGCCCACGCCAGAACCTAGACCGAAAAATGAGGCCAATAGATCGTAGACAGCTCCCTCGAAGAGATACATCAGGATAAGATGGCGACGTTGCACTCCAATGGCCCTTGCCATGCCCATTTCAACGCGGCGTTCTGCCGCCAGCAGCACAAAAATCAAGAAGATCAATAGCAGGCCAATCGCCAATGCAAAGAGCGCGAAGAGGGAAAAGACGCGGGAGAAGAGGTCTTGCGCTTTCTGCGAAATTTGGGTGCCGGTTGCTTTCACCTCGCTCACATGCACATCGTTCGGTATCTGATTTTCCAGGTCATGCGCTACACTCTCCGAAAGACCAACGCCGTTGACCCCGCCACCGCCGCGATTGGATATGTAAATCTGTGTGATATCGTCATAGCGATTTTCGATGCTGCGAAATGTTTGCGCATTACTCAGGATATATGGCGCGCCCCCTACGAGGCCGCCATCTACAACGATTGCGACTACCTGCATCTGATAACGCTTGCCCGGCCAGCGTTTTGAGTACAAATAGATCAGGTCTCCGGCATGAGCATTGAGCAGTTGGGCCGATGTCTGGTTGAGATAGATTTGATTTTCCCCAAGTGCCGCAATGGTGAGCTGCCTTTTGCTGTTAACATCCGTCATGCCCCCAAAGCCCTGTTCGCTGCCGGGGATGATGGCCAGGGCCGTGACCTTTGAGCGTACCTGGCGCGAGGTGGTGTCCGCTATAAGTAGATTGGGTTCGACCAGTGCGGCCGCGACTGCCGCGATATCCGGGTCATGTTGAGCAAAATCATTGATTTGATAGTACACGCCATCGGGAAAAAATCCCAGGTCTCCATGCCCGCCATCGATTATCTCATCCACATTACCCAGGTTATACACGGCGACACTTTGCACTGCACCCGTGATCACGTCGCCCGTCGCCAGTACACTGGAAAGCAGGGTAGTCGAGAGCATGAGGGCAAAAATAATCAGCCACATCTGGGTGCGCCGGCGAGGGATATTGCGCACGCCAATCTTAAAGAAGATGGCATTGCTCAGTGCCAGTAGCAGCACTACGCCGATAATGACGAGCGTAGTCGTTAAGAGTATACTGGTGAGCGTATCAATTGGTATGCCAAAAATTTGTGTCATCGCGTGCTCTGTAATGTCTTATAGAATAGCTCTGCAATTTGTGTATAGCCAAAAGTACTGGGATGCAGTCCATCATCGCTGATGTATTCGGGATGGTTACGCAGCTCAGACCATTGTGAATACAGGTCTACCAGTATTACGTGGTGACGTTTCACGATGGTTGCTATGCTTGTGTTATACGCCTGTATCTGCGTAAAGAGCGTTTGGGGGTCGCTCGAACTGAAATAGGGCAGAAGTGTAAGGTCCGGCACGTTGGCGATAGCAATACGCGCACGTGGCGCTGCCGCCTGGATGCGGCTCACCAGGAGGTCAAGGTCATGGGAATAGCTATCGAGTGGGACATTATTCGCCAGGTCGTTCACCGCCAGCCAGACCGTTACCAGGTCGGGGTGGGCATCGAGGGCCACCGGAACTTCAACGTTGAGCGCCTGGTGTAATAGTACACCGGGTATGCCAAGGTTGACGAGACGAACGCCAGAGCCAAATTTTGCTGAAAGGTCGGCGGGCCAGTTTTGTGTCTGTGGATCATCGGCACCAATACCAAAGGTATCAGAGGCTCCAATTGCCACGTAGGTCAGGCGAGCCCTGGGAGCCTGCTGCACAACTACCTGGCGAGAACCTGTGCCAGGAGAAGCGTTATCAGCAAGAGAAGAGCTACAACTTGCAAAAAAAAGGCAAACACAACAGAGCGCAATGGCCAAAAGCAGAGCTCTCTTCCATGCGCTATTTTTAGCGTATTTCCTTGCGACACCTATACGCTTTAACTGATGCTGCTGAAAAGTGTTAACGAAGCAATGCACTGATCAAAGAAACGAGGGCAAAGAGCACCACAAAGGCGATGGTCATGTTAAAAATCAAACGCTCTACGCCACGCCGTGTCTTGAATACCGAGCCAGCACTACTGCCGCCAAAGGCACTACCCAATCCTGCTCCACGTACCTGTAGCAGAATGAAGATGATGACGGTTATGCAGAGGATGATCTGCACTGTGCGGATTGCTGGAAGCCACTGAGCCAAGATATATTCCTCACTTTCGTGTTTTTCGCTGCTTACTTATCTATTGTTCTGTTGGTTTCGGAGTGATTATATCACACAACAATAGATACGTCGAGAAGTTGCGATTGTCGAAAACAGCCTTCATTAGACGCTGCCACGAAATCCATGCTATACTGGCTTCGTAGCATGTAACCGGGCAGAGTTATTTACAAATGTTTGCATGGAGAGAAAGTAGAAATGACCACAGGTGAACGCACTCCTCAAGAATCCTCTGGCCTCAAAGGGACACAAGAGAAGATCACAGAACTCCACCGCCTGAAAGCGGAAGCCACGCTTGGCGGTGGCCCCAAGCGCATCGAAGCACAACATAAAAAAGGCAAACTGACAGCACGCGAACGGCTTGACCTGCTGCTCGATCAAGGCACGTTTAACGAATTGGACATGTTTGTGACACATCGCTCCACAGACTTTGGATTGGAGGATCAAAGGATTCCTGGCGATGGTGTTGTGACAGGCTACGGACAGATCGATGGTCGCCTGGTCTACGTCTTCTCGCAAGATTTCACGGTCTTCGGCGGTTCGCTTTCCGAGGCTCATGCTGAAAAGATTTGTAAGATTATGGACCTCGCCATGAAGAACGGGGCACCGGTGATTGGCCTGAATGATTCAGGTGGAGCACGCATCCAGGAAGGCGTGGTGAGCCTTGGGGCATACGCGGATATTTTTTTACGCAACACGCTGGCCTCCGGCGTTGTGCCGCAAATTTCGGCCATCATGGGGCCATGCGCGGGCGGTGCAGTCTACTCTCCAGCCATCACCGACTTTATTTTTATGGTGGAGCAGACCAGCTATATGTTCGTGACCGGCCCCAACGTATTGAAGACTGTGACCCACGAGGATGTTACCTTTGAAGACCTGGGTGGGGCGATGGTGCATAATAGCATGAGCGGTGTCGCCCATTTTGCCTGTCCTGGTGAACCCGAATGCATACGCATGATACGCACGCTGGTGGGCTTTATCCCATCCAACAATCTTGATGATCCGCCATATTACACACCCGTTGACTCATCCACACGCACCGAAGTGGCACTGGACAGCATCATTCCCGACAATCCAAACAAACCCTACGATATGAAGGCAGTTATCGGCTATATCGTGGACGATGGCGACTTTTTTGAGGTACAGGAACACTTTGCAGCCAACATTATTGTGGGCTTTGCTCGTCTGAATGGCCGCTCGATAGGCATAGTGGCCCAACAGCCTGGAGCTTTAGCCGGCGTACTCGACATCAATTCGTCGGATAAGGCGGCACGCTTTGTACGCTTCTGCGATTGCTTCAATATTCCGCTTATTACCTTTGTGGATGTCCCCGGTTTCCTGCCAGGGGTGAGCCAGGAGCACAACGGCATCATCCGCCACGGCGCAAAATTGCTCTATGCCTACTGCGAGGCCACGGTGCCCAAGATTACGGTGATTACGCGCAAGGCCTATGGCGGAGCCTATGATGTGATGAACAGCAAGCATGTGCGAGGCGACATTAATTATGCGTGGCCCACGGCGGAAATCGCGGTGATGGGTGCGGAAGGCGCGGTCAATATCCTGTTCAAGGACGAGATCGAGAGAGCCGATGACCCCGATCAGCGGCGCAAGGAGCTGATCGAGGAGTATACCGAAAAGTTTGCCAACCCCTACATCGCGGCCAGTCGCGGCTATGTCGATGAGATCATCGAGCCGCGCTACACGCGCACCAAGCTGATTACGGCTCTGGAGATGCTAAAAAACAAGCGAGACACCAACCCACCGAAAAAGCATGGGAATATCCCGCTCTAGATATAGAAGCACCAGCATGGCGGAGGCAAGCGCCGCCACTACTATAGACGAAATGCCCATCGTGCTCGTGTATAGTAGTGGCGGCGCTTGCCTCCGCCATGTCGACCTTGCAACAGCCCTGTGTAATGAGTGTTACAGTATTGCAAATCACTAACCCCTGTGGTATGCTTCCTTCAGCCCACTTATATTTTGTTGAGAGGAGTCGAAGTGACCGAAGAAGAAAGAAGTGCTCTACGCTTAATCTTCCGCGAAGAGGTGAATAGTGCTGTCTATGCAAGCGAGCAACGCATAGGCGAGCAGGTTGACACTGGCTTAGGTGGCATGAATGAACGGCTTGATACACTTGGCACAAGCTTAGGCAGCTTGAGTGAACAGCTTGAGACTGGCCTGGGTGGTATGAATGAGCGTATCACCCACCTTGAGAGTATGGTTACGCAAATGGCAGAGCATCTCAAGTTGCTGAGAGCTGGTCATAGGGAACTGAAAGGCGATCTTCTGGATGTAAAAACCGAGCTTGGACAGATTGAGTCAGTTCTGAATGAAGTAAGCATTAAGATCAACGATATCGAGCGCAGTCAGTATAGCCTGGAGACCAAAGTAGAAGAAAATATCAAGGGAATCTGGCGTGATGTGCAACGCATGTTTGCTAATCTTCAAACCTTCACAAAAGAATTTAACGCTATAGTCAAGAATACTCACGCCCGGCTTGATTTGCATGAAAACACACCCATCGGTGAAACTCATCCAGGTTCAGCAGCATAGTTTTATTTCTATAATTTGAGAAGAAACGGTGAGGATGGTGCTTTTCTCCAAAAAGCACCATCCTCACCGTTTCTTCTCAAATTATAAAACCTGTTTTAGTGAACGTTGGAGGTTGCGGGTAACTGGCTCTCTATCCAGCGTTGGAGGGCTTCGCCACTCTCAAACGAGACGATCAGCGCGTAGCGCGGCTCCGGGCCTGGATGCCAGGCAGCATGCCACAAGCGTTGCGAGTCGATAACGATCTGGCGATTTCTGGGCATCGAGATACGGGACTCGGTGCTGGGATCGTCCTTGTCCTCGCGCAGAATCATGTATGAGTTGGGGTCGTCCGAGAGTTGTAGCCATGTACGCACCACCCAACCCTCGCCATCGGGATTGAGACGGTTATTGTCGTCGAGATGCAGATTATGGATTGCCTCCGCCTCCGTGTTGGGGTTGAGCTTGATGATACGAACTCGCCCAAAATTGGCTCTGACATGCTTGGCCCACTGCACTAATGTGGGACAGATTTCAGCATTTTTCGTCCAGATGCCGTCTTTATCAGGTTTTCCATGATCCCAGAAGCCGCGGCATTCCATTTCGCCGAACGCAGAGGCGATTGGCGCAAAATTGGTATCCCCACCGCTCTTCCAGTCCATATATTCGAGGGCCATCCATTCCTCTTTGGGAACCGGTGGGCCATCGTAATCGCGCAGAACAGCAAAGCCCTTCTCTTTGATAATATCGAGTTTAACGTGCATGAAGTAACTCCTTATTGAACAGTTTTCAGGAATGTGGTATCAACGAGCCTGACTCGTTCTTCCATGGAAGTGCCAGGCAGACCAATGTAGACATACAGTCGGTTGTCAAATGTCCGTTGATGCCGGGAAAGAGGCCATCAGGTTGGATGAACACAGTGTATATTTTTAGTGTGTACGCATCAACCTTTCCCCAATTGTACCATAAGTTGGCTATGAGGTGTTACATATGGGCTATTGGTTCACAAGGCTGTTGCAAGGTCGGGAATACAATAACCACCGACATGGCTGAGGCAAGCGCAGCCACTACTATACACGAACGGCGGCATGGCTGAATATAGTAGTGGCTGCGCTTGCCTCAGCCATGCCGACCTTGCAACAGCCCTGTATTGGTTCACAGAGTCTGCGCATAATATGGCGACCCTTGTAATCGCCTTACCATCGTATCTCACCTTGTGGGGACTTTTTTAGCTCTGAGAGCCACCCAATATCTCTCTCATGATAGGGACGATAACAGTCTTTATAGGACGCGACGCAGCGGCCAGAGCAAGACCTCTTGTCGATGTGCGTAGTGAAGCAATGGCGATGTATCAGGCAGATGAATGTGATGAGCGCGAGCCAGGGTATCAGACTGTATTTCAAGTTCGGCTAGCTGAAGTGGCCAGCGTCTGTGGTGAATATCTCCGCGGTACACATGGTCGCGATTTACCACTGTGTAGAGACAGTAGCGTTCAGTGAGCCAGTACTCAAGGGTGGCAGGTTGGGCAAAGGCAACTGGTGCAATCGGCCGGTACCTGGCCATATACTCGGCAGGAAGTGCGCCGCGGTGGCTGCGGCGGCTCTGATAGTGGATGGTGTCATTCACGCGCTGGCAGCGCATGTTCGCGTGAAAGTAAGGCAGGTGGAATAGCCGGCGGGCGAGAGCGACTGCGACACGACTGGCGGCATCCAGGCTGAAGAAGTAGACGCCAGGGACGCCGTTCACTGTCACGTAGGTTCGAAGATTGAGTTCGGGAAACGCGGACAGCCCAGCTACAGGCGGTACGCCACGTGGTCGAACGTTGCTCATGCGAAATGGGACAATACCGACCCAGGCCTGTCCTTCGAATGTATCAAGCGAGAGCACGGAGGGAATGAGCGGGCGCAGTACTGCTGGCACAATAGGCTTGTGAACAAAGAGCAACTCATGCCAGGTCTGTGTCATGATCCATGGATCTCGTGGTAAAGGCCATGGTCTATGGTCAACGGCACGAAGAATTGCGCTCGCGTTCATCTACACTCCTTTCAAACTGCGAGTTCTCACTTCCAGACGTAATCAAAGCAAACAAGCTTGAGATCCTCGCGTTTAATGGGTGTCTTGCTCTCATTCGCAACACCGTCAGCAGTATCCTGGCTTACTGTATCCGAACCTATGCTCTTGACTGCTGCCAACAGTTCCTCAACCCTGCTATTCTCCAGAAAACCATCATACGCCTTCTTCAGAGCTTTGATATAGACGCCGGGCTGAGGCTCATTTAATTGTTGGATAGCGGCGATGATTTCCCTGCGACTGACGGCAGGGTTATTGATGTAGCTTCTCAGGGTGGTGGCGATCGTCTGCTGGATGGGGTCGAGCAGCCTGGGAGCTGCCTCTACCGCCACCTGCTCTTGGGAGGACTGTACGATAGAGGCGATCACCTGTTCTTGCAGGGCAAAGATGTCGACTTCGCCGGCCATTGGCACGACGCGCGGCGTATCCGGCTGGCACTGGATCAGGTTGGTGATGAGGTAGCGGTTGTCTTCGATACGTCCACCCCGCCAGTCTGCTGACAGGTCGATGTAGCGCCAATAGTGGTGCTTTTTTTCTCTTCCTGGCTCTCGCCCGTGCTCCTGGGCGGTGAAGGAGAAGAACACGCCCTTCGCCTCTTGGCGCATGAGACCGCTGTGGATGCCGTCTGGCAAGTCTTCCAACTGCTGGCGCATGTCAGCGTTGAGCAAGCCCTTCAGGCTTTGCAACAGGAATTCGCTGCTGACCAGTTCCACGAACTGCTCTTGCTCTTCGACCACCTTGCCATCCTCTTCCTCAATACGGCGCAGGGTGTTGAAGTTCTGGGGGTGAACCACCTCTCCCAGGATGCTGGTATCCAGCAGCCCACTGCGGTCAATGGCGGCAATTTTGAGTGAGAGGCTCTCTACCAGGCCGAGCAACTTTTCCAGCCCGTCGTCGGGGAACATATTCATCACCCACAAGGTCTCGAAACTGGTGCCGATGCGATCAATGCGCCCGGCGCGCTGCACCATACGGGTTGGGTTCCAGTGCAGATCGTAGTTGATGAGCACGCCGCAGTCCTGCAGGTTCTGCCCCTCGGAGAGCACGTCGGTCGAGATGAGCAGGTCTATTTCCTGGTCACTGCCAACGACCTCGCTCCTATGGTTGGCAAGCGGCGCGAAGTGGGCGACCAGGCGGGTGCGCTCCCTGACATCGGCTCCACTGTCCATACGCCGCATGTGAGGCTCTCCCGCCATAGCTCTCCACAGGGCGGCATCGCTCTCATCGTTGCGCAGTTGCTGGTAGAGGTAGCGAGCCGTGTCCTTGTAGTAGGTGAAAAGCAGCACTTTTTGCCCTTTGAGTTCTCCACCCAGGAGCTCCTTGAGCTTGGCGAGCTTGGCATCGTTGGAGGGAGTAATGGCGGCGATGTGCTGCCAGACTTCACGCAGGGCGTTCACGTCTTTGCGCAGATCATTATGCAGTCGCTTGAGATCATAGCGTGCCGCATCCAGCACGGGCAGGGCGTCGATAAACTGGCGTGCTTCCGTGTGGGCGTCCAACTGGTCAGAGAGCGAACTGGGGGTGGCGTCGTCCTCTTCATCTTCGCGCGAGAGATAGCGCATGGCCCTCTGGAAGCTGGTACTATCGAGCACCTTGCCTTCCAGGATGTAGCTTTCAAAGGTTTCCAGAAACTCCAGTGCCCGGCGCACGCTGATGCGGAAGGACTCGACACTGCTCTCAAAGCGTTTGAGGTAGCGACTTTTGAAGATGCCAACCAGGGCCTCTTCGCGCCCCTCTTCAAACTGGTCGCGGGCCACCCCCTGCTTCTTGTAGGTTTCCAGGCGGTAGGGTGCCAGCTTCAAGCCCTCGACGCGGCTGACCACGCTGCCATAAATCCCCTGATAGGTGGCCTCTAAATTGTAGCGAATGGTTTTGAGTCTGCGTGTCGGCCACCTGATGACTTCGCCGTTGATGGTGGCATGGGGGTAGGCTTCTTGAATGAAGGGGCGCGTGCGGCGGATAACTACCTCTTCCAACAGATTGAAGAGGGCGATGCCGCTCTCCTGCTGCCGACCGGCACGCCGCGCTGCCTGGAAGTAGCGCTGCAGGTCGCCGATACCGGCTGCCGCGAAGTAGCTGCGGTCGCCT
>Ga0209283_10001535_pt1 | contig 12578 bp, 10 predicted proteins | sample CZO8metaG_2_FD_188354 | JGI IMG/M metagenome (GOLD analysis project Ga0209283, IMG submission 188354) | Vadose zone soil microbial communities from the Eel River Critical Zone Observatory, Northern California, USA - CZOApr15con2H1.8 metaG... | ecosystem: Environmental > Terrestrial > Soil >...
CATAGGTCAGATAACCCAGCTTCCGTCACCCTCGTGTAGCCTCGTACCCCTGGTCTGAGCGGAGCGATGGATCATGGACGGCGACCTCGGGCCCTATGACGTTGTCGACGTCCGGCTGCGCGCAGCTGACACGATCATCTTCGTCGACTTCTCGCTTTTCCGCTGCGCGTGGCGGGCCGTTTGGCGATCGCCAGAACGCGCCGACTTCTGGAGTTGGCTCCTGGCGTATCGGCGCCGGAGCCGACCGCTACTCATGGAGGCGATCGCTACTCACGCTTCGAGCGCGGATCTCCACGTGCTTCGAAGCCCTGGCGCGCTCAGGCGGTTTGTCACGCGCGTGGAAGGCGGTGGCGCCGGCGCCTGAGACAGGTCGATCAGTTGCCGCTTGTCCCGCGGTTGACCAACCAGATGGCGAGAATGGCCAGCGCCATCGACAACAGGATCGAGCCGGTGAGCTTTTCTCCGGCCAGCGCCCATCCCAGCAGCACCGCCACGATCGGGTTCACGTACGTGTGGGTTGCGACCAGCGTCGGCGGGTAATGCTTCAATAGCCACGCATAAGCGCTGAACGCCGTCAGCGATCCGAAGAAGATGAGAAAGAGAAGCCCGAAGAACGATTCCGGCAATACACGGCTGAACTGAAGCGCGTGATGCTCGCCTCGGATGAGCCCGCCGGCCAGCAGCATCAAGGAGCCGTACAAGAGCGGCATGGCGGCATTCAGGGTGGAGCCGTCTGCCGGTTGCAGCTTGCGGGAGTACACGATGCCGATCGACCACGCGACGGCGCTGACGAGCACTGCCACGAGCCCGACCAGTACCTCCGGCTCGGCGGACACGTCCGGCCGGAACAGGAGCGCGACGCTCGCCGCGCCCAACGCCAGTCCGGCCCACGTCGTCCCGCGCGGCCGCGGCCCGAGCCTCAACAGCGGCAAGAGGAGGGCCACGATCGCGGGCTCGATGGCGATCACCAGCGCCGCCACTCCGGAGGGCACGTTCATCTCCGCCCAGTGCAGCAGCCCATGGCTGACGAAGAAAAAGAGGAAGCCGAGAATGATCCCGGCGCGCAGTCCCTGGCGAGTCGGCCGTTCTCCTTTCCACAGTGCCCACGCGAGGAGGATGGACCCGGCAACCAGATGCCGGGTCGCGGCGGTGAACAGCGGCGGAATCGACTCGACCGCGTAGCGGATGGCGAGGAACGTCGAGCCCCAGATCACGTAGATGGCGAGAAAAGCGGAGATCGCTTCGATCCGGCCGGATCGCACGGATGGAACGGCAACGCGCCGGAGCATGGGCAGAGCCTGTCTCAGGAGCGGCGGTGGCGCAAGGACAAGGTCGGGGCGTTTTCAGCCATCACCGAGGCCGACGGTCCCGGGAGTTGCAGCCACAATCGCGGTCGGCAAGTAACCTGAAGCCGTCAGCGTGGACTGCCCAGCGTCACGACGGTCGGAGCTGAAACGACGCCGAAGTTCCCATCATGCTGGCGCCCAGGACAATGGCTCGTTGTGTGGTCATGCGCTTCTTCTTTCCGGGGTGGAGATGCGGCCGGAAATTCGTGAAGCCGCGCTACCAGCGACCGGCGCACGGTCCCACGCGGTCGCAACCGGGTGCGCGTCCTCGTCAGAAAAGGGAGCGATCGGAACGATTGCCACCCGCCCCCAGACCACGAAGGCCACAAGCGCCGCGAGGGCCAGGTTCATCGAGGAGAAGCCTGTGCTGGCCGCGCTCGCCGGTCGAGATCATAGGTCAGATAACCCAGCTTCCGTCACCCTCGTGTAGCCTCGCACCCCTGGTCTGACGCGCTGCCGCTGCGCTCTCTCCTGGCGAACGAGATCGAACTGCTTCAACGGCTCGGCGGGCAGATCGCTCCGCGCCTCCTGTCTTCGGGCGAATTCGATGGTGCGCCATGTATGTGGACCGAGTGGTGCGAGGGAGTCCAAATGGGGCATCTTTGCGCGGTGCGGCAGCTTGATGCCTCGTTCGATCTGTCGGCGCGCATCGAAGTAAGCCTCTCGGTCCTCCGTGCCTATGAGATCCTTCACGGCTGCGATGTCGTCCATGGGGATGTCAACCTTAAGAATGTGCTGATCACGGCCGACGGCACCGTGCGCTTGGTGGACTTCGGCCTCGCGCGCGTTGACACCGCCTACGAGCAGGGGTGGCTGGCCGGGGTATGACACATGGTGGTTCAGTAGATTGACGGATTCGCATCGTCGGTGCTAACCCCCGCCTCGCCATTCGCGCCTTTGAAGTCCACCGGAGGGGAAATTCACATGAACTGGAAATCTGCTTTTCGGCTTCTCGGTGTGTTGTCAGCGCTCAGTGCGTTCCGTGTCAACGCCACCCCGGTCGAGGCGACCTGGGACACCGATGAACTCCGGACAACGCCCGTTCCACACCGCTACATCCACGGCCTCATTCGTTCCCACGTCAAGTTCCAGGTCCTTCTACCCGTCTCATGGAATGGAAAAATCGCCATCTTCACCCGCGGCTTCTCGGGAACAGAGCTCAGCACTGGCGCCTTTCAGACGGCCGCCGTCACGAGGGGCTACGCCTTCGCCTCGTGCGACGAGGGCTGGTTTCGCCCGACGATCAAGGACAATCCGCAGGACGACTACTACGAATCACGCCAGAGTCTCGTGGAGCTGACGGTCTACACCAAGGCGCTCGTGCTGATGCAGTACGGACGAGCCTCCTCGCGCACGTTGCTCGTTGGAAGCTCCAACGGTGGCCACCACACCCGGTGGATGGTCGAGGCGTATCCGCTGATGTTCGACGGCGGCATTTCGGGGTTCGGCTACAACTCGCAGCTGACCCAATGGGGCAGCGTGGCCCGGGTGGTGCGCAACTACGACGTCATCGCGCCGCGCATCGACGACATCATCGCGGAGCGCGCGAGGAACCCGCAGTGGGACCCCTTCAGGGAGCGTTTGTCGCCGCCGCTCACGGACGCGCAACTCACGGCGTTGCGCAACATCTACGACATCCCGATGCAGCTCACCAACGGTTTCCGATACAACGACGGCCGCTGGTTCGGCTCCGAGGCGAACTGGAAGAGCAATTACAACGCCCTACTCGGTTACCTTCGCGATTCCGTACCTCGATGGGACGAGACGTACCGCGGAGGCCGTCCGACCGACGCGGAGGTCAAGCTCTGGAATCCATTGAACAGCCCGGCGTACATCCAGATCGACCTGCGACGAGAGGATTGCTTCGGCCATTTGGCCCGACCGCTCATCATCATGCACGGGGCGGCCGATCCCATCGTCGGCACGGGCGAAGCCGAGGGATACAAGAACCTCGTCGCGAACACCATCGGACGAAGGGAGGCGGAGAATCTGCTGGGCGTGTATTACATCCCCGGCATGGGGCACGGCGGAACGCAGTATGACAACCTGATCCCCGCACAGATCGACGCCCTGGAAGCTATGATCGACTATCAGCAGAGCAACGGGAGGCGTGGAGCGCCTCCTCCCGCCTTCATCGGGATCTACCCGCGCGAGCCGGTCACGGGCCCCGGTACCAGCCTTGGTTTCTACGACCTGCCGGACCATGAGCACGACGATGACGATTAGGACGCATCCCACACCCGGTGGGAGCTAAGTAGGCGAGGTTCGATCGCATTCGGTCGGCCGTCGGTTGAAAGATCGACGGCCGATCCCGTTGTGATCTGAAGCTCGAGAGGCTCGTTTCACGAGTGGCTGAGCTCCTGGTCAACAGAGGCGCTGAAGGGAATAACGCGCGAGGAGTTATTGTCGAGGCTCCTGGCCTAGTTCGGAAGCTTAACGGATCGGCAGTGTGAGCGACTCCTCCACGACTGGCGCTCCGCTAAAGCAAAGCCCGATCCAGGCTGCAATTTGTTTTCCGGGGCTTTTAAATCAAAGAATCAAAACCGGAGGGTTCCGACAGGTCGGCCAGGCATACAGTGCTGTGTACGGTGTCGGGCGCTTTCTGCTGACGCCCGCGCCCGCCACTCCAGATCACCAACACCGGCGTTGGGTTAGTAGAGATTCTTGGCACTGTGCATCCGAGCGGAATCGCATCGTGTTGTTAAAAACAATGGAACAACAGGAGGGCAATCTGGCAGATGGGCCATTCCCTCGGGCTAAGTGTTGGAGTCATCCAAAGCGACGAAAAGCTTGCCCTTGATCATTTCGAGCGCCGCTTTCGCGATGCGTGGAGTCGAGTCGCATACTTTGTCTTGGATGACATCAATCAGCTCGATGGTCTCTGCGACCTCGAACCGTGCGTGGTCGAGATCGTCCCGCGTGTGGTCGAGGTCGTCTTTCAAATTTTTCACTATCCGCTCCCTCATTTTTGCATTGAGCTTCTTGGCTTTCATCGGACTGCTTCTTGCCTGGGTTTCCATCTTCGCTCCCCTTTTGGGTGGCTGGTTGGCACTCCCGGGTCGCCACCTTCCCCGGGTGGGTGAAGCCCTCGCCGTTTCTTCGGTGAGGCCTCAGCCCCCTCGACTTCTCCCGGGAAGGCGTCGAGGTGAAAATAGAATCGCCGCTGCCACGGGTGGTCCACGATCGCCCCGGCCGCTGCCATAGCCCGCGCGCAAGTTGTGCGTTATGCAGCGTGACCACCGGCCAATTCCGGCCCTATCTTCGGACCGCGCACGAGACTCATCGTCTAGGCCATAGCGTCGGGGTCGACTGCGAATCGCTTGGTGGCTCGGATCAGCTCCCGGCTGAGGTTCGCGTTGACGGCGTGGCCCGCCTCGTCAACGACCACGAGATCAGCGCGCGGCCAGACTCTCTTGAGCTCCCATACGCTTGCAAGGGGAGCTTGAAAATCAAAGCGGCCGTTTACCAGGACCTCAGGGATGTCGGCAAGCGCGTCGGCGCCGCGGGCACGTCGTCTTGCCAGGCACCGTCCGATCCCGCGTTAAAGCGGGCAGGGGCAAGAGGCGGACCAGGACAGAAGGTCAGATAATCGGCGATCTGTAAACTTCGATGCTCCCTTGCCTCACCGGAACTGTCGTGGCAGGCCCTGCGGCCGCGCTACGCACCGGCCTCGCAGGGGAATTCAAGGCGTATGGACGAGGTCTGGGTCTTCCCGATCGTCGCGGCTTTGATGGCGCTACTTCCTGCGGGTAATCGTCGCTACTTAGTCGCTAGTCTGCCCGGTCAGACCCATCGGGGAATACAGCAAAGTAGGACCGAAATTCCCCTCCGATGAAGCTGAAGCCTCCTGCGGCATAGATCGTGTCGCCGTTGATCGCAATGAGACCGATACTACCGTTCGGGTTGGGGTTCCAGTCTGTGGCAAGACCGGTCGAGGTATCCACTGCCGCGAAGTAATTGCGCGACTGCCCTCCGATGAAGGTGAAGCCTCCTCCAGCATAAAGCGTGTTGCCGCTGACCAGGAGCGAATATCCCCATTCATTCGGGTTGGGATTCCAGTCGGTGGCAAGGCCGGTTGAAGCATCCAACGCCGCAACGCCAATGCGCGGTTGCCCACCGATGAAGTTGAAACCTCCTCCCACGTAGACAGTATCGCCGCTCACCACAAGCGAAGTGACAACATAACTTGGGTTGGGGTTCCAGCCGGTAGCAAGGCCGGTGGAAGCGTCCAGCGCAGCAAGGCGATTGCGTGGTTGTCCCCCGATGAGCCTGAAGTTTCCTATCGCATAAACGATGTCGCCGTTGACCACGATAGAAGAGACAATGTCATCCGCGTTTGGATTAAAGTCCCTGGCAAGACCACTCGAGGCATCCAGCGCGGCAATGCGATTGCGCGGTTGTCCCCCGACGGAAGTGAAATATCCTCCCGCGTAAACGGTGTCGCCGCTAACCGCGAGCGACTGCACCCACTGATTCGCGTTTGGGCTCCAGTCCGTGGCGAGGCCGCTTGAAGCATCCAGCGCCGCAATGTTGTTGCGCGATTGCCCCCCGACAGAGGCGAAGAACCCTCCTACGTAGATGGTGCTCCCGCTCAACGCGAGCGAACTGATGATTGGATACTGGAGCCCCTCATGACCGGGCTCGGGGTTGGGGTTCCAGTCGGTCGCGCGGCCCGTGGAAGGATCCACCGCCGCAAGGAGATTTCGATTCTGGCCTCCTAGACTGGTGAAACCTCCTCCCGCATAAACAGCATCACCGTTGATCGCTAGCCTGGTGATCCCGGTATTCGGATTGGGGTTCCAGTCAGTTGCAAGACCAGTGGACGCATCCAGCGCCGCAATGCCACTGCGTGGTTGTCCTCCAATCGAGTTGAAAGCTCCTGCCGCATAGAGGGTTTTGCCGTTGATTGCTAGCGAGTAGACGCTCCCAATCGCGTGCGGGTTCCAGTCCGTGGCAAGACCAGTGGAGACATCCAGCGCCGCGAGGTTATAGCGTGGTTGCCCTCCGATCGCGCTGAAGAGGCCTCCCGCATAGACCGTGTTACCGCTGACGAATATCAGATAGACAATCGGAGGGTACGGGGGAATGCCACTCGGGTCGGGGTTCCAGTCAGTGGCAAGGCCCGTGGAGGCATCTAGCGCGGCAATGCTTCTGCGCCGTTGCCCCCCGATGAAGGTGAAACCTCCTCCCACGTAGACCGTGTTGCCCTGGACCGCGAGCGCACCGGAAGAGTTGTCCCCGGGTGCGGTTAACGGACCCTGCGGGTAGGGGTTCCAGTCTGTAGCAAGCCCGGTGGAGACGTCCAGCGCGGCAATGCCGTTGCGCTCCTGCCCTCCGATAAAGCTAAAACTTCCTTGCACGTAGATGATGTTGTCGTTGAGCGCGAACGAGTTCACCCCTCCGCCATTCGGGTTGGGGTTCCAGTCCGTGGCAAGCCCGGTGGACGCATCCAGCGCAGCAAGGTTATTGCGTGGTTGCCCTCCGATGGAGCTAAAGAATCCTCCCACGTAGAGGGTGTTGGCGCTCGCGATCAGCATATAAATGATCCCATTCGGCCTTGGGTTCCAATTAGGGTCGGGCCTCCCGTTCGGAAGAATTTTCGCGAGTCCGTTAATTGCCACGGACCCTATTTGGGTGAAGCCGCCGGCAACGTAGAAGGTTCTAGGATGAGCGGGATCAGCAGTAACGGCGGTAATGCCACCGTTGACTAGTGGCCACGCAGCAAACCCGGGCTTTCCTCCTGTAACCGGGTCCAACATCGCGGCCGAGCCAGCCGGTGGACCTACCTGTGTGAAGTCGCCGCCCAAATAGAGCGTGCTGCCAATCTGCAGAAGCGCATTGACTGGACCATTGACGACGAAAGGGACGGTGGACGAAATTTTGAGCGTGAGTGTGGTCTCGGTTGAGCCAGCCGCGTTTCGCGCCGCGACGGTGTAGTCGAGAGTTGGCGTGAGGGCAGTGGGTGTTCCGGTTAGAACGCCGGTGCTTGAGCTCAACGTCAGTCCGTCGGGAAGACTCGGACTGACGGAGTACTCGGTCGGCATGCCCCCCTCGGAGTAGGGCTCATTGGGCTCAATCTCCCTACCCTTCGCGTAGACGATAGGGTTGTGAGCATAGCCGAGCGCAGTCGGCGGAGCCTTACCTCGTATGAGATTGCTTCCGTGGCGAGTCAGCGCGGGCAGGCTGCGAACGGCTACGTCATCTTTGAAGGAGCAACCCACCCATAAGGAAGTTGTGAGGAAGAGCGCAGCATTGCGGGGCGATGAAATCATTTTCCCTCCCAGGGCCCGGGTCAGGTCTCACCGAAGTCTTCGGCCGTTTAGCTCCCTAAGCTCCGCGGATCCAGCGGCCTACCGGCCGTCACATCCTGTTGTGGTAGCCGCTTAACATCGAACTGTTACGATTGGGTTTCTAACCGAACATCAGGTGAATTGAGTTGTCGTCCCCGCGCAGCAGTTTCGGTTCCAGCCGAAAACGCCGTCTTGATGTTTTCGCGAGTGAGCACTTCGCTTCTCGAGCCGTGCGCCAACACCTGCCGCGGTGGACAGTACGTGGACCCCAGCACGGCGACAGTGGTGGGGGCCGACTCCCAAGGAGGGCTGATTCTCCGCACGACTGACGGAGGTATTACCTGGACGCGCCAATTGGCGGGGACCAGTCCTCTCTTAGGGGTCTCCTTCGTGGACGCCGACACGGGGACCGCAGTGGGCGCAGAAGGAACCATTCTGCACACCACCGACGGGGGTGCCACCTGGACGCTTCAATCCAGCGGGACGACGGTTCCTCTGTCCGGAGTCACCTTCGTGGACGCCAACACCGGGTGGGCGGTAGGCGAAGGAGGAACGATTCTCCACACAACCACTGGCGGCGAATGAACCTGGCCGTTGGCTTCCGAGGCCCTCGCCAAGTTCCGGCCCACGCGGGTTGCCGTGGAATGGCCGGCAGACTTGACCCGGGAGCGCTACGCCAAAGTTCTAGCTGGAACGCTGCCTCCCTCGCGAAACGAAGTCGTTCAGGTGGGCTTTCGTCTGGCCAACGAGTGGGCTTAAAGGAAGTCAACGGGATCGACGTCGCTGGGCGAATTCCTTACGAGGCGGTTGCGGCGTTTGCGAAAGCCCACGGTCAGGAGGGGCTGCTCGCCGGATCTTATCGGTCAGTCACGAGCGAAGAAGACGCGGCGTTCGTTGGAGAGAGACTGAGGACCGTCACCAACGTGAGAAACAATCTTCCAAGCATCGGGCGAATGCTGGTCGCGGGATTAACGCAGTCAAGCACTTAGAGGGCAGTCAGCTGGTTCGGGTGCAGTCGCATGAAACCTGCTGGGAATTTTGTTGAAACACTTTGACCGGCCATTTGGGGCGGTGCTACACGGCTAGCCGCGCCTATGACTCCACGACTCGATTTGCACCTTGCGCGCGTTTCCCTGATCGGTCTTTGCCTCCTCTGCGTTGCGGACAGCGCACCCGCCGGCAGCGTGCAGATCAGCGCAGACCCGTTCACCAACCCGGGCAGTCAACACATGACCGAAGTAGAGCCGCACATTTATGCGTACGGCTCCACCATCGTCGGGGTATTTCAGCAAGGCCGCGTTTTTGATGGGGGCTGCAGCGACATCGGCTTCGCAACCTCGACCGACTACGGCCTCACCTGGCAGGCCGACTCGCTGCCGGGAATCACCGTCTGGGGCGGCGGAGGTCAATATCAGAGAGTGAGCGACCCGTCGGTGGCGTACAACGAGGCCTTTGGCGTTTGGCTGATCGAGACCCTTCCGTTTGACAACAGCCCTCACGAAATCTTCGTCAGCCGATCAGGCGACGGTTTGAACTGGGATAATCCGGTCACCGTCACCACCGGCGGCTCGTACTTCGACAAGCCATGGATAACCTGTGACAACTGGCCCACGAGCCCGTTCTACGGCAATTGCTACATCGAGTGGGACGACGCTGGCGCGGGCGACCTCATCCTGATGAGCACCTCGACGGACGGCGGCGCGACCTGGGGGCCGGCGTTGACAACAGCGGGCCAGGCGAGAGGCCTGGGCGGTCAGCCGCTTGCGCTCCCGAGCGGCAGATTGGTGGTTCCCTACGCCGGCGGCTCGGGCGTTCGGTCCTTCTTTTCCGACGATGGAGGCAACAGTTGGGGCTCCTCAAGGGCGGTGGCGAGCGTCAACGAGCACGGCGTGGCCGGGGGCATTCGCAACGCGAACCTTCCATCGGCGGCGATCGACGGCGACGGCACCATCTATGTGGCGTGGTCGGACTGCCGGTTCCGTACTTCGTGTCACAGCAATGACATCGTGTTCAGCACCAGCAGCGACGGCGAGACCTGGTCAGACGTCACCCGGATCCCTATCGACGACGTTGCCAGCATTGCCGATCATTTCCTTCCGGGGTTCGGCGCCGATCGAAACACTTTTGCGCCCAACGTTGGCCTGGCGGTCGTTTACTACTACTACCCAGACGCGAACTGCTCGGCCTCCACGTGTCAACTGACGGCGGGGTTCATCACTTCTCAAGACGGTGGTAACTCGTGGTCCGACCCGTTTGACGTTGGCGGCCCGATGTTGGTGAGCTGGATCGCAAATACCAACCAAGGTCGGATGGTGGGAGATTACTTCTCCACCTTCTACACCGACGACGGCGTTCCCCATCCGATCTTCGGCGCCGGGACCCCGCCTCTGGGCATGTTTTTCCAGTCGATGTATTCGACTTGTGTCAACTGTCCGTCTTCGTCGTCGAGGCAGGCGCCAATCGCCAGATCGAGCGAGGAGGTCGCACCGATCGCCGCCGAAGAGTGGCCAGCCGAAGCCGCGCAATCGCCAAGCGGGGCGCTGCGGGTCAGCGCTGAGGCCTACCGAGTCAACATTGGCGCAATCGTGCCGCTCAATGCGAGCGGACCCGCGGCGGAGAACGGTGCAGTGCGTTGGGAGGTGGAGGAGGGGGCCGCGGGCGGAAGCGTGAGCGGTGGGGGTGTTTACGCCGCTCCGCTATCCCCCGGGGTTTATCACGTGATCGCGAGCAGTGGCGCCGAGCGGGCCCGGCTGCCGATCAAAGTATTCACCGTCCGCTAGTCCGCGGCGCTTCTCACATCGTCAAAAAGACGCGGAATTGTGCCCCACCCTCTCGGGTCCAGGTAGCATGCGGCGCCCGGCGGGCCCTGCCAAAGCATCATGCCTTCCAAGTTTCTGTGACGCGTTTCAGGAGGGGCTCCACCGGGCTCGAGCTACAGAGGTCATCGGGTTGTGTGACGCGTTTTGCGAAACTCCGCTCCGGTGGAGCCGCGGACTGATCTGAAAAGGCGGGTCCACATTCTGTGACGCGTTTTGTGATCCGCGCGGCGATGGATCGATTCTTCATGGGAGCTTCTGTGATTCGCGTCGTGACGTCGGAGCCCATGTTTGGGCAGCACATCAGCGACGTTCTCCACCAACCCGACAGCCTTTCAAGATTTTTGCCCGGGGCAAAAGGGCGAGAAACATGTTCGTTTTCACAATGAACCGTTCACCGGTGTTCCCGAGGCAGCCCGCGCGCTCCCGAGCACCTGGTAGCGTCACGCGGTTATAGCCGGTGTAAACCAGACTGCCGCGGCCGAAGTGATGGTCAGCAGCTACCGAAATCGCCACCAGATGGCCCACTGAGTAAAACGATACATGTCCCATACGGTCAGCTTTACTTCAGATAGAATCACTTGGTCGGTGAAGTCTGACACCCGTAATGCGTCCTTCTTGTAGCGAGCCTAGAAACCTAGGCTTCAAGCGCAGCGCTACGGCACCGTCTCGATATCGAGCACAGGATGCAACTGGCCCTACTCGCCGCCAGTTGTCGTGTGGAGAATGGTTCCCACGCTGCCGACCGCCCACCCAGTGTTGGCGTCCACGAAAGAGACAGCAGTAAGCAAATAGCTCGTCCCGCTGGACTGGCTCGTCCAGTTGGCACCACCGTCGGTAGTGCGAAGAACGAGGCCGCCGGCGCCCACCACCGTCCCCGTGTTGGCATCCACGAAAGAGACGCCGTAAAGAGCCGCAGACGTCCCGCTGGATTGGCGCGTCCAGGTGACTCCGCCGTCCGTCGTACGAATGATGAGGCCGCCTCCAGAAACTGGGTCGCTGTCGTAGCCCACCGCGATTGCCGTGTTGGCATCCACGTACGACACCCCGTTCAAAACAAGGGAGTAGTTCATCCGGTATAAGATGTTGCCGATCTGCCACGAGGCACCGCCGTTCGTCGTCCTCACTGTGCTTCCCCAAAAAAAAGGTTGCAGATCCTGCCTGGAGTCGCCTACCCCGATTGCGCTCTGGGCGTCTGCGAAGGAGACCGCTCGGAGGGCATCAGCAAACTCCGCTGCGAGTGAGTACGCCCACGTGTTGCCACCATCGCTGGTGTGGAGCAAGACTCCTATGTCTATGCAATGGTGGGCGGCGATGCCGCGACACTTGCCCACGACGGCCCCGGTGTTGGCGTCCGCGAAGGACACTCCAGAGAAGGACGGTTGAGTGGGGAAGAAACAGGCGCACTCTGACACCGCCGGAAATGACTGGCGTGTCCAGCTGGCGCCGCCGTCGGCGGTGTGCAAAATGGTGTTTCCGCCCACGACCCACCCCAAGTTTGCGTCCACGAATGAGGCGGCGACGCCGCCATACCCCTGATCCGTCCAAGTGGCGCCTCCGTCCGTCGTGTGCAAAATCGTTCCTCCGACCGCCCACCCGGCGTTGGTGTCCACGAAGGAGACCCCGGAGAGATTGGTGGTCGTCCCGCTGGATTGGGGCGTCCAAGTGGCGCCACTGTCATCGGTGCGGAGAATCGTTCCTCGTCCACCCACCGCCCACCCCGTCTGGTCCGCCGCAAAGCGGACCCCTAGGAGTTCTTCGGTCGTTGCGCTTGGTTCGAGCATCCACGTGCCACCCCCATCAGCGGTGCAGAGAATTGTTCCTCCTGCGCCCACGGCGCACCCCCTGTTGGCGTCTAGGAAACCGACCCCGATAAGAGTACTGGTCGTCCCGCTGGATTGGCGCGTCCAGGTGGCGCCTCCGTCCGTCGTGTAAAGAATGGTTCCAGAGGCTCCGACGGCCGTCCCCGTGCCGGCGTCCAGGAAGGAGACCCCGTTCAGAGAATTGCTCGTCCCACTGGACTGGGGCGTCCAGGTGGTGCCGCCGTCGGTCGAGCGCAGAATGGTTCCAAAAGCGCCCACTGCTGTCCCGGTCTCGGCGTCGACGAAGGAGACCCCGTTCAGAGA
>Ga0209283_10001536_pt1 | contig 12577 bp, 11 predicted proteins | sample CZO8metaG_2_FD_188354 | JGI IMG/M metagenome (GOLD analysis project Ga0209283, IMG submission 188354) | Vadose zone soil microbial communities from the Eel River Critical Zone Observatory, Northern California, USA - CZOApr15con2H1.8 metaG... | ecosystem: Environmental > Terrestrial > Soil >...
TCTTGTTTGAGGGGGGACTCCCACCTTGAGGCGTCGGGCCTGGCGGAGCCAGTTCCCGCCGCACCCCCCTGCCGAGGGGGAGAGGGGACCGCAGCCTCGCCGTCGGCGCCGACCTCGACCACGGCGATCTCCGCCCCGGCTTGCACCGTCTGGCCCTCTTTGGCCAGGATCTCACGGAGGATGCCACTGACCGGCGACGGCACCTCGGCGCTCACCTTGTCGGTGTCGACCTCGAGCATCGGCTCGAACTCGACGACCTTGTCACCCGGTTTGACGAGCCACTTGGCGATCGTCCCCTCGTGGACTGACTCCCCCAGCTGCGGCATGACCACACGGGTCGTCTTGGGAGCCATGGCTAGAAGGCCGCGAGCTCTCTCACCGCGGCGGCGATCTTCTCGGGGTTGGGCATGAAGGCATCCTCCATCGCCGGCGCGTAGGGGATCGCGGGAACGTCGAGGCCGCCCAGCCGCTTTACCGGCGCATCGAGCCAGCGCCACGCCTCGTCGGCGATGATGGCCGCCACCTCGGAGCCCACCGAGACGCTGAAGTTGTCCTCGTAGAGAACGAGGCACTTGCCGGTCTTGCGAGCGGAGGCGATGATCGCCTGCCGATCCAGCGGGTACACCGTGCGCAGGTCGACGATCTCGACGCTCACGCCCTCGCCATCAAGGACTTTGGCCGCCTCCTGCGCGTACGAGACCATCAGCCCGTAACAGAACACTGAGATGTCGGTGCCCTCTCGCGCCGTCCGCGCGACCTGCAGGGGGATCAGGTACTCGCCTTTGGGCACCGGCTCTTTGAACATGCGATAGAGCCGCTTGTGCTCGAAGAACAGGACGGGGTCGGGGTCGCGGATCGACGCGAGCAGGAGGCCTTTCGCCTCATATGGGCTCGACGGGATGACGATCTTCAGGCCCGGCGTGGCGAAGCGAGCCTCGATCGACTGCGAATGGTAGAGCGCGCCGTGGGCGTGGCCGCCGAACGGTGCGCGAATCACAATCGGCACCGACCAATCACCATCGCTGCGATAGCGGAACTTCGCGATTTCGTTGGTGATCTGGTTGAACGCCATGTGGGCGAAGTCGGCGAACTGCATCTCGGCCACCGGCCGCTTGCCGGCGAGAGCGAGCCCGAGACTGACGCCCGCGATCGAGGACTCGGCGAGCGGCGTGTCGATCACGCGCGCCTCACCGAAGCGCTTGCGCAAACCGTCGGTGACCAGGAAGACTCCGCCTTTCTGGCCGACATCCTCGCCGAGCACCATCACCCGTTCGTCGCGCTCCATCTCCTCGGTGAGGCATGAGCGCAGTGCGGAGACCATGTTCATCTCTTCGGTCTCGACACCGGCCGATGGGTCGATGGCCTTGGGTACGTCCAGGCCGTACACGTTGGTGAGCGCGTTCTCGGGCGGAGCATCCGGTGACGCCATGCCCTGCCGCGTCGCCTCGGCGACCTCTTCCTTGACCTTCTCCTCGAGGGCCTCGACTTCTTTGGCGCTGAGGACGCCGTCGTCGAGCAGCCGCTTCTTGAAGCGCTCGAGGCAGTCGTTCTTGGCGAGCTGGTCGATCTCTTCCTGGGTTCGATAGCGCCGCTGGTCGTCCTCCGACGAGTGGGCGCCGAGGCGGTCGACGAGGCATTCGATGAGCGTCGGTCCGTGGCCCGCGCGGGCGCGCGCGATGGCCTCTTTGGCCACGAAGTAGCAGGTCACCGGGTCGCGGCCGTCGACGGTCACGCCCGGGAATCCGTACCCCGCCGCGCGCTGGGCGACGTGCTCCACCGCGTACTCCTTGTGGAACGGCGTGGAGATCGCGAAGCCGTTGTTCTCGCAGACGAAGATCTCAGGCAGCTTGTAGATGGCGGCGAAGTTGAACGCCTCGTGCGTGTCGCCTTCGGAACCGGCGCCTTCGCCGTAGTTGGTCATGACGACCTTGTCGGTGCCGTCCATCTTCAACGCGTAAGCGACGCCGGCGCCGTGCACCATCTGCGTCGCGACCGGCGAGCCGCCCGAGATGATGTTGAGTCGCGTGTCCGAGAAATGGCCTGGCGTCTGCTTGCCGCCCGAAGCAGGATCGGCAGGCTTGGCGAGCACCGAAAGCATGAGGTCCAGCGGGGTCGTGCCCATGCGCATGCAGAGCACGACGTCGCGGTAGTAGGGCGACACCCAGTCGTACTTCGGCTTCAGCGGCCAGCTCACGCCGATCTGCGCGGCCTCGTGGCCGGCGACCGAGATGATGAACGGCGCGCGGCCCTGCCGGTTGAGGACCTGGAAGCGGTAGTCGATCTGCCGCCCGAGCAGGATGAAGTAGAACCACTCCTTCAGAGTCTTCTCGTCGAGGTCGGTGTCGCGCCACGCGACTGGATCCTGGAACCGCCACTCGGGCGTGAACTCGGGCTCGTCCTTCTTTGCAGCCTGCTCGCGCGGTTTGGTTGTAGCCATCAGATGTGGATGGCCTTCCCGTCGACGGCCATCGCGGCTTCCATGACCGCCTCGCTCAGCGTCGGATGCGGGTGGATGTTGCGCCCGAGCTCCCAGGCGTCGCCCTGGAAGAGCTGCGTGAGCGCCGGCTCGGCGATCAGCTCGGTCGCCTCCGGTCCGACAATGTGGGCGCCCAGCAGCTGGCCCGTCTTCGCGTCCGCGACCATCTTCGCGAAACCGCCCGTCTCGCCGTGGATGATCGCGCGGCCGAGCGCGGTGAAGGGAAACTTGCCTGTCTTCACCTCGCGTCCCTGGTCGCGTGCTTGCTTTTCGGTCAACCCGACAGATGCGATCTGGGGATGCGAGTACGTGCAGCGGGTAACGAGCTCCTGCTCGAACGGCGCCACCCTCTGGCCGGCGATGTCCTCGGCGGCGGTCGTGCCTTCGTGGGAAGCTGCGTGCGCCAGCAGGTAGCCGCCGACCACGTCGCCGATGGCGTGGATCGATTCCACCGATGTGCGCAGCCACTCGTCGACCTTGATGAAGCCGTTCGGGTGGGTGGTCACGCCGACCTGCTCGAGGCCGATGTCCTTCGAGCGCGGCGCCCGTCCCACCGCCACCAGCAGCTGACGCGCCCACACCTCGCCCTGCTCGGTGTCAACGCTCACACCGTCTCGCGCCTTCTTCGCGCCCTTCACGCGCACGCCGACCCGGCAGTCGATGCCCGCCTTCTTGAAGGCGGCGAGCATCTCCTTGGAAATCTCCTCGTCTTCTAAAGGGACAAGGCGGTCCAACCCCTCCAGCAGCGTGACCTTGACGCCCAGCTGGTTGTAGAGGGTCGCGAACTCGACGCCGACCGCGCCCGCGCCGATGATGCAGATCGACTCCGGCACCGAACGTGCGAGCGTCGCGTGGTCGGAGGAGACGATGTACTCGCCGTCGAACTCGATCCCGGGCAGCGCCTTGACGACCGAGCCGGTCGCGACGATCAAGTGGGGGGCCTTGACCTGCGTGGCCCCGACGACCACGGTGTTCCGGTCGCTCAGCCGGCCGTTCCCGGCGATGACCTCGATCTTGTTCTTCTTCATCAGGAACTGGACGCCCTTGTACAGCTGGCCCACGACCGCGTCGCGACGCGTGGCGATACGCGGGTAGTCGAAGGTCACCTTGGCCGCGTCGACGCCGAACTCGGCGCCCCGCGCGGAGACTCGGTGGTACAGCTCGGATGATTCGAGGAGAACTTTGGTGGGGATGCAGCCGATGTGGAGGCAGGTGCCGCCCAGCTTGTCGGACTCCACCAGGGCGACCTTCAAGCCGAGCTGAGAGGCCCGGATCGCGGCAGGGTAGCCGCCCATCCCACCCCCCAGGATCACAACGTCGAAGTCACCGGCCGCCATTGATTCAAGTGTAGAAGTCGCCGCTGGCCCGCCACCCAGGTCAGGGGCAGCCCGGCTTCAGCAAATTGGCGCGCGCCCGCTCGAAATCCGGGCCACGGACCGCCGGAGTGCCTGCGGCTGGGTCGCCATACCGGTCGACCGCGCGGTAGTAAGCAGGCGGGCTGATGACCTGGGGCATCACGAGCGGGTCCGCGATTGCGTTCGGGTTGAGGCAAGGATCCCCGCGTTCGGCGGCCAGCGCCTGCAGGTCCGCGGCCTCGCGCTGCATCTGCGCGGTTTTGGCGACCGAATATGTGAAAAGAAGCACGCTGCTGCTGAAGCAGGCGAGGAAAACGCAGGCGACCAGGGCCGGCCGCCAGGTGCCGCGCCACGGAAGGTTGCGGGCTGCATCCGCAAGCAGGAGCAGCCAGAAGACGGCACCTTCGTAGACGTATCGCCCCGATCCGGACTGCTGGTAGCCGATCTGCGCGCGGTTGAGGCCGAGGACGAGGTAGAAGGCGAGCAGCGCGACCGCGATCCCGACGGTGAATCCGTCTGGCCGGCGCCGGCGCCACGAGAATCCGAGGGCCGCGAGCGCGAGCAGGAGCAGGACGGGCCCGACCCACCCGCCCTGGCCGATCAGCCCAGCCACGCTCGCGCCCAGGCCCCACACCGTGTAGAGCGGCAGGGCTGCGACATTCCCGGCGAGCGACGTGGACGCGGGTGGCTCGCCCGAGCGGCCATAGGCGAGGTACCAGGCGGCCATGGCGAGCGCCACTGGGGCAAGCCAGACCAGGTCCTGCCGCCGCTCAGGGGTGAGCGCGAGCCAGACGGCGGCCGCGATCAAGAAGAAGAGGCCAATCCCCGAGAACATCAGGGAGCCGAGGAGCAATAGGGTGGCGGCTAAGCCGGACCGGGCGCCCCCTCCCCCGCGAGCCTCGCTGCGCGAGTCTGGCGGGACCTCCCCACGAAGTAGGGAGGCCAGGGCACCGAGCCCGCACGCCACCGAGCCCACGAAACCGATCTGAAACGCCCACAGCAGGTTTTCCCAGCCAGCGCCGATCACCAGGAGGAGGACGGCCGCACCGATTCCGATCAGATCCCCAGCTCGACGCCGCACCAGCTCGAACAGCAGCACCACTGTGGTCGCATGCAATGCCAGGAGAACCGCCATGTACGGGACGTAGGTGCGCATCCCGAAGGTGTTCAGCAGCACCGCGTAGACGAGGCGCAGCAGCATTGCAGGGTGTTCGTTGTGGGGCTGCAGGTAGACGGTCCAGCTCGAGTCCGCCGGCAGGATGAACGTCCACTCGTCGAAGTAGAAGGTGAAGCCGCGCGCCAGCCAGAGGATGGCGATGCAGGCGATGACGGCTGCGGTTGCGACCAGCAGGCGGGCGTGCGGGACTCGAACCTCCGCGGCTTTCACGATGCGGCCAGGCGGGAGCGATCAGCCGCGCGTCGCGGGACGGCGAGCATGGCGAACCAGACGGTCACCGCGAGAAGGATGGGCAGCGGCGTCAGCGGCCACGCCAGCTCTCCGGCGAGCGCGACGACCACCAGCCACCCCCGCTGCCACGCCGGCGGCTCGTCGCGAACGAACAACCAGGCCGCGCCGACCAGGATCGCGAAATCCTGCAGGTGCCAGTAGGTGGCGGAAAGCATCGAAACCAGCAGCCCCAAGGCAATCAGTCGAGCCAGACTCCCGCGGCGATTGACGTACGCGGCGGCTACGCCGAGCGCGATGAAAACGACCTGGACCACAATGCTGATCGGTCCGGGCCCGACGAGATAGGCCCACGTGAAGTAGCGGTTGTTGACGACGGTTTGCGCCTCGGCGAGCAGGCTCCGGTAATCGTTGAACCCCTGCGTGCCGATCATCAGCAGCGATGCGACCGCGAGCACGCCGGAAGCGGCCGCCCAGCCGGCTGCGATGCGCCAGCGCCCCGCGACGAGCAGGACGAGTGGCACAGCGATCGCGACCTGCGGCTTCAGGACCGAAAGGCCGAGTGCTGCTCCCGCGAGATACGGCTTGCCGGACTCCGCGAGACGCCAGCATGCCACCACACCGAGGAGCACGAGCACGACGGGCTGTCCCAGGCTGAGGCTGTAGAGCACCGGGTACCAGCCGGCGGCGCCCAGGAGCCAGAGAACGCGCAACCACCCGGTGCCCGGCGCGGCGAGCCACCAGGCGCCCGCCAGCGTGGCGACGGAAAGGAACAGCCAGATGAAGAACGCCGCCTGCGGCCCGACCAGGATCAACGGAGCCACCAGCCATGCGGCGGGCGGCGGTGAGAGGAAGCGCTCGCCGTCACCGAACGGCGTGCCAGGCCGCATCTGTGAGAACAGCTGGTGCTGAAGGCTCAGCGAATAGATATGGCTCCAGCCGTGCTCGAGTCCGATCCGAGCCCCGATGTACACGAGCGTCAGGTCGTTGTCGAGCGCGTCGTGACGAATCGGGGTGAAGACCCACCACGCGGTGGGGGCCCCGGCGATCAGCAGGAACCACGCGAGCGCGGCGAGGCCGAGGTTGCGGAGAACCCTGCTGTCGATCCGCCCGATTATGAGAGAGCTAGCCCCGTTCGGCCAGGGGCACCGGTTTTCGGGGTTCGGGTCCGATGTACTCCGACTGCGGGCGGATGAGGCGATTGTTGGCGACCTGCTCGAGCACATGCGCAGTCCAGCCGGCAGCGCGCGACACGGCGAACGTGGGCGGGAAGAATTCCTTGGGCAGGCCGATGGCCTGCAGCACCCCGGCCGAATAGAACTCCACATTGGTCGCCTGGGGCCGTTCCGGATGCTCCTCGTGAAGGATTGCGAGTGCTGTCTCCTCCACCTTCGAGGCCAGGGCATAAAAAGTCGGGTTGAGCCGCTCGCACATGGCCTTGAGGATCTTCGCCCGCGGGTCATAGGTGCGGTACACGCGATGCCCGAAGCCCATGAACCTCACTTTCCGCTTGCGCGCCTCCCGCATCCAGTGCTCTGCGTTTTCAGGTGTGCCGATCTGCTCCAGCTGGTCCATTACCTGCGAGGGCGCGCCCCCGTGTGCGGGGCCCTTGAGCGCAGCAATCGCGCCGACCAGGCACGACGCGATGTCGGAATCCGTCGAGGCGATGACGCGGGCGGTGAATGTGGAGGCGTTCATGCCGTGGTCGGCAAGGAGCACCAGGTAAGTGTTGAGTGCGCGCACCAGCTCGGGCGCCGATTCCTTGCCGTTGAGCATGTACAGGTAGTTGGCGGCGTGGGCGAGGTCGGCCCTGGGCTTGACGAGCTCGAGACCTTGTTGGCGGCGGTGGAAGCCGGCCAGGATGGTCGGAAACGATGCGGTCGCGTGGATCGCAAGCGGGATGGTCGGCTTCGACAACCGGTGCTCGACACCCTGGACCGACACCACGCTGCGGAGCACATCCATCGGGTCGGAGTCTTTCGGCAGGGCCTTGAGCGTTGCCGCCGCAGCTGGGGTGAGTAAGCGCGAGCCGGCCATCTCGAGTGTCAGCGCGTCGAGCTCGGCGCGGGTCGGGAGGCGTCCATACCAGAGCAGGTGCGCCACCTCTTCGAAGGACATGTCCTCGGCGAGGTCGGCGATCACATAGCCCCGATAGATGAGGCGGCCGTTGGCGCCGTCGACGAGCGAGATCGCGGTTTGGGCAGCGACCACCCCCTCCAGGCCCGGGATGTAGCCGCTGCTCATCGACTCGCCAGTGGTAGGGGCTTGGTGCCGGGCTGGGGGCCTTTCCACACGGAGGCGGGCCGAATTATGCGCAGGTCCGCGAGCGACTCGAGCACGTGCGCCGTCCAGCCGGCGATCCGGGAGGTCGCGAAGACACAGGTGAAAAGCTCCTTGGGGATGCCCACGCCGCTGAGCACGACGGCCGCCCAGAAGTCCACGTTGGTCGCGTTCGGGCGCTCGGGGTGGGCCTCGTGGAGAATCCTCAACGCGACCTCCTCGGTGTGCTCCGCCGTCTTGTAGAGACCCGGAGCAGCAGTCTTGGCCATCTCCTTGAGGATCTTGGCGCGAGGATCGTAGGTTCGATAAACCCGGTGGCCGAAGCCCGCGAACCGGGCGTGTCGAGCGTGGGCGTCTTGCAGCCACGCCTCGGCGTTGTCGGCAGTCCCGATCTTCTCCAACATCGTGGCCGCCGCAAATGCGGCTCCGCCGTGAGCCGGACCTTTCAACGCGCCGACGGCGCCGACCACACACGACGTGAGGTCGCTGCCGGTCGACGCGATCACGCGAGCTGTGAACGTCGAAGCGTTGAGCCCGTGATCGGCCAGCAGCACCAGGTAGGTGTCGAGCCAGTGGACGCGGTCGGGCGCAGCTTCCTTGCCTTCCATCATCCAGAGCAGGTTGGCCGCGTGGCCGAGCTCGGCCCGGGGCTCGATCAGCTTCATGCCTCTCGCCCGCCGGTGCGACGCAGCCACGATCGTCGGGATCACGGCGGTGAGTGCGACCGCCTCGTCCAGCGTCGGTTTGGTGAGGGCGCTGGTCGCGCCCTGGGCAGAGACGACGGTCCGCAGGGTGTCCATAGGATCGACCTGGGGGTCGATCGACGACAGCACGCCTTGCGCGCTGTCTTTCAACCTGCGGCCGGCCGCCATCTGGCGCCGAAGCGAATCGAGCTCTGCTTTGCCGGGAAGCTCGCCGTGCCAGAGCAGGTACGCGGTTTCCTCGAAGCTCGCGATCGGAGCGAGCTCTTCGATCAGGTAGCCGCCGCTGTAGATCAGCCTGCCGTTGGCGCCGTCAACCTCGCTGACGGCGGTCTCGGCCGCGACGACCCCCTCCAGCCCGGGGCTGAACTCAGGCACGACGGTTAAGTGTACGTAGCCCCGAACGCCGACCCGCCTGGCGCCGCCTCAGCGACACGGGCCGCAGGCTACAAATGGTTGGCGTTAGCAGGAAATCGCCCTAAGGTGCGTTAGGCTTCTCATAGAAACGCGGAGGTAACAATGTCTTCTTTACGTCCTGCAACGCTCCTGGCAACGCTGTTCCAGATGCTCGGCGGCTCCCTTAGCTCGCCGGCAGAACCCGACGGGCCAGGCTGCTCGTGCGAGAAGTGCGAGCAAGCCTGGAACCGAAACCAGGCTCTCAATCTGATGTCACGTCGGGCCCATGTGGGTCTTAAATCGCGCCGGGTGGACCCAGGCTAGACCCTACGCGATAACCAATCGTCCGGTGGGCCGTTAGCCTTGCATAGCCATGGCGCCGATGGGGTTGCAGCGAGCGCTGGCCGCGATGGCCCTGTTGGCAGTCGCTTGCGGCTCCGCCAATCATGCCTCCACCCTTACGCCCACACCATCGGCTGTCGGCGCGACATCGACCCCAACGAGCTATCCATCCCCGGACAATCCGTCTCCGAGCAACACATCACCGAGCTATCCGTCGCCGACCTATCCAATACCCCCTACAGCTTCGAGCATCCCGACGGGCCAGTGCCCCGCGGTTCAGCCGGCGCCACAGTTCCCTGCCTCGACGCCGTCGAATCGGAACCTGGCTATCGTCTGGCTGCGCGGCAGCTACCAGTACGTCGTTCGTGACATCACGGACATATCTCAGCCGACTACGGTCAGCACGTTTGCAGATCTTGGATCTCCTCAATTTGTGAGTGCAACCGATGTGTCGGGCTTCGGTAACAACGAACTCGACCAGGTGCATTTGGCTGGGTCCCGGTCTGTGGTTGCAAAAATGTGTTTCGCCGGGTTTGCATTCGCTTGGCGCTCGGACGGAACGGCTGCCGCCTACGTGACTGATCTCCAGACCTACCAAGGGAGCGAACTGCACATAGTGAGCGGAGGCCAGAATCGAGTCGCCAGCTCCATGCCAGGCCTGCCAGTAGGCGGTTGTGAGCAGTGGGATTGCGCCGATCGCCTCGACTTGCGTCTCTTGTATTCGCCCAATGGCGCGTACATCTCGCTGGTCCAGAGTTGGAGTGGGCCCGTTTTTCGCGTATGGGCCTCAGACGGCACTCTCATCAAGAGCATCGATTCCGGCTTGACGGACTCTCGAGCATTTCCGTCAATGTCGGTCTGGTCGGGCACTGGTCTCTACTTTCGGGACGCTCAGGGCGTTGAGGTTTGGCGCGACGGAAACCAGTCGTTGGTGCTTCCACTCGTTGCGTGGATACGCCCGAAGGCTTCGCCTGCCGGCGGCCAGATTGTCTATATGGAGCGGGACGCCTTTGGCGAAGCGCGTGTCTCCCTGCTCGACACAACCACGAACAAAGTAAGAGAGCTTGCGCGATCGCGGAGCGAGCCGGCTTTTCTTACGTCGCGCTATATCTGGTATCAGGGAGAACGGCCGTGTGTGGCGGGCGATCTGTATCCATGCAACGGCGGCGGTGCCCCGACTACGCCCACCGGAAAGACCTACATCTACGACCTGCAGGCCGGCACCGAGACAGAGTCGATCATCGCGAAGGTTTGGGACGTGTGGCCGCATCCGGCCTGAGTGCGGGTTAGACCATTCCCAGTTCCCAGCGCGCTTCCTCGGACATGCGCTCTGGGGTCCACACGGGCTCGTAGACGATGTCGACGCCGGCGTCCTTGACGCCGGGGAGCGTGAGCAGGTGGTCGCGAACATCGGCCATCACGTCGGCCGCCATCGGGCAGCCAAGGGCGGTCAGCGTCATCTTTACATCGACACGCTCGGGCTTGATCGCAATGTCGTAGACGAGGCCGAGGTCGATGATGTTGACCGGGATCTCGGGGTCGAAGCACTGGCGCAGCACCTCGATCACCTCCTCGGGCTTGACCGTCGAGTCGGGCGCGACCTGATACGTAGGGCTTAGCGCTACTTCGCTCATGGAGTCTCCAGTGGGAGGCCCGCTTCCTTCCAGGCCTTCGTCCCGCCGCGAAAGCTCACGACGTCGTTGACGCCAAGTGCCACGGCCATCTCGGCGGCGACGGCAGATCGCTCACCGACGGCGCACACGAAGATCGTCCGGTCGCGGAACTTGTTTGCGGTCGGGTTGGCGAGGATCGAGTTGAGAACGACGTGCCGCGCACCGGGTAGGTGGCCCTTGTTCCATTCCCAGTCTTCGCGCACGTCGACCACCTCGTAGCCCTCATCGATCAGCTTGCGGATGTCGTCGATCTTCAGATCCCGGAACGGCGTCACCTGGTTGCTCATCGTCTATTCCTCGCCTTCGTTTTCGTCAGCCAAACCGTACGCACCGACCTTCAGAACCTTCAACGGCAGCAGCGCGCACTTGATTCGCGCCGCGGAGATTTCGATCCCGAGCTCCCCGATCACGTCGGCCTTGCTGATCTTCCTGGCCTCTTCGAGTGAGATGCCCTTCAGCCGCTCCGTCAAGAGCGAAGCCGAAGCCTGTGAGATGGTGCACCCGCGTCCGTGGAACTTCACATCGTCGATGACCCCTTCTTTGATGCGGAAGTCCATGCCGATCACGTCGCCGCAAAACGGGTTGTCCTCTTCGTGGGTGATGTCAGGATCCTCGAGGCGGCCGAAGTTCCGCGGGTTCTTGAAGTGGTCGATGATGAACTCGCGGTAGAACTGGTCCTCGGCGGTCGTGATCGTCATTTGAGTATTCGCTGGGCCTCCTTGATGGAACCGACCAGGCGGTCGACTTCATCCTTCTGTGTGTACATGTAGAAGGAGGCCCTCGACGTGGCCCCAACGCCCAGGCGGGTCATGAGCGGCATCGCGCAGTGGTGACCGGCTCGCAGGCACACCTGGCCGCGGTCGGCGATGGTCGCCAGGTCGTGTGGGTGGATGCCGTCGAGCGAGAAGGAGATGACCCCCGCTCGCCGCGACGGGGGCGGCCCATAGACGGTGAGCCCCTCGATGTCGCTCAGCGCCTCGTAGGCGTACTCGGTGATCTCTCGCTCGTGGGCGCGGATGGCTTCCATCCCGAGCCCCGTCAGGTAGTCGACAGCGGCGCCCAGGCCGATGACCTCGGCGATCGCCTGCGTGCCCGCCTCGAACTTCCACGGCAGATCGTTGTACGTCGCGCCCTCGATGCGGACGGCTTTGATCATGTCGCCGCCCGACTGGAACGGCTCCATCGACTCGAGGAGCTCGCGACGGCCGTACAGGATGCCGGCACCGGTGGGGCCGAGCATCTTGTGGCCGCTGAAGGCATAGAAATCGCAGCCGAGCGCCCGCACGTCGACGCCCTGGTGTGGCGCGCCCTGCGCCCCGTCCACCAGCACCGTCGCGCCCGCGGCCTTGGCCGCGCCGACCATCTCGCGCGCCGGGTTGATGGTGCCGATCGCATTGCTGACCTGGCCGAACGCGACCAGCCTCGGCGAGTGCTCGAGCAGCTCCCGGTACTGGTCCTGTCGCAGCTCCCCCCGGTCGTCGACGTCAACGAACTCGATGTGGGCGCCGTTGGCGGCGGCCAGGATCTGCCACGGCACGATGTTGGAGTGGTGGTCGAGGATGGTCACCACGATCAGGTCGCCCTGCCTGACATTCTTGCGACCCCACGAGTAAGCGACCAGGTTGATGGCCTCGGTGGTCCCCCGCGTGTAGATGATCTCTTTGGTCGAGGCTGCGTTGATGAACGCACGCACCTTCTCTCGCGTGCCCTCGTACCTGTCGGTCGCCACCTCAGCGATGTGGTAGGCCGCGCGATGGGTGTTCGAGTTGAAATTCTCGAAGTAGTCCATCATCGCCCCGGTCACCTGGCGCGGCCGCTGCGACGTGTTCGCGGAATCCAGGTAGGCGATACCCGTCTCGAAGATGGGGAAGTCCTTGCGGATCTCGGAGACGTCGAGGCGGCGGGCTACGTTGGTGGTCATTCCGGGACCTCTACGTATACATCGTCAC
>Ga0209283_10001537_pt1 | contig 12575 bp, 10 predicted proteins | sample CZO8metaG_2_FD_188354 | JGI IMG/M metagenome (GOLD analysis project Ga0209283, IMG submission 188354) | Vadose zone soil microbial communities from the Eel River Critical Zone Observatory, Northern California, USA - CZOApr15con2H1.8 metaG... | ecosystem: Environmental > Terrestrial > Soil >...
CCCAGCCAGTCCGGGCGGAGGTCGAACAGCCGCGCCTTGCGCAGCCCGCCGCAGAAGACCGCCTCGCGGCAGCCGCCCTCGCGGAGCGCCTCGGCGATGCGGCCGAGCTGTCCCAGCTTGACCCAGGCGAACCGCGCGACGTTCCGCTCCAACTCCGGGTCGGTCTCGCCCTCGTGCCCCACAGCGACGACGCTTCGGCCCGCGGCGGCGGCGGCCTGGGCGAAGAGGACCGGGAACCGGCCCGAGCCGGCGACCAGCCCGATGGGATCCATCAGCGCGCGATGCCTCGCTGCGAGCCTTCCAGGAAGGCGACGAAGTGGTCGATCTCGGCGTGGCCGCCGTACTCCGCCTTCACGTGGGCCACCGCCTCGCGCAGGCCCATCTTGCTGCGGAAGACGATCTTGTACGCGCCCTTCACCCGCGCGATGGCGTGCTCGTCGAAGTGCGCGCGCGTGAGGCCGACGGTGTTGAGGCCGACCACCTCGGCGCGGTCGCCCTGCACCGTGACGTACGGCGGCACGTCCTGCGTGACCATCGCGCCGCCCGAGACGAAGGCGAGCCTCCCGATGCGCGTGAACTGGTGCACGGCGGACAGGCCGCCGAAGATGACGTGGTCCTCGACCACGACGTGCCCGGCGAGCGCGGTGCTGTTGGCGAGGATGCAGCCGTCGCCGAGCTGCACGTCGTGGGCGACGTGGCTGTTGGCCATCAGCAGGCAGCGGTTCCCCAGCCGCGTGACGCCCTCGCCCGCCGCGGTGCCGATGTGGACGGTGGAGAACTCGCGGATCTGGTTGCCATCGCCGATCACCAGGCTGGTCGGCTCGCCCGCGTACTTGAGGTCCTGCGGGATCGCGCCGACCGAGGCGAACTGGAAGACCACATTGTCCGCGCCGATGGTGGTGTCGCCCTCGATGACGGCGTGGGGCCCCACCCGGGTGCGGGGGCCGATCTTCACCTTGGGCCCGATCACCGCGTACGGAGCGACCTGGACGGTGGAATCCAGCTCGGCGTGCCGGTCGACGACCGCGGTGGGGTGGATCACTTCTGCTCCTTGCGGTCGGCGATGGTGGCCATGATCTCCGCCTCGCTCACCAGCTGCCCGTCCACCTTGGCCTGGCCCGCCAGCCGCCAGAAGGACCCCTTCTGCCGGTCGATGGCCACGTGCAGGTCCAGACGGTCGCCCGGCGAGACCACCCGGCGGAACTTCACGTCGTCGAAGGCCAGGAGCAGGATCACCTTCTGCGAAGGGTCGAACGGCGCGCTCGCGTGCGCCAGCAGCGCGCCGGCCTGCGCCAGGGCCTCCAGCTGCAGCACGCCCGGCATCACCGGGTTCCCGGGGAAATGTCCCTGGAAGAACTCCTCGTTGAAGGTGACGTTCTTGTAGGCATGGATGCGCTCGCCCTTCACCACCTGGACGACCCGATCGACGAGCAGGAACGGGTACCGGTGCGGCAGCGCCGCCAGGATCTTCGCGATGTCGAGCGCGGGGCCTTCCACGCGAACCTCCCGAAAGTGCGGGAACGTACCCCACGGCGGATCCGGCGGCAACGGAACCGCCTATTTCGCTCGCGCGGATCGCTCCAACTCGGCGATGCGGGCTTCCAGCTTGCGCACCTGCTTGACCAGGTCCGGCACCCGCGGCAGCGCGGCCATCGTCCGCAGCCACTCGCGGTGAGGCATCGCCGGGTAGCCGGTGTAGGTCGCGCCTTCCGGCACGTCGTTGGGGACGCCCGCCTGCGCGCCGATGCGGGCGCCGTCGCCGATCTTCACGTGCCCGACGATGCCGACCTGGCCGGCCAGCACCACGCCCGCGCCGATCTCGGTCGAGCCGGAGATGCCCACCTGCGCGACGATCAGCGAGAGCGGACCGATGCGCACGTTGTGTCCGATCTGCACCAGGTTGTCGACCTTGGTGCCGCGCCCCACGACCGTCTCGCCCAGCGTGGCGCGGTCCACGCAGGTGCACGCGCCCAGCTCCACGTCGTCCTCGATCCGCGCGATGCCCGCCTGCGGGACCTTGCGGTGGAAGGGCCCCTCGCCGTTGCCTTCGAGGTCGAAGGCGAAACCGAATCCGTCCGAGCCGACCACCGCGTTCGGCTGCAGCACCACTCGGTCGCCCAGCACGCAGCGCTCGCGGACCACCGCGCCGGTCCACAGCACGCAATCGGCCCCGACGCGCGCCTCGTCCAGCACGGCGGAGCCCGGGTGCAGCACCGAGCGTGGCCCGATCCGCGCGCCACGGCCGACCACGCAAGCCGCGCCCACCGACGCGGTGGGATCGACCTCGGCGCCCGCTCCGAGGTACGCGCTGGCGTGCGCTCCGGCGGGCGGCCGTTCCTCCGGATGGAAAAACGCGCTCGCCTTGGCGAACGCGACGTAGGGCTGCGGGGCCACCAGCCGCGCGGCGCCCTGGGGCACGAGCTTCGCCTCGTTCTCGCCGACGATCACCGCCGCCGCCCGCGTGCGCGAAAGCTCCGCCCGGTAGCGCGCGTTGGCGAAGAACGCGACCTCCTCGGGGCCCGCGGCGTCGAGGGCCGCCACGCCCCGCACCCGCCGCGAGCCGTCGCCGCGCACCACGGCGCCGATGCGGCGCGCCAGCTCCTCGAGCGAGAGCAGCGCCCCCGCGCCCACCTACTTCTTCCCGGGCGGCGGCGGCGGCGGCGACTTCGGCGCGGGCTGCGCCGTCTTCGGCCCGGCCTTGCCCGCCGGCTTCTCCCCCGCGCCGAAGCGGTCGTTGTACCGGCGCACCACCTCGTTGGTGATGTCCGCCGCGGCCGGCGCGTAGAGGAGGCCTCCCTTGTCCAGCACGAAGCTGATTGACTCGCGCTCGGCGATCTCGGCCACCACCTGCTGGAGCCGCTGCAGGATGCCCCCCATGGCCTGCTGCTCCTGCCGGTTCATGTCCTCCTGCAGGTCGCTGGCCGACTTGCGCGCGTCGAGCAACGCCTTCTGGAACTCCTCCTGCTTCTTGCGCTTGGCGTCGTCGGAGAGCACCGGCGCCTGCTTCTCGTACTCCTGCTGCATCTTTTCCAGGTCGGCGCTCTTCTTGTCGAGCTGCGCGCGCCGCTGGTCGAACTCGGTCTTGAGCCGGCCCCGGGCAGCCTTGCCCTCCTCGGTCTCCTGGATGGCGCGTTGCACGTCGACGTACGCGAGCTTCAGCGACTGGGCGCGCGCGGCGGCGGAAAGGGCGGTGGTTGCGATCAGGCAGGCGATTGCAAGACGGCGCATCTCGGATCTCCAGTGGGACGAAAAGCGGGCAAAGCTAAAGGGACGTGGCGAGGCGCGTCAAGTACCACTCGCGCCCGGTGATCGATCATTTCAGAAGAAGTTGCCGATGGTGAACTCGAACAGGTACGGATCGTCGATCGGGCGCCGGGTGAGCGGGAACCCGACCTCGAAGCGGAGCGGGCCCAGCGGCGAGAACCAGCGCACGCCGAATCCGGTGCTGTGGAAGAGCCCCAGGGGCAAGGTGCCCTTGCCGTTGGCGTCGGGCCGCTGGTTGCTATGGAAGAAGTTCTCGTTCTCAGCGAACACGTTGCCCATGTCGTAGAAGAGGACTCCGCGGATCCCCGCCGACTCGACGATCGGGAACTCGATCTCCCAGTTGGTGAGGAGCTCCTTGTTCCCGCCCACCGCGTAATCCAGGACGCCGGCATCGGGGTCCTTCGAGGCCAGGATCTTCTTGGTGGGCGAGATGCTGCGCAGCGTGTAGCCGCGGATGGAGTTGATGCCGCCGGCGAAGAACTTCTCGCTGATGGAGATGGGCCGGCTCAGCGGGTCGGTGCTGCGGATGTAGCCGATCGAGAGGTTGACCTTGGCCACCAGTCCCCAGAACAGCGGCCGGTAGCGGCGCTCGATCAGGCGGTACCGCTGGAAGAGGTTCTGGCTGGCGATCAGCGAGGTGGCGAACTCGGCGGAGGCGGACTCGAGGTGCCCGTTGGTGGGGAACAGCCGGTTGTCGCGCTTGTCGTAGTTGAAGGAGAACCGGACGCTGGAGGTGCGCCCGGCGGTGAACTGGTTGCGCAGCTGCAGCGCGGTCGTGCCGGTCGGGATCACGTCCACGCCTTCCAGCGTGTACGTGCCGAAGAAGCGGAAGTCCTCGAAGAGCTCGTAGCCGGCGGTGAGCGCGGCGCCGATCGCTTGGCGATCGAAGCCGGTGAAGAGGAGCTCGCTGCGATACAGGTCGATCGACGCCGTCCAGGCCGTGTCGAGGAAGTACGGGTCCAGATAGCTGAGCTGGAAGAGCTGCCGCAGGCTGGAGATCTGGAAAGACAGGCTGGCCGTGTGGCCGTAGCCGAGCAGGTTGTTCTGCGAGAGCTGCGCCTGGCCGAAGAAGCTCTCGCCGCCGGTGAAGCCGAACCCGAGCTGGAAGGTGCCGGTCAGCTTCTCCTTCACCGTCACCTCCAGCACCATCTTGTCGTCCGCGGATCCGCGGCGGGTGTTGATCTCGACCGAGTCGAAATAGCCGAGCGCCGTGATGCGCGCCTTGGAGAGGCGGATGCCGGTGCCGCTGTAGAGGTCGCCCTCGCGTATGCGCATCTCGCGGCGGATCACCTTGTCGCGCGTCTTGTTGTTGCCGACCACCTCGATCTTCTCGATGTTGACCAGGTTGCCCTTCTGGAAGGCGAAGTTGATGTCGACGGTCTTGTTCTCGGCGTGGACGTCCGTGTCGGGGGTGACGTTGGCGTAGGCGTACCCCTTGTCCTTGTAGACGTCCGCCAAAACCTGAAGATCGCGCTGGAGGATGGTCTTGGAGAAGCGCGCCCCGGGACGGGTCTCCACCAGCGCGAGCAGCTTCTCCTTCGGCTCGAGCAGGTCCCCGGACGCGTCGATCTTGCTGATGTCGTACGGATCGCCTTCCTCGATGGGGATGGTGATGAAGATGAAGCGGCGGTCCGGCGACAGCTCTATCGCCGCCTTGCCGAACTTCACGTACAGGTAGCCGCGGTCGTAGTAGAGCCCCTGCAGCACGTACTCGTCGCGCGCGAAGGCGTCCTCGCGGTAGGTGCCCGCGCTGGAGAGGAAGCTCCAGAAGGTGCCCTCCTGCGTGATCATCGCGCCCTTCAGCTCCTCGGTTCGGATGGCGCTGTTGCCGACGAACCGGATCTCCTTCACCGTCACCTTGGCGTGCTCGTTGATGACGAAGACGACGTCGACCTCGTTGTTGGGCAACGGATCCAGGCGCCAGGTGAGCTCGGCGAGGAAGTAGCCCTTCTCGACGTATTTCTCCTGCATCTTCTTCGCCGTCTTCCGCACCGCCTCGGCGTCGAGGATCTGGAACTGCTTGATCTCGAAGGTTTCCTTCAGATCGTCGCGCGAGAGCTCCTCGTTGCCCTCCAGCTTGATGTCTCGGACGGCGGGCTTCTCGCTGACCAGCACGGTGAGCTGGTACCCGACGCCGGGCGGCGGGACGGCCGAGACGTCCAGCTTGACGTCGTTGAAGTAGCCCATCCTCCAGACGGCGAGCAGCGCCTCCTTCAGCTTGCGCCTGTCGAAGGTGTCGCCCGGCTTGAGGGGCAGCGCGGCGCGGATGGCGTCGGCCTCCACCCGGCGGTTGCCCTGGATGTTGATCTTCGTGATGACGCCGGTTTCCGGGACCGGCGCGGCGGCCTCGGCGGCGGTCATCCCGGTGGGGATGCTGGGCGCCTGGCCCGTGGGCATCGCCGGCTGCGGCTGCCCGGGCTGGGCCGGCTGCGCCGGCGGCGGCGACGGCGACGGCGGTCTGGGCGCTGGTTCGCGCTGCCTGCCGGGTGGACCCGCGCGCTGGGCCGCCGCAGGCCGAAGCGGCGCGATCAGGAGACCCAGGGTCGCGAGCAGGAATGCCAGGCGCATGTAGAGGCGCGGACCCTAGTACAAGTCGAGGGAGCGAACAATGGAATTTGCCAGCCGCCGCCGATAGGGCGGCGCTGCGCTGATCGGCGGCCGGTGCTTCGGAACCGGACAGCGCCGTCCCACGCACGGACATGCCGCGATCGTCCGCCGCAGCATTCGGCGGCGGGGCCGCCCTCTCGCGCCGCCGTGGGCGGCACGGAGTTTGCGGGGCGGGACTGCATGGAGACGCTCCTCGCCGACCTCCGCCTCGGGCTGCGCACGCTCCTCAAGGCGCCCGCCTTCACCGCCGTCTCGCTGCTCGCGCTCGCCCTGGGCATCGGCGCCAACACGGTCATGTTCAGCGTGGCGAACACGGTGCTGCTGCGGCCGCTCGCGTACCGGGACGCTCGGGAGCTGATGCGCGTGCAGACCGTCCAGCAGGACACCCGGACACGCATCGGCAACTCGCCGCCCGACTTCTACCGGCTCCGCGAGTCGAACCAGAGCTTCTCCGCGGGCGCGGCGCTCTACCGCAATCCGGTGAACCTCACCGGCGGGCAGGAGCCGCAACGCGTGCGCGCCATCGTCGCTTCCGCGGAGCTCCTCCCCGTCCTGGGAGTGGCGCCGGCGCTCGGCCGCGGGTTCTCCCGCGACGACGAGCGCTGGGGCTCCCACCGCGTCGCGATCCTGGGTGACGGGCTGTGGCACTCGCGCTTCGGCGGCGATCCCGCAATCGTCGGACGCGCCATCACCCTGGACGGGCAGCCCTACACCGTCGCCGGGGTGCTGCCGCCCGGCTTCTCCTGGCTGGGCAACGAGGCGCAGCTCCTCCTTCCCCTGTCGTTCGAGCCGGGCGACAACCTCAACTCGCACAACAACTACTTCATGGCGGTGATCGGCCGGCTCAGGCGCGGCGTCACCGAGGAACGCGCCCGCGCCGAGCTGGCCGGCATCGCGCGGCAGATCGGGAGCGAGTTCCCGGAGTCCCGCAGCCTGAGCATGGACCTGGAACCCTTGGAAGACTCGATGGTCGGCGGCGTGCGGGCTGCCGTCCTGGTGCTGCTCGGCGCGGTCGGATTCGTGCTGCTGATCGCCTGCGCCAACCCCCCGGGGTGCTCGCGGCGGGCGCCGTCTCCAGCCTGCCGCTCGCGGGGGACAACTGGGGCAAGCGCGTCGTGCTCTGGGACCGGCCGCTGCCCGGCGACGCCAACGACCTCCCGCAGATCCAGTACCGGCTGGTGGCGGGAGACTACTTCCGCGCGCTCGGCATCCGGGTGCGAGGGCGCGCCTTCACCGAGGCGGACGGCGTGCGCGCACCGCCGGTGGCGATCGTCAACCAGGAGCTGGCTCGCCGCTACTTCAAGGGCGAGGACCCGATCGGGAAGGTGCTCTCGGTCAACGTCCCGCGGGAGCTGGTTCCCCTGGAGACCGTGCCGGTCGACTACCGGCCGCAGCGGCACACGGTGGTGGGGGTCGCCGACGACGTCCGCTACGCCGGGCTCGACCGCGCCCCGGGGCCGCTGGTGTACGCGCCGTTCGCGCAGGGGTCCGAGGGATTCCTCAGCATGTTCGTCACCGTGCGCACCGAGGGGGATCCGCTCTCGCTGGTGGCGGCGCTGCGCGAGCAGGTGCGGCGCACCGACCCCGACCAGGCGGTCGCGAGTGTCTCGACCTTCGAGGCGCGCTTGTCGCGCGCAGTCGCGCAGCCTCGACTCCAGACCGGCCTCCTCGGCCTCTTCGCGGCGCTGGCCGTGCTGCTCGCGGCGATCGGCATCTACGGGGTCATGGCCGTGGCCGCGGTGCAGCGGACGAAGGAGATCGGCATCCGCATGGCCCTGGGCGCGGTGCGGCGCGACGTGCTCGCGCTGGTCGTGCGGCAGGGCTTCGCGCTCGCCGCGGCCGGGCTGGTGATCGGAGTGGCCGGCGCGCTGGCGCTCACCCGCGTGCTGCGCTCGCTCCTCTTTTCGGTGAGCGCCACCGACCCGGCGGTCTTCGGCGCCATCGTGGCGCTCCTGGCCGTGATTGCGCTCGTGGCCTGCTACCTCCCGGCGCGCCGCGCGGCGCGCGTCGATCCGATGGTGACGCTCCGGCACGAGTGATGTGCGCGATCGATCGTCAACTTTTCGATCGAGTTGCGTTTTTTTTGCACGCCTCGATCTGCGATGCTACGCGGTTCGCAAATGCCCGCGCTCGCTCTCACGCGTCCGCCCGCCGCGGAATCGAGGCCCGCGACGCCCTTTCTCAAGTGGGCCGGCGGCAAGGCGGCGCTCCTCCCCGAGCTGCTCAAGCACGTCCCGGCGCGGCTGCGCAGGTACCACGAGCCGTTCGTCGGCGGGGGCGCGCTCTTCTTCGCCGCGGCCCCGCGACGCGCGATCTTGAGCGACCTGAACGGCGAGCTGATCCACTGCTGGCAGCAGGTGCGCGACGACGCCGCCGGCGTGCTGGAGGCGCTCTCGGAGCACGTCTACAGGCGCGATCACTTCGAGCGCGTCCGCGCGCTCGATCCACTGCGCCTCCCGCCCGCCGGCCGGGCCGCGCGCTTCATCTACCTCAACAAGACCTGCTTCAACGGGCTGTGGCGGGTGAACCGCGCCGGCCGGTTCAACGTGCCGTTCGGCCGTTATCGAAACCCGTCCTTCCACGATCCGGCGCTGCTCCTGCGCGCGAGCCGCGCGCTGCGCGGGGTGGAGGTCCTGCACGCCCCGTTCGAGATCGCCCTGCAGCGCACGCTGCCCGGCGACTTCGTCTACCTCGACCCTCCCTACGACCCGGTCTCCGAAACGGCGAGCTTCACCAGCTACACGCGGGATGCCTTCCGATGGGAGGACCAGGAGCGCCTCGCCGCCGCCTGCGCGGCGCTCGACCGCCGCGGAGTGCGGTTCCTGCTCTCCAACTCCGCGACCCCGCGCATCCGGCGGCTCTACCGCTCGTTCGAGCAGCGCCTGGTGAGCGCGCCCCGCCACATCAGCTGCAAAGGCGAAGGCCGCGGGCACGTGGACGAGCTGCTAGTCTTGAACGCATGACCCTCGTTCTCGCGCTTCTCCTCGCGGCAGCCCCCTCCACCATCTACGTCCGCGCCAGCCGCCTGTTCGACGGCACGGGGGACGCGGCGAAGCGCGACGTGGTGCTGGAGATCGAGGGCGAGCGCATCAAGTCGGTGGGCGCGCAGCCGCCGCCGGGAGCGGAGATCGTCGATCTCTCCTCCGCCACCGTGCTGCCCGGGCTCATCGACGTGCACGTGCACCTCACCTCGCGCGCGGACCACTTCGAGGACATCTGGCACTTCAAGACCTCCCTGCCGCAGGCGTCGATGGTGGCGGTGGTTCACGCGCGCCGCACGCTGGAGGCCGGGTTCACCACCGTGCGCGACGTCGGCTCGCCGCCGTTCGCGGCCGCCGACCTGCGCGACCTGGTGAACGAGGGGTACTTCCCCGGGCCGCGCATCGTCGCCTCGGGGCCCTGCATCAGCATCACCGGCGGGCATTGCAACCTGAACAACTACCCGCCCGAAGTGCGGGTCAGCATCTTCCCCGCCGAGCGGGACTTCGCGCAGGCGGACGGGCTCGACCAGGTCCGCCACGTGGTGCGCGCCCAGATCCAGCACGGGGTGGACGTGATCAAGGTGGCCGCGAGCGGCGGCGTGTTCTCCCGCGGCGACACGCCCGGCGTGCCCCAGTTCACCGTGGAGGAGCTGCGCGTCGCCGCGTTCGAGGCGCACAAGGCGGGCCGGCGCATCGCCGCCCACGCGCACGGGACGCAGAGCATCAAGGACGCCCTCAACGCCGGCATCGACTCCATCGAGCACGGGACGCTGATCGACGACGAGGGCATCCGGCTGCTGAAAGAGCGCGGCGCGTGGCTGGTCGGCGACCTGTACAACGACGACGTGATCCTCGGGAAGGCGGAGGAGCTGCGCATCCCCAAGGAGTACGTCGAGAAGGAGCGCGCCATCGGGCAGGTCCAGCGGCAGAACTGGAGCAAGGCGGTGCGCGCCGGCGTCAAGGCGGCGTTCGGCACCGACGCCGGCATCTTCCCGCACGGCGACAACGCGAAGCAGCTCGCCGTGTACGTCCGCTACGGGATGACCCCGGCCCAGGCCATCCGCAGCGCCACCTCGGTGGCCGCGGACCTGCTCGGCCGCGCGCAGGACGTCGGCACCCTGCAACCCGGCCGCTACGCCGATCTGATCGCGGTGCGCGGCGATCCGCTGGCGGACGTCCGCGTCCTCGAGTCGGTCCCCTTCGTCATGAAGGGCGGGAAGATCGTCAAGGACGAGCTGCGTGCACCGGGCACAGCTCGGAAATGAGGCCCGGCGCCGCCTTGCTCCAACTCGTCCCGGGACAAGTTCGCAACCGACGCTCCCGAAGCTTCCGAAGGAGAGATGAAGACCGAGTCATCATCGGTCGCTTGACCGATGGGACCACTTTCCCCTTGACGGCTTTCAGCCTACGTCTGGAGGCGGGTCGCCAACGTCCGTTGCACGCCCGTTCTGAGCGCCGAGGACGCATTCCGAGAAGCGCAGCTGTCACGGTCGGGCGTCGCAGTCAGATCGGAGTGTCGCGTGCGCCCACGGGCTCCACAGAGCGCGCAAAAACCGCCGTGCTACGCAAGCGGCATGATGAACTCACAGACTGTTCTCCAGTCGCTCAGCAGCTCGGAGCTCCTCGTCAGAACGCACGAGCTCGTCGAGGATTCTCGACGTGTCGAGGCAGATCTCCTGGTGCACCTCGGCGAGATCGACGAACGGAAGCTCTACCTCGAGCGCGCGTTCCCTTCGATGTTCGCGTTCTGCGTGGGCGAGCTCAGGTTCTCCGAGGGTGCCGCGTACAATCGCATCCTGGTGGCACGCGCAGCGCGGCGACTGCCCGCCCTCATCGACGCGATGCGCTCCGGACGGGTACACCTGGGCGGGTTGCGCCTGCTCGCGCCGCATCTCACCGATGAAAACCATCGCGAGGTGCTCGCGGAGGCGGCGGGCAAGTCGAAGTGCGACATCGAGGAGCTGGTCGCTCGACTGTCACCGCAGCCGCCCGTGGCGGCGGTAGTCCGCAAGCTTCCCGAGCGTCCCGCTGCTCCGCCATCTCCGCTTGCGCTGCCTATGAGCGCACCGGCCGCCCCGTCCCCGCGAAGTGAGGACCATCGTCCAGCCATGGCGCCGCTCACCGAGGAGACGTTCAAGATCCAGTTCACCGCCGGCCGTGCATTTCGCGACAAGCTGCGGCACGCCCAGGACCTGCTCCGGCACCGGGTTCCAAATGGAGACCTGGCGTCGATCTTCGACCGGGCACTCGACCTGCTGATCGGCCAGGTCAAGAAAGAGCGATTCGCGATCGGCCGGAAGCCTCAGCCGGAGTCGACCGAACCTGCGGCTGAATGCTCTTCGCGCCGCATCCCCGACGGCATCAAGCGCACCGTCTACGAGCGCGATGGTGGACGCTGCACGTTCACTGGTGCGGACGGGCGGAGGTGCGCAGAGACGGGCTTGCTGGAGTTCGATCACCTGGATGGTTTCGCCCTGACGCAGGTGCATCAAGCCGATCGGATCCGGCTGCTCTGCCGGGCGCACAATCAGCACGCGGCGGAGAAGATCTACGGGCGGGCCTTCATGGAACGAGCGCGTGCCTCGACTTGTCCCGGGACGAGTCCTCAGCCCAGGCTGCTATGAGTGGACGAATCCGAACACGCGAAGTCGACGAGCGTGCTGGGCGGCTTCACGACCTCTCGAGAGACGTCAGCGCGACGCCGTGGCCGGCAGCTCCAACGCCTGGGCGATCTCGCGCGCCTTCGCCTGGATGAGCTTCGTGTTGCGCGGCCCCATCCGCAGCAGGTGCTTCTCGACCGGGCCCTGCTTCTCCAGCTTCTCGTCGGCGAACAGGTACAGAGCGCCCTTCCCGGGCGTCAGCTCGACCGGCCCCTCCACCACGGGCGCGGCGACGAGGCGCTGCAGGGCCTGCGCGGCGGTGACGTCGACGCTGCGGTTCGGGTACCCGAGCGCGTGGTACGCGCTCTGCAGCAGCGGGTGCAGGTCGCGGACCAATGCCGCGAACCCCTTCGCGTCGATCGAGGCAACCACGTCCGCAAACGTGTCGTAGCGAGCGTAGCTGCGCGGATCGATGAAGGTCTTGCTGCGCTTCTGCTGCGCCAGGAAGCCCTTCGCCGGCCCGAGGAACCCGAGCTGCTTGCGGGGGCTGACGCCCTCCGACAGGTTGTCCGTGACCACCACCCAGCGCTCCAGCAGGCCGGGCTGCTTGAGCCACTCGGCCAGCTCGGGCCGCGGCGAGAGCTTCGCTCCTTCCGCGCGGATGCGCGCGTCGGTCTCCTCGGCGGTGGGCAGCTTCGCGTCGGCCGGAGCGGCCGGGGCCTGCTGCGCGACCGGCTCCGGAGCAGGAGCCGGCGGAGGTGCGCGGCGCACCCACAGGTACGCGCCGACGGCGACGACCGCGGCGGCGACGATGGCCGCCACGCCAACCCAGGTGCCGGACTTCTTCTGCGGAGTCTCCAACATGGGCGCCTCCCGGGGGTCCGCTTGGTGGAACAGCCCCCTTGTTGTCATCACTCCCGGGCGCGGGGGCAAGCGGATGTCCGCCCACTCGGTTTGAGCCCAAACGATTGGCGCATCCGACCTTCGGGAGCGCCGCCGGTTTCAGGCCTCCACCACCAGCCCTTCGTGCAGGCGGAGCCGGCGCGGCATCCGCTCCGCCAGGCGGGGGTTGTGGGTCACGACGATGGCGGCGATGCCGAGCCGCCGGTTCAGATCGAGGAGC
>Ga0209283_10001549_pt1 | contig 12539 bp, 7 predicted proteins | sample CZO8metaG_2_FD_188354 | JGI IMG/M metagenome (GOLD analysis project Ga0209283, IMG submission 188354) | Vadose zone soil microbial communities from the Eel River Critical Zone Observatory, Northern California, USA - CZOApr15con2H1.8 metaG... | ecosystem: Environmental > Terrestrial > Soil >...
CATGCCAGAACCCATTAATCCACGGGGCCAGGATAATCCAAGCCAGTATTTTGTCGAGGACAGGAGCAATGAAGCGGAGATGATCCGCCAGATGATTCAAGATAGCACTGTTACCGCAGGCATGGGTGGCCCGCTTTCCGAGCAGCCTGATCCTGACTCGTTGCGTCGCGTGCTTGATATCGGCTGCGGCCCCGGTGGCTGGATTCTCGAAGCCGCCGCTCGCTATCCCCATATGGAGCTTACGGGGATCGACATCAGTTGGAGAATGATCGAGTACGCCAGTGCCCAGGCGCAAGCACAAAAAGTCACCGATCGGACGGAGTTTCTCGTAATGGACGCGCTGCGCCCGCTCGACTTTCCAGACGATTCGTTTGACCTAGTCAATATGCGCTTCGGCTTTAGTTTTCTACTGGTGAAGGATTGGCCAACGCTGCTGCGCGGACTGCTGCGTGTGACACGCCCAGGTGGGATCGTGCGCGTGACGGATGGCATGATAGGACAGAGCACTAGTCCTGCCTTCAACCGCATCAACCAGATGTTTCTCTGCGCTCTCTATCGCTCTGGCCACCACTTGTCGGAGCACGAGGGGATGGCACACGAGCTCCCCCACCTGCTCTCCGAGAGTGGCTGCCAGCAGGTGCAGACCAAAGACCATACGCTGGAACTCGTTGCTGGAACAGTAGGAGGGCAGAACTTTTATCAGGACATGATGTTCGCGATCCAAACGGGAAAGCCGTTTATACAAAAGTCGGGCTGCGCTACAGAAGAGTATGATGCCTTATACGAGCAAGCGCTGATCGAAATGCAACAGCCCGATTTCCGCGTGACCTGGCCTCTGGTGACTGCGTGGGGGAGAAAGCCTGATACTGCAGGCATCTGAAAAGAAATCGGGGTTTTCCCTTGCTTGACGAAGGGGCGGTGAGGCTATATTTTTTCCATGGCCCGCAATCTGTATCGTTTTTACCTCTACCTGGTATACATTGGTATGCTCGGCTTCGCAGCAGACGGAATAGGAATGCTGCTTCGACTGCTGTTAGCGTTTACACCTCTTAGAGGAGGAAGTCCAGGCCCTACCCACTCAGATGTCGTGCAAGCGACAATCTTTGCTGTCGTCTCTCTGGTCATCGCGGTTCCCCTGTGGGTTCTGCATTACTGGCTGATTCGCCGTGATATGCGCGCTGATTCTGCGGCAGGCAGTGGAGGCGTCCGCTCATTCTTCCTGAATTTCGCAGAGGCTATTAGCCTGCTGTCGGGCGTGTTTACCGGAGCGTTCGTGATTTCTTCGTTGGGCCAGCCCTATGCAGCGGATGTTACCGGAGGTACAGCCTACACGATCGTAAGCCTTGCATTCTTTGCCCTCCTTGATTGGGAGCGAAGGCGGTCTCAAGCTGCGCCTGGCTCAGCAATCGTGTTTCAGCGCATACACTTTTATGGCGCGCAGGCCATCTTGCTCATAGGCCTGACCTTTTCCTGGTTCAGTACAGTAGGACAGATACTCGATAGCACTGTACCTCCTGGCTCAAACGGCACTCATCCCAACCTGCTTAGCCTGGTGGCAAGTACACTCTGGATCATCCTGTTCTGGCTAGCGTATGGCTTGTTGAGTCGTCGCGATACATACTCGCGTCTGCGCCAGGTCCTCCACTACCTCAGTTTTGCGTACGGCGTAGGAATTGCGCTCACCGGTGTGAATTTCCTGTTGCAGTTGGCCCTGCAAACACTCTTCAAAGTATCGGTCTTGCCCACATATTCACCATCAGCCCTGTATAGCTTTGTGTCACCCCTCACTCTTGGCATCATCATTGTTGCTGTCTACAGCTTCTGGCTAAGTATCTCTGCAAGAGGACTGCAGGCACAGCAGACACTGCCATTCTTCATCGGCGAGGTGATTGTAACGGCATTCCTGGCAGTTTCATTCTGGTTTGGATGTGGTTTTCTGCTGTACAGTGGCTTAGAGCATTTCGCTTCCCCTTCTGCTACCGACCTGCCGAATCTGGTCGTCTCGCTTTCAAGTATCATTACAGGCATCGCCTACATCCCGATCAGCCTGCACCTGAGTCGACAACGTGCCCTGACTAAGGCCGTTGGTCCACGCCGTGCTCTTGTCTTCAGCTTGCTTGGCGGTGGCATCCTGGTTAGTGTTGGCAGTGCTATCACCCTGTTGTATATGCTGCTCACGTCCCTTCTGGGGGCAGCTTTATTCACTGGCTGGCAGCATGTGGCGCGTGGCGCGGGGGCGGCGCTGGTTGTGGGTCTCCTGATTGTTGGCATCTACATCTGGACAGCCACTCGCGAACATCTCTTCGGTGCACATAAAACAATACCAGCGGTCGAAGCGAAGGAAGTCACAGTGCCTGCATCGACACCGGCAGCGGAAGAGCCAACAACAGCTTCCTTCACACCACCTGCGTCCAAACCTTTATTGGAAGAGACGGATACGTCACCCGCTGCGCCTGTAACGATATCCATCGAGGACGTTCTGGACGAACTGCAAGCAGGCAAAATCACGCGAGATGAAGCTGCTGCTCGCATTCGTGAGCTTATGGGTGTGGCCTCTCCCAGGGCAGGGGCATTACCTGTCCCCCAGACAGGATCCTCCACCCCTACCATACACGACCTTCGGTGACCGATCCGTGTATGGCCAGGCGGTGTGTTGAGCCTGTAGGGGCGACCCTTGCGGTCGCCCAAGAGGCTACCCACTATAGCCAAGTTCCCTGGCTCTCTGGTAGGCTTGTTTGGACTCTTTTGGCCTGCCAAGCTGTTTAAGCACATCTCCCTTGTTGTGCCAGGCCAGTGAAAAGTTGGGGTTCAGTTGTATAGCTCGTTCGCAGGCATTGAGGGCATCTTCGTAACGCTTGAGGCCCTTGAGCGTGACGCCTGTGTTGTTGTGAAAGATAGCCTCGTTGGGCTGAAGCTGCATAGCTTGCTGATAGGCTTTCAGTGCCTCTTCGTAGCGTTTGAGACTATTGAGTGCGTTCCCTCTGCCATTGTGGGCAAGCGCATCAGTGGGGTCAAGTTGAATCGCCTGTTCACAGGCAACCAGTGCCTCCTTGTACCCTCCAAGGTTACACAGAGCATGTCCCTTGCCAATGTAGGCCTCAGCAACGTCGGGTGCCAGTTGGATCGCCTGTTCGTAAGCTGCCAACGCCTCTTCGTTGTAGCCAAGATCGCAGAGAGCGTACCCTTTGCCAATATAGGCCTCGACGGCGTTAGGTGCCAGTTGGATCGCTTGTTCGTAGGCGGTCAGTGCCTGCTCGTGGCGTTTGAGGCCGCGGAGAGCCTTCCCGCTGCCAGTGAAGGCCTCAACAGCATTGGGTGCCAGTTGGATGGCCTGTTCGTAGGTAGTCAGTGCCTCCTTATGGCGTTTGAGGCCACAGAGGGTTTCTCCTCTACCGATGTAGGCTTGCGCAGCGTTGGGTGCCAGTTGGATAGTTCGTTCGTAGGCATCGAGCGCCTCCACGTAGCGTTTAAGTTCCCTGAGCACGTTTGCTTTGTGGTACCAGGCCTCCGGATGGTTGGGCGCGAGCAGGATGGTTTGCTCATAGGCATCAAGCGCCTCCGCGTAGCGTTTAAGGTGCTCGAGCACATCTGCTTTGTTATGCCAGGCTGACGTATCGTTGGGTGTCAGTTGAATGGTTCGTTCGTAGGCATCGAGCGCCTCCACGTAGCGTTTAAGGTGCTTGAGCACGTTTGCTTTGTTGTGCCAGGCTGACGTATCGTTGGGGTCTGCCTGAATGGCTTGCTCGTAGGCCCTCAACGACTCTGCAAATTGTCCAGCTTTGTAGTAGGCATTGCCCTTTTCTAGCCAGCGCTCTTTGATCTTGCGCGGGCTTAATTGTGTGCTCGCTAGAACCGTGTCTGAGAGCTCCTGGGTGTCTACGGGAGGCTGTTGGGAGTGCTCTTGAATGTTTGAATGAACCATTGCTGTGATGAAGGTGTGGACATTGCTATGGCGGTCGGCCCGCTCTTTTGCCATCGCCTTGAGGATAGCCTGTTCGATCTGGACAGACAGTTGTGAATTGAGTTGTCTGGGAGCAAATGGCTGCTCTGTTACATGCTTAAACATCAATGAAATGAGATCGGGAGCGGTGAATGGTTTGCGCCCGGTAAGGAGTTCATAGGCAATGCAGCCCAGGGCATACTGGTCACTCTGCCTGCTAACCTCACCCTTAAATTGCTCCGGTGCCATATAGTGAGGGGTGCCAGCGATGGTGGTCTGTTTGACACTCGCTGTCGTCAAGGCGGTGGCGATGCCGAAGTCTGCCAGCAATGCTTCTCCTTTGGCATTGAAGAGGATATTTTCTGGTTTGAGGTCACGGTGAATGATGTTCTGCTGATGGGCATACTCGAGCGCCTGACCGATCTGTGAAAGGATAGCCAGAGCCTCTTTCGCCAGCAAAGGATGCGGAGATTGACGTTTGAGACAGTCTCGCAGGGAGCCATTCGGGGCATACTCGGTTACCAGGTATGGTAAACCTTCATCGAGTATGCCGAAGTCAACGAAGGATAGAATGTAGGTGTGGTTGAGCTTTGCGAGGATTTGAGCTTCTTGCAGAAACTGATCCCGTTCTTCCTGGGAGCCGAGGTGTATGGTACGCAAGAGTTTGATGGCAACGATATGCTCGCTAAGAAAGGCATGCTGGCCTCGATACACACTGCCAAATGTGCCGCTGGCGAGTTCCTCCAACAAGGTATAGTTGCCAACTTGCTTGCTGGTGTAGTTGTTTCCGCTTGCCATAGCTCGGACCTCGAAACGTATGTGGGGATCAAAAAAAGCCTGGAGGCTTCTGTTGCTTGCAGCCGCCGGTGAGAGCACTATAGCAGGCTCAGTGGAGCGTGTCAACGAAAAAGAAGACAGTATTCCTCTCGATAAAAAACCTTCGGTTGGCCTGTCTGCATCGACAAGTTACCTAACGGTATGCTACACTATAGCCTGTTAGGTAACGAACTACGTAGAGTCGGTTACCCACACCATACGAGGACGGCAAGATGGCACGTATATGACCTGTTGAGCGCCCAGGAGCAGCGGCTCTTCCGGCGGCTCTGCGTCTTCGTTGGCGGCTGCACACTCGAGGCTGATGAGACCGTCTGTAATGCACCTGGTGACCTGGGGTTGTCCGTGTTGGACGGCGTAGCATCGCTCATCGACAAAAGCCTGCTCCACCAGGCAGAACAGGGAGAGCATGAGCCGCGCATCGTGATGCTGGAGACGGTGCGCGAGTATGGTCTGGAATGCCTCGTCAGCAGCGGAGAAGCCATTGCCATGCAAAGCGCTCATGGTGGCTACTACCTGGCACTGGCGGAGCAGGCAGAGCCGTACCTGATTACTACTGGTCAGAGCCTGTGGCTGGAGCGGTTGGAACAAGAATACACGAACCTGCGCACAGCATGCCAATGGCTGATGGAGCAGGCAAGGGGTGCGCGGTCAAGTGACCGAGGGGCGAAATCTATTGGAGCAGGCATTAGCCACCAGTGCGGACTGCAAGGCATCGGTGCGGGCAAAAGCGCTCGGCGCGGCTGGGACGCTTATCGGCTTGCAAGGTAACTTTGAGCAAGCAGAGGCGCTCTGTAGAGAAGGCCTCGCACTGTCCAGGGAATTGGAAGACGCCGATGGCATCATCATCTCCCTGCGCATGCTGGGATATGTAGCGATGGAACAGTCCAACTATGCAGCAGCGCGGACGCTGCTAGAGGAGGCTCTGGACCTCGCAAGGCAGGTCAATAACACCTGGGGCATTGCTTATTCTCTCGAAATCCTGGCAGCGGTGGCCTTCGAGCAGGGCGAGTATGTGCGAGCCCAGACCTTCATCGACGAGAGCTTAGCCATCTCCAGGAAGGGAGGCGACACCTGGGGCATGGCTCGTTCGCTCTGGCTCCTGGCACTTGTTGCCCTTTTCCAAGGCAACCTGGCAAGAGCACATACCATCATCGAAGAGCACCTCACGCTCTCCAGAGAGGTGAATGATCAGCGGGGTCTCGCTTACTCGCTGCTCATCCTGGGCTATCTAGCCTTTTTCCAGGGTCAGGATGACACTATGCGCACATTGCTCGAAGAGAGCCAGGCACTCCACAAGCAGACAGGGGATCGACGGGGCATTGCCTGGACGCTTTACGGTTTAGGATGGGTTGCGCTCGCACAAGGTGATTACTCAACTGCACGTACCCAGTACGAGCAGTGCCTGGCAATCCTCAGCGAGCTGGATCACAAGTGGTTCATCGCCCTCGGCCTGGAAGGGTTGGCATGCCTCGCATCTGCCCAAGGGCAGCCAGCCTGGGCAGCACGTTTATGGGGCGCAGCCGAGATGATGCGCGAAGTCATCAATGCCTCCATATCCCCTGTTATCCTTGCCAGATACGAGCCTTTTATCGCTGCTGCACGTACCCAACTGGGTGAGAAAACCTTCACAGCAGCCTGGGCCGAAGGCCGAACAATGCCTATCGAGGCCCTCCTTCGTCCCTCAGACACTGTGCTATCCCTACTAGAGAGCGCGGTTACCCAATCAACCACCATTGCAAAGCTACCTGTAACCTATCCGGCCGGACTAACGATACGTGAAGTCGAAGTGCTACGCTGGGTAGCGATGGGTCTGACCGACATCCAGGTAGCTGAAAAACTTATCCTCAGTTCCCGCACAGTCAGTACGCACCTCAGGTCGATCTACAATAAGCTTGGCGTCACCTCACGTAGCGCAGCCACCCGCTTCGCCGTTGAGCACCACCTCGTTTGAGCATCAGTAATCTTGCGTATGCTGCCCCTAACTGCACTCGCTTCCCCGTGTCTGGAAATTACGTAAACGATTACGCAATTTACAGGATGTGTGACTGTGTCAAGTTATGTAGACTCTAGACATGAAAGCACCCAAATGGTTCTACCAACAATTGAGGGCTGACTACCAGGACAACCGCAAGAGCACATGGCGACCGCAAGGGCCCACCCGGCCGCCCCCTGCCTCCCTCGCCACTACTATACGACGACGTTGCCGTCCCAGCCTCTTCAGTGTTGTGGAGACTCCGACCCCCGGTTGTTGGTAGAACCCTCCCAAATGGGGCATTTGACACTGGCCCCGAATCTTCTTCTTGCTTACACTTAGCCTAGGACAGCAAGATAGCTGGTACACGGCAATTCTCGCTGGAAGGGCATTTAGATGTAACAACCATTAACGCATGGAGGAAAGCAATGACGACCGAAAGAAAGTTCAAGGAGGACCTACGATGAAAAAGAACCCTATGCTCCGAACCATTCTCCTCAGTACAGTGTTTGCCTTGCTGGCAGTTGTACTCCTGGCTCCCACCGCGAGTGCTCATGCGACCGTTCCTGCTCATGGAGCAGCGGCCAGCCAGGTTCCGGCTGATGTTTCCACTGTAAATATCGTCATCAAGCACGGCAAGGCTGTGTTCAGCCCAACTGTAGTCCATTGTACAAACCCGTGCTTTATTGGTTTCACCAACTTGACAAACGTGACCCAGGAGGTTCTTTTCGGAGGAAAGGTGCTTATAGCGATTTTACCAGGGGATCTTGTATTGTTTCCATCTTCCTACATTAACGCTTCAGGGCCGGGAACGCACTTTGTAGGCCTGAAGTCGAATCCGCATGCACGTCTGACCGTTCTGTCTTCGTAGAGCAGTTCTGATTATCAGGGGGGCGGTTCCAGTCGACAGGGAGGATCGGAACCGCTCTCCAGGCACACAAATGCTTTGAGCTAAAGAGGAGGGATGAGCCAATGGAAACCAGATTTTACGCCTCGGAAAAACTAGATATCGAACGACTTGCCAATGACCTGGAGAACATCTACGGTCTCCAAGGCTACCAGGTACAGCAGCTTGGTAACAAGGAGCAGAAGCTCATACAGTTGCGCAAGGGCAGCGATGTTGAGGCACTCGTTGGCTTGCAGTCGGCAGTAACGGTGACCATGCAGCGTCGTGTTGGTGGTGTACTCGTGATGATTGGCCAAGAAAAGTGGATCGATAAGGCAGCAGCTGGTGTCGTCGGTCTGGTCGTTCCGATGCTGTGGCCGCTCACCATTACTGCAGGGCTTGGGGTATTGCGCCAGATCGGCCTCTCTAGCCAGGTGATGAATATGGTGGATGGATTGGTACGCCAGCAGCAGCCTGATGCGCAGTCGGGACCGGCTCCAATCAACTAGTGGACGGATCCAATTGCAGAAAGGCGGATACAATGAACGAGCAAGAGCAACCACAACTGAAGAGATCAAATGCTCTCCTCGCCGGGCGTTACCACGTCATCAGCATGGTCAGCAAAGGGGCCTTCGGCGCGGTCTACAAAGCGGAAGACGTGCAGCGCAACGATGCACTCGTTGCCATCAAAGAGATCAACCTGGGCGGCCTCAGCTCCCAGGAGGTCGTCGAGGCGACTGATGCCTTCAATCGCAAGGTGCGCTTGCTCTCTGGCTTGGAGCACCCCAACCTGCCGCACATCTATGACCACTTCACCGACGCCGAGCACTGGTATCTGGTGATGGACTTCATCGAAGGCGAGACCCTGGAAGCGTATCTCGACCGCACACCAGGAAAGCAGCTGCTCGTTGACGACGTCCTCGACATCGGCATGCAACTCTGCACGGTGCTGCACTACCTGCACACACATCAGCCTCCCATCATCTTCCGCGATGTCAAGCCCGCCAATATCATGCGCACGCCGACAGGCCATCTCTACCTGATCGACTTTGGCATCGCTCGTCACTTTACGCCAGGGCAAGCCAGGGATACCAGTGCGCTTGGTTCGCCAGGCTATGCTGCTCCTGAGCAGTATGGGAGAGCCCAAACCACCGTGCAATCTGACATCTACAGTCTGGGCGCGATACTGCGTTACCTGCTGACGGGCAAAGATCCGTTGGAGCCAACCTTCGGCTATGCCTCGCCGTATGCAGAGGAAGTCCCGGCAGAACTTGAACTGCTCCTGGTGCAGATGCTCGACCCCGATGCCAGCAAGAGACCGGCGAGCATGGATGCGGTGAAGCGAACACTGCAACGGATAAAAGATGAATCGCTGCCGAAGGTGCCCGCTACTCAGCAGCTTGCTCACAGTCCGGGGTACGCTGTTGTAACAACACAGCAGACAGCTACGCCTGTCGGAACAACGGGACAGACCTTGCAGCCGCCGACGACACCTGCTGCTCCGCGTGGTATCTCACGACGCACGGTCATTGTGGGCCTGGCTGGGTTGGTTGGGCTGGCTGTAGTGGGGGGCGGTATTGTCCTCTTTCGAAGCCTTCCAGATCCCCACCTTCTTTATACCTATCGTGGGCATTCTACTTATGTGGATGCGGTGGCGTGGTCGCCCGATGGCAAGCGCATCGCCTCGGGGGGCGGTGATGATACGGCGCAGGTATGGGACGCCTCCACAGGCAGGAAAGTGCTCACCTACACGGGCTATGCTGGAGCGGTGGCCTGGTCGCCGGATGGCAAGCGCATCGCCTCGGGCTCTTGGGATAACACGGTGCAGGTGTGGGATGCCGCTGATGGCGGCCATGTCTACACCTATCGGGGACATCCCTATGCTCAATATCAAAATGGAACTGTGACTGCGGTGGCATGGTCGCCCGATGGCAGGCGCATCGCCTCGGGGGGTCGCTCACCTGATAACACGGTGCAGGTGTGGGATGCCGCTGATGGCGGCCATGTCTACACCTATCGCGGGCATACGAATTGGGTGAATGCTGTGGCGTGGTCGCCCGATGGCAAGCGCATCGCCTCGGTCGGCTGCGACCCCACGGTGCAGGTACGGGACGCCGCTGATGGCGGCCATGTCTACACCTATCGCGGGCATTCTAGTGCTGTAAGGTCGGTGGCGTGGTCGCCCGATGGCAGGCGCATCGCCTCGGGGGGCAGCTGGGACAACACCGTGCAGGTGTGGGAGGCCGCCGATGGAGGCCATGTCTATACCTATCGCGGGCATTCCCAACATGTGTTTGCGGTGGCGTGGTCGCCCGATGGCAAGCGCATCGCCTCGGCGAGCCTTGATAAGACGGTGCAGGTGTGGGAGGCACCCTGATGGTGGACAGGGGGTTGGCCCATGAAGAGTTTATAAGGCAAAAGCTCATAACATTCGAGAGTGTTCACTAAAGAAGGGAGTCATCTTATGCTACAAACACTTGCATCGCACTGCGACTGCTGTGGCCTATCCATCGATCCACAGGTAGGAGAAAACTGTCCAAGATGCAATTATCCCATCAGTCCACCCAAAGAAGAGCTTTTCTTAGAATCGACCCTGCGTGATCTTCGGCGTGTTGCTACCTATGGCGGAGCCAACATCACCATCGCCGGCCTGATACAGCGCTATCAGATGCGCCTGAGCTACCTGCGCCAACTCAAGATAAGTGCAGCAGTGGCCACTAACGCACCGACGGTGCCTGCGGAGGTACCACTTGCAGTAGTAGATACTCATGCACCGACGGTGCCTGCGGAGGTACCGCTTGCAGTAGTAGATACTCATGCACCGACGGTGCCTGCGGAGCAACCACTCGCGGTAGCTGCTGCCGATGCGCCAATTGCGCCTATGGCACCTGTGCCGAAACCTGTTCCTCTCGTGCCTGTTGCTCCCATGCCCGTTGCGAGTTCCCCTCAGCGCATTTTCTCCTGGAGATCTTTCCTGGTAGACCAGTCTGTTACGATTGTGGCCTCGCTCGGTGCGTTTCTGCTTTTGATTGGTGCCCTGGCCTTTATTGTCACAAATACTGCGCAGAGTCCATTTCTGACCTTCCTCATTATCCTGGGGCTGCATGTGTTGTTTGGGGGTATTGGCGTCAGTACCTACCGTTTTCCCAGCCTGCGTTTTGTCTCACGTCTGTACACCAGCATTGCTGTCCTCCTCGTTCCGTTGGTTGGCTATGCTGGCTACAACCTGATACAAGAACATGTCATAAAGCTTCCTGCCCCAGCACTCATCGCGATTGCCGCGGCCTATGCCGCCATCGTCTATGCTGCGCTGGCGGTCTCTCAACGCTTTGTTGCCTACGGCTACCTGGGAGCGGCGGCCCTGGTAGTTGTAGACCTTGCGCTCGCTCGTCTCTTCATGCTTGACTACTGGTGGTGGCCCAGTATGCTGATGCTGCTGGCTTTGCTTGCACTCATCGTCGTTCCGCGTCCTTCTGCTAACCCCGCCTTTCCTAACAATTGGCCCTTCGTCGGTACGTGGGCGCTGTTGCGTGAACCGGTGCGCGTGCTCATGTTTACAATCATCGCCGCCTGTGTTCTGGGCATTATCGTCACGACCTTCTATTCCTTCTTCCTCGACCTCTTCGGTAATGACTTGGGTGATCTCTTCTCGGAAGCTTCAAGCGGGGGTATACGTTTTTCGATCCTGAGTACGCTACTGCTGTTGCTCTTATGGACGAGCCTCTACCTGTGGCTAACGAAGCGTGCAAATAGGGTGCTTATACTGGCCTACCTGTTTTTGGCGAGCGTATTGGCGTTCTGCTATGGCCTCCACTTCGAGGAGATTGGCTATGCGTTAGCACTCACGGCAGTTGCCGTGCTCTATCATGGGCTTAATCGTTTCACTCCCCGTCTGCTCCAGCCTTTTGGTAAGTTCGGCCTGCGCCTGGATCAACTGGCGCTGATTCTCGTCGCTCTCGTGCCTCTGATCAGTTCACCACAGTTGCCGTCGCAACTCTTCGAGAGAGCGTACATTCCATATGAGTTGGAATTCAGCGCAAGTTGGAAGATCATAACCGAACTCATTGCTGTAGGCGTTGGTTTGGCGCTCACGCTAAGCGTGGCGTTCAGGCGTGCTAATTTACTAGGAACCTCTGCCACACGGCAAAATGCGTGGCCGTGGTTGCTGCTGTTGAGTGGCGTGTTACTGAATTGGGACTTTAGTATCGTGGTACTGGTACTAGGTGCTGTACCGGTCTGGTGGTTCCTGGGGTTGACTGTGCTGATGGTGGCAGGTGCTGTGATTGTGCGCCGACGCTTTGGGGCAGCGTGGGCGAATCCCGTGGACCTGCTGGCTCTTGGTGAAGCGATCCTCACCCTCAGTCTGAGTCTGAGCCAGAATCCAGACAGCATATGGCCTCTGCCGCTGTTTTTCGCGGCCCTCTCTTATGGCGTACTGCTCTACCAGCGTCGTCAAAACTGGCTTTTCTTGCCGCTCATCTTTGCCTTGTGGGACTTGCTACTGCTCATAGTCTTCTCGCGTCTCCAGATGATACTTTTGCTGGGCATAGTGCTACCGTTCGCGGCGGTAGTTGTCCGTCGTTTCATGCCTGTGATGTCGGTAGCGTTGCAAGCTGGTGGTTCAGCCGGTCGGCGCGTGACAGTTGCGTGGGAGTGGCCGCTGCTCACGGTCGCATTGCTCAGTGGCATTACCGTCTCTTTGTTTGATATGTTCTTGCCTGGAAGTACTGTATACAACTGGCTACATGTGCCGTTCCCTGTCGCGTTAGAGCTGGCTATCTTCTCGCTGGTCTGGTATGGGTCTGCTGCGCTGGCACGGATCAAATGGTGGCTCTTTGTGGTGGTAGGCTTTGCCGTTGCCGGTCTGTTGCTACCTGACGATCCCTTCGCTGTATTGGCCGTGT
>Ga0209283_10001552_pt1 | contig 12534 bp, 9 predicted proteins | sample CZO8metaG_2_FD_188354 | JGI IMG/M metagenome (GOLD analysis project Ga0209283, IMG submission 188354) | Vadose zone soil microbial communities from the Eel River Critical Zone Observatory, Northern California, USA - CZOApr15con2H1.8 metaG... | ecosystem: Environmental > Terrestrial > Soil >...
GGAAGCGCTGGGCGTGCCGATCACCGAGATGCCGCTCTCGCCGCTGAAGCTCTACGAGCTTTTCACCTCCCCACCACGTGGGGAGGTCGGCCGGCTCGCGTAGCGAGCTGGCCGGGTGGGGACGATCACTCTGGAAGGGCGCCTTTCTATGCCTCTAGTCCATCTAGCGGTTCGCAATGGTGTAGGCGGCTACGTTTCTGCCCTCACGACGGCGGCGACGATGTTGCCGCCCGGCGGTCCCTGGTGTGAGTTGCGCTCGCCTCCGCTCACGTAGTTGGTGGTGCGGCCCGTCACCGACGCCACCAGCATGCCTCCCAGCGCCTTCCCGATCTGATATGCGTCCGCGTCGTCCAGGAGCGTGATCCTCTGCCCGCGGATCTGATCGCTCCCCGGGATGACCGACTTGGCAAAGACATGAACCAGGCGCGATAAATCGGTTTCAGACGGCAGGGCGCTGAACTTCAGGCCGGCAGCGCGAAGCGCATTCCTCACGCCCTCGGCATCGATGAAGTCGCGGGTCACGGCGTGGCCGATCCGCACCCGGCTCCGCGACGTGACCGAGTTGCCGAAAACCACGACCTCGCCGTGGCGCTTCTCGCCCCCTGAGGAGGTCATGGCCACCTCGGAAAACAGGTTCCAGTCGCGGCGAACCACTGCGTCCGACAGCGACGACTCCGGGACCTCGCCGAGCGCCATCGCCACACCGAGCGCGGCCGCGTCGTTCGCGTACACGCCCGCGCCCTCGGGTCCGAACGTGAGGTCATGCGAGACCACCGTCTTCCCGCGTGACTCCGCGTCCTTGATGCTCGCGGTCGTCAGGCCTGGCACCTTGACCATCACCAGGTGGACGTCCTTGGGATCGGTCAGGCCTGCATCCTTCATCGCCACGTGCGTGGCCGCGGCCACCTTGCGGATCTGGCCCATGCGTCCGACTTCCTCGGGAGGCATCGGGTCGGACCCCGCCCGCCCGACGACCATCATCTTTTCACCGTGCGCGTCGGCGTCCTGATCCGGAACATCGACGAATTCCCGGGTGATGGCGGCGATGTGCGGTGTGATCACGCCCGGGCAGCCGCCCGATAGCACGAAGATCACCTGCTTGGCCACCTCGCTCGCCGGAATGCCAAGGAACTTGCCCGTCCATTCGCGCAGCACCACGTCGGCCCAAACGCGACCCCAGTCGTCGTGCGCGCCGGTCCCCTCGGTTTTTCCCACGAGCGCGACGAGCGTGTCGGGTTTGATCTTTCCCGAGTCCGCGAGTGCCTGCAGCCCGGTGGTGTCGGCCGGCGTGGCCATGGGACAGACGAACAGTTCGACCTTTTGAGCTTTCATCACGTACACATTGTCAGGCGGCGTCGGGCGGGCGCTGGAATCCGAAGCCCGGCTTCGACTCGAGCTGCTCCGCTAGGGCCAGCAGCTGCCACTCGCGGCCCGATGGCGCGACGAGCTGCACGCCGACCGGCAGCCCGTCGTGCAGGCCGGCCGGCACCGACACGGCAGGTGTGTGGGCGAAGCTCACCGGCAGCACGAACTGGATGTATCGCCCGTAGGGCTCGCTGAGGAAAGGCGGCACGGCCTCGATCGGCATTGGGACCAGGCCCAAGGTGGGGGTGAGCAGGAAGTCGAAGTCGGCGAGCACCGGCTTGACCACGATCCGAAAGGCAGCGGCGGTCGCACTCTCGAAAGCGCCGAAGTAGTCGAGCGCGGACAGCGCGCGTCCCTGCTCGACCAGCTTGCGGATGCCGAGTGCGAACAGTTGCGGGTCGGCGGGGAAGGACGCCATGCTCGCCCGCCGCACCACCGCGTAGCCCGCCGCCACCGCCTCCGATTCCCATGCGATCCGCTTCACGCGATGCCCGGCCGACTCGAGCGCATCGGCTGCCCGGCGGCAGGCGTCGGAGCACGCGGCGTCCATCCCCAGGGCGGTCGTGTCCGCGACGCCGATCCGGAGGCCGTTTGCAATCGGCGACTTCTGAGGTACGGCGGAGTCCGCCATCACAGAGAAGAGCAGCCTCACATCTGCGACGGTCCGACCGAGCGGGGCGACGACCGAAAGCCCGGCCGGGTCGGCTATCTCACAGGGCACTCGATCCGGCGAGGGGCGGAGCCCGACCAGGCCGCAGCACGAGGCTGGAATGCGAATCGAGCCGCCCATGTCAGTCCCCATCGCGACCGAGGCCATCCCCGCGGCCACGGCCGCAGCGCTGCCCCCGCTCGATCCGCCTGGGGTGACACCTGTTCGCCAGGGGTTGTTGGTGGCGGGGAAGATGGCGTTGGTCGTCCCGACCGCGGCCGCGAGTTCCGGGAGGTTGGTCTTGCCCAGGATGGCGGCGCCGGCCGCCCGGGCTCGCGCCACGGGTACGGTGTCTGAGCCGGCGATGCGGTCGCGCCACACGGCGCTCCCGTCCGTCCACGGCATCCCCGCCACCGGCAGGTTGTCCTTCACCGCCAGCGTCACACCTGACATCGGGCCGGCCGCCGCTCGCGCGTTTCGGTCCACGTGCACGTAGGCATGGATGCGCGGGTCCAACCGCTCGATGGCGGCCAGATGCGCCCGCACCACGGCCTGTGGGTCGTCGGTCATCGTGATTACCAGCCATTGTCGTTCGGAGCCGCGAGCTTGACATCTGAAATTCAACGGCCGTAGAATTCAATGGCCGTTGAATTAACCGGAAGGAGGCAGGTGGGAATGTCGAGTCGAAGGGAATCGCTAAGGGGTTTCGTACCACCTCTGGTCGGAGGCCTGGTCATCGTGGTCGTGTTCATAGGCCTTATCGGGACCGCTATTCGCAGTCCGCAACCGCACGACATTCCGGTGGGCCTGGTCGGACCGGCCCCCGCCGTGCAGCAGATCTCGTCATCGTTCGGCGCCAATGCGCCCGGCGCGTTTCAGTTCACGACCTACGCCTCCGAGCAAGACGCCCGGGCCGCGCTCGACGATCGGTCGGCGGACGGCGTCCTGCTCCTCGGCAGCGGAACTCTGATCGTGGCCGGGGCAGCGGGCGATGGGGCGACGGGCGTCATCACGGCAGCTTTCACGAACGCCTTCAAGGCGCAAGGGAAGGCACTGACCGTTGAGACCGTGCACCCATTCGCGAGTGGCGACGCGCACGGCCTGATCCTTTTCTTCGTCGTCGTGGCGACCCTGATCAGCACGTTGGCGTCACAGGCGATCCTCTTCGCCACCAGCAAGGCTGTGAGCTTGGGCCTGCGAATGGGCGTCATCGCCGCGTATGGCGTGTTGGTCGGGTTGACGGCCATGGGCATGGCGGCGTGGATCGCGGGTGGCTACGGCGACGGGTTCTGGTTGGCGGCAGGCCTGGTCGCCCTGGCCTCGATGGCCATCGGCTCCATCATCGGCGGTTTGGTTCGCCTCCTCGGACCGCCCGGTATCGGGCTGGCGGCCCTGCTCATGCTGCTCAGCCTGGTCTCGTCAGGGGGGCCCGTCGGGAGCCAGTTCCTGCCCGACTTCTACCGGGCGCTGGCGCCCTGGACGATCGCGGCCCAGGTGTACAGCGCGCTGCGAGGGGCACTCTTCTTCGGCGGCGCGGCCCTGACCGCACCCGCGGCCGTGCTGGCCGGATGGCTGGCCGCCGGATTGGCGCTCATGTGGCTGGTCGAGCTGACAGCCGGTCGCAAACCGAAGCCGGCCGCCACGGCGTAAATGGCGCGCACAGGCCGCCGTCCTGGAACAGGCGGCACGCGGGAGCGCATCCTCGCCGCCGCCAGGTCTGATTTCGGCAAGGGCGGTTACGAAGGCACCACCATCCGGGGCATCGCGGCCCAGGCCAAGGTCGATCCAGCCCTGGTCATGCACTACTTCGAGTCCAAGGACGGCGTCTTCCGTGCCGCCGTCCAGTTTCCAGTCGACCCGGCCGAGTTCATACCGAGGTTGGTGGCGCCTGGCCTGGAAGGGCTCGGCGAGCGCCTCGTGCGCTTTTTTGTCGAGACCTGGGATTCGCCTGCCGGCAGCCCGTTCCTGGGTTTGATCCGGTCGGTGGTCGGAAACGAGGACGCTGCCGACCAGCTTCGGGAATTCGTCACTCGCGAGGTGCTGGGCCGGCTCGCGCACGCGCTCGAGCTCGACCAGCCCCAGCTTCGCGCCGCGCTGGTCGCAAGCCAGCTCGTCGGCCTGGCGATGCTCCGCTACGTGGTCAGGGTCGAGCCGCTGGCGTCGGGTCGCGCCGATGACGTAGTCGCATGGCTCGGCCCCACGCTGCAGCGCTACCTCACAGATCCAAGACTCACCAGGGTCAAGAAACGCTCACGCGGGCGGCGGTAGTGGTTTCTGCTTGAAGTCGAAGCAGTCCGCCATCCCGTCATCCGCCCCCGTGCGTGCGTTCAAAGAGGGGAGGCCGAACACGTTCTCGCAAAACCGCAGCAGGCTGACGTGCGAGTGCGCCGCGTGTGAGATGAAGCTTCCCTTCGCGTAGGGGCTGAGCACCAGGCACGGCACCCGGCCGCCGTAGCGGAACTGCGTTCCATCGGTCCACTTCTCGAGCAAGGGCGGATTGACGTGGTCGTACCAGCCGCCCCAGTCATCCCAGGTGCCGAAGATGGCCACCTTCGGCCACAGCCCGCCCTTGACGACCGCGGCGACCGGCGCCGCCGTCCACGCGCTGCCTTTCGTCACCTTGCCGTTGCCCGCCTTCACCTCGGCCGGGGTGTCGGGCGGGTGCTCCGACAGAGGCGTGTCGGCGTACAGCCACGAGACCGTGGGCTCGGTAAGTGAGCTGTGCCGGCGTCGCGCGCACCCCCGCCGCGGGCCCTGGATGAAGCGGAACGATTCGGATCGGTTGAACAGCAGCCATACGTCCATCCTCCGCCGCTCGACCCCCGCACAGCAACCCCCCTTTGGAAAGCCAGCGCGCAAGCGCCCAGCCACGCGCAAGAACTTCTTGATCTTGCCCTTTCAGGGCGCTGATGCTTTCATTACCAACCCCCGCGGCGGCCCGTTGATGATCAGTAGACCGTGCGCTGCCGAACTTCCTCAGCAAGCTCACATCCGGCGCTCAGTGGAAGCCCAGCAGCGAAGCGGACGCTGGCACTCATGGGCCGAAGCGTCGCCGCGATGCTCACGCTGGTGGCCGTCGCCCTCGTCACATCGCCGCTGATCGTTGCGGCCCATGAGGTCAGGCGTGACACGCGGTCAGAGGCGAGAGCAGCGAGCGGGGCCCGCACCGTCGCGTCGACAGGCGCAGCGGGCACGAGTGCCATGGCGGCCGCACCCATGGGCGCGGTCCGAGACTCCAGCGTGCTGGTGGCGGCTTTGCAGCAGCTGGCCGCGGCGAGCGGGGCCTCAGTCAGCGTGACCGTGGTCGAGCTCGGCGGTTCGGATCCCCTGAGCTGGTCGCTCGACGGAGGCGCGGTCTTCAGCGCCGCCAGCACCTACAAGCTGGTCGCGCTGATGATGGAGGCGCAGAACGTCGCCTCCCGCAACACCGATCCCAACGGGCTGGTCTGCTATCAGGATTCCGACTACGAGGCCGGCTGGTTTGACGACTACGCGCCGGGCGTCTGTCTGACCCGAAACGAGCTGGCGTCGCGGGCCGCTCAGCAATCCGACAACACCGCCGGCCACATGCTCGTGCGCGACCTCGGCGGCGCGGACGCGCTGAACGCGTGGGCGGCCTCGGTAGGCACCACAGACTCGGCATTCTTCGATGTCAACACGACGACCGCCGCCGACCTGGCCGTGCTCTGGACGGCCGAGGCGGACGGCAGGCTGGGTGGCGCCTCCGCTCAAGCGTGGCTCTATCCGCTCCTGACCGGCACCACCACCGAGGCAGGCGTGCCCGCCGGTGTTCCCGCCGGAACGACCGTGGTTCACAAGACCGGCGCCATCGAGGCCGCGGAGAACGACGCGGCGCTGGTGACGACAGGGCCCAACGGCGCTTACGTGCTCGTCGTCATGACGGACGGCCTCGGAGGAGCGGCCGGCTGGGAGCTGATCGCCGGCATGTCAGCGGCGGTCTGGCAGATCGAGTCTTCCAGACCAGCATGAGGGGCCTCTACTCGTAACGCAGTGCCTCGGCCGGGGCGACCCTCGAAGCGGATCGCGCCGGCAGATACGTGGTGACGAGCGTCGCCAGGTAGGCGCCGACGAGGATGAGCGTGACCTGCACAACCGGCACGTTGAAGATGACGGTGCCGAAGTTCTTGTCGATGACGAAGAACCTGTACGACTGCCACACACCCACGAGCGCTCCGATGATGAGGCCGAGGATCGCGATCAGGCTCGACTCCATCAGGAACGATCGCTGCACGAGCGAGCGCCGGTAGCCAAGGGCGCGCAGCATGCCGATCTGCTGCCATCGCTCCACCACTGCACGTGTGCTGATCACGCCGAGGCCGGCGATGCCGACGATGAGCCCAAGCGCGAGGAATCCGGTGACCAGGTTGAGCAGGGTGAGGATGCCGCTCAGCTGCTGTGCGAGCTGGTCGGCGACGATCACCGGCTCGAGCTGGTCCTTCACCAGCATGCGACCGAGATCGAGTCGCGCCGTGCTCACGTCCACCCCCGGCTTGACCGCGAAGTAGTAGCCGGTGGGTGTGAGCGGCCGGAGGCCGGTCGGCAAACTCGAGCCCGGCTGCCCGCCTGCGGGCGCGGTCGTGGCGGAGGTCGACGCGAACAGACCGCTTCCCATCGCCGTCCCGGTCGACACATAAACACCGCCCCACAGGGCGTTGGACCTCATGAACCCGATCACGGTCAGCGTCCACGTACTGCTGCCGTTCTGGCGGAATGCCGGCGCGCGCACCTGGAAGGGCTGGAAGGTCGAGTCGGTCGGCTTGATCCCCACGATGTCGGCCGGGGCGCCCGTCCTGGCGTCGAGACTCGAAGCGTTGATGACTGCGTAGCCGGAGTGGTCGCGGACGGCGTCCCAAACGGCGCGGTCGGACGAATAGCCGGCCGCACGCAGTTGCAGCGAATACCCGGTCGCTGACAGATAGCCGTCGTCGACGACGTGCAGCGCGTAGCCGCTGTCTTTTTGCGCCTTGAAGACGGAGCCGTCCGCCTTGATCTGCTGCAGCTGGACCCCGACCGACTGGTTCTCCCAGCCCACACCCTTGAGCTCGGCGGCAACGTTGGGGTTCGCCTGGACCAGGGTGGCAACGTCGGGCGGGAAGGTCGTCTTGTCCGTCTGGTTGAAGTTGTTGTCGGGAGTGCCGGCCGCGATCTGCCACCCGCCGGACACCGCGTCGACCTGCGCGAAGTTCTGGACCAGGACGTCCTTGAAGACGGACATGTACACGATGATGAAAGTGACGATCGCGAACATCGCCACCGCCATCCCGGTGCGGAACTTGGTCGACATCGGGTAGGACATGCTGGTCCGTGTGACGGCGGCGAGGCCGCTGATCCGGCCGGTGAAGAACATGACGGCTCCGATCAGCAGGTCGCTGTTGTACATCACGAGCCAGATCGCGCCCAGCAGCGTCATGAGCGCTGAGAGGATGAACACCTCGGGTCCACCCAACAGCTGCTTTGTCTGCAGCTGGTCCTCGAGATGGAGGAGCTTCTCCACCCGGCCGAACGGGCGGCCCCAGTACAAGAGCAGGCCCAGCGCTGCCAGGGTGAAGCCGGCGCGCGCGGCCACCAGCGCGCGTACGCGGGCGAGGGCCAGGATCCAGCGCACGAGCAGGCCGGTGCCGATGATCACGAGCGAAACGCCCGCTGAATACCAGACCTCGCCGTGGGCCAGCGGCGCGTTGTCCCCGAGCGTCAGCGCGACGAGGCCAGCGCCAAGGAGGATGGTCAGCGGGCCGCGCCTGAACAGCCCCCACCAGAACGACCGGATCGCGCCGAGGGTGCCCAGCGTGGAACCGTTGAGGAACACGAGCGGGTGGCCGAAACGCAACTGGTTGATCGCGGCCCAGGCGACCTTGAACGGTGCCACGAACATGGTGCGCATGCCGGCGTCGCGCTGCTCTGTTTCGTCGAGGTCGCGGATCGCGGCCACGATGTTGAGGCGGCTCACGCGGTACGCGGAGAAGGCGACGACGATGAACGTGAGCAGGATGCCGAGGCAAACGGAGATCACGAGGCTTGTCCACTCGAAGTGGAACTGCAGCGTGATGCCCTTGTAGAAGCCGCTGAAGATGCTCGAGAGCACCCGGATCATCAGCGCGGCGACGCCCACGCCGAGGACTACGCCGACCACGCTCGCCGCGAGCGTGTAGGCGGTCCCTTCGAACAGGAACATCTGGGTCAGGTGCCGGCGCTTGAGGCCGACCGCTCGGCTCATGCCCATCTCCGCGCGCCGCTCGGCCGCGAGCATCACGAAGATCAAGAAGATCAGGAGCACGCCGACAGCGATCGAGAAGAAGCTGACTCCAAGCAGCGCGGCGGTGATGAACAGGCCGCCGGTCTGGGCAAACGTGACAGCGTCCGCTTTGTAGGCCGAGTAGTTGTAGAGGTCGAGGCGGCCGGCGATGTCCTTGTAGCCGGCCAGCTCTGCAGGGTCGAGCACCGCGATGGCCTGGGCCAGCTGCGTCTGCAGGTCTGGGCTGCTGACTGCGGCCTTGAACTTGGCCGTCAGCTCCGGACGCTGAACCTCAGCGAACAGCTCCGCGATCGTCGTCCCCACCGGATCGCCTGCGGGCAGCGTCGCTGCGAGCAAGCTCAGCGGGCCCTGGATCTCCGGCCGGCTCAGGAGTGCTTTCAGCTCGGCGGCGGCGGTGCTGTCGACCTGCAGGACTCCGACCAAAAGGATGAGGTTGTCCTGGGCCGTGCGCGCGGCCTCCGGCCCGCCCGATGCGGCCGCTGAGGCGGCCACCGCGTCGCCCATGATGCGGTCGACGAACCTGTTCCCGGCCAGCGCCTTGAACTCGTCCGTGACCGCCGGCTGGTTCAACTCTGTGAGCAGCTGCTGGCTCAGGTCCTTGGAGGGGTCGAGGAAGTTCGCCTGGTCGTGGATCTTCTTGACCTGGGCCTTGATCGCCGGCGTGCTCACGTATGCCCACAGAGCGGCGGCGGCCTGCGGGTCGGTGAACTCGACCCGGAAATGCTTGGTGACCTCGTCACCTGTGGCGCCGCCGGGGCCGAGGTCGTCGAACCCGCCCGCGCCGCGATTGTGGACGAAGATGAGGTTGTAGCCGCCGGGGCGCTGCATCACGGCGCGCATGGCGTCGAGCGGCATCAGCACCGAGTTGACGACGGGGCCGTGATTGGCGATGCTCGGGTTGACCTCGGTGTCGAGGACATCGCGAACGATGACCTGCATGAGATGCCCGTCCACATAGAGCTGCAGGGTGTCGCCCCTGTGGGCGTTCAGCGTGTCGCCGAGCTGGATCCCGATGTACACCTCATTGAGAGCGAGGGCGGCCACGTCGAGGTTCCCACCAGACCGGCTGCGCAGCGTTCCCCAGACCTTGCCGAAATCGGCTGGGACGCCGAACACAGCCACGTTTTCAGATGACGACTGGCTCGTGGTGGTGTCGATCATCGACCCGGAGGCCGCGATGACACCTGTAGCCGCGGCCACGTTCTGGTCCTTCTTGCTCCGCGCGATGACGTCGGCGGCCTGAGCGTCGCTGAAGAATTCGGTGTCGGCCGTCGATGCGCCCTGTACGTACCCGAAGGCCTGGTGACGGGTGAACGCTTCGTCGATGCCACCGATCTGCCGCAGCTGGATCGCCTGCAGCGAAAAACTCAGCGTGTCGCCCACCGAAAGCGACGCGGTGATGATCAGCGTCGCCAGCATGAGCCCGAAGAGGATCAGGACCGTCTGCGCTCGCCGCCGCGGGATGTTGCGCAGCGCCATCTTCAAAAGGACGCGGTTCAGCACCGCGAACAGAAGCAGGCCGGCCAGCACCACCGACACCGCCGCCGCCATCCAGCCGGCCAGCGTGATCGGTGGGATGCCGAAGAACGAGGTCAATCCGTCCTCGAGATGGCGGCATCCACGGCCGGATTCGAGCCATCGAGCTGCGGCGCCGCATCGCTGGTGACGGCCGGCTTGGAATCGGAGACGATCTGGCCGTCGCGCATGCGAATCAGGCGCTGCGCGAGAGCCCCGACCTCCTCGGCGTGCGTGACCCACACGAAGGTCTGCGCGTTCTGGCGGTTGAGCTGGACCATCAGGTCCATGATCCCGGCGCTGGTTTCCGTGTCGAGGGCGCCCGTGGGCTCGTCGGCCCAGACGATGGCGGGTCTGGTCGACAGCGCCCGCGCGATCGTGAACCGCTGACGCTGCCCGCCGCTCATCTCCGCCGGCCGATGGCGCGCCCATTCGCCCACACCCACCATCTCGATCGCTTCCTGCGCGCGCTTGCGCGCCTCCGAGGGCTTGACTCCGCCGACCAGCATTGGCAGCTCGACGTTCTCGATTCCGGTCAGCACCGGCAGCAGGTTGTAGGTCTGGAACACGAAACCCATCTCGCGGGCGCGGAAGTCGGTGCGCTGGTTGTCAGTGAGGTCCTTCAGGTCGCGACCGGCGATCTTGATCGTGCCCTCGTCGATCACGTCGAGGCCGCTCAGGCAGTTGAGGAGCGTGGTCTTGCCGCAGCCGCTTGGTCCCATGATGGCGACCACTTCGCCGCGACCCACCATGAGGTCGAGACCGCGCAGCGCTTCGATCTTGTGCTTACCGGCGTCGTAACGCTTCCAGACGCCCTTGGCATCGATGATGGTGTCAACCAATTTCATAACCTCGTGAGCTTGATCGGGCGTTGTGTCGAATCTATGTCAGTTCGTGCAACTCTGGCCGAAACCTGTAGCCGACGCCCCACACCGTTTCGATGCAATCGCCAATCTCGTCCAGCTTGCGGCGTAGACGCACGATCTGGGTGTCGACCGCCCGATCGAGCCCGTCAAAATCCGCACCCCACAAACGCTCGAGGAGGAATTCGCGCGAGAAAGTGCGGCCGGGATGCTGCAGCAGCAGCTCGAGCAGGTCCATCTCGCGCCGGCTGAGGTCGAGCGCGGAGCCGGAGAGCGTGGCGCGGTGACCCACAGGGTCGAGGACGAGCGGGCCGAATGCGATCGGCTGCGAGCTGTCGGAGCTGACCGCGGCGCTGTCGAGGGCCACGCGCCGGAGCAGCGAAGCCACGCGGGCAGAGAGCTCGACAATCGAGAACGGCTTGCCGAGGTAGTCGTCGGCCCCCACCTGCAGCCCGGTCACCCGGTCGGCCACGTCGCCGCGCGCGGTGAGCATGAGAATCGGCATCAGGTGCTTGCGCCGCAGCTCGCGGCAGACGGCGAGCCCGTCGAGGCCGGGGAGCATCCAGTCGAGGATCACGAGGTCCGGGCGGGCGCGGTCCGCGGCTGCGAGCGCCTGCCTGCCGTCGAAGGCCTGCTGGACTCGGTGTCCCTCCTTTTCCAGGTGGGACCGGACCAGGTCGGAGAGGGCAACCTCGTCTTCGACTATCAGGACCGTCGCCATTTGCTAGTTCGGTTCGGCCCGGCGCAGGCTGATCCAGAACGTGCTGCCGAGGCCGGGCTGGGAGCTTGCGGAAAGGCTGCCTCCCATCGCGTCCACCAGCTCGCGTGCGATCGACAGTCCCAGCCCAAAGCCGCCGGTGTTGCGCGTGCGCGAGCTGTCAGCGCGGTAAAAGCGCTCGAAGATGTGCTCGAGGTCGTCGGCTGACATTCCGACTCCAGTGTCGGCGACGGCGATCTGTACGTGGTCGGCGCTACTCGTCAGGCGGATCGAGACGACGCCACCCTCCGGCGTGTAGTTGATCGCGTTTCGCACAAGGTTGGTGAGCACCTGTGCGAGCCGGTCTTGATCGCCGATCGCCCAGATGCCGGCGGGCAGGTCGTCCAGCTTCACGGTGACCTGCCGTTCGTTGCGCGCCAGTGGCGCCAGCGCCTGGACCACCTGCTCGACGATGGGGCCCGCGTCGACCGGGCGGTTGGCGACCTTCAGCTCTTGTGAGTCGGCCCTGGCCAGCATCAGCAAGTCTTCGATAAGGTCCGACAGCCGGCGCGTCTCAGCCGCGGTCACCCGGAGCCGCCGTTCCGTCTCCTTCGGATCGGGGCGATCCCCTTCGGGCAGAAGGAGCGAGTCGACGTGGGCCTGGATGCTGGCGATCGGGGTCCGGAGCTCATGGGACACGTTCATGATCAGCTCGCGCCGGCTTCGATCCGCTTGCTCGGCCCGGAGCCGCGACTCCCACGCCTGGCGCTGCTCTTCGCTCACCCCGAGCATGTCGGCCGCAAAGCGTCCCCATGTCCGGCCCACCGCATTCAGCACGTGGAACGAGATCGCCAGACCGGCGACGGCGAGTGCGCCCGGCGCGATCAAGTTTCCGATCGCCTCCACGCTCGGGCCCTCGAACACGATGCGCCCAATCGGAAAGATGATGCCGGCAAGCGACGGGCCCAACATGGCCACGGACAGCAAGGTGGCGAAGATTCCGAAAGGCAGCTTGATCAGCAGGTAGACCATCGACCTCCACGTCGTCGGCTGGCGCAGGTGGCGGACGAGCATCCGCCACGGTGAGACCAGGTCCGTGTTGGGCAGCGAGTGCGGCGGCACGTCGACCCCCAACAGCACGATCACCAGCTCTCGCTCGAGCAACGCAAAT
>Ga0209283_10001554_pt1 | contig 12531 bp, 12 predicted proteins | sample CZO8metaG_2_FD_188354 | JGI IMG/M metagenome (GOLD analysis project Ga0209283, IMG submission 188354) | Vadose zone soil microbial communities from the Eel River Critical Zone Observatory, Northern California, USA - CZOApr15con2H1.8 metaG... | ecosystem: Environmental > Terrestrial > Soil >...
TACACGGAAAGCTTGCCCCTGAGCCTCATATCGAGCCAGCCGGAGATCCTGGTCGCGTATGCGTTGGACGGCGCACCGCTACCGACCGGTCATGGATTCCCAGCCCGCATCCTGGTGCCAGGGCATTACGGAATGAAAGGCCCGAAGTGGCTTGACTCGATCGAGCTGGCGAGCCAGGACGATGGTGGCTACTGGGAGTCTGAGGGCTGGGACAGGATTGCGCTGGTCAAAACCACATCGCGATTTGACGTACCGAAGGACGGCGACGTCGCGAAGGCCGGGAAAGCGGTCCGTCTTTTGGGGGTGGCGTTCGCGGGTGCGCGCGGGATCAGCAAGGTCGAGTACAGCACCGACGGCGGCAAGAACTGGTCGGCGGCCGACCTCGGAGCGCCGCTCTCAAGCCTGACCTGGGTGCTGTGGGACACAACCTGGATCCCTCGGCAGGCAGGGGCGTATGTACTGCAGGTCAGGGCGGTGGACGGAACCGGAGTGCCCCAGCAGGCAACCGCGTCTGCAAGCTATCCAAGCGGCGCCTCCGGTTATCACACAATCCGCGTCGATGTGTCCGGATAGCTGACGCTCCTGGATTGGTATGAGCCTGCCAACGTGAATCGGGCTCAAACATCGACCATTCCGAAGCTTATCCGCCGTCAGCCGGATACGGCAGGACGCAATTTCCCGCTGAGCAACGCAACTGAGGGCGCGAAAGCCTCAGGAGTTCTAAAGTGACAATCGGCATGCTCAAACCAGAACAGATAGCTCGCTTCCGGAAGAAGCTCACGACAGAGCGGCGCGCCATCGAAGCGCGCATTGCCGCCAGGGAAGGCGACATCATGGACACGGTCCGCGACGAAGAAGGGGTTGGGGATAATGAGGACGAGGCGCAGCTTGCCTATGGCCGCGAAGACGGCATCGTTTCCGACCAGCTCGACGCACAACAGCTGGAGCAGGTCAAGAAGGCTCTCGCGCGCATCGATGCGGGGACCTACGGGCTGAGCGAAGTCTCGGGCAAGCCGATTCCTCTAGATCGCCTCGAAGCGGTGCCATCCGCAACCACCCTGGTCAACGAAGAATCCGCCTGACGGGCGACCCGGATCGCCGTCGAGCATGCGTCCATGAGAGTCACGCCGGATCACAGCCGGATCATGTATTTCCGGAAACAGGCGGATACGTGAGGTCACGCGAGGACACCAGGGCGCCGGCAATCGAGTTCAGGAGGGCACCCAGGGTCATAAGGGCTCGCGCCTCAGCGCTGCCCCCATGCCGGCCGCGATCAACTCGCCGCCACAGGGCCGCCGCGCCTTCAGTGTGACGACGCAGTTAACTGCCGACTTTCATCGCGCGATTCGTGATGCCCGCTTCCGTTTGGACGCTTGCGCGTCCAGGTCGATGCGAATCGTCAAGAAATCGATACCCATCAGCTCCGAGGCGCTGACGCAGAGTCCTCGCGTAAGGCTGGTCCAACGGGCGATCCGCTGACGTTCGCGTCGGTCGTCGTCATCAAGGATGTGGGCCGTGCCAGGGCGCCAGACACCGCCTGACCCGCCACTCACCTTTACGCGGACTCTTGGATTGGCTTCGATGTTTCGCACGTAGTCGGCATGGCGTCCATGTTGGGCGACCACCCAGAAAATGTCGCCTTCGAGACCGTCGCACACAGGCGTAGAGCGCGGCTGCCCAGTGCGCCGGCCGATTGTCTCGAGCAGGGCGTCACCTGGAGGCGGGATTCCCAGCTCGAATGCGGTCTTGACGAGCCGGTTGAGCACCAACTTCTGAAACGGATTGATGACGCGGCGCTTGATACTCGAACTACTCATTTCACACCTTCAACTCGGTGGCTTTCGTGTCGCCAGCCACACCAAACGCGCGACGACGACCGCGCCTGCCCCGAGCGCGCCTGCTAGGAACGTGCCGAGCAAGCCACCAGATGCTCCCGGCCGGTAGACGGTCACGACGAAACCAATCGCAATCACCAAGGCGGAGATGATCATTCCCAGCACAATGCGGTTCGCCGCGTCTTCCACGCGACGTACTAACGGCTCAAGTCCCTTCGGCTCGACTGCCAGAGTGAATTCGCCCTTACCGAGCCAAGGGCTCGCCTCACAATGCGAGGCGACTCTGTCGCCAGCCAAAGCACGTCGGGCGCGGCGCGACCGAACCGCTTTGACCAGGCTAGGGGCGAGTTCTCCTCGATCACCATTCGCTTCACATAGGGTTCGGTGGCATCGATCATTCGAAAGCTCGGATCCAACTGCGCCACCATGCCTTCAGCAGTGACGAGTGTTTTGGCTAACCTCGCCAGGGTCGATGGCATGATCAGCTTGTGCGCGCGCAGCACTCCAAAGACATCGTCGAAAACCGCTGCCAGGTTCGCCTCGCCGATCTCTCGGTCGTAATACTTGGATACCAGGCCGTCGAGGTCCTTCTTCAACGCGACGCGATCGGTTTTGGGCTCTGCCATCCCGAGCGCGACGAGGCCATCGACCATGCCATCCGAGTCTCGACGCGCCAGCGCCACGAGTAACTGCACGAGACCGGTTTTGGCATCTTGATCGATCATCCCCGCCATGCCGAAGTCGATCAGTCCGATTCGCTTCTCGGTCTCGATGAACAGGTTCCCCGGATGCAGGTCGGCGTGAAAGAAGCCGTCTTCGAGCAGCATCTTTAGCACGATGTTGGCGACGTTTTCCGCTACCTGATCGCGGTCGATGCCGGCCTCGAGTAGAGCCCGCGAGTCCGTAATACGGCTGCCGCTAATCCTCTCCATAGTGAGTACGCGCGTGGTGGTCGAATTCCAGAAGATGCGCGGAATGTGCAGGTGATTGGATCGCTGGAAGTTCTGTTCAAAACGCTCCGCGTTGTGACCCTCGTGCAGGTAGTCCACCTCCTCACGGAGGCTGGCGTCGAACTCGCGGACTACGCCGACCAGATCCCAGCCATCGGTGGCACCGAGCCTGCCGCTTGCGACCGCGGCGAGACGATGGAGCAGCTTGAGATCCTCGTCGATTTGCTCCACCGCTCCCGGTCGCCGGACCTTGACCACGACCTCTGTGCCGTCGGCAAGGGTTGCCAGGTGGGCCTGGCCGATCGAGCCGGTGGCGAGCGGCACGCCTTCGAATGAAGCGAAGGACTCGTCGACCGGCTGGCCTAGCTCGTCTTCGATGATTGCGATGACCGCTTCAGTGGGCACCACCGGCGCGCGGTCTTGTAGCTGCGCGAGTTCGGTTTGGAATTCTGGCGGAAGCAGATCGGCTCTGGTCGACAGCACCTGTCCGAGCTTCATGAAGGTCGGCCCGAGCTCCTCGAGCGCCATGCGAAGATCGCGGGGGGCGACCATCTTGGAGGTCTGGCGGCTCTGGGGTCCTTGATGGCCGGTCGGCACCATGTGCTCGAGCGCAATCAACTCGATCACGTGCCATAGGTGATGTCGCTCGAGCACACGCGCAATCTGGCGCGCTCGCGCCAACGAAGACAGCTCATGCGCCCTGGGCGGATGTGTGTCTGCGATGCTCTCATCATGAGTTATCTGGGAACGGGCGCCTGGTACCAGGCCGACCCGACAACACCGGCGCTCTAGCTCAGACCCGAGCGCACCTTGGCGGGTGCCGTCGAGCAGTGCCTTTTCGGTGCGCGCGAGTCTTAGGGCGTCGGGGTTGCCGGCGCGGGGTGCGCCGCACGCCATGCCTGCCATGCGGTCAGCGCATCAACTGCAAACGGGTCTGCGTTACCGATCAGGTAGAGCACGGTCGAACTGCGCAGCAACAGATGCGTCCCGAAACCAATCAGGCCAAGGATGGACGGCCTGGCTTTCTGGTCGGCGACGAAGTGGAGCAGCTCCCATTGCATTCGGATGCCGATAGTGGGGTCGTACTGACCCATCGATCCCCAATAAGCCTGGGCGGTGAGCCCGTCCATGATGCGGACCTCATCGAGCTCGGCAAAGCCCACCGAGAACCGATAGCTTTCCGGCGCGCGGCGTATGAACGCGGGCCGCATGTCGACCTCAACGCCGTCGGTGCCGACGTGGAGGGTGGCCATGTGAGGCGCAAGTTGCCTGGTGGCCTCCACTCTCAGGGCTCTCCTGAGAGGCGCAATCCACAACGGCCGTGTCAACAACCACACGCCAAAGAGCGCCAGCACGGAGAAGTTGCTCGCACCAAGGCCGTGGTGCCATCCAATGACTACGAGGACCACGATCACGATCATGCTTGCGATCGTGAGGACCAGGGCACCTGTAACGATCGCCCAGACACCGCTGATCAGCGACGTCCATCTCAACACGGTGATCGGGGTCTGCCATTGGTCCGGAGCAGGTGGCCGATATGTGGGTGCGCCGAACTTTGGCCTTGGTCGCAAGCTGAGGAACAGAACCTCGCTTACACCGATCAGTAACAGGGCGAACAGGACGTCTCCCGCGACAAACAAGACGAGCCCAAAGATCGCGATCGCGTATCTGGCGAACCAAATGGCCAGGCGGCGCTCGGCGCCAACAGCTGCGAGGCCGGAGCCTGTACTTTGCACGGTGGTGAGCTTAGCCTTGCGACTAGCCTTTCGCGCTGGGTTAGGTCGGCAGCGGACAGTAGTCCGTCGGCTTCAAGTGTCGCGGAATACCGTCAGCGTCAGAATGGCGGGGAGGGAGGGCTTCGTTGGTGTCACTCGCCCTGCCGACAACAGTCGAGACGTGTGGGCACGGCACAAGGTCGGTTCGGGACCGTAGGGCCCCGGGTTCAAATCCCGGGCCCCCGACCACTTAAATCGCCTTGACGGCTCACCCGAGCCGACCAGTACTGCGGTTCGTGAGTCGCCCTGGATTTCCTGGAGACAGCGACGATTGGTTTCACGCCTTGACAGACGGGGCGCCGGTGTCGGCGAAAGTCGTATGGCAACGCGTGAAGCGACCTGGGCGGCATTCGTCGGCACGTAGCGGCACCTGGCGGACTTGAAGCGCGGACGGAGCGAACCCAAACGCCCTCTAGCGGATCACCGCGAACCGATTGCTATTGCGGTTCGGAACTGTGCCCTCCTGAACACTGATTGGTCACAGCTCGCAGATGCGGTGGCTCTCTGAGCATGGCCCTGCCGGTGGCACGTTAATTTCTGCACTGGTCCAAGCCCAAGAAGGGGTCGGCGGCAGGTAGGTAGCTCATATCGCTCAATCTTGTCAGCGGTTCAATCGCGAGAATCGGCTCAGCTCCGCGAGCGCTTCCCCAATTCGCCAGCAGTTCGGCTGGATCGCGGTAACCGACCACGCCCAAGCGTCTACCCGCGTAGACGCCGGCACCGAGTGTTGGTAGACTGTCTACCACGGTGGACGCGTGACCGGCCAATTCGTCCTCCGAAGAATTAGAGGCTCGGGCTGTAAGCCGGGACCAGTCCGTCAGCAAGGGAGTCATGTGAGGGTCGAATGTGACGCGGGCAGATGCCGAACTACGGTGCCGGTTCACCGTGGCCAGGACCTGCCAGCTGGGACACTGCGGGCGATCGAACGCGACCTCGAGCCCTGTCTTGGCCGACGTTGGCTTCAGGGTCGACGGCGGTGAAGGAACGCTTGGTTGCGAGGATTCGCCGCGACAAGGACGGCAACTGGCTGGTGACTTTCCCTGAAATTCGGGGCGCGCACACATACGGCCGTTCGCTGAATCAGCTGCGGCGGCGCATCTCGGAAGTGCTACGCCTGTGGGATCGAGACCCGGCTCGGGTTGACATCGTCGAGGTCCTGGAATTGCCCACCAGCCTTAAGCAGGCAATCTCGGCTGCAACCAAGCAACGCGTCGAACTAGAGGAAAGAAGCCAGGCTATGCAACGCGATCTGGAGAGGACGATACGGCGTCTTCAGAGCCAGCTGAACCTCGGAGTGCGCGATAGCGGAGAGTTGCTTGGGATTTCGCCCCAGTATGCTCACAAGCTGCGCCATCGAAAAGGTGCCGGGCGTTCACTTAAGGTCCGTAAAGGGGCATCCACCCGCCTACCTCGGTAGACATTCTCTGTAGTAGTTCATGTAGTAATCCAGGCGCCTCTGGTGGCTGAGACTGGCGTTGAGCGGCGCGCCCGGCGCCCGAACTGAACTCAAAAACTTCGAAAACCGCCTCGGTAGACGAGATCGCCCAGATTTCGGGACCGTGAGGCCTCGCGGGTCAAAGGACCAATGTGCCCGCCGCCGCCAGTTGGGCTGACCGGGTGTCAAGACATCGGGCCGAGCCTGACCCGCCGGTCAGCGCGGGTGATCAACGACGACGGTGACCTCATCCTTAATACCTCTGACCACAAGCCACGTTCCGATGGTCAATTCGAACGGGAGGATGGGTAGGAATACAACTATCGAAACATCATGACCAAGAAATTGAATCACTAGCCCAACTAATGCCACAGACACTGCTATAAGGCCAAAGAGAGATATAGCGCGCGGGATATACCTCGATCTGTAAAACAGGGAATACCACAGAACTGCCCCTAAGCAGTAGAACAGCAACTCTGTCGTTTGGCCCAGCTGCATGACAATACCGCCATAGAGGAATTCACCCAACGTCAGATAGTAGGAATGCTCCGGCGCTCCCGCGTTAACGAATTCCAGGCTTAGAGGTATCAGAGCAGAAGCCCCCATCTTGCTTATCGCTAAAGACATTGCTTCTGTCAACCAGCATCCCAGGGCAACAAGCGCGATGATCTTGTTCTGACTGTTTAAGACGACATAGAGCAGGACCGCCAGGACAATAATTCCAAGACTGGTGATCAGATCACTCAGGATGAAGAGTCGCATCACGGTAAGCCGATTTGAAATGTGAACAAGGATGTCGGATATGCCACCGGGTCCAACAGCTGACATGAGCAGCAAACCACTGCCCAAGCTGGTAAAAACAACCACCAAAAATGCTGCGCCCAAGAGCCTGGGGGCGTTTTCCTTTGGACTCATTTGTTCTCCGGTTCTTAGCCGCCTAAATGGCCGGTCTCCTAATCAATGACGCCCAGGAGCGCCCGACACGCGCGCTCGCACCGTTGGCAGGCCTCTGCGCAGACGCGGCAATGCTCGTGCATCTTGGCATGCCGCTCGCACTCGTCACCGCAGCTCTTGCAGGTAGCCGCGCACGCCTCCAGTAGCAGCTTCGTGATCCTTGAGTTGTACTCGGTCAAGCGACTGGTGTGCGAGACGGTGGCGGCACAGATATCGGCGCAGTCCAGGCACAGCCGGATGCACTTAACCATCTCGGACACGTCCGGCTCGCCCAGGTCTGCGTCGACGTCGGCGGTGCAGGCTTGGGCGCAGTCGTTGAGCGCGTCGATGGTAGCGGCCAGCACGCCGTTGTCGACCTTGATGGTGCGTGAGTAGGAGTCAAGCATCTGCTTGGCATAGCTCATTGGTCCCCTCCTTTGAAGGCGACGTATGACCGGCGGTTAGCTATGGCTTCAGGATAGCGGCGCTCTGTGATTGCGCATAGGGCAGCCTCTCCTCGTTGTCCGCCTGAAACCAGTCGTTTGACTGAAGCGAACCCGTCGCCTGGTCGGAACAATGGGTCACGGTGCTGGCCATCAGGGGCGACTAGGAGGTACCCCATGGATACGACTCAGGGCGGCGAGATGAAGGCAATCCTTGCGCGGATTGGGAGCGCCTGGGGATGGATCGTGGCTTACGGCGTCGCTTCCCTCCTGGCTGGCGTCATAGCGGTCGCGTGGCCAAGCTCAACCCTGGTGGTGATCGCGATCATCTTTGCGGCACAGCTTTTGGTGGGCGCGGTCTACCAATTCGTCTTTGCGTTCGCGATTCCGAACGAAAACGGATGGCTCAGGGCCCTGATCGCGCTTTTGTCCGTTTTCTCTTTCGTGGTCGCGATCTATCTGTTGGGTCACGTGGGCCTGACGCTTTTGGTTCTGGCGACCCTGGTCGGCATCTACTGGATTGCGCTTGGGGTCATCGAGCTGTTCCTTGCAATCGGACATGCGGAGGTCCGATGGCGGCCATGGATCGCGATCACCGGCATCCTCAGCATCGTCGCCGGCGGGGTGGTGGTGATTTTTCCGGTGTCGTCTCTCTTCTTCCTCACGATCTTCCTCGGGTTCTGGCTTGTCCTCTTCGGGTTGATGCTGATCGTCAGAGGAATTGGCCTGCGATCCGCTGCGCGCGTAGCGAAGCCGATGGCCCCAAGTCCCGCCGCCTAAGCAGTCATCTCCTCGATTTCGAGTGCCCCACGCAATTGGTTGCGCGAGGTGATGCCGAGCTTGGGAAACAGCCGATAAAGGTGGAAGCCGACGGTGCGGTGCGAGAGAAACAGGCTCTGCCCGATCTCGCGGTTCGACATCCCCCCGGCGGCCATCTGGGCGATCTGAAGCTCTTGGGGTGTGAGGCGATCGGAAGCTCGCGGTAAACGTTTGGGACTGCTCTCGCCAGAGGCGCGCAGCTCCCGGCTTGCGCGCTCGACCAATGGGGTGGCGCCCAACGCCTGGAATGAATCCCGAGCGGCGCGCAGCGGCCCGCGTGACTCGGCGATGCGCCGTTGCCGTCGCAGCCACAGGCCGTACGCCAGCTGGCTGCGCGCGACCATGAGGGGGAGGCTGGTGTCCTCGGTGATCGCGGCCTGGAACAACCCCTCAGCTTCTGCGTCGGAGGCGACCAGTGCGCACGCAAACCTCAAACCGATCTCGAGCACCGGAGACCGCGATTGTGCAGCCACCGGCTCGAGCGTCGCGATCGCGTCTCGGGCTTCTTGCTCGTGGCCGCTTTGAATCGCAGCTTCGACAAGATCGGCCACTACCCAAAACCGGGCGTACATGTGGTACGCGGTGTCTTTGGGATTGGAGATGCGCTTCAGGTGTTCATAGGCGACTGAGTGATCACCACGAAGGAGCGCATTGCGTCCGCGGGCAAGCTCGACCAGCGCGAGCAACGGTTTGACGCCCATGGGCAGAAGCACGCTTTCCGCTTCCGCCATCTGCGCCTCGGCGAGCTCGAAGTCGCCGCGCAAGGCGGTAAGGGTTGCTTCCGCAAGGCGTGCCGCCGGTGCCCAACGGTGCAGCCCAATTTCAGTGGCAAGGTCAACCGCCTCATGGGCGACGGGCAAACCGGCGGCAATGTTCCCGAGGTGTACCGCGGCCCAGGCCTGCTCGGTTAGTGCCTGGACCAGCAAGAGAGGCCGCCCCTGCCGGCGCAGAATGGGTATGGCTGACGAGAACATCCGATGGCCGAGATCGAAGATCCCGAGGGCTTGGGCCGCCTGCCCGAGCACAACAGCGGTCATTGCGTCCGTTACGGGCGCAGCCGTCAGACGCCTCACCGGCTCCAGCAAGATCGCCCCGCGCTCGACAGGTGCTGCCAGCGCGAGAGACATGATCAGATGTGGGTCGTCGCGCTCGACCTCTAGTCGGTCCAGAGCGCCCACCACAAGCTCTCGAGTCTGGCGGTCGAGATTAGTCCACCAGATGCGGAGTGCAACCTGCGAGAACAGCCTCAGCGCGAGCAGTGAGTCGCCGGACGATCTGGCCTCGTCAGCCGCGTGCACAAACGAACGCACCTGCTCTGAGCCGGACCATGAAGGCCCATAAACATCCTGTAGCCACGCAAACAGCGCCCGGCGCGCTGGGTCGAGATCTGCGAGGTTGACGGACGCGAGAAGCCTTGCAGCGATCGCTTGGCCCCTTTCGGCTCCGAGTGCGATCTCGGCCGCTTCCACCAACCGCACGGCTCGCCGGCGCGGATCGAGCGACAGCGCTGCCGCACGTTCCATTGCCGCCACAGCCACGTCAAGGGCCCCTCGCTTTTCCGCGCTTGTTGCCGCGGCGACGAGATCCTGGGCACGGCTCTCGTCGGGACCCACGGCGGCTGCGGCCCGGTGCCATGCGCGCCGATCCGGGTCGTTGTCGAGAAGGTCGCCAAGGGCGGCATGAGCTTGCCTCCGCTCCGCCTCGCTGGACGCCTGGTAGACGGCCGAGCGAAGCAACGGATGCCGAAATCGGACCCGCTCGTCCTCGATCACGATGAGCCGCAGCGTCTGCGCCCGAGCGAAGGAGTCAATGGAGAGGGGTGTTCGCGCGATCGACTGGGCCGCTTGCAGGTACTCGGCCAGAGTTCCTTCGGGGTCAATGGCCGCGAGCAACAGCAGCGTGCTCAGTGGCGGGCGGAGGTCTGACACTTGCGCGCTGAAGGCACGCTCGAGGCGCTGGCTCAGCGGAAGTGGAGTCGCCACATGTGTGGCGTCAGGGTCAAGAGCAGTCGGCAGCTCGAGCAGGGCAAGAGGATTACCTTCCGCATAGTCGAGCACCAGGGTCCGGACTTGAGCTGAGAGGCGTGGAGTGTTTGCGTCGAGCAGCGCCCTCGACGACTCACCGTCAAGGCCGCCCAGGCGCAGCTCGGGGATTCCTGTTCCGTCGATGTGGTTGTCGAGCCCGTCCCTGACCCCAAACGCTATGACGATCGGCTCTGCTTCGATTCGCCGCGCGACAAATGCAAGCGTCTGGCAGGACGAGGGATCAAGCCATTGGGCCTCGTCCGCGACGACGAACACTGGCGACCGGGTGGCGGCTTCTGCGATGAGCTCGAGGACGGCCAGCCCGACCATGAATGGGTTCGATGGCACCGAGTCAGTCAGGCCAAAGGCGGAGCTGAGGGCAGCTCGTTGCATGGGTTCCAGAGCGCTCATTCCGCCCAGTACAGGGCGAAGCAGCTGGTGGAGAGCGGCAAATGGCAGATGCGTTTCTGATTGAGCGCCCGCGGTGGTCAACACAAGCATTCCGTGCTCGCGCGCCCGTGAGGCTGCCTCCGCCAGAAGCGCCGACTTACCGATGCCCGCCTCGCCGCGAACCAACAGTGAGCTCCCGGTCGAGCCGGCGCGATTGATCAGATCCTGGACGAACGCGATCTCGCGCTCGCGCCCAAACAGGCGAGTCGCGGACTTCCCCTGGGCCACCCGGCTGCAAGTCTAGGTCGGGAAGGCATCACATGAATTGCGGCACCCGGTTTGACCCGGGCGCCCCCGAAATTACTTCTCGAACCGCTTCACGAATGCGAGCGCTGTGTCCGCCACCTCGCGCCAGCCGGCGTCGATGACCAGCGAGTGCCCGCGGTTGGGAATCTCGACGATCTCGGTCACGCCCGGGTTGCGCTTCTGCTTCTTGTATGCAGCTTCGGCAACCGCCAAAGGGACGGTGTGGTCCTTTACGCCTTCGATGATCAGAAGCGGGCCGCGCTCGGGATTCTTGGTGTCGACCTTGGCCTCGGTCCAGGGGTTGAGGTTCTCGGCAGCAGCCTGGAAAACGGTCTCGCCTGACCCGGGGACCGCGAAGGTTTCGTACAGCTCCTTGGCCTCGTCCTTGCTGACGACGTTGGCGAACCCGTAGCGGAACTGTTCGAAGGTGAGTGGTACCGCCCGGTTGCGGTTAGCCGGGTTGCCAAGCACCGGCGACGCCGACTTGAGCGCCGAAATCGGGAGCGGCAGCACGCCGCGGAACGGTGCGGGGTCGATCGCGACTGAGACCGCGGAGAGTCCGCGTCCGGCGATGATCTGAGTGATCAGTCCACCAAACGAGTGCCCGATCACGGCAGGCTTCTTCTTCAGCCCGCCGATCACCTCGGCGTAGTGGTCGGCGATCTGTCCAACCGACTTGCGGGCGAACACTTCAGGGTGCGCCTTGGCTTCCTCGACGGTCTCGGGGTCATTGGGCCATCCTGGCGAAACAGGCGCGTAACCGGCCTGGTCGAAGAGGGCGGCCCAGCGATCCCAGCTGCTCGGAAGGAGCCACAGGCCGTGCACGAAAACGACCGGGGTTCGACCGCTTGCGTTTGCGTTGTTGACCTGCTCGGTGGTATTCCGAGATACCGCATCGGGCATGCGATCACCCGAGTCTTTGCCGTTAGTGCGTGACGAGATCATGTCAACGCTCCTTATGTAAAGGGATGGCTTGCGACCATCCCAGCCTGGCAGCCCATACGGCGCCGCATCTTCTGTCAAACGACTGGACATCCCAACCAGTCAAGCGACAGATGCAGGTATACGCCCGTTGAGCGCATCCTGCACGTGACATGAACGAGAACATCAGCCTCGGCCGCATCTTCGGTATCCACGTGGGGTTCAACTGGAGCCTCCTGGTCGTGGCCGCCCTGATCGCGTGGAGTCTCGCCACCGGAATCCTGCCGTCGGCCGCTCCCGGCGAGCCTTCCAGCGCCTACTGGACTGCCGGCGTGGTGTCGGCCTTCGTGTTCCTGGCCTCCTTGCTGGCTCACGAGCTCGCGCATTCCGTTGTTGCCGTGCGACGCGGCGTCAAAGTCGAAGGGATCACTCTGTGGCTGTTCGGCGGAGTGTCCCGCTTCAGCAGCGAAACCAACTCGCCCGGTTCGCAAGCCCTGATCACCTTTGTCGGCCCCCTTACGAGCCTGGTGCTGGGCGTTGTGTTCTATCTCGTTGCCGTGGCGGTTGGCGGCGGCGCACATCCAAGCCTCTTCGCCGTAACGCTGTCGTGGCTGGGCTACATCAACATCTCGCTCGGACTGTTCAACCTGGTCCCAGCCTTCCCGCTGGATGGTGGCCGGTTGCTGCAGTCGCTTATCTG
>Ga0209283_10001559_pt1 | contig 12517 bp, 11 predicted proteins | sample CZO8metaG_2_FD_188354 | JGI IMG/M metagenome (GOLD analysis project Ga0209283, IMG submission 188354) | Vadose zone soil microbial communities from the Eel River Critical Zone Observatory, Northern California, USA - CZOApr15con2H1.8 metaG... | ecosystem: Environmental > Terrestrial > Soil >...
TTCCAATACTACGCAATAGGAAGCGTGGTGGCAACGATTGCCTCCATATCCTTCGTCATTGGCTACGACATTTTCGAAGAAGCGGAAGAAGGAGTCCTCGATTACCTGCTGACGCTCCCGATCTCAAGACGACAGTTCATCATTGGTCGAGCGCTCGGAGGAGCCATGAGAGCAATAATCTACATCATCCCAATGTTCCTGGTAGTCGCTTTCATCGAGGGATTCGCACAACCCCTTTCGCTCATCTCAGCCCTTCTCTCCCTCTTCCTATTGGCCTTTGGCGTTACGGGCATGTCGATAACTGTGGCTGTTAGTGTGAAGAGCGCCAACAGGTTCGATGTGGTACTCGCTCTTCTCGAACTCGCCGTATCCAGGGCAAGCACCGCTCTGTACCCGATCGCCTTCATGCCTTTGTACGTCTCGATTTTTGCACCTTTCTCACCTGTCTCGTTTGCGGCCGACAGTGCACGTGCGTCTCTGGTGGGTTTCACCCTCGACCTCCCCGCGATTGCAGGACTCGTCGCGTTCGTCGTCGTCTTCCTAGGTCTAGGGGCCGCGTTCTATTTCCGCCGTCTCGAAGGAGGAATCTATTCTTGAGCACGCGATTAATCCCTTTGATTATTGAGAGAGATGTAAGGGTCCTCTTCTCTGACGCGTTCCTTGTCGCAATAATGTTCGCAAACTTTGCGATCGATCTATTCGTGACAGCTGCGACCTTCGGTCGCCTAGTTACCGGTCAAGGCGCGAACTATTTTCTCTTCATCGCACCCGGTTCGAATCTCATAACTGCCATGGTAGCTGCCTTCCAGTCAGGCAGGGACGTCTGGCGCGAGAAGTACATCAAAGACCTGACCTCATACCTTCTAACTCTTCCAGTGCAAAGGCCGGTTCTCGCGTTCTCAAGAGTCCTGGGCGGGGTTGTCAGAAGCGTCATTGCAACTTTCCCCGGGACCCTTGTGATATGCTACCTCTATGGAATACTCTTTACTCCCAAAGTCTTCATCGCCTATCTCATTGTCGGCCTCTTTTCTCTGGGAATCGTAGGCCTCTCAATGGCAGTCTCCGCGTTCTCTTCAAGCATAGAAATGTGGGTCACCATCAGAAGCGTGATCCAGCTCTACCTGTCGTTTCTCAGCACACTGTTCTATTCAGTAAGCGTGTTTCCAAGCGTACTAGCCCCGATAGTATCGTCGAACCCTATGACGTGGGCGATTCAGGCGTTCCGCCAACTGTCGCCCATTTCATTTACACAAGTCCCCGCTGGCGATTCCATAGGGTCGATATTGATCCTTGCCGGACCCTCACTGGCTTTCGCCTTGCTCGGAACAATTTGTTACATCTGGTACTCGAAACTCTAGCGAGGCCTACCCTGACTACCCCATTGGTGCCGTTGACAACGGATGGCTACGTCCCGCCCTCAACATGGTTAAGGGTTCACGTTAAGCCTCCCATTCTGCATGAACACGTGGATCGAACAGGAGATGGAGCAGTAAACTAAGAACGAGCCCGGTTGATTAGCAGTAAACGTCACATCGCTACATTTGCCGGGACCCAGCGCAAAACCGCTGAAGTAGCCCTGTATCGCAAACCCATGAGACTGAACCGTGTCATTGTTTATGACATGAATCGTAACGTTTCTCCCCAGCGTGACATTCATTATAGGCCAAGAGCCGCTTTGGAACTTGCTACCGTTGAACCCGACATTCATCCCTTCATTAGTCATCACGACGACGAAGTAGGTAGAGCTTGACGGCACACTCGCGGGACGGGCCCAACAGTTGGTTGTCCCCAGCCCGAAGAAATGAAATGTATACGCTGCAGCGAAAAACCCTGTAACTACAACGACGATGACCATGATCACCAGAACCCGGTGCAAAAGTTTTGTTCGCGTGGACCCTTTCGCGCCCGAAGCCTCAGCTAGCGTTCCGTTATTGCCAACCCCCGAATCGACCGGTGAGGCATGTTGCATGGAAACCTAACTACGCCGCGAATGCAGGAACGGAGACTGAGGTTCGATGATTAAGAAAGTTATGGCTCAACCTGCGGTACAGAGAAACCGTTCAACGTTAGACGCACATGAACGGTTTCGGCATTGTTCGTAATTTGAGTCATAAACCCTTAGAATATCGCACCTAGAGAGATCAGTTCATGTTGGGATTCGCTGAGAGTTTCCTCTTATGGACTGCGTCGACGCTCATTCCCGCGTTTGTAGGGTTACTCCTTATTGTGCTGGTGGGAATGAAATTACAGACAAGATACGTTGCAGCATTTGCTTTCGGGATTTTGTTCTGGTTTTTCGTTGACACGCTAACCGGGGCTGCAAGCCTCGATGTCAACTCGGGGTTTTCGGGCGGTGTAAGTCAGGTTGCAAGAGTGGTGCTCTTTGTGATAGGCTTACTTTTTTTCTTTTCAGTTGATCGCAATCGGAATATTTTCTCGCCCCAATCGGCAGTTGGAAAGTATGGACTAGCAATACCAGCGCTCGTGGCGGCGGCGTTGGGAATCCATGGGCTTGGCGAGGGTGCTGCCTTCGGTGGTACCGCGGCCCTAACAACAAGTGCTTCGCTTCTCGACACCTTCGGCGGGATTTCGGGTGGAGTGGCGTACGTTTTGCACAAGGCACTTGAACCCATGATAATTGGCGCCTGCTATTGCGCATACTCTAATCAACGCGCTAAGAACGCCACCGGTCGCCTGAGAGACCTGGCAATTCTGAGCATAGCCTTCGCGATTCCCTCGCTGATCGGAGCCGCAAGCGGCTACTACCTCGTCTATGATAGCAGCTATTTCTACGCCCTCGGCACCGGAACAGCGATCTACGCCGCGGCGAGACTCTTCGGACCAATGTTCGACAATACCAAAGGCACGAGTTCGAAGGAATCGATAACGATGGGTGTACTGATAACCCTTGGACTCCTAACGATCTACTTCGCAGCTCTATTCCATTCGGGCTAAGATCAAACGACCACGGTAATTCTCGCGTCGATTCAAAGCCGCGTAAGTTCGATGAAGGTGTTAGGTTTCAAGGCGAACTGAAGATCTGAGGCTCTGTTCCCCATGTTTACCTCTGGACCTTTCGTCAAGCCTATCGGACTACGAGGAGCCTGACGGTTTTCAGCTTCTTCTCTTTCTGGAAGGCACTGGTCATCGAAGCGACCTTCCTTCCTTCCCCTTCTAGGAGAAAGAGTTCGAAGCAGTTGTTTTGGCCCATCTTATTGTGAATGTGGGTTCGCACAATGTCATCGTAGGCATGCTTCAACCGAGTGATTGGCTCTTCATTCGATTCATCATGTGTAACTACTAGAATTGCTGCCACTCGGCCGGTGAGTGATGCTTTCTCTCTCGAGTCAGAGAGCAGTAGACGGATTGCTGCTCTGACCACATCGGATCTTCCTGCGAATCCTTGTGACTCCTGAATGGCGGTCATAGAGTCGACGAGTTCGTCGGGCAATGAGACGCTAACGATTGTCATGTACTTGACCTTGCGCAAATAATAACTTTCAAGTCGTCTCTTATATCAGTCTTATTAAAATCCGGAAAATACTTAATAATTTCATCTCCGTCTTGGGTGACGTGACTCTTCTCATCCCGGAATGGATTGTTCTTTTGCTGGGTTCCTTGGGGCTCGGAATGCTGCATGGTGTTATCCCGGACGAGCACACGTGGCCAATCACTTTCAGCTATTCAGTAGGCTCGGCTACGGGGAGAGGCGGCATGCTCTCGGGAGTGTTCTTCGCATCATCCTTTACACTCCAACGTGCGATTATGGCTCAGTTAGTCTATTTTGCGCTCGCCAGTTATCTCGCCTTCGACGAAAGCTTGAACGCGGCAGTTTACGTGGCTGTCGGAATCGCCATGTCAATTGCAGGATACCTGATATTGTCCAAGAAACTGCCATCTTGGCATCCACTAACTAGATTCCTGAGTACTCGCGGTGGAACTCATTATGACGAGAAGGGCGTCTCAAGACAAGTTCCCATACATTGGTGTGTGATCCATGGGTTCATCGCCGGGTTCGGCGTCGACACAGGACTATTCACTACTTTCATCTATTTGGTCGCTGTTCCCGCGATGCCTGTTGCATACCTTGGGTTCGCACCCGGGGCAGCATTCGGCTTTGGCACACTGATCGTGCTGCTAGCAATTGGTACGCTCTTCGGGGGCGTCCTCCAGATCGCAAAGAAATGGGGTCCCGAACGAATCCAGCTCTTCGGGACAAGAGCAGGGGCACGCAGCCTATTTTACGGCGGGCTAATATTCATCATCGCGGGAGTGCTCTTCCGAACGGGCTTACAAGACGCCATTCCACTAGATTTTGGAAATCTTATAGTTCTGGCATTCATGATAGGAGTAATCATTCCCGTAATGATCATCACCTGGAGAGAAGTCAAGGCCAACCCGCCCCTAACACTTTGACTGTCCTCGCAAAATCCTTCCGATTCCTTTCCAAGTTCCGCTCCTCACCCAAGGGGCGAAGTCGGAGAGAGGCCGTCCTCGCGCAAGGAGACGCAACCATTTTACATTTGTAAAGCACAGCGCTCAAGTAGCACTTTTGGAAGCCGGTTTAGAGTCTATTGGAAACCGAGAGGTGCCCTCATTGCGGGGCTTCTGTCAAGAAAGAGAACCTGAAGGAACACGTGGCCCGCATTCATCCCCGTCGATTTGCTTCGACCAAGGTTTCTACAGATATTAAGACTGGGTCGATCTTTCGTAGCCATCGAAAGAGAAACGTCGCGATTCTATCGTTGGTGGCGTTGGCAGTCCTCGGGATTGCCCTTCTCGCATTACCAGCGCAGAACATGAACATGCCAGGAACAAATCCAGGTCCAGCCTCGGCTGGCTCTATTGAACAGTTCAGTTATTTGAACCAACAGATCAGTCGTTGTTTGTGGGGAGCAAACATGGGAGACGAAGTAGGTTACACGAATTGGATTAACCGATTATCGGACGATACTTACATTCAGGGAGCATGCTGTAATCCCATGGTCGCTCCGGACTATCAGAGTCAAATTTCTGGACTTCATGATGTTTTAGCATCAAATTCTTCATTGTCAACCGTCGTTGCTACAGACCCATACAATCTGCCTTCTCCGATTGTAAAGGCAGACATCGCCGGGGAAAAACTGGTTCTCACCCCCGACCAGCAATCCGTCTTCGCAAATGCTGCAACATTATCAAAGGAGAATTGGTGCTGTTGCCAGTGCTGGAGCTGGTATCAACACGAAGGACTTGGCAAGATCTTGATTGTCAAGTACGGATACTCTGCTCAGCAGGTCGCTCATGTTATTGACCTCGAAGCTTGTTGTGGTACCGGTACAGGGCCTATGAGGATGAATTGAGACGTCTTTGTGATAGAATCTATCTCTTCTGACCGTTCTCGTCGCTTGCCGCTGGAGAATCTCTGACAGACTGAAGCCCCTCGTGACGACGCTGAGCACGCAATACTGGTACATTGACAACCGGGTTGTCATCAGTCTCGAAGACTATTGCCGCGGACCAGGCCCGATGTCAATGTAACCGAGCAAGTGCGAATCTGTGTGCGAGACCACTTGCTAGACCTCTACAGAGTGACTGGCGGTTGCCTGGCAAACTCGAATTGACCCGGGTACATTTGCACGAAAAGAGCCACATGATGGGAGAATTCACTCTTCAGTAGTTTCCAGCCATTTGAGGCAAGTCCGTCGACGTGGTCCGGTTTTGTGTCTAACCTGTGAATGGTGCGCCAGAGCTTGCATCGAGACGGAGTCCAATGGTCGCCTACACAGAGATGTCGATCTCCCATCTAGAGAGCAGATTCAAATAACATGCTGGCGCTCCACAATGTGGAATAACATGAGCATGGAGCCGAAGCCTATCGCCGCTTTCGTGCTAGGCTTGGTTGCAGGAATTTTCATCTTGCTGGGGTCGGTAGTGATGTCCATGTTTGCATTCGGAAACCCCGTTATGACTATGAGTGGAATGGGAGGTATGGGCGTGATGGGTAGCATGATGAGCGGTACGATGATGAATTGGATGATGGGTTTTGCCCCGATTCTTGCAACCTTTGGAGTTGCGTCAGGTCTGATGGTGATCGCAGGCTCTGTCATTCTCTACATGCGCCCAGCTGAGAACCAGCTCTGCGGAGCCATCATCCTCGCCTTCTCAGTCGCAAGCATCTTGGGAAGCATGGGTGGCCTCCTTGTAGGACTCGTATTGGGAGTGCTAGGAGGAACTCTCGCGCTTACTTGGAATGATGCTACGAAGTCTATTGGGAACACGAGTGTCATTCTATCTCACGCAACTTAGGCCTTGTTCTGTAACGTCTTCTCGTACGCCCAACAATCAGTGTAGAATGGACTACCAACCCACTGAAGAGGCACAGAACACTCGTGCAGCCCCAAATAGATTACAATCTGTTTTCTGTTTATCCTTCTTGTCCCGTTTCCAAATCTATCCCGCGCAGCCAATAGAATCTCGTGCTGATTATTCCGTAACTGGAGTCTTACTCGCATTCATCTCGAAGTAGGCCATTGAATATTCCACGACCTCCATGAAAAAGTGACGAAACCGGCTTCCCAATCACGGGCATAATGGTGCGGGGGGTGGGATTCGAACCCACGAAGGCCTACGCCACGGGATAGCACACCCGCGCCTCGCTAGGGCATCAAGCGCTCTGACGCCTTCGCGGTAATGGGTCTTGAGTGTAGCGCGCGCGTGCCAAGCGCGACCCGCCCATTTAGTCAGATATCTTTGACCTGACTCTGGTACCCCCGCTGTGAATACTCAGCAGAACGCTCCTCAAATATGCCTTAAGGCGTATCATCTCGAAGGAGGGGTATACAGTCTCAAAAACACTATTTGGAGTTCTGCCCCAAAGATATTATTGCTCGAACACACTTTCCGCCTTGCGCAGGACTCTCTCGATGTCTCAGACGCAGACCCGTAAGCAGAAGATTCTTGGAGATGTTAAGAGGAAGCGACGTCAGAGAGCGATTACCTCCATTACTATTGCAGTGATTCTAATTGCGATAATCGTCGCGGCCGTGATCTTCTTGCGCGCACCACCGAACGCGGTACCCTTGCCCGACTATCTGAGTCATTGCGTTACCGGCCAAGTCTACCATTCTCACCCGAGCGTAACGGTTACGGTCAATGGGGTTGGAGTTCAAATTCCAGTCACATTTGACTCGGGATGCAACCAACCGATCCATACGCACACGACAGATGGTGTATTGCATGTGGAAACAGACCAGAATCGAGATTATACTCTAGGCGACTGGTTCTTACTCTGGGGACACTTCGAAAATAGCGCGACGAGAGCCATTTTGAACTCCACCCAAATATTTGGTTTCAAAACTGACGCAACCCATCACTTGACCATGACGGTGAACGGGCAGAATTACAATCAGACGGCCCCCCAAAATTACGTCCTCTTGAGAAATGCTGTAACGGGTGTCAACCAATGCTCGCCCACCCCCCCAAGCTGTGTGCCAGATAGCATCGTGCTAACCTACGGGTAATGATCGTTTTTCCTTTGAAGAAGAAGACAATCTTGGCGATGTCTCCCGGAGTTCCCCTTTAAGATGAGTGATTCTTTGATAATGCGTCGAAATGACGGTATGGGCCAAGACACTTTTAGCATGCTTCTGGCATCATCATACAATTCGCAGGGTCTCCCCCTAGACATGTTTCGAGAGCAAGATTATTGAGAACTAGCGAGATTATCATCATCGCCATTGTCGCGACCGTTCTCGCAACGGGCGGAGTCCTCGCTGTAGTACTCACGCCTCCAACATCTCCCTGTTCAGGTGTTAGCGGAACGACTCGCACCTTCACAGTTATTGTGGATTTGAATGGGTACAACGGGAGCAAGTTCCAAACCGGGTCTTGGCCCACTGTTAGTGCTCAGCGATGTGACAATGTCGTTTTCAACGTCATCAACAACGACACCCAACCCCACGGCTTTGCAGTGGCCTATTACTCCAACGTCGGTTTAGAACTTGTTGGAGGAGACCACCAGCCACTAAGGTTTCAGGCTACGAGAAGCGGACAGTTCAGGATCTATTGCACGATCAACTGTACGGTCCACAACCTCATGCAGAACGGTCTCCTAAACGTATCCTAGGAATCCCTTGCGAGGGACTATGATGCAACGATGGTATCCGATCGTACCAATCATGATCATAATTTTCCTCTTACCACTAGTGTCTTTCGCAACACCTCCCCCCCGCAGTGTTAGCTCGGCAGACATTGTTCAATCCAGTCCTGAAACCTATGTAACATTCATGCAGAAACCGCTAGATTCGAGCCCCAGTCCATGGGTCCTTTATCCAAGGGACAAGGTAGTGTGGGTCGCGGGAATATCCACGGGAACTCCACCCGTCTCCCAGATTCGAGAATACTTCACGGTTAACGGAACTTCGAAACCTGTAGTCAATCTCACGAACGTAACGGTCGAGTCCTTGGTCGCTGATTTTCGGGGCCGAGTTTGGTTCGCGGACAATTCGACTCTTGCATATTACGATAGCCAGCGTTCGACGGTGAACAGAACGATAACCTTTCCTAACCAAAACCTGTTTTATTTGGCGCTAGACAATAAGGAGAGAGTATGGATGACAGTGTTGGGATCTAGTGGCGCCAGCAGCAGCGTCGTCATGTTCGACCCTTCCGACTTTTCGAACCGGACCTATCTGGTTGGGACCGGTAACGCGTTCATTCAAGGAATCACCGTTGCTCCAGACAATACAATATGGTTCGCAGAGGCTGGGTCAAGAAAGCTTGGCCGTATCGCTTGTGATAGTTGTGGTATTGAGGAGTTTCCTTCGCCTTCCTCTCTCAATCTTGTAGCGCTTTCACAGGTGGCGGTCGACAACTCAGGAAACGTATGGTTCACCGATCACGCGGGTGACAATCAGTTTGGAGTGTTCAACCCCTCTGCGGGTACTTGGAAGACTTTTCCAATCGGCTACTGTTCTGATGCTTGTGTTTCCGGCCTTCCTAACTCCATTTTCCTCGGCCCGAACAATGAAATCTGGTTCTCGGAGCATATTGCCGGGAGAGTGGCCCGTTATGACCCCTCTAATGATGCTCTAACAGAGTATGTTGTCTCACCCACTCCCAATGTCTTTCCATTGGTATGGTGGGCAATGCCTGGGCCTAACAATCTTGTATGGTTTGTCGCGAACGGACTTGGCGAGGTAGGTTACGTCAACGCAAGCTTGCCGGTGCCGTTGACCCTCTCCGGACCTTCAGGGGACATTGTTGTCCAGAACGGAAGCTCAAGGAACATTCCCGTGACCCTCAGCTTTCAATCCCCCGGGACACTGTCCTTCGGCGTTTTTCCATTAACCCAAGACCAGGAGTCTTCGAACTCCCCCGCCCAATTATACGGGTCCGGGCCTTCGAACATCGGGCCAAGCCCTAACCCTCAAACAGCCACAATCAGGGTCTCAGCCTCTTGGAGTGCGACCTCTGGAGCCCGCTACGTCGCTCTCACCGCTACTGAGGGTGGCGTAGCCGTGAGCACTCATGTTAGGGTGGTTGTTGTTGAAGCCTCCGCGCCACTTGTTACTTCGGGTTTCTCGTTTGTGATACTTCTTGGAGAGTTCACCATTTATTTGCGAAGGACTGGGAAACCCAAGACTCAACGTATGAAAAGGACTAGACGATAGTTCGTATTAGAGAAGCTCTATTTCGATGAAAACATCATCGGGCGCTCTTATCCTCATCAGTCTCTTCAAAAATCGTTCATTCGGGTCCACGTCGATAAGGCGTTTGTGAATCCGCATCTCCCACTTGTCAAAAGTGTGAGTTCCTTGTCCTGCTGGCGATTTTCTTGATGGGACGATGAGCTTCTTGGTGGGGAGAGGAATTGGTCCTTTAAGCTTCACGCCCGTCTTATCGGCTATGTCTTTGATCTCGGTGCAGATGGTGTTGATGTCCTGGGGGTCTGTGCTGGACAGACGGATTCTAGCTTTGGAAACCATACCAAGATACCTTCATTGTCGATCTTTCTAGCGAAGGGTTAGCGCGGGTCCAGTGCGGTTAAAAACCTTGGCGTAAACTCTGACCAAAACTCAGCCGTGAATTCAGATGTCTTCGAACACCAGACCCGCCGTACGATGCGAGCCCTGTTGAGCTTGATAACTGATAGCCGACAGGGCCGCTATTCAGACCAGAAATCTACAGATCCTTGGAAGGGTCCTGTTGTAACGATTGAGAGAATCTGTGTAGTTGCGCTAGCCTTTCGTGATGATCTCTTTGACCACACCGACGCCAACGGTGCTGCCCATGTCTCGAATGGCAAACCTCCCGAGCTCTGGAATATCCGAGAACGCCTCCAAGACCATGTTGTGCAAGGGCTTCATCTTCACGAGGGCGCTGTCTCCGACCTTGAGGAAGCTAGGCTTCTCCTCAACCACCTGGCCTGTCCGCGGGTCGATTTTCTTGATCAGTTCCTCGAACGTCACTCCGACCGTTGCTGTGTGCGCGTGAAGCACTGGCGTGTATCCTGCGGCTATGGCAGTTGGGTGGTAGATGATAATGATCTGTCCAATGAACTCTTTCGCGATCGTCGGCGGGTTGTCCGTGTGACCCATAACCTCGCCACGCCCGATCTCGTTCTTTGCAACGCCTCTGATGTTGAAGCCGATGTTGTCTCCGGGCTCAGCTTTCGTCATCCGTACATGATGGGTCTCGATTGATTTTACTTCACCTAGCTTTCCGGAGGGATTGAAGATGACCTTGTCGCCATCCTTCACAACACCTGTCTCGACACGCCCCACTGGAACGGTTCCGACACCCGTGATCGTGTACACGTCCTGTATAGGGACGCGCAGAGGCTTGTTCAACGGTTTAGGTGGCGGAATGAAATCGTTGAGCGCATCGAACACTGTAACCCCCTTGTACCACGGCGTGTTCGTGCTCTTCTTCGATAGATTATCGCCCAACCATCCGCTAGTCGGAACAAACGGGATCTTTGAAATGTCGAAGCCAACGGTCTTCAGCAAGCCTTCCAGCTCTTTCCGGCACTCCTTGTAGCGTTCCTCAGAATACTTGACTGTCTGGTCATCCATTTTGTTGATGGCAACGAGCAAGTTCTTCACTCCGAGAGTCCTAGCGAGGTAAGCGTGTTCTCTAGCTTGTCCACCAGGTCCTACGGCGACTTCGAATTCGCCTTTCTTACCCGAGATGACGAGAATTGCGACGTCCGCTTGGCTGGCGCCGGTAATCATGTTCTTGATGAAGTCCCGGTGTCCGGGCGCGTCAATGATCGTGTAGAAATTCTTCGGTGTCTCAAACTTTTGGAATGAGAGGTCAATGGTGACTCCTCTTTCCCTCTCTTCCTTGATCGTGTCTAGGACCCAGGCGTACTTGAAAGTATCACCTGCTCCTGTCTTTTCAGATTCTTTCGCGTACTGATCGATTGTCTTCTGGTCAATGTATCCTGCGTCGAACAGAAGATGACCTGTCAGCGTACTCTTTCCATGGTCAACGTGACCCATCACTATCAGGTTAAGATGGGGCTTTGCAGACATTGTCTTAGTTCAAACTCCTTTCTTGAAACGGAGAGAGAAAACACCTGGTTTCTTTATAAAAAGGCTTGTCCCTCAGTTTTCCACTCTTCTCTACTCAATGAAAAACTAGAACTAGGTTTTTCCGTGAATTATGAAGAAAGGTCTAAATGGGAAGTTTCTCGCCGCTTTCCAATTCGAAGGCATAATGCTTGCTAGAGACCACTTCTAAGCACGAAGCTGCCCCGTCAAGCCTCGGAATGCAGAAAACCCAGTACGACATTGCTGTAGAACAGTTCCAGCGGGCCGCTGACCTGATGAAGCTGGACGAGAACGTTCAGGAGATTCTTCGAAAGCCTCGGAGAATTCTCAGCGTAAACTTCCCTGTCAAAATGGACGACGGTAGAATCCTGCTCTACCAAGGATTCAGAAGCCAGCACAACAACGCCCTTGGACCTTACAAGGGCGGAATTAGATACCATCCCAACGTTACCATCGAAGAGGTAAAGGCGTTATCCATGTGGATGACGTGGAAGTGCGCGGTCGCAGGCATCCCATTTGGGGGCGCGAAGGGAGGCGTCACGGTTAACCCGAAGCTCCTGTCCAAACACGAACTGGAGAGGCTTTCCAGAACATTCTTCTCGCTCATAAGCGAGATCGTGGGTCCGTTCCGCGACATTCCAGCGCCTGACGTCTACACTGATTCTCAGACGATGGCGTGGTTCATGGATGAATACAGCAAGACCGAGAGGAACAATGCGAACGCAGTGGTGACGGGTAAGCCGATAATAATTGGAGGATCTCTTGGAAGAGACTCGGCCACCGGGAAAGGAGTCGCTGTCACCGTTGAGGAAGCGGCGAGACATCTCAAGATCGACCTGAAGAAGTCAACCTGCGCGATCCAGGGCTGGGGAAACGTAGGCTCCTTCGCCCACATGTTCCTTGAAGAAGCCGGAGTCAAAGTTGTCGCCGTCTCCGACTCGAAAGGAGGAATTCACAAGAAAACCGGCCTGTGGTTCAACGAG
>Ga0209283_10001561_pt1 | contig 12515 bp, 8 predicted proteins | sample CZO8metaG_2_FD_188354 | JGI IMG/M metagenome (GOLD analysis project Ga0209283, IMG submission 188354) | Vadose zone soil microbial communities from the Eel River Critical Zone Observatory, Northern California, USA - CZOApr15con2H1.8 metaG... | ecosystem: Environmental > Terrestrial > Soil >...
GCGATCTGACAGATGCAGAAGCCCTGAAGTCATGGGTCTCGGAACTCGACGTCATCATTCACGCCGCCGGACCGCCCTCCGTCAAGCAGTCCTTCGAAATGCCGAAAGAATATGTTCGCGTGCATGTGCAGGGCACGGCCGCAGTCGCTCACGCCTGTCACGAGGCCGGCGTGGATCGACTGGTCTACATTTCATCAGCGGAGGTTTACGGGCGTCCGAATGTGAAGGCGGTTAGCGAGAGTCATCGGCTTCAGGCTCGGTCGCCTTACGCTGCGGCCAAGATCGGAGCGGAAAAAATCATTGAGGCCTATGCTGAGAGTTTCGGCCTGAAAGCAGTCATTCTGCGTCCGTTCTCGATTTATGGTCCGAATCCGACGCCCGAGTCTCTATTGGGCACCATCATTGCGAAGGCCCATGCCGCTTGCGTCCGTTTGTGGGACCTCAGACCAGTTCGTGATTACTGTTACGTCGGAGACTTGGCCACGGCCGCAGTGCAGGCCAGTTGTCTCGTAACAGAGAAGCTCAAGATCTTTAACGTAGGGACAGGGAAAGGGACAAGCGTGGCTGAATTCGCGGCCCTGGTGTTGCGATCGATGGGCGCGAATCTTCCGGTACTCGAAGATCGTTTTGATACTCGCCCCAGCGAGTCTGAGATTTTCGAACTTGTAGCCGACATTTCTTTGGCTCGAAATGTGCTCGGATGGCGTGCTGATACGGACGTAGAAGAAGGTCTGCGGAAAACCTTCGCAGTCTGTCCGGGCAAGGCATGACACCCCACTACCTCGTCACCGGAGCCCAGGGTTTCATCGGCAGGTACTTCGTTGCCCATTTGCTCGATCGTTTCCCGGAATCAACTGTGTTGGGAATCGGACGTTCGCCCGGGCAGAACTTGACCTTTAATCATTTCGTAACCTGTCGAGATCGGGCCATCCCCGCGCCTTTACCCGAACATCTGCGCAATTTCGGCGACGCTAGATACTCCTATATTCCAAGCGGACTCTCCGACGCAAATCTCGCAGAACTGATTCGCGACTTTCACCCCACAGCAATCGTTCATCTCGCTGGGTCGTTACGCGGCAGCTCCGAGGAAAGTATTTTTCAAAACAATGTGGGCAGCACTGAAGAGTTGCTGAATGGCATTCGTGCAAGCGGCGTGAAGATTGGCTTCCTTCTCCTGGCTTCCAGTGGCGGTGTCTACGGGAGACAAGAAAGCCTGCCCATTGCTGAGAGCGCTCCTGTTCAACCTGTGGATTCATATTCGCGTAGCAAACTTGCTTCTGAGGATCAGGTCCGTTTGTTTGGGCTGCAATCCCGGATTCCCACCGCGATCGCACGGATCTTCAACGTGTTTGGCCCCGGACAGGATGAGCTCCATTTTGCCAGCCGTATGGCCGCTCAAGTGGCAGCGATTTTGACTGGCAACTCTGCTCCTGTCATTCGCACGGGCCTTCTTTCCAGCACGCGGGATTTCCTGGACGTCCGCGATGTCTGCTCAGCGCTCGGCGCGATCCTGGAACGAAGGTTGGAAGGAATCTGCAACGTCGCGAGCGGAGTTGAGACGAATGTCAGCGATCTGTTGCAGCTCCTTCTTCAAGTGGCAGGCTTGGAGACCACCGTCGATCTTCAGCGAGAGACAGGGCGGCTCGATCTCATTCCGCGCCACTTTGCAAACGTCAACCGGCTTGCAAAAACGGGCTTTACGCCACAATACTCGCGGTGCCAAAGCTGCCACGAGATCTTGACTTACTACACTCGTCTGACTTACCAGAGAAGTCCAGCGTGACTTGTTGTGCAAGAAGTTGCACACTCCTTCGCGTCGCTGTGGACACGGCGAGAAGGCCGTGTTATCGTCATCAACCTTTGCAGTTCCCGCTCGAATATCGGCATTTTTTATCTGACGTTGCATATGTCGAGTGTTCCCACCAGGTATGTTGTCGCCAATCGCGAACGGTCGTATCGCGTCGGCATTAGTGCTGGAGTTTCCAACGGAAACGTCAGCGAATTGATCGAGGCCATCGGCTTCCGCAAAGCATTGTTAGTGACCACACCAACGGTCGCGCGGTTGTATGCCAACGAAATTGCAAAGCGCCTGCTTGAGTCGGGTGCTGACGTGAGCATGGTGATCGTCGCATGTTCGGAACAATCGAAGATCCTCTCCGAAGTTGAGAAACTTTGCCGGGAGTGTTTTCGAGCTGGCTTGGATCGCAGGTCCGTATTGATCGGTTGCGGCGGCGGCGTATGCACGGATCTGGTCACGATGGCTGCTTCGCTAGTGCGACGGGGATTGAATTACATTCGGATTCCCACCACTTTGATCGGGCTGATCGATGCAGGAATCGGAATCAAGGGGGCCGTAAACCTGCCGGGAAAGAAGAGCGCCCTGGGATGCTTCCATCCTCCCGAAAATGTTTTGCTGGATCCCTCATTCCTCCGGACGCTGCCGAAAAAGCTGATCTCCGACGGCCTGGCCGAGGCGATTAAGGTCGCCATGGTTATGGATATCGGCCTGTTCGAATTCATCGAGCGATACAGGCGGGAGTTCCTGGAATTCCCCCACACTGCCGACATCGGAAAAATGACCGAGCTTGTCTGGTGCTCGACAGTTCGCCTATTAGAGGAACTGGAGCGGAATCTCTACGAAGACAAAACGTACCGCCGCCTGCTCGACTTCGGTCACACCTTCAGTCCACTGATCGAATCTGAGTCGGGCTTTCGCATTAGCCACGGGATGGCAGTCTCGATTGACATTGCCGTGAGCACAGGAATCGCGTTCGAACTCGGTCTTGTTGGCGCCCGTGATCGGGACCGTGTCCTCGCATTGCTGGTGAATGCAGGTTTACCGATCTATTCGCCGCTGCTGACTACGGAGAGCGGCTGCCGGGCCATGGCAGAAATGGAAGCCCATCGCGGGGGACATCTCAACCTGGTCTTGCCTGGCGGGATAGGGAGATCGGTTTTTGTTAACGACAAAGATCGTATACAGCCGCAAGCACTGCGCCGGGCACTCGATTATCTCCGGCGAGAAAGTCAGCGCCCTGTTGTTACGATTCCAGTCGGTTCCTCCATCGAGCCGGCTACCACTGCTGACACACACATGAAGTTGCGACAAACGATGCCGTTGTGGGCCGCAGAGACGTGACGCTGACTCCTAGTTCGGCTGACGCCGACAGTGGTCATGCCCATGCGCTCATTATGGCCGGCGGATGTTCACTGAGAATGCGCGCCAGCCTCGGCGGGCGGCACAAGGCGATGGTTGAGGTTCTCGGAGTGTCAATGCTGGAGCGCAATATAATGGCGCTGCTCGCGCACGGCTTTCACCAGATCGTGGTGGCTATCAGCGCCCAAGAAAAGGCTCTCATTGCGCTTGCACGGGGACGCGCAGCCAGAGTGGCCCGAGCAGGCGGCGCGACTTTGAAGGTCTATTTGGAGCGGCGGCCACTTGGTACGATCGGCGCGGCAAAAGCCATTCGAGCGGGCGCAGAACACCTCTTGATTGTGAACGTGGACAATCTCACCGCTCTCGATCTCACCGCCTTTCTTTCACACCACCGGGCTACCAGGGCGGCGATGACAATCGCCACCCACGTCGAGCCTTTTCCCATCCCATTCGGTCAGGTCTCGATTCAAAAAGGCGGAGTCATTGAATACAAGGAAAAGCCGATCTTGCCTGTTCTACTCTCCAGCGGTACTTACGTTCTCAGCCCAGCTGCGCGACGGAGGATTCCGGCCGGCAGGCCTGTTGGTGCTCCTGAGTTGGTGCACATTCTCTTGCGTGAGAAGCGGAAAGTTTCCGCTTTCACCCATTCTTCTCCATGGATCGATGTCAACGACGCCGCTTCGGTGGAAAGAGCGGAGGCTTTGATCATGGCGAACTTTTGCTCTTTCGAGCTTCAGCGCCAACCTCCGCACCGCGAGATCGTGGTTTTGGGGGTCCTGAAGGACGGGCGGGTCGCCCTGGCTAAGAGCAGCCTCCGCGGGCAAACAGCGCTGCCCGTTGAGCAGGTTCATTCCGCAGCGGAAAGCCCGAGTGATACGGCGTTGCGTCTTGGAAACCGGATACGGTTGCCGGTCATGAAGCCGCAACTGGTAGCATCTTTTGACGAGTTAGACTCTAGGACCGGAGAACGGACGCGATGCCACCTCTTCGCCTGCGAACTCGCAGCGCGGCCGAGGGGCACAAATTCTCTTTCCCAACGTGGAGTACGGTGGCTGAATGTCAACCAACTCTCCAAGTCGCACGGCAACTCCAGAACAGTTGCGTACCTCAATCGATACATCGCGTCGCAGAATCCACATTCTGTCCGTCATTGACGACCTTCACTTTGGCGGCGACGAATATCGTCTTCTCACATTCGCGCAATCATTAAATAAGCTCCGCTTTCAACACACCGTCCTCACTCTGATGAAAGAGGACCCGAAGACTGCGGAGAGCTATGGCTCGATGAGGGAGCAATACCGCAGCGCCGGCGTTCGCCTTCTCGATCTTGGGCAGCGTCCCCTCGGGCACCAGCCTGAACAATGGACCTCGAAGTTGCTTTCCTTTAAGGAAAAGGTGCGGAAACTTAAGGCGCTGATTCGAGAAGAAAAGGTCGACTTACTCGATGTCCACCTGGCTCCGGCGAATCTGGCCTGCGCTGCGGCGACCCTGGGGACTAATATCCCCTTTGTTGTTACCCTCTATCAGCTCACTACGATGCAGTCCGCAAAGCTGTGGCTGGCTGGCCAACTCAATCTTGCGAAGGCAGCTGCACTGATCACCGACACAGATGCGCAGGCCTCCGAAATTCGCAAGTGGCTTCTGTCGACGCCGCAGATTCGGGTAATTCCCAACGGTACTCCGGTGCCGCAACCGATCTTGCCCAGAGAACAAGTGCTCACGCTTCTGAACATCCCCGACGAGCCCGCGCTCACGATCATTGGACAGATCAGCAGCCTGGTCGGCTACAAAGGTCATCTCGTATTGCTGGATGCCGCCAAGCAGGTACTCGAACGACATCCGGAATGCTTGTTCTTGCTGGTTGGGTATGAGCGTCGCGAGACGGGCTACCGGGAATCTTTGCGCCAACGTGCGGCAGACCTTGGAATTGCCGAGCGGGTGAAGATCGCAGGCTATCCCGGAAACATCGGCGATGTGTGGAACATCATCGACATTCACGCGCATGCCTCTTTGCTCGATTCGCTTCCGAATGCGCTCCTGGAGGCGATGTCGCTACGAAAACCCTCGGTAGTCACTTCGGTGGGTGGAATTCCCGAGGCGATTGAACACGGCGTGAACGGCTTCCTTGTGTCCCCTGGCAATGCGGAGCAGCTAGCTCGGCACTTGCTGTTGCTGCTGGACGACCCGGGCTTAAGGACGAAGCTCGGGTACGCAGCATACGCCACCTATTCCGGTAGGTACCGCCCCGAGGTGATGACTGGGCTACTGGAAGATTGCCTCAGTGAGATTCGGTACCGTCCGCGCCGTCTGTAGTCTGTCCGATCCCCCAAAGGTGGTACGAAAAGATTCCGAGCCTTAGGGATGCGCTTGCCAGACGTGAGCGCTAAGATAACCAGCGAGTCGGTCGCGTTGAAGCCAGGATGTTAATGTCAAGAGGAGCACAAGGGAATTCCGTTTCCGGATTGGAAGTGATTGCAAATGTCATTCAAGGCAACAGTAAGCGGCAGGGCCATTAACGTACTGTTACTTGGGTACGTTCTCCTGTTCCTCGACGGTTGCAATGGCAGCAAAGCCGCGTCAACTCCTCCCCCACCCGCCGTAGAAGTCGTCACCGTCGTGCAACAGGACACGCCGATCTACAGCGAATGGGTGGCGACGCTCGACGGATACGTCAATGCGCAGATTCAGCCGCGTGTTCCCGGGTACATCATCAGGCAGAACTACAAAGAAGGCTCTGTCGTCAGGAAGGGAGAGGTCCTGTTTGAAATCGACCCTCGCCCGTTCAAGGCCGCGCTCGATCAGGCGAAGGCGCAGCTGGCACAAGCGGAGGCGCAGCTCGGCAAGGCCAGCCTCGATGTTGAGCGAGACACACCGTTAGCCCAAGCGCGAGCCATCGCGCAAAGCCAACTTGATACGGAGATCCAGGCGAAGCTCGGTGCGCAGGCTATGGTTCTGGCGGCGAAAGCGAACGTGGAACAGGCTGAACTCAACATGGAGTTTACGAGAGTCACATCTCTGGTCAGCGGAATCGCCGGCATTGCGCAAGTGCAGATCGGAAACCTGGTCGGACCGACCTCGGTACTCACCTCCGTCTCGCAAGTGGACCCGATCAAAGCCTTTTTTACTGTAAGTGAGCAGGAGTTCATCGATTTCCATCGCAGGTTTCCTACCCAGGAGAGCGTAGAGGCACAGCGAAAGCGCATGCCGCTGCAACTGCTGCTCTCCGACGGAAGCGTCTATGAGCAGCCGGGAACGATCTCCTTTGCCGATCGAGAAGTAAACCCCGCGACTGGGGCCATACGGCTCGCCGGCGTGTTCGCCAACCCCCACGATCTGCTTCGACCGGGCGGGTACGGGCGAGTTCGCGCAGCGCCGAACACGCACTTGGGTGCCTTGCTGATTCCCCAAAGAGCGGTGATTGAGCTGCAAGGCAGTCAACAAGTCGCGGTGGTTGGGAGCGACAACAAGGTCAGCATCCGCCCGGTCACGATGGGAGAACGAGTGGGAAAGTTGTGGATCGTTACTGAGGGATTGAAGGCCGGTGAACGCGTGGTTGTCGAAGGGCTGATGAAGGTGCGAGACGGCGCCCTTGTGAAGCCTGTCTCCGCCGAATCAACCAAGGCAGGAGGCTAGCGATGTCAAAGTTTTTCATCAATCGCCCGATCGTGGCCATCGTGATTTCGATCCTGATGGTGATCGTCGGCGCGATCACGATCGTGAGCCTTCCCGTCTCGCAGTTTCCGGCGATCGCGCCCCCGGAAGTGCAAGTGCAAACGACCTATGTTGGCGCCGATGCGCAAACAGCGGAACAGTCTGTCGCCACACCGATCGAACAACAGATGAGCGGCGTCGACAACATGAATTACATGTATTCGGTGAACTCATCGACCGGCGAGGTTCGGCTAATCGTTGACTATGACGTAAAGACGGACACGAATACGGACCTGATCCTCACCCAGATTCGGGAGACGCAAGCCGCCTCGCAGCTCCCTATCGACGTGACGAACTTCGGTGTGACGGTACAGAAGACAGTCACTGCGCCGTTAATGTTGATTAGTCTCTATTCGCCTAGCGGAATTTATGACCAAAAGTTCCTGGCGAACTACGCATACATCAATCTTTACGATCAATTGAGCCGCGTTTACGGAATCGGCAGCGTTCAGGTATTTGGGGCCGGCAGGTACGCCATGCGGTTGTGGGTAAAGCCCGACCAATTGGCAAAGCTTGCGATCACAGTTCCAGAAATTGTGACTGCGCTCCAGTCCCAGAATACGGTGAACCCGGCTGGTCAGATTGGCGGCGAGCCCGCACCTAAGGGTCAGGAATTTACCTACTCGGTCCGAGCGCAGGGCCGGCTCGTTACGCCTGAGGAGTTCGAACAGATCGTTGTCCGCGCAGCGCCGGATGGCGGGATCGTACGGATCAAGGATGTCGCTCGCGTTGAGCTGGGGGCACAAGACTATACCATCGTCAGCCATTTGAATGGAAAGCCGAGTGCGATTGTCGCGGTATATCAATTGCCAGGTTCGAATGCGGTGCAGGCGGCAGCAGGCGTCAAGAAGCTTCTTGCTGAGCAGAAGCAAAGATTGCCTCAAGGCATCGATTACACTATCGCTCTGGATACAACGCGCGCCGTCTCGGAGGGGATCAAGGAGATCGTCGAGACGCTGTTGATCGCCATTCTTCTGGTGATCCTCGTGGTGTACATTTTTCTGCAAGGCTGGCGCGCAACACTGATTCCCCTCCTGGCTGTGCCAGTTTCTCTGGTGGGGACTTTCGTGCTCTTTCCAGTGTTTGGATTTTCCATTAATACCCTTTCGCTGTTCGGTCTCGTCCTGGCGATCGGACTGGTGGTAGATGACGCGATTGTTGTCGTGGAAGCGGTTGAGCACCACATCGAAGAGGGCATGTCGCCGAAAGAGGCGACAGTCAAAGCAATGGAAGAGATTTCGGGACCTGTGGTGGGCATCGCTCTGGTGCTTTCAGCGGTCTTCATCCCTACAGCATTCATCCCCGGCATCACGGGGCGCCTTTACCAGCAGTTCGCGGTGACCATCGCGGTCTCGGTCATACTCTCCGCGTTTAATGCGCTTACGTTGAGCCCCGCTCTCTCGGCGCTCCTGCTGAAGCCGCGCGAGAAGAGCACTGGTCTGCTCCGCAGGTTCTTCGATGGGTTTAACCGGATCTTCGCGAGGGCGACGGACGGCTACGTATGGGTTGCCGGCGCGCTCATCCGCAAGAGCGTGATTGCCTTTGCTGTTCTTATCGTGTGTGGAATCCTTGCGGGTTTCTTCAGCGCCAAGTTGCCCTCGAGCTTTCTTCCGGACGAGGATCAGGGTTACATGTACATGAACCTCCAGCTTCCTAACGCCTCATCTCTGCAAAGGACGGAAGCGGTTGCACACGAGATCGAGGACCTACTGGCCAAGACTCCCGGCGTTGAATCGACAGCAAGCGTTGTCGGGTTCAGCCTGCTGAGTCTCACGCGGTCGAGCTACAACGCGTTCTTCTTCGTAACACTGAAGGAATGGAAGGATCGTCAGAAGAGGGAAGAACAGTATCAGTTCATTCGGCAGAGCGTGAACCGAAAACTCGCCGGTCTTCCGCAGGGCATTGCGTTCTCATTCTCTCCTCCAGCCATCCCGGGTGTAGGAACCTCCGGAGGGGTCACGTTCGTGCTCGAGGACCGGTCGGGCAAAGACATCGAATTTCTTGCCGACAACATGAACAAGTTCCTGGCGGCGGCGCGAAAGCGCCCGGAACTCGCCTCCGTGAATACTACGTTCCTGCCAAAGGTGCCGCAACAGTTCATTGATGTCGACAGGGACAAGGCGCTCAAGCAAGGCGTCGACATCAAAGACGTCTATCGAACGATTCAAGCGTTTATGGGAGGTACCTTCGTCAACTACTTCAACCGGTTCGGCCGCCAGTGGCAAGTTTATGTCGAGGCCGAGGGCGCCTATCGCAATCGGGCGGAGAACGTCGGACAGTTCTACGTCCGGAATCGAACAGGGGACATGGTGCCACTTTCTGCGTTGACAAGATTTGAATCGCGTTCCGGTCCTGAATTCACCATGCGCTACAATCTTTACCGGTCCGCGCAGATTTTCGCCGGCGCCGCGCCGGGATACAGCTCGGCGCAAGCAATGGCAGCCCTGGAAAAGGTCTTTGCGGAGACGATGCCTCCTGAAATGGGATACGACTATATGGGGATGTCGTTCCAGGAGAAGAAGGCCCAGGAAGGCGTATCTCCGGCAGTGATTTTTGGATTTTCACTTCTGGTGGTGTTCCTGATTCTCGCGGCGCTATACGAGAGTTGGTCATTACCCTTCAGCGTCTTGTTGAGCACTCCAGTCGCGGTCTTCGGTGCCTTTGCGGTGCTCTGGCTCCGTCGCGTATTGCTCGGTCTCTACCTGCCCCCCTTTATGGTGCAGATCGAAAGCGATGTGTACTCGCAGATTGGGCTGGTCATGCTGATCGGACTGGCCGCGAAAAACGCGATCTTAATTGTTGAGTTCGCAAAAGACGCCTACGAGAAAGGACAGCCGCTGGTGGATGCTGCGCTTGCCGCCGGAAGGTTGCGCTTGCGGCCAATCTTGATGACCTCATTCGCATTTGTACTTGGTTGCGTCCCGCTTTGGACCGCAAGTGGAGCTGGATCCGTCGCACGCCAGATTATGGGGACGACGGTAATCGGAGGAATGTTGGCAGCCACTTTAATCGCCGTATTAATTATTCCTGTGCTGTTCGTGGTTGTAGAAAAGCTTTCGCAGAAGAAGCCTGGCGTGAGAGTTGCGCCTGCGGCATCGCCTCTATCGGCGGAGGGAGGTGATTGAGATGACGCCAAGGAAAGAAATACTCGTCGTTGGTTTGCTGGTCATGCTGTGCGCGGGGTGCGCCGTAGGGCCCAATTACAAGAGGCCGGCAGTGCCCGCGCCTCCTGAATACAGAGGTGTACCACCGGACCAGACGGGCAAGTCGGTCGTGGCTTCGTTCGGCGAGCAGAAATGGTGGGACGCATTCCAGGACGAGGTTTTGAGCGACCTCATCCGGACAGCTCTCAAGCAGAATTATGATGTGCGGATCGCCGCAGCAAGGATCCTCCAGGCACGAGCGCAAGTCGGCATTTCGCGAGCAGACCAGTTGCCATCAGTCAGCGCGGGTGCGAGCGCAGTGAATGAACGCATTCCCCAGACAGTCCGCATTCCCAGTATCGAGACCAGCGCGAACCAGGTAAGTCTTTCGCTCGCGTGGGAGCTGGATTTTTGGGGAAAATTCCGGCGAGCTACGGAATCTGCCCGAGCCAATCTGCTCTCGCAGGAATGGGCGCAACGTGAAGTCATCAGGTCTCTGGTCAGCGATGTTGCCAGCGCCTATTTTCAGCTACGCGAATTGGACCTCGAGCTCGAGATCTCGCGACAGACCTTGGCCTCTCGCAAGGACTCGCTACGACTCACTCAGATCCTCGCTGATGGTGGCGCCACCTCCATGCTCGACGTGCGACAGGCCGAGCAGTTGGTGTTTACTGCGGCGGCCTCTATCCCGGACTTGGAACGGCGGATCGAGCAGCAGGAAAACTTCATCAGCATTCTTCTGGGCAACAATCCTCAAGGAGTCGCTCGCGGAAGGAAGCTTGTCGATCAGCCCCATGCACTGGAAGTTCCTGCGGGACTTCCGTCAGGTCTACTGGAGCGTCGCCCGGATATCCGCGAAGCGGAACAGCAATTGATTGCTGCGAATGCGCAGATCGGCGTCGCCAAAGCATACTACTTTCCGCAGATATCACTGACAGCCTCCGGCGGTTATCAAAGCTCCGCTCTGACAGGCCTGTTCGCGGGGCCCGCAGGACTTTGGACATTTGGCGGTAGCGCAGTTCAACCGGTGTTTGAAGGTGGCAGGATCCGGAGTCGGGTCAGGTTCGCGCGGGCGCGCACTGAAGAAGCCACGCTGGTCTACCAGCATACCGTGCAGCAGGCGTTCCGAGATGTTTCCGATGCGCTGGTCGGATACCGCAAAAGCCAGGAGTTCCGCATCCAGCAAGAACAGTTGACCCACTCGGCCGAAGAAGCAACCAAGTTGTCGAATATGAGGTACAAGGGCGGGGCTACGAGCTACCTGGAGGTGCTCGACAGCGACACGAGATACTTCGCCGCTCAGCTCACTCTGGCCCAAGCCGATTTGAACGAACTCCGAGCGTTCGTGGGACTTTACAGCGCGCTGGGAGGCGGATGGGAATGACGCCGCGTGCCTCTGAAGGGCTGAGAGAAATTTGGCAGAGTCAACGCAAGACCGAAGCAAGAGCCGTTTCGGAGGGAGGCACTGGATATTGCATGTAGAGCATTCTTCCCGTCAGATTTTTCAATCTCCGTCATGTTCTCCAGCATCTTTAGTCTTTGGAGTAGTCGAGCGATTCTGCCTCTTATACAACGGGTAATTGCTGCCCATATCGGCGTTCGTGACGCGTTCTTTGTGCCCGTGATCAACGCCTAGAAAACTGGCTGAGGAGTTGGCAATGCTGATTGCAGGCGACATCGGCGGCACGAAAACGGACCTGGCAATCTACTCGAGTGAATCCGGGCCGCACGCACCACTGGCTGAGACGGAAGTTCATAGTGCCGACTATCCCAGCCTCCAGGCCATGGTCACGGAGTTTCTCGGTCAGGTGAAAATGTCCGTTGACGTTGCCTCCTTTGACGTCGCCGGCCCCGTGATCGATGGGCATGTGAAAACGACCAACTTGCCCTGGGTGATGGATGAGAGCTCGCTTGCCAGGGATCTGAATCTCAAGACTGTCCACCTTATGAACGACCTGGAAGCGGTCGCACGGGCAGTGCCCGTCTTGCGGGCACTCGACCTGATGACCCTGAATGAAGGGACGCCGGTCCTGAACGGCCCCATCGCCATCATTGCGCCGGGGACGGGTCTGGGAGAATCATTTCTCACCTGGGATGTCTCGCAATACCTGGCGCACAGCTCTGAGGGTGGCCACTCGGATTTCGCGCCAACGGACGAGCGTCAAATTCATCTTCTCGAATATCTGTTGCGGCGCTTCGATCACGTGGGTGTCGAACGTGTCTGTTCCGGAATCGGCGTTCCCAACATCTATGAATATCTTCGCGACGAAGAGAAGATACCAGAGAGGCCCGAAGTTGCTCAATTGATTGCGTCAGCCAAAGATCACACGAAAGCAATCGTGGAAGCCGCCGAGGACCCGCACCATCCAAGCGAATTATGCCGGGCAACTATTGAAATGTTGGTTTCGATTCTTGCCAGCGAAGCGGGCAATCTGGCGCTGAAAGTTTTCGCGACAGGTGGGATCTACCTGGCGGGCGGCGTCGCCTTGCACCTGTTGGGTGCG
>Ga0209283_10001565_pt1 | contig 12498 bp, 12 predicted proteins | sample CZO8metaG_2_FD_188354 | JGI IMG/M metagenome (GOLD analysis project Ga0209283, IMG submission 188354) | Vadose zone soil microbial communities from the Eel River Critical Zone Observatory, Northern California, USA - CZOApr15con2H1.8 metaG... | ecosystem: Environmental > Terrestrial > Soil >...
TTACTTACGGAGGTGAAGTTACTGGAGAATTGTTGCTCCTGCTGCGGTGGATGCTGCGGCGGCTGCTGTGGACCCACCAGCGCTAAAACGCCCTAAGCGCAAAACCTTGCCTTTTTTGGAGGCAGGTTGTCTCAATGTGATACCTATTTTTTGCCTGCTCCGCTCATTGTCAGTCTAATAAACATACATCAAAAGGGAGATAGCTTCGAATCATATGTGCAAAGATCATCGCGAATCAAAAGCACATGTTGCTTTGCCTAGTGTCGTCGGTTGGCTCCTCGAGGCATAGCAATTACCGAACCGTCTCTTTCAAACTCTCAAGTCTATCCAGCTATTCTCCGTGGAACTCTTAAACAGGAGAATCGAGTCGACCGCTCTCGGTAAGACTCGATGCAGTACACCCGACTAGGTCCCACTGGACTTCAGGTCTCCCGCATCTGTCTTGGAACAATGTCATTCGGTAATTCTGAAGAGTGGATGGTTGAGGTCGATAATGCGAGGCCGATAGTGAAACGTGCTCTTGATCTTGGCGTGAACTTCTTCGATACTGCGAACGTCTACTCGAATGGAAGATCCGAGGAAATCGTCGGCGAGCTTCTGAAGGATCACCGGGACGATGTTGTAATTGCTACGAAGGTCAGATTGAAGGTTGGCGAGGGACCGAACAGTGAAGGGCTCTCACGATACCACATAATGGGCCAGGTGAAGAAATCTCTCAAGCGACTCCGAACCGATAGAATCGATGTCTACCAGACCCACCGATGGGACTACTCTACCCCGATTGAAGAAACACTCCTCGCTCTCAATGATCTCGTACGACAGGGAATGGTCAACTACATAGGGACTTCAAGCATGTTCGCTTGGCAGTTCGCGAAAGCACTCGCCGCTAGCGACCTTCTTGGAATCGCCCGGTTTGTCTCCATGCAGAACCACTACAACCTCTGCTATCGCGAAGAGGAGCGAGAGATGATACCATTCTGCAAGGACCTAGGCATAGCTCTGATTCCATGGAGCCCCTTAGCCCGCGGCTTCCTAACCGGCAGATACAAGCGCGGAGGAAAGGCAGATACGGCTAGATATCGATCTGACAAGTACTTTGCCGAGAGATTCTTCAAACCTGAAGACTTCGATGTGATCGAGCGAGCCGAGGAGATTGCGAATGAGAAAGGAGTGACCGTATCTCAGATTGCCTTGGCTTGGCTACTCCACAAAGGGGTCTGTGCGCCAATAATCGGAGCAACGAAAGTGGAACACCTAGAAGATGCTGTCGGCTCGCTCGAAGTCAAGCTCTCGTCGGATGACATGAAGAGACTCGAGGAACCCTACAAGCCTCATCGAATAATTGGTCCGCTACCCGTTCCCGAGCAGGAAAGCTAATTCGGCGAAGTTCCTCTAGTAGTAAGGTTTCGAAGTTGAGCCGAGTCCCAGCCAACAACCTCCACAATTTCTCGACGACGAACCGTCTTCTCCGGATTCTCGGAATGAAGCCGCTGAATGATGCGAGTGTTGACCTCCGCAGGAATGCCCCAAGAAACTGAAGATTTCCTTCTGTCAAACGAGTCTATCTCTTCGTGAACATCAACCTCTGTCCAGTAGTCGCCCACCAGTTTGACAATCGCGGGAGGTACCACTCGGCGGAGCCCGGCCTCGCCGTCATTGAATCGATCCAGAGAGTAACCCATCTCCTGCCTTAGCTCGAGATATCTCTGTCTCGGGCTGAACCCTTCCCCGCCCTCTACCTCCGCAACTATTACCTTCCTTGTCACTCGGCCTACTTCACCAACTACCTGAACCCAATCGCGAACAAGGTGCAGCACATGAATCATGATCGCACCATCAAAGGCCCTATCTCGGAAAGGCAAGTGGTGCGCATCAGCTTGAAACAAGTCTCGGAGCCTCTTCTCCCTAGCCTTCGCCATCATGGATAGGGACAAGTCAACACCAACAATGGTGAATCCTGAATCGTTGAAGTACTCTGCAAAACGGCCTGTCCCAATCCCGACATCGAGAATTGGTCTACAGCCAGCGAACAGTTCTTTCATCGTCTGCAAGAGCTTCTTCATTATCTCAGGTGGAACGCCAGACCATCTTGTGGCGTCGTAAACGCTGGCCACGCGGTCGAAAGATACTGCCAATCGTACTCCCTTGAGAGAACGAATTACATTGTCGGAAATTCATAAGCTTCGGGACAGCAACCCAAAACTGCTTGATTCCGCCTACAATTATCCCGATGCGGGATTTCCAATCCACCCCTCACGAGTTGACTGCACCTACTTAGTTGTGATTGACTACTGGACTTATATGAGCCAGCGACCATCATTCATCAAGAGAAACACTTGGAGAAACCTGAATCACTCTCTCGGTTTGATGGCGAAAAGGTGATTTCGCTAGAAACCTACCGGAGGAATGGGGATCCGGTTCGGACCCCAGTATGGTTTTTGGAAGAGGATGGAATCTTGTACGTGCATACGGACGCTAGCACGGGGAAGGTGAAGCGGATAAGGCGAAATCCGAAGGTGCGTGTCGCTCCGTCCCACTTTAGAGGTAAGCCGAAGGCAGATTACATCGACGCTCGGGCGGAACTGGAAACAAGACCAGAAGCCGTCGAGAAGTACCATTCACAGATCTACAAGAAGTACGGCGTCCAAGCAACCTTCACGAAGTTCGTTCAACGTTTCTCGAGAAGTAAAGCCAACGACATCATTATCGTCATCCACCTGTAGAGCTCAGTTCTGCATATTGCGAATCGAGTCCTTTCGGGTCCAAAGCCGTTATCCTTATTTCGCCTGCCTCGCAGTTGTGATAGACTAGTTTCTATTCTTGGACTAGTATGGAAGTTCCACAGACCGTCTGCTAAACCTATACGTCAGGTATGACCCTGTAGAGTCCTACCTTGCTTCACGCCGACAGGCTCATGCGGAGCTTATACTCTGAAGAGGGTTTCCTCAGCCCAAAGTCGCCTTTCGACTTTTCCAAATCACTGGACTTCTTGAGAGCCTTCCCTCCAATGCGGGACGATCAGAAAATCGACGAACTCTCGCTGACTAGGGCCGTCTGTATCGGAGGGCAAACAGTCGTATTCGATGTTCGATCAACCGGCACCATCAAGAGCCCGCGACTGAAGTACATTCTCAGCACTGACCGTTCTCTGACACAAGGTGTACGAGATGCTGTAGTCGACCGTATCGGGTTCTTTCTGAGTCTCATTGATGATCTTGAGCAATTCTACCGAATCGGCTATGGTGACGTGGATTTTGCTCCTGTGCTGCAGAGGCTTTACGGGCTACACCAGGTAAAATTTCTAACACCCTTCGAGGCTGCTTGCTGGGCCATACTCTCTCAGCGCTATCCCGCCGCAGCAGCGCAAAGGACCAAACAGGCCATTAAGGAAAAATTCGGTACAAGTCTAGAGATGAATGGCCAGAGGTACGTCGCCTTTCCTGAACCTTACCGCCTCGCCTACGTCAACGAGCCTGATCTTGATGCTATTGTCAGGAACCAGCGGAAAACCCAGTTCTTGATCGGAGTCGCAAAAGCGTTCGCAGAGAAAGACGAAAGATTCCTCAGAACGGCCAAATACGACGAGGTGGAAAAATGGCTAAGTCAAATCCAGGGCATCGGAGAATGGTCGTCAAAACTGATTCTCCTCAGAGGACTAGGACGAATGGAGAAGATCGCCGTGGAGAAACGATTGCTGAGCGCCGCCTCAAAAGTCTACGGTCGAGGGAGAACCCTCACCCAGAGCGTGCTGGACCAGATGGCAGAGAAGTATGGACCCTGGAAGGGGTACTGGGCCTACTATCTGAGAACAGCAGCTATGAAATCCTGAGATTCCAGAAGCTCTCACTGAGCTATCTAGGACTTTGATGTTGACAGAGGCTGCGCTTTTGCTAGAGCGTGTTTGACAAGGACCGTTCTTCCCCAGCCGTGGTGAGCGAAGTCTTCTGCTGGTGGCAGTTTGTCGATCTCGAACCATCTCAGCTCTGCAACTGCCTTCCCGGGTGACACGGTCATGGTGCGGGCGAAGGCCAGATAGTCGAAGATTAGATGCCAAGTCTGGTTGTTTCCCATGAAAGATTCTATCTCTGCGAGCTTCAGTGTTGCATCGTCTATTCCTGCCTGTTCTTTCAAGATCCGCCTGGCAGCTTGGTCTGGATGCTCCAGGTGATGAAGATCATCGTTGGGTAGAAACCATCCTTCTTGATCGTCGGGGCCCGCTCTGTATTTCACTAGAAGAGCCGAACTGTGGTGCAGGGCTGCGACATGGGCTACAAGTGTATGCGTATGGCATTCCATAGGTGAAGCCATAGTGCTTGTCCTCTATGGTAGAGGGCGAGATTAGCCTTTAGTCGCGCAGAATTCCTTCGACAACGTTGCCTTGCAGGAGTGAATCTTCGGACTTCTCTGCTCTCTCGAAGATCGTGGTTTCATCTACCTGGACCGAGGCTCGTTTCGCGTAGATCTTCGCGACTTGTCGAAAGATGTCTGAAAGCTTGTCAGATCTTGGTCGAATCTCTTTGCCGAGTCGCCTGGTCAATATCTCGGAGCAATGGTTCACAACCATCCTTCTCCCGGTCCCAAGAATCTCGCCAAGAGCCTTGTCAAGCTCTTCAATTCCATCGGGCAGCTTGTTCATGTCTACATGGTGTCTGCGTCTGGCATAGTGAAGAATCAGTTCAGCCGTCGCGCTCCCTAGGCTCTGAAAGGCTTCTTCAACGGAATCCTTTAGTTGCGTGGCTAGGTCGGGAGGAAGATGTACTAGCCGGAACAAGCCCCGTTGGGACATCGACAAGCCGACCTAGACGGCTCTTCATCTTACGAGTAACGTTACTAGGCCGGTCTACTACAAGTTGCACGAATAGGCCGAAGCATGGTCCTATGCGATCCTCGGAACCATAAGCCTGACCCTGATTGGGTGGGTGCTATTCTTTCAGTTCTCGAATGAGCTGTTTGGCTATTGTTAGCCTTTGAATGTCGTTCGTTCCCTCGTAAGTCTTGATGATCTGCGAATCTCTCAGAAACCGTTCCACCGGGTACTCTGTCGCAACGCCGTAGCCGCCATGTATCATCATAGCCAGCAATGCCAACCTTTCAGCTGTCTCAGTCGATGTCACCTTCGCGATCGATGCGGCCTTGACAAACTCCTTGCCCTGATCTTTGAGTGATGCCGCCCAGTAAGTGAGGAGACGTGCCGTGTGAAGTCCCATAGCCATCTCCGCCAGTTTGTACTGGACCTGCTGAAAATCGATCAAAGGCTTCTCAAAACTCGTCCGAGTCTGAGCATAGCTTATCGCGGCCTCGTATGCGGCTTGGGCAATACCGACGCCCTGCGCAGACACGTCCACGCGCCCTCGATCATACGTCTTCACGCCAATGTAGAATCCGTCCCCTTCCTTTCCCACGAGATTGTCAGTAGGAACCTTGACGTGATCAAGGATCAGTTCCGAGGGTTGCGAGCCTCGAAGCCCTATCGTTTCGATATGACTGCCAACTTGGAAACCCTCTGTTCCTCTTTCAACAATGAACGCGCTCAAGCCCTTGTGCCTCTCCTTACTGCTAGGAGGGGGACTTGTCCTAGCGAAGACCAGGTAGAGGTCCGCAATCTCACCGTTCGTGATGAACGTCTTCAGGCCGCTTATCTCCCAGTGGGTCCCGTGAAGCTTGGCAGTTGACTTGATCCCTGCAACATCCGACCCAGCGCCAGGCTCCGTCATAGCGTGAGCCCCAATCTTTTCCCCCGACACCATCGGGACAAGGAACCGCTTCTTCTGATCCGGCGAGCCCCACTCATTCAGCGGCTCTGACACCAGATGACTAGCGACAAAAACTGTGGAGCAAGCAGCGGAGACTCTTGCTATCTCTTCGATAGCAATAACCATCGAGAGAAGGTCGCCACCCAGACCCCCATACTCCTCCTTGTAAGTGATGGCGGTCAGGCCAACTCCTGCGATTCTTCTCAGGAGGTCCCGCGGTATCTTGTTATTCCGGTCAATCTCAAAGGCTACAGGACGAATCTCCTTCTCAGCAAAATCCCGAATAGTATGACGGAGACTCTCGTGATCAGCAGTCAGCTTAACTTCATAATCAGCAGAACGAGGCATCATAGTGCTCGTCAAATCAATATCAACGCCGGACCATCGAAGTTAATCATTCCTTTAAACTTTGGAGGCAATAGCAACGTAAGAATCGAGCTCAGACGAGTGCTTAGATCAGTGACAGAGTTCATCCAAGTCTCGACTACTGTGAACAGTAAGAAAATAGCAAACAGGATTGCGCGGAAGCTGCTGGACGAGAGGGTTACCAGCTGTGTTCAAGTATTGGGGCCTATCCACAGCAACTATTGGTGGAAGGGAAAGGTTGACCGGGCAAGAGAATGGATTTGTCTAATCAAAGCACGAACAAACGACTATTCGAGGATAGAGACATCTATCAAAAGCGTGCACCCTTATGATGTCCCAGAGATTCTCGCACTTCCAGTACTACGCGGAAATACCGACTTCCTAAACTGGATTAGAAAGGAAACAACCCGCAAGCAACAGCACAAGAAATGAGAAATGGAACGTGACTGTGAACCTGCAGGTTCCACCAGCGATCACTAAGTCTCCTTCTTCAATCTTGAAATCACATCTAAGGGCAGAACTTTCAGCCCCGCTCTGGTCATCTTCCTCTTCCTTACCAATTCAAGGACTCTGTCTATGTTGTACCTTGACCAGCTCCTGCTCTTCCTAGGCGTGAAGCGAACAAGACTTTTTGTTGCATCTAGAGATCTGATTCGACTGTCAATCCATCCAAAGCAAAGAGCTTCTTCAAGAGCTTGGTTGTAATAGACTCTGTAGGAGTCGCCCCCTGCGCTCTTCTTGGGCAGGACCAGCCAGATCTCACTCTCCCGACTATGGTTGACCTTGAGCCACCGTCGCCATTCCTCCCGACCATGGAAGACGACTCCCCTGATCTTCTCTTTCATCCAAATCGATGGTGGGGCGGGTGGGATTTGAACCCACGATCATCGGTGCCCGAGACCGATATCTTTGACCGGTAAAGTTCCTTTGACCAAGTTGTCCCCGTCTTCCGACAGGCTGGACCACCGCCCCCAAGACACGTTTCAATTGACAGCAGATAAATCATTCAACGAAGTGAGCCTTTTCTGGAGCCTGTCTTCCAAGACGTAGGGACCGCCATCGAGACGCAGCCTTGACGCCTCCAAGTCTATCAACTAAGCGAAGCGCTCTTTCGAGCCTATCTTGTTTCCTTTGAATTTGAAAACCAATTACTTTTGCGAACCTTCTAACATCTTGTAATCTTTGAATCCGGAGTTGATAGGCGTCTTTCCTTAGAATTACGGTCTTATACCCGCTTTTCCATGATGCCCCCTTCCTTCGGGCAAGGTAAATGTTTGAGTTGATTTGAAAGGATGTGTGGAGGATTGACCCTACTGCAGTCAATAGCTCTAGATCTGAATTCCCTAGTTCCGCCCTAATTTCGAGTCTTTTGTTCCATACCCAGACCCCAGCAGATCCGTCCGCGGAAAATAGCCCCCGTAAGAAGCCGGCAGGGTAATTTGAAACATCGGGCAAGAGTTGTTTCAGAGGGCGTTCTAAGAAGAGACCGAGGGGTCTGCATGAGTATTTTGACTCATAGAACGTCTTGCCCTTGTTACTTGTTACAAGAACCACATTTGGCCTGCGACCGAGGATAATTGCGACACTGTCATTGAATGCTTTAGCGAAGTCGTAGTCTCGGACTGCCAACTTTACATGATGATGATAATCCGAATCCTCTACAAAACTACCGTCGCCAAGGAAGGCTCCCGCCGCAAAACTAAGGTCCCAAGATGGTTTGAACTGCAATAGCCTCTGGGAAGATCTTGTGGGAGAAAATCGAAATTATGCAAGAGACGAGGCTGAAAGTATAACCTATGTACGACTTTTTTTCTCCCAACATCTTGGACCAAGCTGTCCCCACTGAAGCGTGGTCTGGACCACCGCCCCTAAAGAGGGGAGAAACTTGCTTTGCAGATAAACTATTCAACTGTTCTGCAAGGTACGCCAGACTAACCAGTAGGTCAGTTCGACGGGGTCGGCTGGGATGGAATGTCGAATATTTTGGATTCCGCGAGCTACTTTGACTTTTTCTCTTTCATGTGTCCGTTGAAGTATTGTCTGATGAGATGTTCGAAGAAGATGCTGAATCCTCCGGTCCTTCCAAAGTACAGCTTGCCTACTTCGTCTCTTACAAGCTCCTCTGCCTCGTCTGTTAGGGAGATCATTACTTTTCCCATGGTAGCTCTAGACTTCCAAAGATAGCTGCGAACGGTTTTATAGTTATCCCCTTTGCGATCGCGCGCCATCGGCAAAGGATAAGAATCCGGAGCGCCGAATCTCGTCCTGAGCATCGTTAAGCACACCCGCTGTAGCCCATCACTTTGTCCATAGGACCCGGCCGGGTTCTGCAATAATCTAAGCGCCACCTCACTTGTCTTTTAGAGGCGAAATGGTCCCGAAGGTACAAGACGGCGAGTCAATTCCTCCAAATCCAAAAAGTACCGCCGGGAAAGGCTTGAAAAAGATTAAAACCGACAGAAATGCGTCTTTTCCCGGCCTCCTTGAGCACAATCACCGCAGATGAATTCTTTGACAGTATACACAGGATAGTCTCTCTCCTTGACGAGGAGAACATTGCGATCCTCAGGACCATGAAGCAGCATGGCCCCCGAAACTTGCTAGGGATAGCTCGGAAAGCGAAGCTACCCTACACAACGGTATACAATAGAGTAACGAAGCTCGAAAGCCAAGGAATTCTAAAGACCTGGGTTCAGCCCAACTGCCCGAAAATCGGGTTAACCCGAGCTGTCGTTCTGGCAACGCCCCATGCGGGAAAGGAGGTCTTCACGAGAGAAGCTCTGAAAATCCCAGGATTCTGGGTAAGAATTGCCCGCTGCATCGGAGACTGCAACGGCTACTACTCGCTTCATGGTATACCGACTGCAAACCGCCAAGAGTTCGAGCTATATCTCGACCAACTGTTGGAACGTGGACTACTCAAGAACTACCGAATCTTCTGGATAGGTGACACAAAGTTCCCGCTGACAAATTTTGACTATTACAAGCCTAAAGACCGAACCTGGAAGTTCGATTGGAAAGGATGGCTGGAATCTTTCACCACTAGCCGAGCTAAGCCTGAATCCAGCAAGCAATCTTCTCAACCTGTTTCCTTCGACAAGAAAGATCTGATCATACTCAAAGAGCTGGTCAAGAATGCAAGGACGACACTGGCCGATCTCTCGAAGCTACTGTCTCTCACACTACCTGCGGCGAAATACCGCTTTGACCGGCTTGTTGAAAGAGGATTGATTCAGGAGTGGGTAATTGACCTCCTCCCATATGCGCCGCAAGTGTCTGAGCTGTCAGAAGTGCGTCTCGACTTCAAGAACGAGAATTTCATGAGAGGAGCCGAACCTATCCTTGACAGTCTTCCGATCGTTCAGAGCTATTCTCAAATAACCGGGCTGAACTCAATGACCACACGGCTCTATCTTCCACGCAACGAGGTAAGCAACCTCCACACCTTCTTGTCCCTCCTTGTATCGAAAGGAGTCCTCACCAGCTACTCCTATATCGTGATCGACCCTATGACTATACAGGCCCAGACCTTCGCGTACAAGAACTACAATGATGACTCGGGATGGAACTATGCAAGCCGAGAATACCTAAAGACAATCGACACTCTGATGCCCAAATGGACCAAGACCGAGATCGAACTCTCTCCTCAAGCACTGCCTTCTCTTTCTCTGAAACTGTAGAAGAAAACACAGCTGGCAGGTCGCCCAGCCAAGTATCCGCTATCCCTTAGCACCCTAGACTCTCCCAATTACTTACGAGTTCAGCTAGGCAACCGTAACACAATATTCAACACGGCATTTTCACACAGGACAATTGTTAAGTCGCATCACGCGGGGACGCAATAGTTGCGAATACCGACAAGGAAAGTCTGCTTCCTTCTACTCTCGCTAGTGTCAACGTTGTTCGCCCTAAGCGTCGCCACCGTCAATGGAGCAGGACCGAACTTTGTTCTTTCTTCTCTCCCATTCAGAACTCAGGAAGGAGCCACCGGCGGAGTCAGACTCGTCCTCAACGTAACAAATGCCATCAACCCGTCTGTCTACAATTTCATCTGGACTGTTACAGACCCCGCCGGGACCACAAAGACTTCCACAAACAGCACCACATCTACCGGACCCTCATGGTTTGTGTTCACAAACTATCCCGCAGCTTTCGGCGCCTCCACTAACCTTGTCGGGGTCTACAAGATCAACGTGACCGAGACCGTGCATTCGGCAGGAGCTAGTGTCGCCATCGGCCAGTTCCGAGTGGGCCTGACTGACAATGAGACATATCGGCGAACTGCTCCAGTACTGATCAGGGCCAGTGGTTATCTCCCGCTTGAGAACGTCACCATCAACCTCACTCAAGGGTCAACCTCCGTACCCAACTTTCCCACAATAAAGAAAGCGGATACGAATGGCCTGATCTCGCTTTCCTGGCAGACGTCGGTCGGAACTCCGTTAGGCAACTATCTCCTTACAATCTCAGGATCAACTTCGACAAAGACCCCTCCAGATTCACAGGCGTTCACCGTCTATCCGACAAACGTCACTATCAGCGGGCTGTGGTTGAACAGAGGCTCTATTCAGAGATCCCAGACTCTTGAGTTTCGCTTCAACGCTACTTACCTAAACGGTTCTCCAGCCTCCTCAGGATCAGCCCCGATCCGGATTACCGAACCAAACGGGTTTACGAATCGTACGATAACAGCGTCCTACGACTCTTCTTTGCAGACCTTCAGAGCATTCTATGTCACCACTCTGGGTAGCACAACGGGCGTGTGGATTGGTACCGTCGACATCAACAGTTTTGATGACGGCCTAAATAATGGCGGGCCTCTCATTCCCGTCTTCACCAATTTCAACGTTCAACCTGCTTCTCTAACAGTATCAGCCGTGTCTTACAACGCGACCTATTCCTCGGGAATGATTCTTCCTATCTACGCCAGGATCAGCACTCCTAGCACCACGAGCTTCACACAGGGAACCGTCACTGCGACAATTACAAGTTCCGGACGAAAGATAGTCGGACCTCTGAGCTTAGGCTATGACCCATCGAGAGGAGAATGGTCAGGCAGCTACAAGGTCAATGGGACAGATCCCTCGGGAACCTGGGTCGTAGCCGTCACCGCTTCTGACCCATACGGAAACATTGGCCAGAATTCTGCTTCCCTCTCAGTCAATACTACAGGGGCTCAGAACCCAGCTCAGTCGGTCTTGTCCAGCTGGGCCTTCTGGCTGCTTGTACTTGCACTGATAGTGATAGGTTTCGGAATCCTAATGATGCGATTCAGAGGCGTCTCTCATCGAGAAGTCAAGCTTGACGTTCAGGCCATCAAGCATCAGGCCGACCAAGTGAAGGGTGACGATTTCTTGCAATCAATCCAAGCGCAACTAAAACGTAGAGCTGAGAGGATCGCAGCGGAGAAAGAGAAACACGACTAGAAGCATAGCCATACACTCATACAAAGGCGGTACAGGCAAGAGCACGATAACAGCCAACGTAGCAGTCGCTCTAGCGTTGAAAGGCCGAAGGGTCGGGATCATGGATATGGACTTAGAGGGCCCAGGATTGCATGTCTTCTTCAATATTGACCCAAACGAACTCCGGTTCACACTCAACGATGTTCTCGCGGGAGTCGCTCCTCCAGAAGCCGCATGTGTCCGCCTAAGCGAGAAGATGAACCTCAACGGTGGAGAGATCTACTACAGCCCCGCAAGTGTGAGAGTCGCAGAAATATTGAGAACCCTGAAGACTGGCTTCGAACTCGATATGTTCGATAACGCTGTCAGGCGACTCCAAGAGAAGTATGGACTTCATTATCTGCTGATCGATACTCATCCCGGAATAGAGCATGATACACTTCTGGCTCTGGGGGTCTGCGATCATCAACTGATTGTCTCAAGGATTGATCAACAGGATATTTTCGGGACTGGGGTGATGATAGAAGTGTCCACCACGTTCGACAAACCAATCCACTTGGTGCTGAACATGATACCCCCACGAGTCAAGGAGGCAGAAGTGCTCAAGTTTGCCAGGATCATGGGAGCCCACTTCACCGTTGACATGGCGGGATGGCTTCCCTTCTCGGAAGAAGTGATAGGCTCCCTCAGCAGATCAGTATTGACGTTGAAACAGCCGAAGCATGCTATTACGACCCGGTTTCGTCAAATAGCTGAAAACGTCGAAGGCTTTGCCTAGCCTTTAGAGAACATCTGAGTTTAAGAGCTACGGGACCACTCATGTCGCGGGTCCTTTGCAGCAGGTCGATTCTGGAACGATGGCGCTGGTCGTTGCCGGCTACGAGACGCAGTACCCTGATCCTCTGACCATGAGTGCCGGTGATGAGTTGAAGATTCTGAAAAGGATTGACGATGAGTGGCCAGGTTGGGTGTTC
>Ga0209283_10001568_pt1 | contig 12494 bp, 9 predicted proteins | sample CZO8metaG_2_FD_188354 | JGI IMG/M metagenome (GOLD analysis project Ga0209283, IMG submission 188354) | Vadose zone soil microbial communities from the Eel River Critical Zone Observatory, Northern California, USA - CZOApr15con2H1.8 metaG... | ecosystem: Environmental > Terrestrial > Soil >...
TACCGCAAGCGTGCGGGCAAGCTGCGCAAAGCCTATCTCGGCAAGACCGAGGAGGTGACGCTCGAGCGGCTCAATGCGGTGGCAGCAGTACTCATCGGCCAGGGCAACAGCGACGTGGGTACACAGGTACACCCAGATGAGCTTGGCGGGAGTGCTCCACAGATATCTTCGGACACTGTCGACGGCAAAGACCCTTTTTTCCTGACTCCAGCCCCCTCCTTCACCTCCCCAATTGAAACAATGCGAGCCACCACACACAACCTGCCTACCCAACTCACCCCGTTGATCGGGCGTGAGCAGGAAGTGGAGGCGGCGTGCGCCCTGCTGCGACAACCAGCGGTGCGCCTCTTGACGCTCACTGGCACAGGCGGCGTCGGCAAAACGCGCCTGGGTCTACAAATAGCGACCGACCTGGTCCAAGACTTTGCCGACGGCGTCTGCTTCGTTTCTCTCGCGCCCATCAGCGATCCCGACCTTGTCCTACCCACGATCGCCCAGACGCTCGGACTGCGGGAGCTAGGAGATCAACCACTCCTCGAATATCTCACAGCCTCCTTACACGAGAAGTGTCTGCTGCTGTTCCTGGACAACTTTGAGCAGGTGATGGGTGCAGCACCGGTGTTGACAGCACTCCTTAGAACCTGCCCTTCCCTGAAGGTGCTTGTCACGAGCCGTGAGGTGCTACGTGTGCACGGCGAACAGGCATTTCCTGTGCTACCACTGGCGCTCCCCAATCTCTCGCACTTACCTGGCCCTGAAGCTGTGTCGCAGTACGCGGCGGTGACCCTCTTCCTCCAGCGTGTGCACTCCGTCGAGCCTGACTTTCAACTCTCTGCTGCCAACGCGAGGACGATTGCTGCGATTTGTACCCACCTGGATGGACTCCCCCTGGCACTCGAACTGGCGGCTGCTCGCCTCAGGCTCCTCACGCCACAGGACTTGCTGGCTCGTTTAGAGCATCGCTTAGCTTTCTTGACGCAAGGCCCGCGCGATGTGCATACAAGGCAGCAGACGCTGCGCAACACGCTTCAGTGGAGCTATGACCTACTCAATGCCCAGGAACAACGCCTCTTTCGACGGCTGGCGGTATTTGTCGGTGGCTGCACCCTCGAAGCGGTAGAGACCGTCTGCAAGGCACTTGGTGACGAGATGCTGGATGTGTTCGATGGTGTAGCATCGCTGCTTGACAAGAGCTTGGTGCAACAACAACGAACATCAGGGAATGGGGAGCCACGCCTGGTGATGCTCGAGACGATACGTGAGTATGGGCTGGAGGCTCTCGCCGCGAGCGAGGAGCTCGAAGTCACCCGAGCGGCTCATGCGAACTATTATCTGCGGCATTCGGAAGAGGTCGAGCCAAAGCCTGGAGATCCACAGCAGGCAGTGTGGTTGGAGCGATTGGAGCGGGAGCATGGCAACCTGCGAGCAGCGATGCGGTTTTCGCTCGAACGAGGGGAGGCCGGACAAGACATGGAGGATGGGGGTGAGATGGCCTTGCGTTTTGGGGTAGTGTTGCGGAACTTCTGGATCATTCATGGTCACTGGAGTGAGGGTCGGAACTTTCTGGAACGTGCCTTGGCAGTTAGTGATGGAACCGTGTCAGTCATGCGGGCGAAAGTGCTTGAGGCGGCTGCGAGTATAGCTATCTACCAGATCGACTATGATCGGGGAGAGGCACTGTGCCGGGAGAGTCTGGCGCAGTGCCGAGGTTGTGGAGACACAGTAGGGACTGCGTTCTCGCTCTATCTACTCGGAACCATCGCCTGGCAGAGAGGCGACTTTGCCATGGCTCGTTCGCTGATGGAAGAGTCCTTGGCACTCGAGAGAGAAGTAGGCGACAAGGAGCGTATCGCCGCCTTACTCTCTGCCCTGGCGGGAATGGCTACTCAACAGGGCGAGTACACCAAAGCGCATGCCCTCCTTGAGGAGAGCCTGGCGACGCACAGGGAACTGGGAAACGCGAGGGACTTTGCCATTTCGCTCCGCGCGTTGGCACTGACACTCTTTGTTTCCCAGGGTGATCCTGCGAGGGTCCGCTCGCTGCTCGAGGAAAGTCTTGTGCTCGCCAGGGAACTGGGCGACAAGGCCGATATTGCCCGTTGCCTCTCCCACTCAGCGTTAGTCGCCCTCCAGCAGAGCGATGCTGCGACAGCACGTGTACTGGCAGAGGAGAGCGTGGCGCTCCATAGAGAGACAGGAGACCGGTGGGGTATCGCCTGGGTGCTCTCCATTTTAGCCAGAGTCGAAGCATGCCAGGGTGAACATACAGCGGCACTTGTCCTTTACGAGGAGAGTCTGGCGAGCGCCAGGAAGATCGGCAGCAAGCTGATCATTGCTTTCTGCTTAGAAGGAATGGCGAGTGTCCTGGCGACACAGGAAGAGCCAAAGCAAGCGGTGCGGCTCTGGGGTGCCGCAGCGGCCTTGCGAGAAAACATGGGCGCTCCCATCTGGCCTGTCGAGCGTGCTAGCTATGAGCGCTTGGTGGCTGTTGTACGTGCACAACTGGGTGAGGCGCTATTTGCCGTGCTGTGGACCGAGGGACGAACGATGCCGCCAGAGCAGGCTTTTGCCGTGCAGGGATCAGCAGCAATACCCACACCTCTTCCAGCATGGCAACTTTCAGCTCTTGCAGCGGAATCTTCAGCAACCGCTCCTGCCGGACTGACCAGGCGAGAGAGCGAGGTCATACGCTTGCTGGCGATGGGACTGACCAGCACCCAGATTGCCGAGCAACTGGTGATTAGCCTTTCGACGGTCAATACGCATGTGCGTTCGATCTATACGAAGCTCGACGTCCCCTCTCGCAGTGCCGCGACGCGCTATGCCGTTGAGCACCACCTCGTCTAACCACGGTCTCTCTTGTGAGTATGGGCGTAAGGGCCCCCTCTCATGCATTCGCAAGATGCGTTCCCAATGGCGTTGGCTCGATCTATAAAAAATCCTCAATTCTGACGATGTTCCCTTGCATCTCTCCTGGTAAGCTGGAAGTAGAGGTTTAAGCATACCAGGAGCGAGAGGCTGCAGGCCTCCTGGATTTGCCCGCGCGGTGCTTCCTTGCCATGCAAAGTGTGTGCTGGAGGGAGCAGCATCGTGATTGATGACAGGCCAATGAGGGAGAAAATGAGTACCTATCGTTATAGCAGTCCATACAATGATGAGGATGTTGTAGAGCTACTTCGTCGTGCAATAGTGCAAGGCGACCAGGATGCGCGGGCGTGGATGCAGCAGCGCCTGGGCGAGGTCGTGCGTGGCTGGCTGCGGCATCATCCCAACAAAGAAGCGGCATTTCGCCTGGACAGCGAAGACAATTACGTGGCTCTTGTCTTTGAACGATTCTGGCGGCTAACCATCGATCAGCAGGTCGAATACAGCTCGCTCGCTATAGCATTGTCCTACTTGCGTGTGAGCCTGCATGGGGCCGTCCTAGATACGCTGCGGACCTACTCGCGACCAAAAGAGCTGCCCAAAGAAGATGTGCCTTCCAGTGCTGGGGTTTGGGAACTCCTCCAAGGCGTGCATCTTACCGTACGTGAGCAGCGATTAGCCTACTTACTCTTTCACTGTGGACTGGGACCTAAGGAGATTGTCCAGCGCTGCTTGCAGGAGTTCAGTGATGTGTGCGAAATCAACCGTCTACGTCGCACTATCCTGGAGAGATTACTTCGCAATTAGGCCAGGGAGGTTCACACTCGAATTTCGCCTTGCAGGACTCGCATAGTGCCCAGAAGCAGGCAAAGGAGGGCCACCTGCGAGAAGAAGAAGCTTGCCGCGTAGTATGACAAGCGGCCAGGTGGGTAGAGCACAACATGCGCAAGAAAAAAGTTTGACATGTTAAAGCCTGCGCTGGGTATGGCGAGGAGCAAAAGAAGAGCAGGAACGCTGCCGAACAGGAAGGTTGGGCCAGGCTGCGTTTTCCAGGAAGTTGGACGTAGCCACCAGACCAGCATACAAAGTATCAAGGCAATAGTAGCTATAAAGTTTTCTAGTGCTTTGGGCGAACGCTCATGCGCGGGCGTCAAGAAGAAGAGAGCAATGACAGCAATACTTCCGGCTATTGGGGCAAGTCCAAACAACCAGGTATCCAGGCGACTGAAAGATGTTCTCGCGATCGAGAGGCATATGTACGAGCCAAGCAGGGCAATGCAGATTGCGGCATTCACACTGCCTGGAATGGACGAGCCGGGATCAATATGCAACGCATTTATCGTAATATTCACAGTCATAAAGAAAGCCCAGATACATCCAAAAATGCCTCCAATGCGCACCCAGCTTGAGCGTGCCACCACGATCAGGGCCAGCCAGCAAATACTGTTGAATATGACATATACCTGGAATATCCACTGCCCTGTATAGTAGCTACTTAACCACCCATTAGTCAAAAGGCTCTCAACGCTCAAACCAATTACGAGCGTCAGTGCGAAAATGACCATGAAGCGCGGTGTCCAGATTGCCTTTGCTGGATATGCGGACAAACCTGCTTGCGGCGTTTCTTCTTCACCGTTCAACACCGTATTTTCTCTCGATGTATGCTCATGCTCGTTTGTATGATCAATACCTGGTTGGGTGACGCTTTCAGCCATACAATACCCTGCTTCCATTGCGATTCTGCTTATTTCATTGTATCGAAAACGAACGGCAATGCGCAATTGGAACAAAGCAGGCGGGTTAACGGACTTCGTCCTATCTCACATCAAGATACTTGCGTTGCAACTCCGCGGGTGGAGTGCCGAACTTGTAGAGCGTGCGCAGGTACCACATGAAGAGTACGCTGCGCACCAGGCCGATTTTCTCGTGCCGGCGTGCCGACGTAGTCACATACTGGGGCAGGAGCACAAATTTCCCGATTTTTCGCAGGCGCGTAATAATCTCCAGGTCTTCCATTAAGGGCTGATCAGGAAAGCCGCCGATAGCGTTGAAACTGCTGCTGCGCACGAAATATGCCTGGTCACCGGTAAAAATCTTGCGTACCTGCGAACGCAGATTTGCGGTGAATGCTACGAGGCGGTAGGGCCACCGGTTGTAATTGAAACAGATCCGGAACGCCCCACCAACCACCTGTAGCCTGCTCAGCGCGTGCTCGATAGCACAGAAGGCATCGTCAGGGAGCAGTGTATCCGCGTGCAGGAAAATGAGCACATCTCCCGATGCTACAGCGGCTCCCGCGTTCATCTGGGTAGCGCGGCCTCGAGGCGAAGTAATAACGTTGCCATAGCGCCGCGCTATTTTGACCGTGCCGTCGCTGCTGCCACCATCGACAATCAGCAATTCGCACTCATAGTGGGTGCATTGCTGCGCGAGACAAGCGAGTTGCTGTTCCAGTACAGCCTCTTCATTCAACACCGGCATAATGATTGAGAAACGCATAGGCAAACCAACTAATGAGCAGGCGCTGCCTGCTGCCTGGGGCGGCGAGTAGGCAGCGGCACAAAGGCGCTTTCCTGGGCATGCGGCTGGGCCGGGCGCATCCTCGCGTTGAGTGCGCAGAACGACATCACCCCGCGCGGCGAGGCATTGTGGAAGCAACAGCGCTCGATGCGGCTCATGTCCAGGTCACTCTCGTCCATAAACGGCTTAACGAACAGGGTGAGCGTCTTGCGGCTCGTCCAGAACGAGGGATCGGTGCCAGGTTCCATTACAAAAACCAAACTGGATTGACTGCGAGTTGTGGCCAGGACTGTTATTCACCCACCACGCCATTTGTCGATTGTATCGCTTCCCTGCGGAGCGCTTGCACACCCTCGCTGAAGCGTACCGGGTAGGGTTTATCGACGGTGAGCGCACGATACTGTTCAGGCAGCATCTGTAGATTCTGCTGCGCCAGTTCGCGTATCTCGGAAAGCGGTGGCAGGCTGCCTGGAATGATCTCACCGTTGCGCATCACGGGCCTTAGCAATCGGTAATAGTTATCAGGACGTGGCTCGGGAGCGAGCTGGATGATATCTTCCTCCCACTGCGGGTGGCGATAGATTTCTTTCTTACCCGGCCAGGTGGATTTAGCCCCGGCGATTTTTACCTTGGGGTGCTCGTTGCCTTCCTCGTCAACATACCATACCTCCTTGTAGACCGCGCCGAGAGCGCCTCCATCGATGCCCCGCTCTGCTGAGCCGATTCCCCCGCCCAGTGCAGTACCTACACCAAACGAATCAATGGCTGCCCCGGCCTGGAGGAGTTCGGTAATCTTCCACTCGTCGAGATCACCGCTGGCAAGGATGCGTACAGTATGCAAACCTGCCCTGTCAAGCTGTTCGCGCACATAAATGCTATCTGCGGCAATGTCGCCACTGTCGAGCCGTACGGCAGCAAGTGTATGTCCCAGTGTTTCTTGCGAGCGCAGAGCGACGCCAATTGCGGTGTGTATAGCCTGGCGAGGATCGTAGGTGTCCAGCAGCAGCGTGTAGCGGTTGTATGCAGCAGCGATCGCTTCGAAGGCCTCTTCTTCGGTCGGGAACAGTTCAATCAGGGCGTGTGGCACTGTCCCGGTTGCAGGCAGGCGGAATTCATAGGCGGCATCGAGTAGAGATGTGCTGGCGCATCCTCCGATGTACGATGACCGCGCCACGGTTAAAGGCTCCTGCGCCCGCCGGAAAGCAAATTCTGCCACTCGCCGTGGACGCCCCCGCTCAGCCGCGTAGACTATGCGGGAGGCCTTCGTAGCGATCAGCGTCGAAAGATTGATAGCCTGGAGCAGCCCGGACTCCATAAGAATTGCCTCACGAAAGGGGGCGGTGACGCGCAGGATCGGCTCATTGGGAAATGCAATCGAACCCTCCGGCAGCGCCAGGATCTCCCCGCTAAAGCGCAGGCCCGCCAGTTCATCAAGAAACGCGGAATCATAATCGCGAATATGTGCAAGAAAGCGCAGTTCCTCGGGAGTATAGCGAAATGCCTGGGCAAATTCCAAAGCTCCCTCTACTCCGGCTATCAACAGATAAGCTCCTCCAAAGGGGGCTGTGCGCGTGTAGAGATCAAAGGTAGTGAAGCCATTGAGACCCTCGCGCCACGAGACAAAGGCAGAATCTGGATGATATAGGTCGGTCATAAGTCCCGGATGAATTCTTGGAGCGCGGCGATTCATTTCCACTCCCCCCGTTTTTGCATGTCTTGATCTGAATTAGTGTAAATTGTACCATATGTGTGCAAGTCAAGAATTGTACAAGGAAAAACTTGACTTGTTCTCCTTTATCATCTATACTCAACTTATGAGTACTTAACTGTTGAGTGTTTGGAATCGCTTCATTCCAGAAATGCGCTTCATCGTCATAGCGATGTCAAACTCGAAACACCTGGTGCAGCGGGTATCGACAGGAGGTACTCAATTTGTTAGGTATCGAGAAGCTGTGGAACTATGCTCTTCGTACTTTCTCAGCAGCACGCCTGGCGCCGGCGCTTACGAGTGGATCAGGGTCGGCTTGCAAGCGGCTTAGAGCTTCCTCGGCATCGTAATTGTTCATCAGCGCAAGGATAGTGGTAATCCTTTGCCGGCGTGCGGAGTCGGGGTGCTTTGACCACGCGAGGGCAACCGGAAGCAAGTATTCCACGATCTCCTCGTCTTCCAGTGAAGGGAGTTCAGCAAAAATGGTGAGCAAGCTGTCCTGGATCGAGTCATTTTCCTGCGAAAGCAATGGCGCCAGTGGGTAAAATACTTCATTGTTGGGGAAGGATTCCCAGTTGTACGCGGCATATGGGTAGCGAAAAGGCCAGAAGCAATCGAAGGTCATTTTTAGGTAGGCGCGCTGTTCATTGGGATCGGAGATGTGCACGGTTGCTGTAACTAATGTCACAAATACTTGTTCCGGCTGTGCCAGGTAAGCGGCTTGCACGAACAGGCGTAACCACCCGGCCGCCTCTAAGCGTAGTGGAGCCCCGGTCGCATGCTGCATCAACCTTGCGAGAGCATCGGCAACTTGTTTCCTCTCGCTGAGCTGTTCTTGCGGGGAAAGGTACCAGATGCCCCTCTGAAGCCTGTTGACCAAATTTGTCAACTGCTTTGGAGAAGTGACCTCCTGAATCTGAAGTAACAGTTCGGAAATAGACGCAGCGTATACATTGCTGAGTGGCCGCAGGATGGTATGTAACAAATTGTCTAGCGGTTGATTAATGCGGTTTGCATATCCAGGCATTGGAACATTTGAATAGCGGAACTGGCGCATAAGCTTTTTTATTGCCCCCACCTGTATAGTAATCCTCTCATCCCACCAACGCCCAGTTACATTTCGTAACAATTGTTACTAGTATTGTAAACGGCTTGCTCAGTTTTGTCAAGCAAATCGGCCTTTGAGAAAGATGAAGTCATTGGTGAAGCTAACGAGCTGGCCATCCTGACTGCGCGTGACCTCGAAATAGCTCTGGATTTGCTCGTTACTCTCTAGAATAAACCGTGCCAGCTTCGCTTTTTCGTCTTTGGTCATGCGCGAACGTTCTGTCCAATCATCATATTGATGTTTTTTGCGGAAAAATTCAACGTGTTCGATGGAGAGGCCAGCCTGTGTGAAGAATGCTTGCCACTCTTGCGCCGTGAATGATCGCCCATGCGAGGGATCGCGCCACTTCTCGATAGTATTGTCGAACCTGTCGAGTTCTGGATCAGCCGGTGCCATGCAGTCGATAAGCAGGAATATCCCGCCGGGTTTCAAGACACGCGCCACTTCGTGCACGAACCGAGCCACGTCGGGAAAATGGTGCGGAGCGATGCGGCTGGTGACACGGTCGAAAGTAGCGGGCGCGAATGGCAGTTGCTCGGCATCGGCCACCTGGAACACTGCATTTCTGACGCCCTGTGCTAGCAAGTACTCGCGTGCTTTCTCGAGCATGCGCGGCGTGAGATCGGTAACGGTCACCTGTGCTACATGTGGTGCCATTGCCAGGGCGGTGTGCCCACCCCCGGTAGCGATATCAAGCGCCTGGAGCTGTGGATTCCATTCCCCCAGTTCGACGAGTCTCTCCAGGTCATCCCCTGCCCGGTGCGAGAAGCTGGCGACATAGCTCTCCGCCGTGCGAGCAAAGTAATCCTTTACGTGAGCCTTCTGCTCATCGCTGCCAGGTTGTGGTGTTTGGGTCATATGTAGCCCTTGTTAGAGCGGCAGATGGATGCTGCCAAGATTGCCACAAGCGATGAAATGTAATCCATCTGCTTGCATCGCCAGGCCGCTGCAACTGTATGTAGTGGTTGTAGTCTGATTGTTGGGAACGATATAGTGTTTCACAGTATCTACGACCGAGCATTTGCCGTTGTTGCTTTTAATAGTAAATGTATGGTCTGCTCCGGTGTCAAGGCTATGTTCCTTGAGAAGAAGTGTCGCGGCCTGGCAACGTTGAAACGCTTGCCAGAAGCAATTTCCAGCTAGCCTCGCCTGATTTCTATCCACCGGTTGCCCATTAAGAACAGTATTCACTGTACCACAGTTTTGCGCTTGCTGTGGAGATGCAGCCGTGGGCGCAGGCGTAGTCTGCGATTGACCTCCCTGACTGTAGGTGTAAGTACCGCAGCCGGCGAATAAAGCGATCAAGCATACCAGGCCGGGTGCAATACACAGGTATCTCCGTAAGCGTTGTTGTACTCCTGGCAGCATAGTATTTGAGTTCTTCCTTATCAATTTCAAGGCCCTTTGCACCATTGCGCAGGCATTTTTGCCCCATACCCCATGGCATCTATAAGATAGTTATAGGTCAAAAATAAGTTCCCGCTTTGTAGTGGTCCGTCCATTATCATTTGATGGGTAGGGCAAAACGAAATGTAGTGGCATCCCTTGCGGGTGCCAGGCTTTCTCAACACGAGTAAACGGGACCTGGAGTTCGTTTTCAGGCGAGTAACTTGTCTTCGGAGAGGAGTGTTTTCTGGATGAGAAGATCATGGGGTTGGCCTGGTCATAATGAACATTAACAACCAAGATCGGTAATATCCCGTAGGCGCACAATTGATTGGCGCACCGCCGATTTATCGGCCAATGGCCCATCACACGCTCCCCAGGCCGATAATGAAGTTTAGGCATGGTTCAAATGCACTTGACAGTTTCTCATCAACAGAAAGGGACAGCCCTGTCATCCTGAGCGAAGCGAAGGATCTCTCTGCCTATCGCGATAGACCCTGAGCGAAGCGAAGGGTGACACGGAGTGATTATTCAACCTGTCAAGGACTATTCTTTACAATTGAACCTTACCTTAACTACGAGAAGCCCAGGCGCTTGCAGATCCCTTAGACGTTGATGAAGCGCTATTCTGGGTGGACGAAGGTGTAATTTGTGCTCCGACGAAGGCGCCAATTGGGCCAAAGGCGGCACGGGCGATACGCCCTATCTCATCTGCCCGCTCCTGGCCGGTCCATACGATTTGGACGAGGAAGTCATATGCATCTTTTATCAGGAAGCCAACATTCGCTGCAGTCTCACTCGCGAGGCTCTGATTGGAACTCTCCTTGCTCTTGGGTGCGAAGAATCGCCAGCGCCTGTTCGTGTTGGCCTGGGCGGAACTGATCGTTTGCGTATTATTCGCTCCGTTGCTCTTAGCGAGCTGGGTAGAATGCGCGATGAAGTACTCAACCAACGGATAGGTGACTGCTACATTGTGATTAAGGTAATCGAATTCGATCAGAATCTGTTTATAGCCATTTTGAAAGGCGTCGATCAACGCCGCGCCAGCCAGGCCGGCAATAGCGGGCACGGCGCCGGCACTGCCTGGGGCAGCGGTTGCGCCAGCCGGCTGTTCATTGGAGGCAGGGGAGAAGAACGTGCTCACCCTGCTCGCGACGGTGCCGAAAAAGCCCAGAACACTTCCCACTATAAAGACAAAGGCCGTGATAAGACTTTGTTGTAGACTCGGGAAACGCACGAGCAGGAAGACTACAACCCCGATGATCACCAGCAGGACACCAACAACCGCAGCGATCGGGATCGCATACCTCCTGATCTGCTGTTCCACCGGATTAAGCAGACCTTTGCTGATAGCTTGCTCGAGCTCTTGCGAGAAATCATTCCAAATGCGCTGCGTTACAAGGCTGGCCGTGAAATCCCGCAAGCTTTGATGACCTGCCAGCAGCGATTGCCAGACCTCTGCTTGTTGAATGAGCGCCAGGCGTAACTGGCTCGATGTTTCCCACGTCATTGCCGGTATAGCTGCCGGTCGCGGAGGTGTAACCGCATTTGTGGGCGTGCTGCTCTGACCTTGCGCACTGGTCTGAGGTCGAATTGGTGCAGTGCCGCTGGCTGAAGCAGTGGCCGGGGTATCCCCATTAGAGGAAGTACTCCCTTGATTCTGGGCATCCTTTTGAAGCGCATTTAGTCGCGACTGCACCGTGTTGTCAGTTGCAGTAGAAGGCGCATTTGAGGAAGTCCCATCCTGCTGTTGAGTATCACCGGTGCAGATCAGTTGTACTGCCCGCATCCAGTAATTCAGGCCCTCCGAGACGGCCCGGATGGCCTGGCTTGGTAGATCCAGGTTCGGTTGCACCGCTACATCATTGGCATCCTGGCGTGAGACATTTGGGTGCACACGATAATAGGCTTCATCCAGGGCCGTGCTGAGTGCAGAGACCTGGCGTTGGATGCTCGTGATGCTGCGTTCGTCAAAAACGCTCAGCCAGGTATCTTCCAAACGCTTCTTCAGCTCTGGATGTGTCTGTAACGTCAAACTGTCCGCACCATGTTTGTTCATCGCATCTTCGATCGGCACGGTTGCTGTCGTAATTCCCCATGAGAGCGAGGCCATGGCCCGACCAGCCTCATACGCGATGAGTTGCATCTCATTGGCCTCTGCATCTCCACCACCACTCACGTAGAGAGCTTCGCGCGCGTAGCAATCCCATGTTTCCAGGTAGCGGGTGGCCTGATTACTCACGAGCTGGATCGCGTTGTTCCTTTGCTCCTCGGAGGAGAAAGCATCCTGGGGAGTCGCGCCTGATGCAGTCCCAGGTTGTCCTACTTCACCTCCTTGAGAAGCAGCAGGTTGATTGGGAGTGGTCGGCTCACTTTGTGGTTGTGCAGCGTTACTCAGGGTCGCAGTAAGCTGACGATAGTTGGAGATGTTCTGTACCAGCTGATTTTGGAACTCACTGACGGTGACAGGGATGAGACTTTCCTCCGGGGCGGCATAGAGGAGGGTCAAGCAGTTGAGCGCTCGCCGTGCAACATCATAGAGTTTAAAATCGCTGGGAATCTCACTGTCTCTCTGGATTCCGATGTTGCCATAGTCTTGTCCGCCAGCAGGGAACAGGTAAAGGTAGGGAAGATACGTAGTGGAAGCATCATACCCCTGTGGACTTGCGGCCAGTGCCTGGTAATTTGGGGGATCAGGGAGATCATAGTAGGTATTCGCGGTGCTGCTCCCAGGAAAACTCCTCTTATGGCTTTCCGCGATGCGACTGAAGGTAGCTCGCCAGAGGCTCGTAAACCAGGCGTTATCCGGCAGATCTGTCATATTTTGTCTTGAGGGCATTGAATCGGCTGGTTGTTGTTGTAAGATGGCCGATTCCGGTAGGAGCAATTGCGATTTGGCGTTCTCCA